>Ga0101944_10001058_pt1 | contig 64360 bp, 53 predicted proteins | sample DewCreD2012metaG_FD_75245 | JGI IMG/M metagenome (GOLD analysis project Ga0101944, IMG submission 75245) | Hot spring sediment bacterial and archeal communities from British Columbia, Canada, to study Microbial Dark Matter (Phase II) - Dewar... ...
TCAAGATGGTCATGATTTCACTCATTACCAAAGATCGTGCGCGCTGGCGTTGTTTCTGTCCACTGGATATCAGCTGCTCTTCCCAAATGGGTGTAAATGCTTTGCAAAAATCATCGACATCACAGAATAATTCAAGTAAACTGTCCATTGAGGGTCTCCTTATGTTTCGACTTATGTTGTGGTGACAAAAGTTTACTCCATTTGGAGATCCTCGTCTTATCCCGAACTCACGTTAAATATTAATTTTCCTGGCTCCTGCCATCCCGCATATTTGCCGCATAGCCAGACTAAAAATAGAAAGAAATGCTGTATAGATTATATACCCCACCAAAGAAAAAGTTTAGCAGCTTTTCCGCCCCGCGTTCTGCGCGACAAGTCCAATCCATTCTGTATCATCCGTGAAAGGCGCGCCAGGTAAATCATTCCACCCATCTTGAACGACAAAGCCCGCCGTCTCCCTCAATCACAATTGCCTGGTCAAGGTAGATGGATTGTGCCGGGTAATCGAAACCTTTCTCTATGACCAGGTGCGGACCCGGCTTCCAAAAGCCTGTTTTTACCGCCTACCAGCCGTTGGTATTGCCGTGTTTCAGGCGGCGGGCGCGGGTGGTGACATCAAGCTTGAAATAACCGCCTGGCTTGAGCACGCGGCGTACATTGCCCATTCGAACCGCATACAAGCCAGGTCCGCAGCCCAGGTCGAGTATGCTGTGCCCGGCTTGAAGGTCGAGTGTGGCAATCAGCCAATCCACCGAGGTTGGATAATATCCGGTCGGCGGCTGGCAGCGTCGTTCTCCGGATTGAGATGCCATTTCAACACCTGCGCCGAGAGATGGGGATCATTCCAGAAAAGCGGTTCAGACGGGGTGAACGGGGCGGGTTTTTGCTTTAATTGCAGAATCAAGTCCAGATTCATGGGATACTATCTTTTGCTACTGCCTGACGTGTTTCAACAGGGTGAGCGTCATCACGACCCCCGCCAGCGCCATGGCGGAGAAAATGACCACTTCCACCATGCCGACCGGCACACCGACCCGCGCCATATTCAGTCCCATCAGACTGACAGCGATGCCCAGGGTCAGGAACTTGGTCAGCCCGACCGAAGCCAGCAGGTATCCCCAGGGCTGACGGCGCAGGAGCAAAATGCCAGCCAGCAGGCAGACCGGGACGATGACGCCCAAATCCATCGCCTGGATGAACATGCTGGTGGTATTGTCCAGCGCGGGGATGCCCCTCACCCCAGCCTTCTCCCAGGGGGAGAAGGGGACAATCGAAGGCAGGATGCGTCCCAGCCATGCCAGCGAAAGAAAAGCGGCAGCGAAGAACAGCAATCCGGCGATCCAGCCGCGCGGCAGATTTTCGGAAAAATGTTCAGGCAGGTGGTCGAGATCAAAGGTCATCATGACCAGCACAAAGGCGAACAGGCTCAGACTGAACAGCGCGACGTAAACCAGGAACAGGGCGTTATAGTGCGCGCCGACCATCATGGTCATGTAAGTATACAGGATAAAGCCCAGCGTGCCAGCCAGGAGCAGCCGCCCGCGCAAAGAGCCGCGCCGCGCCAGCCAGTAGGAAACCGCCAGCAAGGGCAGACCGAGAATCAGCGCGACCAGATCATTCGCCTGCATCTGGGCGGCAGAACTGACCGTATCCCAGTAATACAAGCCGCGCGCGTTGATGGTCACTTCTTCGCCGCGGAAGGTGGTCAGCGGGTAGGGCGTGCCTTCGGCAGGCAGGAGACCCGCCAGCGCGGCAATCAGCGTCAGGATGAATATCGGCGGGATGAGCCATTTCAAGGCAGGATTATATTTCACGACAGCCTCCCTAATTCAAGATCGTATTTGCCCAGGCGCGGATTTTTCCCCAGTCGCGCTGGTCAGATTCAACCGCTTTGACCATGCTGGAGATGAAGCGGTCGAGGATAGACAGGCGAGAGAAGTCCATCCGCCCGGTGAAGAAGACTTCGGGCACATTCGGCAGCAGGGCGCGCACGGGTGTTGTGTAGGCGGCGCGTGCGGCGCGGCTGGCTTCGTCATCACCCGTATTCAACATGTGGACGGTAAACAGCGCGGCGGTTAGGTTGTTCAGCGCGGATTGGTTGGCGCGGATAAATTTTACCATCTCCGGCAGCCAGCTGCCCATGCGGATGGCGCTGCCCAGCAGCACAGCCTGATAGCCATCCAGCGAAGCGACTTGACCAACCGGTTTGACTTCCACATCATAGCCGCGCGCTGCCAGGGTTTGACCAATCACGGCAGCAATTTCGGCGGTTGAACCAGCACGGGTGGCATAAGCGATAAGAATTTTTTGAGTCATCGTGGTTTCCTTTGCACTTAAAAATTCGGGAGTTGAGATTTCGGGTACACGGGTGGCGGCATAGCCCAGCCCGCAGCAGGTCAGCGCCGCGCCGCCCAGCGCCAGCCCGGAAAGTTTGAGAAGATCACGGCGGGAGAATTGGTTGGTGGTCATTTGTCTATTCCTTAAATCAAAACCTGTTCAACCGGGCGGCGCAGGGAGCGCGGCATGGCACCCGCATAGCCGAAGCGCACAAGCAATTGCGGCATAAATCGGCTCAGCCCAATGGCGCTCTGGAACTGTCCGCGCAGACTGGATACTTCAATCGGCTGGTTGAGAAACGCCGACTTGATGTTCAGCGATGTCATGGTCAATGCCAGCCGTTCATACACCTGTCCTGTGCGCACCCACGACACCCTGTCATCCGATTCTGAAGCAACCACGACCGCAACCGGCGAGGTGCGGAACTTCGCCGCATCCGCGTCGGCTTGCTGCTGCGGTTTTGTTCCCGCCACGACCATCCGCCCCAGCCAGCGCGGCACTTGTGGATTGCCCGAACAAGCCGAATACAATCCGTCCAGTGCTGACAGCGCCTCTTTCTTGTTGAAGCGCAGCCATGCGATCAATTCATCCACAAAGGCGGGGTCGGCATATTGGGTCAGGTTGCCGAGAATGACGTATTCCAAAAAGGTCTCCATCGCTTTGGGGTTGGTGGCACATTGCAGCGCCACACCCGGCTCCAACGGCAAAGCCTGCAATTGGGCAAGGTCTTGGTTTTTAATCAGACGGCTGTCGTAGGCTGAGCGCGTATTCTGGCGCAGGGGAATGGCATCGAACAACGGGCTGGCTTGCGGGGCGGCGGCGTTCAGTTGAACGTGAATGAAATCTGCCTGTTCCGGATAAGCAACTTCAGCGGTATACCCCGATGCGCGGGCGGCAATCAGCAGGTTTTCTAACGCACAACCGAGGCTGATCCACATCTCGCGGTCGTGCGGATCGACAACCCGCAGGCGGCGGGAGAAATCGGGGTGGATTTCGATGGAATTGTGCCGAATGGCGAATTTCCAGGGCTGGGTGTTGTGCCCATTGGCTGCCAGCGTCGCACTATGGACAAGTTTCAACAGCGGCGCGGCGGCGTTTTTTGCTCTCCAGGTTTCTGTAACCTGCTCTTCATCGTTCAGCCACGGCGTAAATTCTGAAAGCATATATCCACCAACAGCGGTTGCGCTGCCTGCCGCCAGAAGTTTCAAAAACCCCTGACGCGATATCTTGAGATTGTTGTTCATGATTGGGCTCCCCGTTGTTCTTTTTTCATTTGTCGAACCAGCGTCAAAGTCAAGCCAAGATCGCGGATTCGTGTGAGGATACCGTGCAAAGCCGCCTGATCCATAATGGTTCCGCGCAGGATGGTTTCGCCTGCGGAGTCGTGCTCCACCTCAAAACCATCGAACCAGATGGCGGCATTTTCTCCCAGGTAACCCTGGACGCGGATTTCGTACTTCATCGATGTGTCTTGTGTGTTCATGTTTTGAATATACGCGAAACGGTTTGATCTTTGAACACACGATGGTGGGATTCTGGAAAATTAACCGCCTAACACTTTGGTGTTAGGCGGTTAATTTTCAGAGCCAGGATGATCAGACCAATCCCAGCCTGCGCGCTTCAAGAATTGCCTGGGCGCGGCGCTTGACGCTCAGTTTGCCATAGATATTGTTGGCATGACGCTTGACCGTATCGAGCGCGATGAAAAGTTCATCGGCGATTTCCTGGTTCGATTTACCCGCGCAGATGAGCCGCAAGACTTCGAGTTCGCGTTCGCTCAAGGGTTCGATTAAAGGCTGAGATGACGATGATTGGACTTCCATCTCTCGTCTGGTTTGTGAAACAGCCTCCATCAAAAAGCGATTGTGAATAGTCACTGCGATTTGCTCCGCGTGGCGTAAATCCTCTTGCGCCTGTTCTGGTTTACCCTGCGCCTGATGCAGGCGCGCCGCAATCAAACAGCCCTGCGCCAGATAGTAGGCGTGTCCGCTTTTTTGCGTGATTTCCAATCCCTTTCGCAAATGATGCCCGGCTTCGTCCCAGGCTTTCTTTTCGCGCAAAACATTCGCCAGTCCCAAATGAATCAAACCGAACGCGGGATAATCGGCGTAGGCGGTTTGCTCACGAAGGGAAAGTTCATCCCGGCAGATTTTTTCCGCCTGTTCCAAACGCCCCAAGAGCAGACTGATTCGCGCCAGTTCTATCGTCGTGTGCGCAAGCGCCAGAATATTGCCGCATCTGCGCGCATGAGGACTGACGCGGCTCAGGCACTCTGCCGCCCGCTCCAAATCGTTAGCCGCCACATAGGTATACCCCATCTGCGAGTAGCAAGCCGTGTACCCCATATCGGCAACCACATTTCCAAGCGTTTGTCGTAATCCTTCGATCGTTGGCAATAGTTGTTCGATCTCTCTGAGCGCCGCTGAGACCTGACCACGATGGCGCATTACCACGGCGCGCAACAAAATCACTTGCTGCAAGACAATGTTGTACTCCGGGTGGTCTGCGGGCAGCCTGCCAGCCCCCGCCATTTGCTCAAATACCCGTGTAATCTGATCAAGATAGGTTTCGATACGGTCATAATCCCCGCGCACGAATAAAGTCCAACAATATGCCACGCCCAAAGGCGGCGACTGGCGGATAAAATCGGGGGGCAGCGAATCAAGCCATTCCACCGCAGTGTTTAATTGCCCCTGATGATAGATGCGCCGCCAGTTATCGACCACCATCCGGCTGGCATACGGGTAATCGGGAATGGCGAACGCGTGGCGCAAGGCGTCTTCAACGTCGTTATTTTCCTCAAACCACTGCGCGGCGCGGCGGTGCAAGGCTGGCAATTTGTCGGGAAGGGTGCGTTTCAGATGGCTTTTCAGAAATTCAGCAAACAAGTGGTGATAGCGGAACCAGTAATGCTCCCCATCCAAAGGGATCACGAAGAGATTGCGCCGGCGCAATTCAGCCAGCGCTTGCGCGCCTTCGGTGGAATCAGTGACCGCATTGCACAACGGGGCAGACAGGCGCGGGAGGATGGAGGTTTCAAGTAAAAAATTTTGCAGCGCTTGTGGCTGGCGCTGTAAAACTTCTTCTACCAGGTATTCCAGCACAAAGTGCTGACCGCCCGTGAAATTTTGAATAAACGCCCGTGTGTCCTCACGACCCTGCATCGAAAGCGCCGCCAACTGCAGTCCGGCGATCCAGCCTTCGGTGCGTGTTTCGAGCGCGAGCACATCGCTTTCGGTCAGTTTCAGGTTCATTAAATCGTTCAGGAAGGACGAGGCTTCCTCGACATTAAACCGTAAATCTGCAATACGAATCTCGGTCAATTGTCCGCGCACACGGAGACGGCTCAGCGGCAGAGGCGGGTCTGTGCGGGTAGAAATCACAAGATGAAGGGAAGAGGATAAATGCTCTAGCAGAAAGTTCATCCCCGCATGAACATCCAAATTGGAAATTACATGAAAATCATCCAGCACAAGGATTGCGGAAGGTTCAATTGTAGAAACCTCATTCACGAAGGCTGTCAGAAAGCGGTTGGAATCAAAATCTTGGGCTGATTCCAACATTTCTAGCACGCCCTGACCAAACGGTTTGGATATTGTTTGGAGAGCAGTGACAAGGTATGTCCAAAACCGCAGCGGGGTGTTGTCGCGTTCGTCGAGGGAGAGCCAGGCAACCCGTCCTTTGTACGCGGTCACCCACTCCGTCAGCAGGGTCGATTTGCCATAGCCTGCCGGGGCAGAAATGAGCGTCAATCTGCGGTTTTCCGCCCAGCCGCGTTGGAGTTTTTCCAGCAGGCGCGGGCGCGACACCAGCCCCGTTCGCCAGGGCGGGATGTGAAATTTGGTGGCAAGCAGGCGCAGTGTCATGCAAGGAATTATAACCACAATTCCTTGAACCGGCTCCGGCGCGGCGCGATCCCGCGTTCTCCCACCCCTGGAAACATCCAGCCTGCCATAGAATTTGACCGCTTCTCTCAGATTGGGTAAGAATCCCACCTCCTGCTCTTTTCCGCAGCTCTGGTTATCGGCTGCCAGTGGCGCGCCAGATCCAACAACCTTTTGCCGCCAGCAGCAGGTCAGAATCCTGCAGTAGATAACCGCCGGACTCGGTTTCTATTGACCCTCTGCCTTTTTTCATCGGAAACCGCTAAACTTGCAACATAGCCTTAAGAAAAAGGCGCAAGCCAAATCTACTGCACGCAATGAATGGCTGCATTTACGCAATAATCGAAACCATATCGAGTATTTTTAGCCCTAATGTTTGATCGCCTTTGAAGATCATCTGATCACGAGCCGCATTTTGGCTTATGCCGCGTGTAAACAACCGCCAGGCAATATCCTGGTCGACGATCACTTCGGCATTTGATTCAGGAAGAGCGCCGGCGTATAGCTTCCAGTTCATATTATTCCGCAAAACCGTCCAACGCCCGCCTGACTCTCCAGTTATTGTAAGGGTCAGCGAAGTGTTTTCATTTGCGATGGTTTCATGATAAGTTTTTGGTAAAGCCCGAATAAACGCTTCGAGGACAGGAGATAAATATTTTGGCTGTTTAAGATCAGGCTTTTCTACAGCGTCTCGAATATGCTGTTGATGATGCCAGCGCTCGGTATATTCACGGGCTAAATCCAGCCAGACTGGGGCTGGTTCTGACCCCGCCCAAGCGACTGAGCCACCCATAGAATAAGGGTCAAGTTCTTGAAAATATTGACAGGTTTGAGAACCGACAAATGTCAACAAATCAATTAACAAACGCGGACTCATACGATCAGCAGCAGATACCCAGCTTTGATTCCAGTCATTTACAAATGCGACTAATTCCCCCCAGTTATTTACTGATACCTTCGAGACATAACCATCTCGTCGTCTTGAAAGATTGCCAACTTCAACACCTAGCAAATGTGATGAGACATCCTTTACCGACCAATTCGCGCAAATCGTTGGTTTCTGCCAGTCATTTGCAGAGAGATCTTTTAACAGTGCGATAAGTTTTTCATGAATTTCAGGAAAAAGTGCTGCCACAATAACTGGTTCAGGGGATTTCAACATGTTCCACTCTCCACAACTTATAGTAATGAAGAACAATCATCTTCCTAAGGGGCAAGCCAACCAGACTGTCCCCCCCTTTTTCGCAGAGCGCAACCGCCTCTGCGGCAGACCGTCAGGCTGATTTTGGGGGCATCCACCCGTCGGAGAGGGGATAATCCCGCCGCTGATCGGGCAATTGGCGCACCCCAAAGGCAGGGGTTTTCACGGATCGTCTGCACCTCTCAATTGTACATCCACTTTTGGAATTGACTTCGCCGCAGACCAGCGGGAGTGTGCCGGGCAGAATCTGGTCTGGCAGGGGGGATATACTGCTGGCAAAAGAACCCCCATGCTCCTCTGATGGATTCGCCCCTTTTATTGACAGTCTCAACGGATTGCGAATCAGCTGTCGCGAAGTGGTCGGCTAGAAGCGTATGTTAGCCTGCCGTTACTTTTCAAGTTGCCACTCCCAGTACCAGCATTGGTATATCTATATCGGCGACGCCGCGATGTTCCAAATCCCAAACAAACTGCTCGAAATACGACACTCCTGTTGACATCTCTTCCACAAAGAGTTTAATCGGCACGATCTCAATTCCTACATCTATTACTCCCAACTTATAAAAGCATACTTGCCAAATTGAACTTCAACACCCACCCGATTTTTGGTGAAATCCATCTCACGGAAAGCCCCTTTTGATGAACGATTGGGGACAAAACCAGATACATAATAATTGGTTGGGTAATCGCATTGTACCTTGTATTTTTCCCACTTACGTAGTTCAAGCTCTTTCGTGAAAGCCCTGTTCAATGATCGTGGGCTGTATAGGGTCCTGCCAGGCATTGTCTTTTCTAGACTGGTTTTGGTTTTACATTGGGCGCTGTCAACAGCCGCGATAGCCTGTTCTACTTCTCCAAGTTCGGCTGAATATTGGGAGCGGATAACGTCTTCACCGTTGTTGAAAGAGTAAATTCCAGCGATGATCATTCGTATTCACCTTGCTTTTCCAAAAGTCGTACCTGAGAGGTTTCTTGCCACTCTTCAGGAATTTGAGACACTTTTTCTTTGCCTGTGGGTTGATAAACTGGTTTTCCTATAGCGCGGTAACGAAGCGTGCCATTAAAATAATCTAGAAGACGCTGGCGGGCTATCTTTATATATTCTGATTCTTTCTCTCCCCCCATTGCTCGCCGATTATGCATTACAGCCGCAATAAGGGCTGAACCCACACCCATATAGGGGTCAAAAACCCAATCATTTTCATTTGTGAGAGCAAGCACGCAACGTTCAACTAGCTCGATAGGAAATTGGCAGGGGTGAATTGTCTTTTCAGGATGATTTGATTTTACATTAGGAATATCCCACACTAATTCTTCCCAATTTTGAACCACGATTTCCCATACATCAGAGGGATTTTTGCCTAAAGGGTTGCCTGAAGGCTTACCTTTATGCGGTCCTTTAAAGTGACGTTTGCCAGGGTACTTGGCTGGTACACGAACAGAATCAAGATTATAGATATAGCGGTCAGATTTTGTAAACCAGAGGATAGTTTCATAACGACCTGAAAATCGTCTCGATGCGTGTAATCCGTGTCCAAATTTCCAAATAATCCGATTGCGCAACTTCATCCCGAGTTCTTTGAAAATTGGATAATAGAGAATATCCAGGGGATAAACTTCGCCATTCTCAACAAAGTTACCTACCTGCCAGCAAATGCTGCCATCGTTTCTTAGAACTCGATAAAGTTGAGCAATAATCTTCGCTTGTGTTTGCATGTATTGTTCAATTGAGACGCGATTCTCGTATTCCTTACCTAAGTTATAAGGTGGAGAAGTCACAATGAGAGCGATCGAGTTATTCGGAAGTTGTGATAGGAATTCAAAAACATCTCCAGAAAAGATAACAATCTCAGCATCTGATCTAAAACTTGTTTCAATAGGCTTTGCAGAACGAAATAAGGGCAATTCACTCATATCCTATACCTGATATCCAAATTTGTGATGTTATCTCAATTCTACCGCACTTATCGGGCAGGCTAACACATCTGTGGAAAAAACCTTTTCACAGAGCAAACCGCCTCTGTGGCAGACCGTCAGGCTGATTTTGGGGGCATCCACCCACCCTTCAAGAGACTTCCATGCCCCTGACCAGGCGATTAAAGCGCCCCGAAGACATGAATTTTGCCGATATTGTGTACCACCATAAATTATTTACATTATATAGCCACATAATCCACTTTTCAAAGAGGGTGAAGCGGAAATCGACACATTTCTTTCTGACCACAGCAACGCGCATAGACCGGCTCCCCCGACTCATCCCGCGCCGAGCAGATTAAGATAGCTGTCTTTCGGCTGGGGTATCACCTGCGCGGCAGACCAGCGTCAGGCGCGACCTGTTGGTGACCCAGATTTTCATATAGACACCCAAAAGAAACGTTCAACCCATCCCTATCGCCCCTTACCTTTTGCCTGCGAGAAAGCGATCAATCTGCTGGCGGATTTCATCGCTGTGGCTCAGAAGGAGATGACCGCCGGTTTCAATCGACAGGATCTCAGCACCAGGGATCTGTGTTGCGCTGTGCTCAGCGTTGGGAAAAGGAACAAGCGTATCGTCGCGGGAATGAATAACGAGGGTCGGCGCCGAAATCTGTTTGAGCAGCCATTCTCGTGAGACATGTCGCGTCTGGTCAAGCAAAATGCCAGGAAAGCGGCGGCTCATCGGGTGCATCAGTTCGAGCGTTCGAGAAGCGATTGCGGCATCTTCTTTGCGAAGGGTACGCTGAACATCTTTGGGAACACCAATCAGCGCCAGGAATTCACCCGCCGCGACGCTTTCAATCGCCCAGTAAAAAAAGTCCGAACCGATAATGCGGTTGATCCCAGATTCAAGGCGACGACGATCTTCATCGCTCAAGGGCTCGGTATAACTGATAGCAGAAGCCATAATCAAGGCGTGTGTCCGCTGCGGGTGCCGCAAAGCAAACTGAAGCGCAGAAGGACCACCGGCGGAGAACCCAAGCACCACTGCGCGCTCCACGCCCAGATAATCCAGCAGGCAGGTATAAACATCCGCCTGTGCTTCGATGGAGGAATCAACAGGAATATCCGCCCCCAGGTAGCCGAAGCGCGACGGGGCAATAATGCGGTATCTTTCCCCAAAGAACAGTTCACCGATCAACAAACCCTGGTCATAGCCGCCACCCGCGCCATGGATCACAAGCACCGGTAATCCATTCCCTTGTTCGCCATATTCAACCGATCCACATGCTGCCCGGATGACCTTTCTCCTGGCAGCAACGCGCTCCTCCGCTGCGCGCATATCCCTGGCATATATGAAATATACCAGCAAGCCGCCCGCAGCCAGAGCAGCCAACAATCCTATACCTGAGGATCTAAGCAAACTTTTCAGCTTTGTCATTGTTTTCTCCTACACCGTTTGATAGTCGGCAACCAGGTGGTCTGCCCAATTTGATGTATCACCACGCAACACATCCCATGCTTCTGCCATCAGACCTTTATATTCGTATTCGGGTAGTTTCATATTGGTTCCTTGTGTCAATGCCTGGCTGCCTAATGGCAAGCGTTAGCGGCGGCGGGAGGGGTATTTGTAGGAGGGCATCTCAATTCTTCTCAAATCTCACCTTTTGCGCTTCTATAACCTCTGCCCCTTTCTTGCTGATCTCTCGATTCCATTTCTCGATGAGTTGGGGCGCATCCTTGCTGTAGTTGCTGTGACCATCTTTGACCAACACAACCTTGTATCCTTCATCGATTGCTCCCAAACAAGTCGATTTTACACAGCCGTGCGTTACAAGACCCGTCATTACTAATACGCTTACCCTTCTTTTCTCTAGCTCTTCTCGAAGATTGGTTTCCTCAAATGCATTGCCATGAAGTTTGTGGATGACCACCTCTCCCGCAATGGGCTGTATTTCGGGATGCAATTGCCAGGCATCCGAACCTCTTGCGAGGATTTTCTGGCTGGAATGTTGAATGAAAATCACTGGCACGCCTTCTTGACGAGCCTTACAGATCAAAATGTTGATATTCTCAAGAACTTCTTTGGCTCTATAGATTGACGTTGATTTCTCAAAAAGTCCTTTCTGAACATCGATTACTAACAATGCCGTTGCCCTTTGCTGAATACCTTGTTTCATTATCTGGTCTTCTCGATCGTTATTATGTTGTGCCGCCTAATTATTAATAATACCGACTCCTGCTATCCCGCATTTTTGTCGTATAGTCAGACCAAAAATAGAAAGAAATGCTGGATAGATTATATACTCAACCATAGAAAAAGTTTAGCAGTTTTTCCCCCGCAGCCATCCCTTCCCAACCACCCCCCAGATTCAATCCGTCTGAAGCAGCTCATCAGCCAGCGTACCTTTCAACATTGCTTTGCGGTCCAATCCCCGCCTGGCATTGCTTCCGTTGCAACAGGCAAACGCTCAGCGGAGAGGGTGGGATTCGAACCCACGGTGACGACAAGCGCCACAACGGTTTTCGAGACCGCCCCGATCGACCGCTCCGGCACCTCTCCGTGCGCGGTGAATTATACCCTAAAATTCCATCCAATCCCCAGGCGCGGGGTATTCGACCTGATGCAATCCCGCCTCTTCCAGTTTTTCGCGCAGCGCCCGCGCCGCTTTTTCTTCACCATGCACCAGAATGATCTTTTTTGCCGTTTCTTTGACCGCCAGGGCATATTTCATCAACATGTCCTGCCCGGCATGCGCCGACAACCCGCCAATGGTGGCGATCTCTGCCCGGCGCTCGAACTCTTCGCCAAAGATCGAAACCCGCACTGCTCGCTCGCTCAAACGCCGCCCCAGCGTGTCGGGCGACTGCCATGAGACGATCATAATGGTATTTTTTGGGTCTTCGATATTGTTGCGCAGGTGATGCAAAATGCGCCCGCTCTCCGCCATGCCCGAAGCCGAGATGATCACCATCGGGTCTTTGCGCTCGTTCAGCGCCTTGCTCTCATCCACAGAGCGGATGTACGTCAGACCAGGAAAATTTAGCGCCTCCGCGCGGTGTTCGCGGATGAAGGTATGCGTCTCTTCATCGAAGCACTCCGGATGACGGTTGAAGATATCGCTGGCATTGACCGCCAACGGACTATCCACATACACCGGGATATGCGGGAAATGACCCTCCCTCACCATGCGGCTCAAACCATACACCAGTTCCTGGGTGCGCCCCACCGCAAAAGCCGGCACGATCACCTTGCCGCCGCGCCGGTAGGTCTTGACCACCACCTCGCGAAATTCCTGATATGCCAGCTCCGGGTCGCGGTGCGGCCTGTCTCCATAGGTGCACTCCATGATCAGGTAATCTGCCCGCTCAGGCAAAACCGGGTCTTGGATCAGGGGCAATTTTTCACGCCCAATATCTCCCGAAAACCAGATGCGCGTCGTTTTCCCATTCTCCGCCACCTCCAGCGCCACCGCCGCCGAACCAAGGATATGACCGGCATCCATCAGGCGCGCCCTCACCCCCTTCACGGGTTGAAACGTTTCCCCATACTCAACCGGCACAAACAGCTCAGCCACCCGCGCCGCGTCTTCGGCAGTATACAGCGGCTCAACCGGCGGCAGACCCTTCTTTGCCCGTTTCTTGCTGACAAACGCAGCATCCAGCTCGTGGATATGCCCCGAATCTTGCAGCATAATCTCCGCCAGATCGATGGTCGCCGGTGTGCCAAAAATCGCTCCGTGGTACCCCTGCTTCACCAGGTTGGGCAGGTTGCCGCTATGATCGATATGGGCATGAGAGAGAATGATGGCATCCAGCGAGCGGGGGTCGAATTGAAAGTTCAGGTTGCGCTCGTAGGTGTCTTTACGCCGCCCCTGAAACAAACCACACTCTAGCAGCAGGCGTTTCCCGTTGATTTCGAGCAGATGCTGCGAACCGGTGACCGTCCGCGCGGCGCCATAGTAATGAATGATCATGGTTGCTCCTATATGGTTTTCAGCACAAAGAGGATTTGGTCGCCGTATTTCTTAAAGCGATAAGGCACACTTGCCATGATTTTTTCGACTTCCGCCAGGCTGCGCGGATTGCCCGCTGCCAGTTCGTCCAATACATCGCGCGGCAGCACAACGTCTGATTCAACGCCCAGGCTGCGACCGGTGTCTTTGCGCCATTGTTTGAGCGCCTCCTGGCGTTCCAACACGTCCTCCGGCGGGCGCGCGTTTTGCGGGCGGGGCGGCGGGGCAGCCGACATTCCCCGTTCAACCGCCTGAAGAATGGCATTCGCATACCGCTGGCGCAGTTTCGGAGACAAACCGCCGCATCGTTCCAGCTCCTGGGGCGAGCGCGGCATCGCCACCGCGATTGCCAGCAGCTGCTCATCCTGCATCACACGGAACAGCGGGATATTGCGCCGCCGGGCTTGGTCTTCTCGAAATCGACAAAGTTCCTGCAGAATGGCTGCCTGGCGGTGAGTGATGGGATAATTCCCTGCCAGCCGCCAGCAGGAGCTGCCTCCATTGCCGTTCGCTCCAGTCACCTGGGCAACCCGTCTGAAATCCTCTTGAGCCAGATCCCAAAGACCCGCGCGTTGTAATTCTTCATATATCCGCGCCCGCAGCGGAATCAGGTAACGCGTATCCATGCTGGCATAGGCGTACATCTCCTCCGATAAGGGGCGCTCAGCCCAATTGGCGCGTTGAAAGCGCTTGTCCATTTGAATCCCGAAGTATTCTTCCAGCATGGCAGCCAGACCCACTGCCCCGCGCCCCAAGATGCGCGCTGCGATCATCGTGTCGAATAGAAATTCAAACTCAAATCCAAAATCGCGCCGCAGGCAAATGACATCATATTCGGCAGCATGGAAAATTTTTTCGTTAAGCGGGCTGGCAAACACCTGCCCCAGCGCCGAAAGATCATCCAGCGCCAGCGGATCGACCAGGTAGTCGTTATCTGGGGTGGAAAATTGGATCAGGCACACCTGCTCGACATACGCATGCAGGCTGTTCGATTCAGTATCCACCGCCAGCTGCGGATACCCCAATAAGTGTTCCACCATTTGAGTCAAGGCTTGCGGCGTATCGACCCATGCCGGTCTTCCCAAAGGTTTCTTTTCCAACATACGCCTGATTATAACAGCCCCGCCCGCCTTGTCAGGTTTATTTTCTGTTTAACCCTTCCTTTTCGCTCCGTCGGTAAAAGATGGATCGATCGAAAAAGCGGCGCTTTTTCCGCTGTCTCAAACCGGCATTGATTTTGAGACAATTACGATAAAAATGGCATTTATTTTAATGTCAACTTAAGCTTATACAATGCTTTTACACCCCCTTCTTAAGCTGGTTTAATGATTTGTCCTATGGTATAGTACAGGCAGAAATGAGGGAAATATGAAAGAGCGAATTTTAATTATTGAAGATGATGAAGGCATTCTCCGCATTTTGCGGCGGGCGTTGGCGTATGAAGGATACCAGGTGGATACGGCTGTCGATGGAGAGAGCGGGCTGGCTTCAGCGCGCGACCACCACCCTGACCTGGTGATTTTAGACTTAATGCTGCCAGGGATGGACGGCATCGAGGTCTGTCAACGGCTGCGACAGGCAGATAACATCGCCGTGTTGATGCTCACTGCGCGCGATAGTGTGCAGGACAGGGTGCAGGGACTGGACTCAGGCGCTGATGACTACATGGTCAAGCCATTTGAACTGGATGAGTTGATGGCGCGAGTCCGGGCATTAATGCGCCGCACCCAGGCAGAACGAGCTCCGATTTTGACCTTCGCTGACCTGACCCTGGATACTTCTACCCGCCAGGCAATCCGCCGTGGTCGCACCATTGCCCTGACAGCCAAAGAATACGACCTGCTGGAACTCTTCATGCGCCATACCCGGCAGGTGATGACCCGCGAGATGATTTTCGACCGGGTTTGGGGATACGACTTTGGCGGCGAAAGCAATGTTTTAGATGTGTACATCCGCTATCTGCGCCAGAAACTGGAGGCTGATGGCGAACCGCGCCTGATCCACACGGCGCGGGGTGTGGGCTATGTGATGCGAGAAAATGCCTGATGTCGCTGCGTCTCCGGCTGACTTTGCTCTATTCGACATTGTCAGGCGGCACACTGCTGCTCTTTGGAGCCGTAGTGTATGGGTTGGTCAGTTATTTGCTGATCCAACAGTTTGATCAAACCCTGATCAGACAAGCCAATGAATTATTCAAAGTGTTGCGGGTGAACGAAGTCAACCGCTTCGAGGCGCGCACTCTGGTCAATTTTCAACCGATCAACAACGATATCATCATCCAGATCTGGGGCGTCGACCGCCGCCTGCAAATCGCCCGCCCCGCCGCCTGGCAGGCGCCGCTCGACGAAGCATCCCGCCGGGTAACGACGCCGGTGTTTCATTCAACTATGTCGAACAATACCCACGTGAGAGTGCTGAGCATCCCCCTGCGCACCGACCGCGCCCCGGTGGGCACATTACAAATTGGGATATCCCTCTCCCTGCTCGATAGCGCTCAATACACCCTGGCGATGGTCTCTTTATCCATTGCGCTGATCGCCATGACGGCTTCAGCCCTGTTAGCCTGGTTTGCTACCGGTCGCGCGCTTGCCCCGCTGGCTACGGTGACCCAGGTGGCAACCACGATTACCAGGGCGGATGATCTTTCCCGCCGCATTCCGCAGGCTGCTTCGCCGGATAATGAAATCGGGCAATTGATACAAGCCTTCAACGATACCTTAAGCCGGTTGGAAAACCTGTTCAATACCCAAAGGCGGTTTGTCGCCGATGTCAGCCATGAACTGCGCACTCCCCTGACGGTAATCAAAGGCGAATTGTCGTTGATGCGGCGCATGCGCCATGTCGATGAAGAATCGCTGAAAAGCGCGGAAGCCGAAGTGGATCGGCTCACCCGCCTGGTCGGAGATCTGCTGCTGCTGGCTCAGGCAGAAAGCGGCAGGCTGCCCCTCGATTTGAAACCGATTGACCTGGACACCATCATGCTGGAAGTGTATCAGCAAATGAAGGTGGTCGCAGGCGATAAAGTGCAGTTGCGCATTGGCAGCATCGATCAGGTGCAGATTACGGGTGACCGCGACCGAATCAAACAGGTGTTGGTCAACCTGGTTGGCAACGCCATTCAGTACACGCCTGCTGGCGGTCTGATCACGATCTCTCTGGATCGCACGGAAACCCACGCGCGTCTGCTGGTCAGCGACAATGGACCGGGGATTTCCACCCAGGATCTGCCGCACATCTTTGAGCGCTTCTACCGCGGCGAAAAATCACGCAGGCGCGCTCAGGGCAGCGGATTTGGGCTGGGCTTGTCCATTGCCTACTGGATTGTGCGCAACCACAATGGAAGTATCGAGGTTAATTCACGCGAAGGACAAGGCACGACGTTCTGTGTGTGGCTGCCATTGCCGCGTGGGTAATACGGTCATGGTCATTTTCTTTTATAATTATTATTAGCATGATTGCCAGCCTGAAGGACAAGACCAAAGGTCAGGACCGAAGGTCAAGACCAAAGGTCAGGTCTGAAAGACAGGTCTGAAAGACAGGTCTGAAAGACAGGTCTTTATCGTGGTCATATCATGCCAGAGTGCCTCACTTGAACAATCAATATCATCGATCTTCTGGGAAGATTGTTCTTCCATCCACTATATCCCCAGCGCGCACCTGGTTTTCCTGGATAACCGGTAAGCCCTTATCCTCCGCCGCATCTTCGGAGGAAAGGGTCGGAAAACTGGTTGGGCTGGCTGTATTTGCTTCTGATATCCAATGATGTTACGGCAATCTATGTATCTACGGATGAAGAAGAGGCTCAAAAAATCCAAGCCAAATGGGCTACCTGGGGGGCGGGCGTGCGGTTGGTCATTATTCAATCAACGTTCAGGTTGTTAATTGAGCCGCTGATGGAATACATCAAGGCGGTTTATCAATTTCACCAACCGAATGAAATATTTGTGGTGGTAATGCCTCAGTTTGTCTCCAATCGCTGGTGGACAAACCTGCTTCATAGCCAAACTGCGTTTCTATTGCGGATGGCTTTGTTGTCTTACCCGGGAATTGTGATCATTGAAGTGCCGTACCATATTGATTGATCAAAAATTGATTGCCTGAAATAAGAAAAGGACAGGGGTCAGCCTGTCCTTTTTTCGAGAATCATCAATCGATTATCCTGCCTTGCGTCCTGCGCCTGGTCGATCTCCCACCGGTGCGCGCGGCGTCAGAGCAGAGCGCGCGCTGGCGTTAAGACTGTGATAGGTCGGTTCCGGTCGGATTAGTCCTCCATGCGCCAGGTTCGGATTTGCGGGCGGATTAATATCCGGTTGAGACGGGCGGTTTGCCGATATTGGACTGCTGGCGCTGCGGTTGACCACCGGGCGGGGAGTTGGCGCAAGGCTGCCCAGCGAGCTGCCCGTTGAAAGACCCGGCGTTGTAACCGCGCGCGGGCGTATCCCATCTCCAGCGCGATACTCGCGGCGGTTTAGCAAATGATCTCCCGCCACCGAAATCGAGCCAATGATCAAAATGCGAATCACCCATACCATCACAGCCACAAACACCGGGACAATCTTGGTGATCGTTTGAGGATCGATCACCGCGGTGCTGCGCACGGGGTGTGAGGCGATTGCCATCGAGACCCCCCACCAGGTGAGAATCGCGTTCATGGTGGCAGCCAGCAGCCAGGCGCCAAACAGGTACCAGACCTCTTTGGGTTCATCCGCCCCTTGCTGGGGGGTGAACAGGCGGGCGATTCCTGCAAAATCGATCCCACAAAAAGCGAAAGCGAGGATTGTTGACCACAACATCCCGTTAAATTTCAAATCACCCAGCAGATCCCTCAATGCAAAGTCGGTTGTGCTGTAATTGAACATCTCGAAGGCAAGCAATGCGCCTAAAATTATCACCCAAAAGGGGGTGGTTGAGTTAAGGTGCAGCTTGCGAAAGGTGCTTTTCCAGTTAACACCTGAAGAGCTGTAAGATATAGCAGACATATATATTCTCCTTCCATCACCTGAACAAAAATAGAACATATTTTCTGCATTATAGAACAAATATTCTGTTATGTCAAGTACCTTTTTCAGAGGGTGTTATAAAACACAGAAATGAGAGGTGACCGCCGGTGCCATATGTATCGGCGGATTCCTTTCAAATTTCTTTTTTCAACACCCCCTTCGCATCTATTTTTGATGTGAAGTGCTATAATCAATAAAGAAATCATGATTATCATAATCTGGATTTCTTTGTGATTGCAGCGCCTGCGAAATTGGAGGACTTCATGTTCGTCAATCGTTTTTCTGAACTTGAACTGCTGGAAAAACGCTATGCTTCGGGCAACGCGGAGTTTTTTGTACTGTACGGTCGTCGGCGGGTTGGCAAGACTGAACTGCTGGCACGTTTCTGTGAAGGGAAACGCTCAATTTTCTTTGTATCAGACCTGGGTTCGGAGATATCTCTCCGGACTTCTCTTTCTGCTGCGGTCAATACAACTTTATTCGGACATAATCAAATGAATGCGGTTTACTCTAGGTGGGAAGACCTGCTTCATGCGCTTGCCCAGGCTGCACAAAGCGAGCGGTTGGTGGTCGTGTTAGACGAATTCCCTTACCTGGTTACGGCGCATCCACCTCTGGCGAGCATTCTTCAGCGTGTATGGGACCAGACCTTGAAGAACAGCCAGATCATGCTCATTCTGTGCGGATCTTATATCGGCATGATGGAAGAAACCGTTTTAGGGTATCAGGCGCCGCTGTATGGTAGAAGGACAGCGCAGTATCTTCTTGAACCGTTGCAGTTTAAAGATGTCCGGCTATTTTACCCATCCTTCGATTTAGAAGATCAGGTGCGCGCCTTTGCGGTTTATGGCGGCACGCCTGCTTATCTGCACACCATTCAACCCCAACAGTCTTTGAAAGAAAATATTCTGGATGGAATCCTCAGCCGGGGTTCATTTTTATATGACGAAGTGCGCTTTGTACTCCAGCAGGAATTGCGCGAGCCGCGTAATTACTTCGCGATTCTGCAAGCCATTGCGGCTGGCAAAACCCGCTTGAATGAAATTAAGCAGGCAACCGGAATTGAAGGCGCGACCGCTTACCTGGACACCTTGCAGCGACTGCATCTGGTGGAACGCATCGTGCCTGTTACGGAAACACAACCCCAAAAGAGCCGCCGCGGCATCTATCGTTTGAAAGATCAATACGTACGTTTTTGGTTTCGCTATATTCATCCGAACCGCTCACAGCTTGAACGCGGCGGGGCGCAAATCATCCTGGAGAACCAGGTGCTGCCTGAAATTGACCATTTCTCCAGCCTGACCTTTGAGGAGGTTTGCCAGCAATTTTTCTGGCAAGCCGGATTATCCGGTAAATTACCTTTTGTTCCCACGAATATTGGCAACTGGTGGAATTCGAATGAAGAAATCGATCTCGCCGTGTTAGGTGAGAAGGATGCCATGCTGGTGGAATGCAAATGGACCAGCAAACCAGTGGGGATTGATATTTTGGCAGAACTGGAGAGAAAGGCACAGCTTGTCAAGCCTGAGTTGGGAGACCGTCAAATCCGCTTTGGGCTGTGCTCCAAATCTGGATTTACCCCGCAGCTTATGAAAGGTCTCGAGCAGCGAATTGATGTCATGGTATTGGATTTGCCAGATATCGTAGGGTCAGAAACCTCATAAACACGAAGAGGGGGGATATACTCGTCCCGTTGATATTATCCCGTTCGATCGCGGAATAAATGACCCACCGCGCTGCGCGTGAAGAGCAGAGTTGTGGTGGGTTCTGTTCGTTTGATTAAAACCAGGTTTCCCCAAAAAGAGTCTATTTGGCAAACTTCCTGGCAATCAAAACCCGAATCAAGACATTTTGTTTATGGGAAGCGCAGTCGCTCGCGGCGACACGGGGGGCGGCGCGGCAATATGGAGGTGTCGCTGCGAGCCGCAAGCGTATTTCTTGCGGCGCGGCAGCCCCCAAGATGGGTGTGGAGGTCGCTTCGCTGTGCTCGCCACAGGCGTTCGCGGCGGCATAGCGGGTGCGGCGCAGCCGCCCCAGCGCCTGGAACGCGCTTCCCTCAGCGGGTGTGGACGGGTTGAGAACCCGCCTCGCCCCCTTCTGCATGTGCAGGCTGAGCAATGGGCTGGTCGATCGCAGCAATCGCCGGGTTCAACGCAAACAGGACGCCGATCAACAAACAGGCGCCGCCGCCGATCCAATACCAGATGCGCAGACCTAACAACTCCGCCACCGGCGCAGCGACCATTAATCCGAGGGGCATCATTAATCCAGAGAGGCTGCTTGCCAGGGTGAAGACGCGCCCCTGCATTTCTGGAGCAACCCGCGACTGCAAGATGGCTTGAATCGGTCCGTTGGCGATTGGCATCATAAAGCCAGCCAGCGCCCGTCCGGCAATGACCAGCCAGAACAAACCGGCAGGCGCCATGCCGATTGCCAGCACGCCTATGCCCAAGCCGAACACGCCCAATAGCGAGGTGTATGTGCGGCGTTTAAACCCTCCCCACAGACTGAGCAGCAGCCCACCGGCGATGATGCCGAACCCGCCAGCCGATTCCAGCATGCCCAGGTGGATGGCGCCGCCGTTGAAGATGTTTTTTACCACCAACGGCATCAGCGAGAAACCGGGCGAGAGGAAGAAGTTCAACCCAGCCGCTCCCATCAGCAGCAACAAAATGCCGGTCCAGCCGCGCAGGTAACGCAACGCGCCCTGGATGTCTCGCAATATCAGTTGCGGGGTGATTGCTGCCTGGCGCGGAGCGCGGGCGGGCTGCGGAATGGCGGTGAATAACAGCGGCGCCACTGCCAGCCAGGCGGTAAAAACGTCGATCATGATCACCGCGTGCATTGGCAGCACTCCGATCAAAAAGGCTGCTAGCGGCGGCGCCACTATGTTTAATGCGCCGTAGAGTGTCTGGTTCATCCCGGCGATGCGGGTGAGCTGCTTGTGCGGCACCATCAGAGAGGTGGATGCCTGCATGGCGGGATAATGGAACGCCCCGCCCAACGCCCGCAGAAAACCGATGAGGTAAATATGCCACACCTGGATCTGACCGGTCCAAAACAGCACAACCAGCGCCCCTGCCAGCAGCGCCACAAACGAATCGGAGCAGATCATCACCAGGCGGCGGTTCCAACGGTCAACCAGTGCGCCTGCAAACGGCGCCAGCAGCACCTGCGGCAGCAGCGCGGCAAAGGTTGAAAAAGCCAGCACCGCCGCTGATCCGGTGGTTTGGGTCAACCACCAGACCAGCGAAAACTGCACAATTTGCGATCCGAGCAGCGAAAAGACCTGTCCGCTCCAGATGGTGAAGAAAGGGCGCTGCCAGTTTTGGGGGAGAGAGGGAGATTCGCTCATGACGATGAAATCCTTGATGAATGATTGTTGTCCGAATAGCGGGTCAAAAAGCGCTGTTTTGAATCATGCCTTTATTCAGTAAAAACTTCAACGTGCTCCCCATCTTGATTATCTTCCACATCGATCAAGTGCCCGATTTCACCTTTCTGGAGAAACGCCATAATTTCATCCGCGTTCAGTCCCTCCAGTTCAGGGGAGAAGCGCCTGCCGGTTTTGATTCCCATTGAAATCAAGCCGATTGGCAGCTTGAGGTTCACCCGCCGCTTGCCGGTTTCAACGTCCGTTACGCGCACACAGAACCACTTCGGACGTTTGCCCGCCGCTTCTTCAGCGGGCGCTCCGTTAGGCGCTTGCGTCTGCGCAGGGGCAGGCGTATGTGCAGGCGTGCTCTCGTCAATTGCAGTGAATAAATCCAATGCCTCTTCTGCGGTCAGGCGACCGTCTTCGACCATTTTTAAGATGCGCATTCGTTCTTCAGCAGACATGGTAACCTTCCTGTTGGTGTGAGTATATCGTCCGTATGGAATGAAAAGGAATGATGAAAACCGTTATATCCCGCGCAAAGAATCGCGGATGGAGCGCCGGATCGATTCCTTGAGGGAATCGCCCAACTCGCGCAGTTGACGCTTGGCTTCCTGGGGGGTGATGCGCCCCATTTCCAGGTCTTCGAGGATGCGCTTGCGTTCATCGGCATGAATGCCGGGCGGAGGCGGCTGCCTGTCTGGCTCGTACCCTAACGCGCGCACGATCTCATCGAACCGGTTGCGTAGGGTGGGGTAAGACAGATTCATTTCCTCCTCCAGGCGGTTAAAGCGCCCTTCGCAGCGCAAAAATGTGACCACGAAATCGAGCTGCTCGGAACTCAGTTTGGCAAAAGGCGCCAGCTTTTCGAGCTGCTCTGGCGAGAACATGCTGCCCTCGGCGCTGGTATGCGCCCCGTTTGGCGGGTAGAAGCTGCCTTCGATCGCAGTGTCGCACGCCGGGCAGACCAGGCGCTTGATCACCAGCGGAGAATGGCAAACTGGACAACTGGATATCAATGGGTTCATTTTTCTTTACTCGAATTTTAATATTATTTATTTTCACTTGCAATTATATCAATATTATTTATTTTTTCAATAGGGAAATTGAATAATATTAAACATTCGTTTAAAAGAAAATTCAGGATATTCAAGCAGCGTATCCTGAACTTTCGGTTACCGTTGATCCAGGGTCGATCTTTATGCGGCGATCAGATTCATCTCCAACAGCACCTGTTTCAGCCGGGCGCGCACTTCCGGCGCCAGCGCGCCCACCGGCGAGCGAGCCGGACCCGCCTCGAACCCCATCAGGTCGAGCGCCTCTTTGATCACCACCGGGAACGTGCCAAAGGTAAACGCCATGCGCAGCTTCGACAGTTCCTGCTGCGCCTGCCGGGCTTGTTCCAGCCTGCCAGCGCGAAAATGCTCATAAATCGAGACGACCAAAGCGGGCGCAACGTTGGCGGTGGCGGCGATTGCGCCTTTTGCCCCGTACAGCAGACCGCCGTAGATCAGCGTGTCGCGTCCCAACAAAACGGTGAAGTCAGGCAGCAACCGGATGAATTCCGCCGCTGCTTCGAGGTCGCCGCTGGAGTCTTTGATGCCGACGATATTCTCGATCTTTGCCAGGCGGCTTGCCAGAGCAAGGCTGATTTTTACCCCTCCGGTGCGGGCGGGGTTGTTATACAGCAGCACCGGCAGACGGGTCGCCGCGGCGATGGCGCGGAAAAACTCGTAGAGTTCGTCTTCAGAAGGCGAGATGAAATAGGGTGTCAACACCGATAAGCCGTTCACCCCACAGCCTTCGGCGGCGCGTGCCAGTTCCACCGCCTCGCGGGTGGTGATCGCGCTGGCACCTGCATAAACCGGCACCTTTCCTGCCGCTTCATCTACAACCGTCTCCCAAACGCGCTGCTTCTCCGCGCTGCTGAGCGCCCAAAACTCACCCTGGCTGCCGGTGGCAAACAAGCCATGCGCGCCCGCTTCGATCAAGAAGCGCGTTAACCGCCGCAAGGCGGGAAAATTGACTTCTTCCTGCCGGTCGAATGGGGTTACCATTGCCGGGATAATGCCGTATATGGACGGTGCTGACATCAATGATTCCTCCGTTTCTCTGTCTGGTACGCTATTATCTTACTTCAGGTTGCCGCGCATGAGAAGGGATACTTTGAGGCGCAGAGAGAGCATATCTTCTATCTGAAAAAGACCATCCCTGGCTGTTATAGCTGCAAACCGCCAGCCGGTTCACCTGGTCACGCCAAAGGAGGCGCAGATTTGTTCGCTGGCTTGAACGATCTGCATGATCGTGGCGTCATTGGCGTATTGCTTGCGCACCTCATCGAAGGTCTTCAGCGCCAGGGCGCAGTTATCCAGCCCGGCGCGGTGCATACCCGCCAGCACCGAGCCGTAGGTGTAATAATATACCAGCGTGTTGCCTGAGAGGGGCATCCCCTTTAACTCGATGGGCGGATCTTTGCTCTCGTTGCAGCCACGAACCTCGCAGCTTTCTTTGGCAGAACAGCCGTAGATGGCGCAGCGCAGCGCGGGAATGGCGCCCTCGTAGTTGCGCGACTTAAAATAAATGATCCCAAGCTGCCCATACACGTCTTCGCTGGTGGGGTCGAACGTCAGCGCCTTGCGCATGTTGCGCGAGGCGATAAAGAAATCGCCGGTCTGGGCGTAGGTCTTGGCGATAGCGATATAAGGCATAGGGTCTTTCACCCCCAATTGCTCGTTAATCGTGGCGGCTTGCGCGAAGTAATCGAGGGCTTTTTCGTACTGTTTGAGGTGGCGGAAGAGAATGCCCACCTGCAGGTGGAGAAAGGTGAGGTTAGGGTTGATCTCGATCGCGCGCTGGTAACTCTGGATAGCTTCGGGATAGCGCCCCAGTGTCTCCATCAGCAGCGCGTACACGCGATGCACATCCATCAGGCTGGGGTCGCGTTCAACTGCCTGGGTGATATAGCCTTGCGCCTGCACCCATTTTTGCTGGTCGATCAGAATTTCGGCGTAGTATGCCAGCGCCAGCGCATTCTGGTTATCCAGGTTGATGGCGCGCACGGCTTCTTGCTCGGCTTCGGTCAGCAGCGCGTCGTGATCTTTGCCTGCCAGCGCCGGGTTGGCGTTCCAGTCCAGCACAAAAGCCCGCACCGCGCTGGCGGTGCTGTCTTCAGGCGCGGTCTTAACCGCCATGTTCGCGGATTCCAGCGCTTCTTGCAGGCGCTGTTTTTTCAGCGCATCAGTGGTGAGCAGCCGCGAGGAGTAGACCTGAATGCGCGCCAGTTCTGCCCAGATATGCCCGTTGTTGGGCGATTGCTGGAGGGCTTTGCGGTAGGCTTCGATGGCGCTGTTGAGGTTGCCAGCGTGAAAATGGACTTCTCCCTCCAGAGCGTGAGAATCGGGGACGCGGGTGGGGGTGGGGGTGGGTTCATGGAGCGGCTTGACCGAGCCTTCGCCGTATCCGCGCAGCAGGAACACGCTGCCAAGCACCAGCACCAGCAGGAACAGCACCCGGTAGGGGTTAGAGCCAGTTTGTTGTCGGCGGAAGAGAAAGCGTTTCTTACCCAAAATCCTTGTGCCTCCAGGAATGGTGTGCCGCCGGTGGACTGGTCAACAGCAGACACGCCAGAAGTTGTCTTTGCCGCTTACTTTTTGGGCGTTGAAGTGGGCGTGGCGGCTGGGGGCTGCGCGCCGCCAGCAGCGCTGGAGCAGATTTTGACAATTTCCTGGGCGTTGAACACCGAGATTTGATCGTCTTTGACACCCTGGATCAATAGTTGCGAAATTTGCAGCGCTTCGCCGCATTGCCCGGTGCGAGCGAGCGCCAGACCATAGGTGAAATAGAACTCTGCCACCCGCCCGTAGTCGAGAGGCAGCCCTTTGACCTGCACCCCCGCCTCGGTTACGCCGCCGCGCACTGCCAGCCGCAGCGGCGGGATCGAATCGTTGTAGGCGCGGTTGCGGTAGAGCAGCACACCCAGGTTGCCCTGGATGTACGGGTCGCGCGGATCAACCTTGACAGCCTGCTGCGCGTATTGGATGGCTTTGGCAAATTCACCCACCGTGGCGTAGGTGCGTGAGATGAGGATGTTGGGCATGGGGTCTTGCGGATTGAGCGCGTTGGCGCGGTTGAATTCTTCGATTGCCTTGTCATACTGCTGCATGAAGCGGTAATTGCGCCCCAGCGCCAGGCGCATATCGGCGATATGTTCGTTCATGCGCACGGCGGTCTCGAACTCTTTGACGGCTTCGGCATAGTTGGCGGTGTATTCGAGCACCCAGCCGCGTGCCCGGTGCGACTCCATCAGGTTGGGTCCCAGCGCGAGGGCTTTGCGCGAGGCGTCGATGGCGCGGTCTTTGCTGCCCAGGTCGCCTTTGCCATCGGTCATCTGGCGCACCAGCACCTCGGCGTAATAGGCGTACGCCACGGCGTTGTTCGGGTCGAGGTCGATCGCCTGCTTCAGCGCAGCGGTGGCGGGCAGGTAATCACCCTTAAACCCCAACGCCCAGCCTTTGATGGCTTGAGCGGTGCTGTTGTTGGGGTTGATCAGCAGCGCGTTTTGAATGTTTTCGAGAGCGCCGTCATAATCACCGGTGTAGATTTGCAGGCGGGCGCTGGAGATGTAGTTGATCGGGTTCTTGGGGGCAGCCTGGATGGCAGCCTTATACATCTGGATTGCCTGATTAAACTTGCCCTGGGCTGCCAGACTATCCGCCTCAACGGTAAAGGATTCCGGCGCGCGGGTAGGTGTGCGAGTCGGCACAAAGAGCGGCGGTGTGGCAGGCACCACCACCTGGTTGACATACAGCGCCCCGCCGACCAGCAAGACCAGCAAAATCAACCGCCAGGGGTTGGCGGGCTGCCGCCGGCGGTTCATTGTCCATTTACTTCCTTTTAAATACATAAATTCATCTTACCAGAAACCGTAAACAACCGTCAAGAATGTTTTCTGACGATTGCCCTACGCTAATTGATCTTAAACGTTTGCACCTGCCAGGGAGATAACTCGCAGCGTTCTCCCAGCCTGCCTTGTACGCGCTCGCGCAAATCCACCGCCGTAAGGCGGGCGGGCTTGCCCAACCAATCGAAAGCCACCAGGGCTTTTTCACCGCGCGGCTCGTAAAAGCGGGCATAGGTGCTGCCGGAGCGCGTGTATAGCGCGGAGAGGATGGCTTTGCCGTCGCCGCGCTCCTCGTAAGGCGACCATGCGGTTGCCGTGGCTGCCGGGGCTGCGCCGCTGAGGACAAAGGGGAAGTTATACGCCAACGCCTGGCGGTGGATGTCGGCGGCGCGCCAATCGCCGCGGAAGGGCAGGATGCCCAGTTCATAGGTGTATGCGCCGCGCAGCACGCGTGTGCCCCAGATGTAGGGCAGGCTGAACGCCAGGATGGATGAAAACGCGCCGTCGCTCTCGCGCACACTGCCCATCAAGCCGCGGTTGAGCAGCGCCAGCCCCAGCCGACCATCGGTGACTGCCGTCCAGTAGTTGCCTTGCACATACGTTTCATCGGTCTCAGCGATGTGGAAGGGCAGGTCGCGCACGCCCCAGGTTTTGGGCGACAGGCGGGGGAAGAAACGCAGCCGTAGCTTGTACTCGTGTTCGTGAAAAGCGGGGACAATCTGATCGGAGAGATCGGCGCGCTCGAAGGTGTATTCGCCAGCGGGCAGCGCGCGCTTGGGACGTCCGATCCACTGCCCGGCAAACTCGACCTGCGCGCGCCAGTCGATGCGCGGCGTGTGGCGGTAGAACGTCAGCGTGGCGAGGTATCGAAGACCGCCGATCTCACCGCACTCCAGCAGCCGGGCGCATTCCGGTTCGATTTCCACTTCCTGCGCCTGAGCGGTCGAGACGCAATCGGCGCCGTTGATCATCGCGCTGAAGGTGACGCTGGTTTTGGGGGGAGCAAGCAGCACCGGATCAATATCCGGCGGTGCGCAGCGGTCGAGCAACAAACGAACGCCGCCCTGCGGATCAACATATACCTCGTAGAAGGGGGTGGTGAGGCACGGCATGACCTCGCTGCTCCAGCCGCGCTCGCGGGTTTGATCGGGCAGCACTTTGCCGGGTATGCGCAGGTGTTCGGTGGTGGCGCTTTCTTCCCAGGTGAAAGGCGGCTGCGCCGAGGCGGGCGCAAAAGGCGCGGGCGTCCCCAGCGCCAGACCCGCCAGGCGGACGGCGCGCGACTGCCCGCCGATTTGCACAACCTCGATCCGCTCCCAGGGCAGGGGGTTGAAGGCGAACGGTGTATCAGGCTGAAGGGCGTTGAAGCAGGCGGCGCGCACCTGCCCGGCGCGCTGCAAGGCGGCGCCTAAAAAGCGGCGGGCGTCCTCTTCCAGCCCGCAAATTTGAATATCGTGATGCTGAGCGGCGAGCAGGTCTTTCCAGGCTTGTTGAAGATCGCTTTCGACCGCAGCCCGATCGCCGTTGGCGCCGCCTGAGGGCGCAATCGCGGCAATGGCGGCGAGGCGTTCGGCGCTTAACAATTCCACTTCAGCCCGGCGCGTCTCGTTCCACATCCAGTTTCCACAATATCCCCAGGGCATGCGCACACGGAAGTCGTTGGGGCTGGCGTTGAAGTGCGCGCGCGGCGTGGGCAGCAGGTCGAAGATCTCCTCGCCGATGATCCACTGATACGCGGGGTCATCCTGGTGAATCTGGATCAGTTCCTCGCGGTTGCGCACATCATCCGCGCGCGTGGCGATCAGCGGGCGGATGCGGCTGCCGAAGCGGGCGCGGAAATCCTCCAGCGTCAACCGGCATTGCGGCGAGGGAGAATCGGTCAGGATGCGGTTGTCGAGGGTTGAAACGAGCCCGGGAATGCGCTGGGAGAGCAGCGGGGCAGAGAGCTGCCCGCCGTAGGTGGGCAGAGCGGGGATGACGGAGCCGTCGATGCCCTGCCACAGCCCGACCGCTTCGTCGTATTCGGGGTTGTGCCCGTACATCATAAAGTGCGTGCGCAGCACCGCGCCTTTGAACCCGCAGCCGAGCAGCAATTGGGGCAGCTGGGCGTGGAAGGCGTGTTCGCTCATCAGGTAGATGGTCAGCGGGTAATCGAGGCGCTGGCGGGTCGTTTCGACGGCGAAAGTGAGCTGGCGGATGTTGGACTCTTCGTTGATAAACATCGAGAGCGGCTGCCCGTAGGTGCTGGTGCCCAGCGCGAGCCGCCCGGCGAACTGGCGCAGGGCAGAGCGCAACTGCTGCAGGGTCTGCGGGTCGTGTTCGGCAAGGTAGTCGTAGGTGTAGGCTTCGTGATCGAGCCCAATTTTGAAATGCGGGTAACGCGCCAGCCAGTCGAGTTCGCCAGCCAGGGTGCGTTGGAATTTTGTCAACCCCCACAAGATGATGCCGATGTGATCGTACGTGGCAGCATAGACTGGGGCGAGGTGCGATGGAATGGACATAAACCGTCTCCTGTATGATCTAATCGTTTAGATGATACAGGCAAGGGCGGGTTCTGTCAATGACATTCGCCCCCCGCCCTGAGCATGACTTTCAAGGTGAATTTTCTGCTTTCAAGACAAATGCCCTTCGCTGGCGCATGCTGTTCCGGCTGGTGCTTCGCGCTTACTCTTCCTTGAGTTTAAATTGCGAGACCAGGTTTTGCAGGCTGCGCGACATTTCTTCCAGGGTGTTTGTCCATTCTGATAAACCATCAATCTGGTCGCGGATTTCACCGGCGTTCATGTTGACTTCTTCGGTCGAGGCGCTGTTCTCCTGGCTGATGCTGGCGATGTTTTGGATGGCTTCATTCACTTCGCTGGCGCCCGCCGAGATCTCTTCGGTGGAAGCATTATTTTTCTCAGACAGGGTCGAAACCTGCTCTACGGCATTAATCAACCGGCTGGCTGCGCTCAACATGGTGCGGGCGGCTTTTTCGGTTTCGCCTGCCTGCTGATGAACCTCATCGGCTGCGGTTAAAATGTTAGAAAGCGCGCCTCCGGCTTTGTTGGCGCGGTCAACGCCCGCCTGCACTTCTTCCGCGCTGGTTTCCATGGCGTTTACGGCTTCTGAAACTGTTGACTGGATTTCTTTCACCAGATTGGCGATTTCCTTAGTCGAAGCAGACGCCCGTTCCGCCAGCTTGCGCACCTCATCCGCCACAACCGCGAATCCTTTGCCATGTTCTCCTGCCCGCGCTGCTTCGATGGCGGCGTTCAATGCCAGCAGGTTGGTTTGCGAGGCGATGTCTTCAATCGTTTCCAGGATTACTCCAATCTGTACCGAATGTTTGCCCATCTCCTGCACCCTGGCAGCCGAGAGGTTGACCCGCTGGCGGATTCCTTCCATACCGGCGATGGTCTCCTTGACCGTAGCCGCCCCCTGGTGAGCGTGCTCAGAAGCGCTGGCAGAATGATTCGTGACCATTTTGGCGTTGTCTTCCACCTGAGAAACAAGCTGTTGAATCTGGTGGGTAAGGTCAAGGGCAGCAGCGGCGGCTTTGGTCTGCTCTTGAATGGTGCGCGACAGCGAAAGGATCGCCTGGTTCATCTGGTCAACCGATTGGGCGGTTTTGCTGATCGAAACCGATTGCTGATTGGCGCCGTTGGCGATTTGCTGCAAAGATTGAAGCAGATTCATGATCGCCTTGCGCGAAAGACTTGCCGCCTGGGTCAGATTGGCGCTGGCGCTGTTCAAGCCCCCGGAACTCTCCCGAACCCGGTTGACAATGTGACTCAGGTTGTTCACCATGCGTTCCAGCGCCTGGCTCAATTCATCGCGTTCCGATTTGGGCTTGACCCGCCCGGTCAGGTCGGTGTCGGCAATTTGCAGCGCCAGGGCTGCCACCGGCTGGAGATAGTCGCCAGTCATGCGCCCAAAGGCGCGACCAATCAAGCCAAACTCATCGTCCCGCTTCTCAATCCGCTGCCATTCCTGTTTGTCCATATCCCGGCATAGATCACCGAGCGCCACGCGGCTTGCCAGTTGTGAGAGATACCCCAAAGGACGGGTGATATTGTTTGCCGCTATGACGCCAATTACAACCAATGCCAGTCCTACTGCCGTAACAAATATGACCAGCAAATTCACCAGCCGCGACACCTCTGCCAGCGCCTCTGAGGTTTCCTGTTCGACCAGCAGCGCCCAGCCGGTCTTGCTAATGGGGATATACCCTCCCATAACACTTTTGCCGCGGTAATTTTCATATACTTCTACGCCCAGCTTGCCAGCAAGGGCTTGCCGGGCGCCGTAGCTGTCGTTTTTCAGTTCCAATTCCGCCTTGTTTTTGATTATTCCCGCCTCTTTCAAATCCTTTTCGAAACGCGAGGGGGTGATAAAGTAGCCCTCTTTGCTCAGCAGGTAAACCTCGCCGGTTTTCCCCGCCTGCATCTGCTGCAGCCAGGCGCCAAAATTCCTGGTGGGGATGGCGCCGCCGACCACCCCCACCACCGCCCCGTTATCGCCGATGATCGGCGCTGCCACGACAAACACGGTATTGCCCGTGCCTTTTGAGATCACCGGGTCAGAAATGTTCAATTTGCCTTTCAGCGCCTGCTGGAAATAAGGTCGGTCGGCAACGTTGATCTTCGTGCCGTCAGTGCGATGCAGGGTGCTGCCATCGGGCAGGTACACGGTGATGTTTTCATAGACTCCCCACTGCTTGAAGTATTGATCCACCGAATCGGCAACTTTCGCCGGTTCCATGGTTCGCACGCGCGCCGTGCCAGCCAGGACGAGCATGTTGTCCTCGCGGTCGTGAATCCATTGCTCAATGGCGGATTCCAGCACAACCATGCTCTGGTTGGTGCCGTTAAAAACGGCTTCCTGCATGCCTCTTAAAGTGAACACATACGACTGCGCCCCAAGCAGCAAGAGGGGTACCAATGACGCCGCCATGAAGAGAACGATTAACCTGCCGCGCAGGGAACGAAAAAAAGATATCTTTTGTTCTTGGAGAAGACTACCCATCGAAGTTGCTATCCTTTCTGGTTTTGTATCCTGATCGAGATCAGGAATTGAATGAGGTTTTGTTTCATCATCCAATATGGGGGCTGCCGCGATTCGTCTTCGTGGAGGGTGTTCTTCATTGCCGTAAATTCGGTTTTGCCGCCCTTTTACGATGAATTCTCTTCCTGGATGATAAAGAAAACGCCCCAACCATTCCATAAATTCACCGTGAAATTGTCCTAAGAGGGAGATAAATCCAGCCCTTGACAGGTTCTATACCGAACGGTATAATACCAGATATGGATACGCGCGCTGAAATTCTTGCCCAGGCGCTCAGGCTCTTCACCGCCCGCGGCTATGATGCGGTGGGCGTGCAGGAGATCGTCGAAGGCGCTGGTGTCACCAAACCGACCTTGTATCACTATTTCGGCAGCAAACGCGGGTTGCTGGCGGCGCTGCTGGGCGGATATTTTGCGCAATTCAACCGCCTGATTCAGATGGCAGCGGCTTACCAGGGCGACCTGCCGCTCACCCTGCAGCGCATTGCCGCGGCGTATTTTGAGTTTGCCCGCGCCAACCCGGCTTTTTATCGTTTTCACCTGGCGCTGTGGTTTGCTCCCCCCGAAAGCGAAGGGTTTGAGGTGGTGGTGGGTTTTTTGCAGGAACAAAACGCGCTGATCGAGCAGGTCTTTCGCCTGGCTGCCCGCGATCACGGCAACATGCGGGGGCGGCAGCAGGCGTATGCAGCAACCTTTAGCGGGATGCTGAACACCTACATTGGGCTGGCTTTGAATGGTTACACCCGGCTGGATGATGCGCTGCTGCGCCAGGCGGTGCACCAGTTTCAGCACGGAATCTACTCGTGATTTTTTTTAAGCCGCGGTTATACCGATCGGTACAACCGCCAAAGGATGCAGATGGTTCACTGGTCTTCTACCTCGATCTTTTATCATATCTACCCGCTTGGTTTGTGCGGCGCACCGCCGCGCAATGATTTTACGTCGGCGCCGGTTGACCGCCTGCAGGGGCTGCTCCCCTGGCTGGATCACTGCCGCGCCTTGGGTTGCAATGCGTTGTATATCGGTCCGTTGTTCGAATCTGGTTCGCACGGCTACGATACGGCAGATTATTATCACCCCGACCGCCGGCTGGGCGACCGCGAAGCGCTGCGCCGGTTTTGCGCCGCTGCCCATGTGCGCGGACTGCGGGTGGTGCTGGACGGCGTGTTTAACCATGTCGGCAGAGAATTCTGGGCATTTCGTGATGTGAAAGCCAACCTGCAGCATTCTGCTTATACCGGCTGGTTTTCCGGCTTGCGCTTCGACCGGCGCAACCGTTCAGGCGACCCGTTTTCCTACGATACCTGGGCAGGGCACGAAAGCCTGGTTAAACTCAACCTGGCAAACCCAGCCGTGCGCCAGCACCTGTTCGGCGCGGTGGAGCATTGGATTTGCGATTATGACATCGACGGGCTGCGCCTGGATGCAGCCGATGTGATCGATATGGATTTTTTGCAGGCGCTGAGGGCGTTTTGCCTGAAATTGAAACCCGATTTTTGGCTGATGGGCGAGGTGGTGCATGGGGATTACCGGCGCTGGGTGAATTCCCAAACGCTGCATTCAGTGACCAATTACGAGTGCTACAAAGGGTTGTATTCCAGCCTGAACGACCACAATTTCTTTGAAATAGCCTACGCTCTCGACCGTCAATTCGGCGCGGCTGGGATATACCGGGATTTGCCGCTTTACAATTTTGTTGACAATCACGATGTCTCGCGGGTCGCCAGCCTGCTGCGCGACCCGCGCCACCTGCCGCTGGTGTACGTCCTGCTGTTCACCATGCCGGGCGCGCCGTCCCTTTATTACGGCAGTGAATTTGGCATAACCGGCATGAAAGATCGCTTCTCCGATGCTCCCCTGCGACCGGCGCTGCGCCTGGAGCGGTTCAGCCCCCAGCCGCCGCCGCTGGTCGATCATATCCGTTTGCTGGCGCGGCTGCGGCGCGACCTGCCCGCTCTGCGGCATGGCGGGTACCAGCAGGCGCATGTCAGCGGCGAACAACTGGCTTTCGTCCGGCAAGATTCGACCCAGCGGCTGCTGATTGCGGTCAACGCCGCCAGCCAGGCGGTAACCCTGGCGCTGGCTGCGCCAGAGGGCGGCAGTTTGACCAATGTTCTTTGCCCCGCTGAACGGGTTGAGGGGCAAAATGGCAAGTTATCCCTGCCGCTGGCGGCTTATGAATGGAAGATTACCATCAGCGGTTCGTAAAATCTCTATGGCGCCACCTGGCTGCTGTTGGATGGCTCGTCTGCGGCGCAGCGAAATCCGATCAGGTTACTCATATAACCAGGGTCGGCTTTGCCGCGCGCGGCGGCGCGGATGCGGCGGGGTTCATAAAACCAGGTGCCGCCTTTTAGCACGCGGTATTTGCCGCTGGCGGGCGGGCTGCCGGGCACTTCGCCGTACCAATCGGCGCTCCATTCCCACACATTGCCCGCCATGTTCAAGACGCCGTAGGGACTGGCGCCCGCGGGGTAAGCATTCACCGGCGCCGTATCCGCATACCCGTCGTCATAACGCGGGTCTTTCCAGGAGAAGGGGCAGCGCTGGTCGCAGAAGTTTGCCCGCTCTCCAGATAACTGGCTGCCCCAGGGGTAAATGCGCCCGTCGTTTCCGCGCGCGGCTTTTTCCCACTCGGCTTCACTGGGCAGGCGGCGACCAGCCCAGCGGCAGTAGGCGTCTGCCATTGCCCAGCCAACCAGGATCACCGGGTATTGCGCGAAACGCGTGTCGCCATAATAGGAAACGCGGGTAGAGGAGGAGGAATAATAGGGCGGGCGGCAAGCGCCTGCCTGGACGCAGGCGGCGTATTGGACATTGCTCACCTCCATCTGATCGATCCAGAAAGCGGGCAGGCTTACCAGCCGCTGGGGTGTTTCATCGGGCAGGGCTTCGCGGTCTTCGCTGGAGGAACCCATTCGAAATGCTCCCGCCGGGATATACACCAGCGGCGCGTTGTCGATGGCGGCAATGCGGGTAGCGCCTGCCTGGAGCGGCGCGGCGGAGGGGGTTGCGCTGGCAGAAGGCGGCTGGGTGGCAAGAGGGGGTGGGGTGGAGGAGGCAGGGGGGGAGATTGGCGCGGCGGTGAGGGGAGGGGGCAGAGCTGCGGATGGAGCGGAAGCGGGCGTCATTGCGCGCGCGGCTGGGAGCGGTGTGGCGACAACCGCAGGCTGGGGAGAACAGGCGCAGCAGACCAGCCCGCCTGCCAGCAGAAGTCCAACCACCCGCGCGGTCGTTCTGCGCTGCGGGATGAGCAGACCAGCCCGCTGGGCGAAAAGCCAAAAAAATCGCAGGGCTTTCATCCCTGCGATTGTATCACCGATCGATCTGGTTATTTGCTCGCAATGGGAATATACACAACCGGTCGAATATTGGCTACGATTAATGTAACCGTGATGGTCTGCTGCGAGACGACCAGGGATGGAGAATTGCCGGAGACAGTCAGGGTTGTGGTGTACGACCCCAAAGACTGCCCGCCCGGTTTGAGGGTGATCACCAGGTTTTCTCCACCCGATCCGCTGGTGGGGCTTAAATCCAACCAGGGCTTGTTCTCTGCCGGCGACACCGCCCAGGTGAAAGAAGTGGAAGGTGAACTGGTGACCGGGATTGAAAAGATTTGATTGGCTGAAGTGGGGGCAGCAATCGCAAAGACCTGGCTGGTGCCCACTTCAAGGCGCGAGCCAAAAAGGTCAGACAGGGTTTTGGCGGGCTGCCCGGCAAAGGCATGATCATAATAAGAGCCGTGCCGGTCAACCCACAACGCCTGGGAGGGATGGTCGGGGTGGGTAGAGGCGGTGAAGGTGGAGGCGCTGAAATTGAAACTTTTGTACGCCTGCTCCAGGGTTTTTCCGGCGAAAAGGTCGGCGATGAAATATTTGAATGCAGAACCGTACCAATCGGCGTAATACCCGGCTGCGCCGATGTCGAAGAAAGGATCCGAATATTGGGCAACGCGGCGCTGCGCCTCTTGCAGGGTGATCGATCCGCCTGGATCGATGCTGGAAGAACCGGCGGTAAAGCAGCCGTAGAGCAGCACAATGGCGTTTTGCGCGATTTTCAAGTCGCGGCGAATATCATCTGAAGAAACGAATTTATTTTTGAGCGAGAACCCGCCGACAGTCCAGGGGGTGGTGGGCATATACACGCCATGACCGCGGTAGAGCAGGAAGTGCGCCCCCTGGGCGGCGGAGACAATTTGATTCCAATCATTGTTGGGGGTGTAGAATTTATGAACCTGCACGCCGTTTTTCACCAGTTCGGCGGCTGCCAGTTCCATGTTTGCAATTTCAGAAAGCGTCCAGGAGCCTGTGTCGCCGTCGATCGGACCGACGATCAATACGGCTTTGAGGGGCGGCAAGGCAGCCAGGGTGGAGAGGCTTTGCGCCTGCAACGCGCCTGAATCGCGCAGGGGGTCTTTTCCGGCGGCTGGCGGGTTGGGCGGCGTACACCAGTCTCCATCGCACCCTTCAAGGCTGGTTGCCTGGGCTGGGAAGGCGCTGGTGCAGACAATCAGGCACACTGTCAGCAGAAAGGGGAGAAAGCGTTTGGTTAGAAAGAAGTTGTACATAAAGTGTAAAAACGCTATATAAAATATATTTTTTGGTTATAAAAATTACATAAAATATATTTTTTGGTTATAAAAATTACATAAAATAGTTATTTGTATTATTGCATAATCATTATAGATCGCACCTTACAATCACCTATCAGCCAAAGACCTGCCGCGTCCCCTACCTCATGTCGTCGCGAGCGCCTGCGCCGTGCGCCTGCGCCGTGCGCCTGCGCCGTGCGCCTGTGGCGAGCGCAGCGAAGCGACTCCACGCCCATCTTGGAGGCTGCCACGCCGCAGGAAAACACCGCTTTCCCTTATCCCGCTCTGAGGCAAACTGCCCAAGTTCAAGTAGAATATAGGCAGGAGGAACAATGTCCTTCGAAATCATTGCGGTACTATTCATCCTTTCTGCTGCCATCCTGCTCTTTATCAGCGGCATAATCCGCATGGATTTGACCGCCCTGTTGGTGCTGGTAACCCTGGCGCTGACCAACCTGGTATCCCCGTCTCAGGCGCTCTCCGGTTTTAGCAACCAGGCAGTGATTACCGTTTGGGCAATGTTCATTCTCTCCGCCGGTCTGGCAAAATCAGGAATATCCAGCATCATTGGCGAGCGGCTATTAAGGGCTGCCAGGAGCAGCGAAAGCCGCCTGATCGCCATCTTGATGACCGTTACCGCCCTGCTTTCCTCCATCATGAACAATATCGCTGTCGCAGCCATGTTCCTGCCGGTTACGCTGGAAATAGCCCGCCAAACCAAACGCCCCCCTTCGCGCCTGTTAATGCCAATGGCGCATGGTTCTCTCCTGGGTGGTCTAATCCTGCTCATTGGCACCGCCAGCAACCTGGTGGTGCGCGACGCCATGCTGAACAGCGGGATTCCCCCCTTGGGCATGTTCGATTTTGTCCCATCCGGTCTGATCATCCTCTTGCTCAGCACGATGTATATGACCGTGATCGGCAGGCGTTTTTTACCCTACCGGCAAACACCCCAGGCGTTATCAGCCGCAGATAGCAGCCAGGACTCCAACCAGGATCAATACGCGCTGGAGGAGCGGCTGGCTACCCTGATTGTGCCAGAAGACAGCCCCCTGGCAGGCAAATCTGTGGCGGAGAGCCGCATTGGAAGAGCGCTGGGATTGAATATCTTGAGCATTCAGCATAAGAATGGAAAAAAGTCTCCCCCTGAACCAAACACCGTGCTGGAAGGCGGCGATCACCTGCTGGTATTGGGGCGGCTTGACCGGATTGAAGAAATTCAACAGAGACCCGTATTTCAGATTGAACAAACCACGCCAACCGTGGAGAGTTTACTGACCGGAAACGCCATGCTGGCTGAACTCGACATAGCGCCCGACTCGCCATTGGCATCCAAAACCTTGCATGATGTCCATTTTCGGCGCAAATACCACGTCAACGTGCTGGCAATCCGCCAAAAAAATATCATTCGGCGCACGAATTTGCAAGACCTGGTGATCCAGCCGGGCGATAAAATATTAATTCACGGGCTGGCTGAAAATTTTGAAGCCATCAGCGCCATGCCCGGCTTCCGCAGGCTCAACCTGCCAGAGGTTGCAGAATATCATCTCGAAGAACGGCTGCTTACCATCCGCATTCCAGAAAATTCGATTCTGGTCGGTCGCACCCTGGCTGAGACCCGCCTGGGTTCTGCCTATGGATTAGCCGTTTTGAAAGTGTCTCACGATGGCATGGATTGGTCGATGCCAAAACCAGAAACCATCTTGCAGGGCGGGGACCTGCTGGTGGTGGGTGGACGCCCTCTGGATATCGATGTGATGAAGGGATTGCAATCCTTAAAAATTGAGCGGAAAACTGCCCTCGACATCAAAACCCTCATCGGCGGCTCGACCCGCATTGTCGAGGTGATGTTATCGCCCCACACGTCTTTGACCGGAAAAACCCTGCGCGATTTACGTTTCCGCGAGCGGTATGGGATTTCAGTCCTGGCAATCTGGCGGGGTGATCGCGCCTTCCGCAGCGGGCTGGGCGATTTTCCCCTTCAATACGGAGATGCTTTGCTTTGCTACGGCGAGCAAGAGAAATTTAAATTGCTGGCGCGCGAGCGCGATTATGTGGTTTTGCAATTGGAAGCCCAGGAAAAACCACGAACCCACAAAGCCCCTCTCGCCGCTCTGATCATGGCGCTGGTCATCTTCTCAGCCATCCTCTTGCATGTCCCAATCGCCATCGCCGCAATTGGCGGCTGCATCTTGATGGTGCTGGGGCGGGTTTTATCAATGGATGAAGCCTATCAGAGCATCGATTGGCGTTCGATTTTCTTAATTTCCTCGATGATCCCATTAGGAATTGCCATGCAGCAGACCGGCACGGCGGCAATGTTGAGCAATCTGGTGGTATCCGCCGTTGGGGGCTATGGTCCTTCAGCCACGCTCGCCGGGTTGATGGCATTGTGCATGGCAGCCACAATGGTCATGCCTGCTCCGGTGGTGGCTGTCATCATGTCGCCCCTGGCGCTGGACACCGCCATTCAACTGGGGATTTCTCCTCATGCGTTTCTGCTGGGCATCGCCAACGCCATCGCCGCTTCCTTCCTCAGCCCGGTATCCATTCCGGTCAATATCTTGATCATGAGTCCGGGCGGGTACCGCTATGGCGATTACATCAGGCACGGGCTGCCCATCTGCCTGATTGTGATTGCCGTGAGTGTCGCCATTTTACCCGTGATCTTTCCTTATTGAGTGTTTATGGCATACATCTGGCTCATCCGGCATGGACAAACCGATTGGAACCTGGAAGACCGTTACCAGGGACAAATGGATATTCCGCTCAATTCCACCGGGCTGGCGCAGGCGCGCCGCCTGGCAGAATACCTGGTCTGTCAGGGATTGAATTTCAACGCCATTTATACCAGCGATCTCGAACGCGCCACGCAAACCGCACAGATCATCAACCAACGGCTGCGCCTGCCGCTGTATTCGGATGAGCGCCTGCGCGAGATCTTCCTCGGCTCGTGGGAGGGAAAAACCGCCCAAGAAGTGCAGCAGGCGTATGGGCACTGCCTGACCACCGGGCATGTAGCGGCTGACGGCGAGAGCGTGCAACAGGTGGCTGACCGCATGACCCAGGCAGTAAAAGAATATATTGCAAAACATCCGCAAGGGCAGATTTTGATCGTCTCGCACGGCTTTGCGCTCTCCACCCTGCTGTGCGTGGCAAACGGGCAGCCGCTTGAACGGGCGTTCCAAATCGATATCCAAAATGCGCATCCCCTCAAAATATGCTGGGATCATCCAAAAAGCGCCTGATTCCTCCCACTGGCGCGATCTTTGTAAATGATGTGGACGACAAAAGGAAAAAACCAATGAAAATTATCGAAATGCATATCACGCCCATCGCATTAAGTGATCCACCCCTGCTCAATGCCGCCGGGTTACATGCGCCTTACGCCTTGCGCACCATTGTCGAACTGGTCAGCGACGAGCGGATTTATGGCTTGGGTGAAGTGCCAGGAGGAGCGGAGAGCGCCGCCGCGCTCGAAACTGCCCGCGAGGTGGTGCTGGGACGAGATCCATTTCAGCTAAACACCCTTGAACAAGATGTGCGCAGCCACGCGGAAACCGCGGCGCGAAACACCGGCTCACCGCCTCCTGGCGCCAAATCGATCGCGCGCACAATGAGCGCCATTGAAGTCGCCTGCCTGGATCTGATCGGGAAATCGATCAACCGCCCGCTGGCAGATCTATTAGGGGGCAAGGCGCGGGAACGGGTGCCTTTCTCCGCCTACCTGTTCTACAAATATGCGGGGGCAGGCGGCGCCTTGGGTTTTGAGCTCGATCCACATGCCCAGGGCTGGCTGGCAGCCCGCCAGGCTGCTGCGCTCGACCCGGCAGGGATTGTCGCCCAGGCGCAGGCAATGTGCTCCTTTTTTGGCTTCAAATCGATCAAACTCAAAGGCGGTGTGTTCGACCCCTCGATTGAAGTTGAAACGATCCGCGCTTTACGCAAAGCCTTTGGGGCGGAAGTGCCTCTGCGGCTCGATCCGAATGCCGTTTGGAAGCTGGAAACCGCCATCCACTGGGGCAGGCAGCTAGCTGGGTTGTTGGAATACTATGAAGACCCCGTCCGCGGACAGCCCAATATGGCTGAACTGCGCCGCGCCGTGCCGATCCCCCTGGCAACCAACATGTGCACCACCTCGTTTGCCGATCTTCCAGCCAGCCTGCGCCTGACTTCAGAAGACATTATCCTCAGCGACCATCACGTCTGGGGCGGTTTGCGCGCCTCGGTTGAATTGGGTCGCATTTGCCGCACCTTTGGGCGCGGTCTCTCGATGCATTCCAACAGCCATGCCGGCATTTCGCTGGCTGCCATGACCCACCTGGCTGCCGCCATCCCCAATCTGACCTATGCCTGCGACACCCATTATCCCTGGCAGGTAGAAGACGTCATCCTCGGCGGCAAAATGCAATTTGAGGACGGCTCGCTGGCGCCGCCCCCAGGCGGCGGTTTGGGCGTCGAGCTCGACCGCGCTGCTCTGGCGCGCTTACACGCAGCCTATCTCGCCTGCGGTTTGACCAGACGCGACGACGAGATCGAAATGCAAAAAGTGCAGCCAGGTTGGAAATTCCAGGCGGAACGCTGGTGACCCGCAAGGGTTGGATACGCCAGCGCCAGTTTGGGGTGGCGCCGCTTTCTGTAGGCACATTAAAATTTTTTTAATTTTTGCCTACTTGACTTTCATTCTTATATCTTGTATAAATATCCCAATCAATTGAATATTGCTTTACTCTTATCCAGAGAGGTGGAGGGACGGGCCCGTTGATACCTCGACAACCAGCCGCCATGGTATGGTGCCAATTCCCGCAGATGGCAAATTCTGACAGATGAGAGGAGATCACCAATCTCTCTACCGTTGACCTCTTCTCATATATGAGAAGAGGATTTTTTTTTGATCTATCATCTTATGATCTATCATCTTTTGATTGATCAAAAATCAATCAAGCAAAGGAGACTCTGCTGTGCCCATTAAAATACCCGATGCCTTACCTGCAATGGACATTTTGACCAAGGAGAATATCTTCGTGATGGGAGAAGATCGCGCGCTTCATCAGGATATTCGTCCTTTACAGATCGCCATTCTCAACCTGATGCCGACCAAAATCGCCACCGAAACCCAAATTTTGCGCCTGATCGGCAACTCGGCGCTTCAGGTAGAAATCACCCTGCTGCGCACCGCCTCCCATCACAGCAAAAACACCCCCGAAGAGCATTTGCTCAATTTCTACCAGACGATCGAGCAGGTTGAGCATAAGAAATTCGACGGTCTGATCATTACCGGCGCTCCGGTAGAACACTTACCCTTTGAGGAGGTGGATTACTGGGACGAGTTGAAATACATCATGGACTGGAGCCGCCACAACGTTTTTTCCACTTTCTACATTTGCTGGGGCGCGCAGGCTGGATTGTACCATTTTTACGGCGTCCCCAAATACCCCCTGCCCGCAAAAATGTTTGGGGTCTTTGAACACCACGTTACAAAAAAGAACGTGAAACTCTTGCGCGGATTTGACGATGTCTTTCTGGCGCCGCACTCGCGGCATACCGAAATCCGGCGCGAGGACATCGAAAAAGTGCCAGAAATTGAGCTGCTGGCAGAGTCGAACATCGCGGGGGTATATATTGTGGGTTCCAAAGATGAACGGTCGGTTTTCGTCACCGGGCATTCAGAATATGACCCGCTGACATTGAAGGCGGAGTATGACCGGGATGTAAAACTGGGGCTACCCATCCAGGTTCCCGCCAATTATTACCCCAACGACGACCCCTCTCAGCCGCCCGTCGTGCGCTGGCGCGCGCATTCGAACCTTCTCTATGTGAACTGGCTCAATTATTATGTGTATCAAGAAACCCCTTATGACCTGGGGCAAATTCATTAACAGTTGAAACATCAAGGAGATAGACATGGCTACAAACGATCCGAATCACAAATTTGGTTTTACCACCCGGCAGTTACACGCCGGGCAGCAGCCCGACCCAACCACCGGCTCGCGCGCTGTGCCGATTTATCAAACCACTTCTTATCAGTTCCGTAACACAGAACATGCCGCCAATCTCTTTGCCCTGAAAGAGTTTGGCAATATTTACACCCGTATCATGAACCCTACCAGCGATGTGTTTGAACAGCGCCTGGCAGACCTGGAGGGCGGCGTTGGCGCGCTGGCTGCCAGTTCGGGGCACGGCGCGCAAACGATGGTCATCCTGGCGCTGTGCGGCGCGGGCGACCACATTGTCTCCGCCTCAACGCTCTACGGCGGCACCTACAACCAGTTTAATTACACTTTCCCGCGCATCGGGATTGAAGTAACCTTTGTCGACCCCTCCGACCCGGAGAATTTCCGCCGCGCCATTCGCCCCAACACCAAGATCCTCTACGGCGAGACGCTGGGCAATCCGCGCATTGATGTCTTTCCCTTCAGTGAAGTCGCCAGCATTGGCAAAGAATTTGGTATCCCATTGGTGATTGACAATACCTTTGCCACGCCCTATCTGTGCCGACCTTTCGAATGGGGCGCAAACATCATCACCCATTCCACCACCAAGTTCATCGGCGGGCATGGCACCAGCATCGGTGGCGCCATCGTCGACGGCGGCAATTTTCAATGGGAGGGCAATCCGCGTTTCCCGAACTTTAACACCCCAGACCCCAGTTATCACAACCTGGTCTATGCCAGTCTCGGCGCTCCCGCTTTTATCCTGAAAACAAGGGTGCAAATTCTGCGCGACATTGGCGCCTGCCAGTCTCCTTTTAATTCCTGGCTGTTCCTGCAAGGTTTAGAAACCCTCAGCCTGCGCATGGAACGGCATGTCGCCAATGCCAACCGGGTTGCCGAATACCTCAGCAATCACCCCAGGGTCGCCTGGGTGTCTCATCCTTCACTGCCCAGTCATCCCGATTACGCCCGCGCGCAGAAATATTTACCCAAAGGGGCAGGCGCCATCCTGGGCTTTGGCATCAAGGGCGGCGTGGAGGCAGGCAGGCAGTTTATCGACCATCTCAAGTTGTTTAGCCACCTTGCCAACGTGGGCGATGCCAAAAGCCTGGCAATTCACCCCGCCAGCACCACCCACAGCCAGCTCACCCCCGAGGAACAGGCGAGCGCTGGCGTTTCGCCCGATTTCATCCGCCTCAGCATCGGCTTGGAAGATATCGAAGACATCCTGTGGGATCTCGATCAGGCGCTGGAAGCGGCTGGATAGACCCTGCTTTTCGCTGCGCAGATAAGCCGCCTTATCCGCAGCGTTTCAGAAGTTACCGGCGGTAGATCAGGGCGGGCTGCTGTCCGACGTGTCTCATATACATCTCCGTCGCGGCAGCCCCCCAAAAAGGACGTGGAGGTCGCTTCGCTCGCCGCAGGCGCTCGCGACGACATAGCGGGCTGCGGCACGAGGCGGGGGCGTTGCCGGTTTTCACTCATCGGGGTATGATTAAACCGGATACTCACCATGCACCTTATCGATCAACCTCCTATGGAACGGCTGGATATCCTGGGCGTAGGGATTCATAACGTTACGCTGAAGGAGGTGGTTGGTTTCATTTGCCAGTCCGCGCGCAGCCGCCAAAAGCGGATCGTCGCCAATGCCAATATCCATGCGCTCAACCTGGCTTATCAACTTGGCTGGTTTCGCGATTTTCTGAATCAATGCGACCTGGTGTTTTGCGACGGGTTTGGAGTGAAATGGGCGGCAAAGATTTTATATGGGAAAAGCCTGCAGCGTTTTACCCCGCCGGATTGGATGCCACTTTTAGCCAGAGAATTCAGCCGCCAAAACCTGACCATGTACTTTCTTGGCGCAAAACCCGGTGTTGCCGGGAAAGCCGCCCAGGCGCTGCAGGCAAACGCGCCCGGTCTGCGGGTGGTGGGCTGCCATCACGGCTATTTTGATTCCTCGCCGCACAGCCGCGAACAGGAAGCCATCATCGCCGAGATTAACCGCCTGGCGCCTCACCTGCTGGTGCTGGGGATGGGGATGCCGGCGCAAGAAGCGTGGCTGCGCGACCACTGGCAGCAACTTCAGGCGGATGTTGCCCTGCCAGCCGGGGCAATGTTTGACTACCTGGCGGGAGAGGTCAGGCGCGCCCCGCGCTGGATGACCGATCATGGGTTGGAATGGCTTGGTCGCCTTCTCATTGAACCTCAGCGCCTGTGGAAACGCTATTTGATTGGAAATCCGCTGTTTGCCTGGCGGGTGATACGCCAAAAACTGGGACGGTGATTCTCCTGCCGGGACGAAACCTGTTCCGGCAGCCCGCACAACCCGCCGCCAATTCCGAAAAATCGCCCGATTTATTGCTCGAAGCGATGCGGAGCAGTGTATAATCAAATTATCCCGCTTTTTATCTCAAGCGCAGGAAGGAAGCCCGACCATGAACTTTATTCTCGATCCCAATCTGATGTTCGTCATGCTGGTGGCTGGGTTTGTCATGGCGATCCTGTCGGTCTTTGTGCCGGGCACCGGGCTGTTAGAGCTGGGCGCGCTGTTCACGCTCTTTATCGCGGGATACGGCATGTTGAACCTGCCCATCAACCTGTGGGCGTTGGGTGTGATTTTGGTAGGAGTCGTGCCGTTTTTGTTTGCCTTGCGGCGCTGGCGGCACTGGTCGCTGATGCTGGTCTCGCTGGCTGCGCTGGTGGTCGGTTCGGTATTCATGTTCCGCGCCGAGGGTCAGATCAGCGCGGTCAATCCTTTCCTGGCGGTCTTCATCCTGGGCGCTGTGGTGCCGTTTTTGTGGTTTATTGGTCGCAAGAGCATTGACGCGATGAAGCTGAAGCCCTCGCACAGCCTCGAAAAACTCACCGGTCAGATCGGCGAAGCCCGCAGCGACATTCGCGGCGAAGGCACGGTATATGTCGCTGGAGAAGAGTGGGCGGCGCGCAGCGCGAGTTATATCCCAATGGGCAAAAGAGTGCGGATCATCCGCCGCGAGGGGCTGTTTCTGATCGTTGAGCCAGATCACAGCCACGACAAACATTGATTGTGAACAGGGAGGTGTCGCAAATTCGGTAGCGTTCTCACAAACCCTATTGAGACTGCCTCCAAGGACGTTATCCAGCCCGATGCAGCATCGGGAGATTACTTTCAACAAGGAGAAAAAAATGCCTGGATCTACCTCTACCCTCTTATGTCTGGTTGGCGGCGCGATTTTCATCGCCATCGTCATCATCACCAGCGCCATCAAGATCGTGCCTGAGTTTCAGCGGCTGGTTGTCTTCCGCCTGGGACGATGTATCGGCGACCGCGGTCCTGGTCTGGTCTTTATTATCCCCTTTGTTGACCGCGCCCTGCGGGTTGATCTGCGCGAGCAGGTGCGCGAGATTCCCCATCAAACCTCGATCACCAAAGACAACGCGCCCATCTCGATCGACTTTTTGTGGTATTACAAGGTGATCAACCCCACCGAGTCGATTCTAAACGTGGGCAACTTTGAAATGGCTGCCCAGGGTATGGCGACCACCACCCTGCGCTCGGTGATCGGCGGCATTCTGCTTGACGGCGTGCTGTCGGAACGCGAGCACATCAACACCATGCTGCGCACTCGCCTGGATGAGGTGACGGAGCGCTGGGGTGTCAAAGTGACCAACGTCGAAATCCGCGAGATCGTCCCGCCGCGCGAGGTACAGGAATCGATGAACCGCCAGCTCACCGCAGAACGAACGCGGCGCGCGCTGGTTACCGAATCGGAAGGCACCCGCCAGGCTGCGATCAACGTTGCGGAAGGCGAGAAACAATCTGCCATCCTCAAAGCCGAAGGTGAAAAACAAGCCGCGATTTTACGCGCGGAAGGCGAGCGCCAGGCGCAGATGCTGCGCGCTGAAGGGTACGCCACCGCGCTCGAACGCATCTATTCCGTCGCCAAGACGATCGATCAGCACACCCTGACGCTGCAATATTTCGAGACGCTGAAGTCTATGGCGGCAAACCCGGCGACCAAGTACATCTTCCCGATGGAATTTACCAGCCTGCTGGGCAATTTCGTCAAAGGACAGACCGCTGAAGAAAGGAAATCCTAATTTGTGAGGAACTGCCGGAGAGGGAGTTCGTAATCCCTCTCCGCAGATGATTCGCCAAGGAGCCGGGACGGACGCTCAGACTCAACCCACCCTTCCTTTCCAGATTGTCAAAGCGACCTGGCGCGATCTGAACGACCTGCGTTTGCTCGAATATGAATGTTTTGGCAGCGATGCCTGGCCGCTCATCGACCTGATCAGCGTGTTGACCCTGCCGGGCATTGTGCGCCTGAAGGCAGTCATCGATGACAAAATGGCGGGGTTCATCGGCGGCGACCCGCGACCCGGCGAAAAAACCGGCTGGATTACCACCCTCGGCGTGTTTGAACGCTATCGGCGGCGCGGCATCGCCAGCGCTTTGCTGCGCGCCTGCGAAGAAAAACTGCCCCTGCCCCTGCTCAAGCTGTGCGTGCGCCGCACCAACGAGAGCGCAATTGCCCTCTATTTTCAGCACGGTTATCATGCCGTTGACATCTGGACGCGCTATTACACCAGCGGCGAAGATGCCTTAGTGTTAGAAAAAGAGAATCCCTATTATCTGAAAACGACCCATGTATAAACGCATCATCCTCAAACTTGGCACCTCTACCCTGACCGGCGGCACACCCAACCTCTCTTATCCGCATCTGATCGACCTGGTGCGGCAGGTGGCGGAGCTGCGCGAGGCGGGCAGCCAGGTGATCGTGGTCTCGTCGGGCGCAATTGCCGCCGGGAGAGAGGCGCTGAACTTCCCCGAACTGCCGCGCTTTATTCCCGCCAAACAGATGCTTTCGGCAGTCGGTCAACCGCACATCATGGCGGCTTATGCCACTATCTTTAAAATGTACCGCATGGTGGTGGCGCAGGTGTTGTTAACCCGCGCGGATCTTTCGAACCGCACCCGCTACCTGAACGCGCGCAACACCCTCGAAGCCCTGCTGGCGCATGGCGTGGTGCCGGTAATTAACGAAAATGACACGGTGGCGGTCGATGAAATCCGCTTTGGCGACAACGACAGCCTCTCCGCGCTGGTTGCCAACCTGGTCGAGGCGGATTTGTTGATCCTGCTGACCGATCAAAAAGGTCTCTATACCAACGATCCGCGGCGCGACGCCGATGCGCAGTTGATCGACGAGGTGACCGGCAGTGAGATTCCGCGCGCGTTGTGGGAAGCCGCCGGAGGCAGCAGCAGCGGGCTAGGCACGGGGGGGATGTTCACCAAGCTGCAAGCCGCCGACCTGGCGCGGCGCGGCGGCGCGGCGGTGGTGATCGCCTACGGCAAAGAACCCAACGTGTTGGCGCGTATTGCGCGCGGCGAGCGGCTTGGCACCCTGTTCCACCCGCTTGTCTCGACCCTGGAAAGCCGCAAGCGCTACATCCTGGCGGGCAACCGCGCGGTCAAGGGGGTCATCACGATTGATGACGGCGCCGCGCGCGCGCTCTGCCAGGGCGGCAGCCTGCTGCCCATCGGCATTATCAACGTGGAAGGGTCGTTTGAGGCGGGCGATACGGTTCGCCTGGTTTCGGCGGCGGGCAAAGAGATCGCCACCGGGCTGGTCAATTACAACGCCCGCGATACCCGCCAGATTCAACGCCATCATTCCGACGAAATTGAAAAGCTGTTAGGGTATACTTCGGGGGATGAAGTCATTCATCACAACAACATGATTTTACTGAAAAACTGTGAGGAGCAAGATGCTTGAAGAAATGGGAAAAGCAGCCCGCGCCGCCGCCCGCCGGTTGGCTGCGGCAAGCGAAGCACAAAAGAACAACGCACTGCAGATGATTGCTGAGCGCATCTGGCAGGAGCGCGCCGCCATTCTGGAAGCCAACCGCGCCGATGTGCAGGCAGCCGAGACGGCGGGGCTGTCTGCGGCAATGGTCGAGCGCCTGACGCTAAACGAAACGCGCCTGCAAGGCACGCTGACGGAACTTGGCAATGTGATCCGCCTGCCCGATCCGATTGGCGCAGTGTTCGATGAGCGCACCCTGCCGAACGGGCTGCGCCTGCGTAAACAGCGTGTGCCGCTGGGCGTGTTGGCGGTGATCTACGAATCGCGCCCCAACGTTACTGTGGATGCAGCTGGGCTGGCGCTCAAGACCGGCAACGCGGTGATCTTGCGCGGCGGCAAAGAGACGCTGCGCACCAATTGCGCGCTGATCGCGGCTGCCCGCCGCGCCCTGCAAGACAGCCCTCTGCCGGTTGAGGCGTTGCAGTTTATCGATAACCCCGACCGCGCGCTGGTGACCGAACTGCTGAAGATGCACGCCTATATCGACATGCTCATCCCGCGCGGCGGCGCTGCCCTGCACCAATATTGCCGTGAAAACAGCCTGATCCCGGTCATCACCGGCGGAATCGGCATTTGCCACCTGTTTGTGGATGAAAGCGCCGATTTAAGCGCCTCGCTCGCCGTGGTGCGCAACGCCAAGATCCAGCGCCCTACGGTGTGCAATGCACTCGATACCGTGCTGGTGCACCGCGCGGTGGCGGGCGCGTTTCTGCCAGCGCTGGCGGAGCGCCTGCTGGCAGATGGGGTCAGTCTGCGGGTCGATGCATCCGCGCAGGCTGTTCTGCCGCCCACCGCGGATGGCAAAATCCAGCCCGCTGGCGAACAGGATTTCGACACCGAATGGCTCTCGCTGGTGCTGGGGGTGAAAGTGGTGGCGAACCTGGACGAAGCCATTGACCACATTGCCCAGCACAGCACCGGGCACTCCGACGGTATTCTCACCCGTAATGCTGAAAACGCGCGCCGTTTCACCACACTGGTCGATTCGGCAGCCGTGTATGTCAACGCCTCCACGCGCTTTACCGACGGCGGTCAGTTCGGGCTGGGGGCAGAGGTTGCCATCTCTACCCAGCGCCTGCACGCGCGCGGACCGATGGGCTTGCCGGAGTTGACTTCATACAAGTGGGTGGTCGAGGGAGATTATCACGTTCGCCCGTAATTAATCAATCGGCGAATTGTAGGTTCAGGTCTGCGGGGTTCACCTGCACGCCGCGGAAGCTCTCGAAACTGAGGTGCGCCATCTGCAGCGCGCGCCGCGCGCGGAAATCATCGAACAGCGCCAGGTAGCTTTCCTGGCTGCGGGTCTCCCAGCGCAGCCCCAGCCGGTCAGCGGCGGCGCGCACCTGCTGCGCGTCTGCGCCTTCGATCTCAGCAAAGTCGCCGAAAGGCATTTCATCGATCATAATCTCCACCTGCTGCAAGCGGTAGGTGGTGCGGAATTTCTCATACATCACCGTCACCTGGTATCCCAGGGCTTCGAGCAGGTCGCGGGCGGCGGCAAAGTCGCTGACCTCGAACTCGATTTCGCGGCGCACGCTCACCTCTTCACCGGCGCGCGCCGGTCCTTTGAAGGTCAGCCGCGCGCGCTCATCGCGCCGCAGGCGCAGCACCTGACGGGCGCGCATCAGGCTGCCATCCGCGGAGTCAAAGCGCAAATTGGATTCAAATACGCGCGGCGATGTGAGCTGACCGCCCATTTCGACCAGGCGGCGCTCGAAGGCGGCGCGGTCGCGCAGGTAAAATTTCACCTCAATCTCTTGTTGATTGGTATTCATCGGCTATTTTCCTTCTGCAGCCAAAGCACCGACCAGGCATAGACCAGGCACACCACACTGAGGATGCCCATGAAGGCGGTATTGGCTTGCGATTCGGGCGACTGCGACAACAGCAACCGGTCGAGCCAGTAGCTGACCGCGAAAAAGAGGATCAACCCCAGCGCCGCGTCAAGAGACCAACGCCGCCGCAGCCAGGTCAAAACGATCGCCGCCGCGCCGCCAATGCCCCAGGCTGCCCCGCTCAGCGCCTGGTAAAGCGGACCCGGCAGCGCGCCAAATTCCACCAGCAGGTCCCATTTTACCCAGGCTTGCTCCATGCGCAGCCAGCCCGCCAGAGAAAGCGCCGCCAGCCCGGCGAGCAAAATCCAGGGACGCCCGACCCGCCGCGCGGGCTGTTCTTTGCGGCGGGGGGAAGGAGCGCGGTCAGGGTTCGACAAAGGTAATCTCCCACAAATGGACATGCGCCAGCTCGCCGTCGTGGGCGTTGTACAACTCAAGCCACACCGACTGCGCCGCAAGCGGATTGCCGAAAGGTATCGGCAGGTCGCGCCTGGCGACCGATTCGGGCAGGGTTTTCTCATATTCCAGCCAGCCCTGCCCGCCGCTGGGCTGCACGCGCACCACCGCCCGGCTGGCGGTGCCGCCAACCCGCAGGGTGACTCCACTCAGCACGCGTGGCGCTGGAAATTCGATTTGCAGCCGCAAGGGGTTGGCGCTGAAAGTGCGGATGACTGATTCCGGGTCGCCGTCCAGCGCGTCGATGATCCTGCCCATATCCAACCGGGAATAGCGCACGCGCACCACGCTGTTATCCGGCAGGATGACGTTTTCTTCCAGCAGGCGCTTTCGTTCCTGGGCTTCTTGCGCAAAAACCGCCTCGATGTCGTCCACATACCGCATGCGCACAAAATAAAAACCCGGACGCCCATCGGGATAAGGCAGCACCTTTTCGACGCGCACATCGGTGAACTTTTCTTTCGGAATGCGCGCGTACTCCTCCGGGATCATCACAAACAGCATGTTGTCGTCAAAAGGACGATACTCGTTGACATACAGGTCGAGGTTGCCGAGGGCGAACGGCATCGGCTCTGGGAAGAAAAAGCGCGCCACGGTGTCGGTGCCGTTTGCCCAGGCGGGGGAGAGCAGGATGCGCGTCTCCGGTTGGTTGTTCAGAATGGCGCGGATTTCTGCGAACACCTGGCGCGCGCCCCACTGCATGCCGTTCAGCCCATAGTCGCGGAACCAGGTTGGACCGTTGATCAGGGCGTCTCCCAGCATCCACAGGTTGCCCAGCACCAGCAGCAAGAACACGCCCAGGATCAGCCAGGTCTGCGCCGCGCGCCGCAGGATAGGCGCCGTCCTGGCGGGGAGAACGCCAGCGCCGTTATTCTCCAGCGCCTGCGCCCAGCCTTCCAGTTTTGCGCGCAGCCAGATCAGCGTGGTTTCGATGCCCAGCGCAGTGATCAACGCCATCGGCGCGACCATGAACAACGCGCGGGTGATGCCAATTTTCACCACCGCCGCCCCGCTCGGCGCCGCCAGCAGACCGATCAGCAGCACGCGGTATTCGGGCTTTTTCAAATTGCGCGCCAGCCGGTACAAGCCGATCAGCGCAAACGGCAAAAACAGGCGCAGCAGGTGCCCGTAATCCTTCATCAGGTGGCGCGGCAGGTCTTGCTGGTTCGGTGCAAACCAGTACACCGGGCTCAGCCCCAGCAAATATTCGCGCAGGTAGAGACCGATTTTCTGCGCCAGCGGGATCGAGGCGACCCAATACGAGCCCAACATGCGCAGGTGCACGCCGCTTTCACCGGGATGCGTCAACTGAAAGCGCAGGTAAGGCAGCGCGCCGATCAGCGCCAGCCCGGCGGCGCGCAGCGCGATGCCGCGGTTGCGCCAGTGGTAAGGCAGGTCAACCAGCAGCAGCAGCGTGCCTGAAACCGCCACCACCACCTGCGCCGGGCTGTAAGAATAGAAGCAAAGCCAGCCCGCTGCCACCGCCAGGTAGAGATGGCGGGGCGATTGGGTGCGGTAGAGCAGGTAGGCGTAGAGGAAGACCGCGTAAAAGGTGGTCGCCAGGCTGGTCTCGAAGGCGGTGCGCGAATGCAGGAACCAGGCGGGGGTAATCGAAAGCGCCAGCGCGCCCAGCCAGGCGAACTGACTGTGGAAAACCCGCTGCAGCGAAAGCGCCGCGGCAATACCCGCCAGCAGCGAAACGAGCGCTGGCACACCGCGCGTCAATTCGATCGAACTGCCGAACAGCAGGTAGGGCAGCACCTGCAAATAGACCGACAGGCTCAGGTTATACTGCCCGCCGTTTTGAAAATAGGTCGGCAGGAAATCTTTGGCGTAATTCTGGAGCTGGTCGCGCAAAAAATCCGCCGCAAGCTGCGTCTGGACGGCTTCATCGGTGAAGAAATAGATGGGAAAAGCTGGCAGCGCCGCCAGCCGCACCAGCAGATAAATTCCTAATCCACCCGCCAGCAGCCAGGCTGGCTGCGCGGCAGCCCGTTCTAAAAAAGCGGCGGCTGCCAGCCGCCAGGGGAGGGATTTTGGCTGGGCATGTGCCTGAGGCGCCGCCGAAGGAGAAGGCGGCAGCGTGGAGACCTCGCGGCTGGGTTGGATGACGGGGAGCGCTGCGCCGTCCGCCGCCTGCGCCGTCACCGCTGGCTGGCTGGGCGCGCCGCTGCCACTGGTGTATGCCAACACCTGGGTGGTCCCGTCTTCGCCGGTGTACGTTTCAAGGGTAATGCGCAGGTTTGTGCCGGGCGGCAGGCTGACCTTGAGCTGCACCTGGGCTTTGCCCGCCTCCAGAGCCGTCTCTGGAGGGGGCAAAGAAGCGCCCGCTTCCCCTGGAAGCAACGCGGGTTGAGGGGCTGCGCCGGATGGCGCAGTGTTTTGCTCCGAATCGGTAGGGTGGTCTGCGTTTGCCATAGCACCAAATAGATTATAGCATGAGCCGGGCAGCCCGCCGTTTCGCCCGCGAATTACAGAACTGCAAAAAGGCGGGCTGGTCTTAACCTTGCAACGCATAGAGGGCAACAGGGCGCATGTCCTGAACTTTGCAATTTTGATAGCAGCCTGCCGCGTATTGACTCACCTCAAATCTGGTATAAAATGCAATCAGGTGAATTTATCCATATCGGCAGCCAGAGGTATTGATTTAATTCACCTGAGTTCGGGATGGTGGAAAAGGACAAAAGCGAATTATCCCGAACGGACGTTATAAAAAGGATCACCAGGCATGAGATCATCTATTTCTTTTTGGGATATTTTGACCGGCTTAAGCCTGATGGCGGGCACGGCGCTGGCGCTCTTGTTCACGCTGATTTTTACCAACCCGCGCACGCCCCTCAACCCCTTCCCGCCGCCCACCCAGGTCTCGGCGGTGATGATACCGACCAGCACCCCCACCGCCCGCATGATCCCAGCCACCTGGACGCCCACGCCGCGCCCCTCGGCGACCCTCGCGCCCGAAGGAACGGGTCTGCCGACCGCCACGCCCACCGCCACGTTCTTCGTGCTGCCCTCCAGCACGGCGACCCTGGTGCCAACCTGGACGCCCACCGCCACCCGCACCCTGCTGCCTTCTTCTACCGTTGTCCCGACCTCAACCGCCTTTATCGTCCCCACCTGGACGCAGGTTCCAGCGGCAACCAACACCTCCGTTCCCGTTAACACCAACACCCCCGCCCCGCCCACGCTGACGTTTACCCCCATCCCGCCCACGCTGACCAGCACGGCGGTTACCCCGGGCAACCCGACCGGCGCCACCGAGACGCACGGCGCGCAGAACAACGTCTGGCAAAATTCGGTCTCCACCCCCTCTTTCACCTGGACACCGCCAGCAGGCGCGATCGGGTATTACGTGTATTTTGGCAGCGACCCCAACGGCACCACCACCACCCAGCAGACTGTGAACAGCTTCACCGCCCCTTCTGCCGTGCAATCCGGCTCGATCAACTACCTGCGCGTGCGAACCCGCACCACCGGCGGCGACGCGGCGGATTTTTCGACACTCTTCACCTTTAAATTTGACAACGTTCCCCCCACCAATCCCACCGCCAGCGCCGCCGGGTTGACCAGCGGGCAGTGGACAAACAACCCCGCGCTCAATCCGCCTTCCTTTGTCTTGAGCGGCGCGACTGATCCCATCGGCGGCGGGGTGGGCAGCAGCGGCTTAGCCAGCTACTCGCTGTATTGGGGCGGCAGTCCCACCGGCTCGACTATGACCAACTCGGTGCCGCATGTCGGGGTGGGCGCGACTTTTGTTCCGTCTTCCCCCATTCCCTCCGGCGCCACCTATTACCTGCGCGGCAAATCGAAAGACGCCGCTGGCAACGAAGCGGTTGCCTGGCAGGACCTGTTCGTTTTCCGCTTCGATAACACGCCGCCTAGCAATCCCACCAGCATCAGCGCGAACAAAGGCGTGGTCAATAACACCTGGACGACCGTCAACAACGAGGTCACCTTCACCTTCAATGGCGCGAGCGACGGCGGCTCGGGCATTGCCGGGTATTACGTCTATTTTGGACCCAGCTCCAGCGACACTTCCAGCAACCTGCAAACCGCCAACACCTATGTTTCTGGTTTGTCAGCCGACGGCACCTATTACCTGCGCGTGCGCGCCCAGGACCAGGCGGGCAATGCCGCCAGCGGTTGGGTGAACTTTATCTACCGCGTCGATACCACCCCGCCCGGCGCTCCACCGCCCCCGGCGCTCGAGGATGTCGGCGCAACCAGCGGCGTTGCCACCGATATTTCAGACCCGGTCTTCCGCTGGACAGCAGGCACAGACGCCGCCAGCGGCGTGACGAGTTACGATGTGTACTGGCAGGCAGGCACGGATTGCAATCCAGCATCCGCTCCGACCATTACCAACATCGGCGAAACCAGGTTCCAACCGCCGGTTTTAGACAACCCGGCGACCTGGTATCTGTGCGTCCGCAGCCGCGATGGGGCGGGTCTGCTCAGCGCCTGGGAGCACATGTTTACGTATATTTACCAGCCCTGACCTCTCCAACAGGCGGATGGTTGGGGTAGATTGTTTGGAATAAATACTTCACATAGTTCCTAAAAACATGCGGCGCGCGCCTGCGGCGACACGGGGGTTTCACTGCGAGCCGCAGACGCATTTCTGCGGCGCGGCAGCCCCCAAGATGATTGAGGAGGTCGCTTCACTTCGTTCGCCGCAGGCGCTCGCGACGATACGAGGGCGGCACATGTCCCTGAGGCAAGTCCATAGGGATTTTTGGTAGAATGGCGTACAATACAGATATCCCGCGTCATTTCATCCTGGGGAGCGCCGACATGTCCAATCCAACCGATTACAACCTCAAGCCCGTCCGCCTGCCACGCCTGGCAGGTCTGCCGTTGAAACTGTTCGTCGAACTGCTCGAATTTCCATTGACCCAGCCGGTGTTGACTGCCAGCCTGCTGCGCAGCGGCGGTATTGCAGATTTTCGCCAGCAGGTTTTCGATGAGCCGCCTACCTTCCAGCCAGACTGGGGAGGGGCGGACCGCTCAGTGTCTCCGCAGGCGGCGCCGAGGGCGGCGCCGACGGCGACACCGCTGGAGAACAGCCCAGCCAGCGGGTTTCGCTTCGCCTCGTTTGCCGATTACCAGGCGGCTTACCGCTCCGGCAGGGTATCTCCGCTGGAGGTGGCGCGCTGGGTGATCGAGAGCGTGGTTGCCAGCAACTCCGCCAGCGCCGACCGCCCGCCGCTGCGCGCCATCATCGCCTGCAACCCGGCGGATGTGCTGGCGCAGGCGGAGCAGTCTGCGGCTCGCTGGCGGGCAGGCAACCCCCTCAGCCCGCTGGACGGCGCGCCGCTGGCGGTGAAAGACGAACTGGACCAGGCGGGCTACCCCACCCATGTCGGAACAAAGGTGCTCGGCAGCGCCGCGGCTGCCGCCGACGCTGAGGCGGTGGCGCGCCTGCGGGCAGCCGGGGCGTTGCTCTTTGGCAAAGCCAATATGCACGAGATCGGCATCGGCATGACCGGGCATAACAGCCATTTCGGCGCCGTGCGCAACCCCTATCACCTGAATCATTACCCCGGCGGCAGTTCGAGCGGACCGGCGGCAGCCGTGGCAGCCGGATTGTGCCCGGCAGCCCTGGGCGCCGACGGCGGCGGTTCGATCCGTATCCCGGCTGGATTTTGCGGGCTGGTCGGTCTCAAGCCGACTTTTGGCAGGGTCAGTGAGCGCGGCGCCGCGCCCTTGTGCTGGAGCGTGGCGCACATCGGTCCGCTGGCAGCCAGCGCCGCCGATGCCGCCATCCTCTACGCGCTGATCGCCGGGGTTGATCCGCTGGATGCCAACACCCTGCGCCAGCCGCCGGTCAGCCTGGCGGGGTTCAACGATTTCAACCTGCGCGGGCTGCGCATTGGCGTGTACCCGGCGTGGTTCAACCACGCCAGCCCGCAGGTCGTGGCGCGCTGCGAGGCGCTGCTGGCAGAATTTGTGCGCATGGGCGCAGAACAGGTGGAGATCGCCATCGCCGATCTCGAATCGATCCGCGTCGGGCATGTCATCACCATCGTCAGCGAGATGTACACCTCGCTTGCCGCGGCGTTCCAGCGCCGGAAGCGCGCCTTTGGGCTGGATGTGCGCGCCAACTTCGCCCTGGCTCAGGCGTTCAGCGCCAGAGATTACGTCCAGGCGCAGCGCGCCCGCACGCGCGCCATCCGCAGTTTCAGCGCTGTGCTGGAACAGGTGGACGTCATCGCCACTCCCACCGCCGCCATCAGCGCCCCGCCCATCCAGCCGGATGCCGTGCTGGACGGCGACTCAGACCTGAGCACCCTGACCGAGATCATGCGCTTTTCGGTCGCGGCGAACCTCACCGGCTTACCAGCGGTCAGCATCCCTGCCGGGTACGACGCGGCTGGACTGCCGGTTGGTCTGCAGTTGATCGGCAGCGCCTGGTCTGAGGCGCTGCTGCTGCGCCTGGCGAACGCCGCCGGGCAGGTGGTGGAGCGGCGCAAACCGCAATTGCTCTACCAGCCGCCTTTGTAAACAGCAAAAGCGGCAGGCGGAATTTGCCATCCGCCCGCCGTGCAATCGAGCGCCGCGCGCCGCCTGCTGCTCAAAGCGCTATTTGGACAGGAAGGGCAGCATCACCGCCGGGTCGGCTCCACCGCGCAGGTAAACGCCCAGCGTGCTGTACAGCGAATCATTCGAATCGATCTTCAACATGTTCGAGACGAGATAAACCGGCGCCGACTGGCTGAATTTCACTTTCACGCTGCATTCCACACCCGGGTTGAGCGATTTCAGGTAGCCGCTTGCATCCCAGCAGGGATTTAACCCAACGTAGGCGGCTGGATCGGTCACGATTTCGTATTTGCCATCGGGGTTGGTGATCCCCAGGCTGTACAGATCCAGGCGGAAGAGGTTCGGATCTTTGCCCTGGGGGGGGGTGGTGCTGTTGCGGATATCGATCTTTTCAATTTTCGATGTGCCGGGGGGAATGTTGCCGTACACCACTTCGCCCGGCGAAACATCGATGGTGATGGGCAGACCGCCCTCCAGGTTCAATTCCAGTTTATCGGTAAACGGATCGTTGTTGGCATAGATATCAATCGTGGTCTTCATGAAGGGGGCGCAGTCATTGTTACTGCGGTTGTACCACACCGGAATATAACATTCGGACGATCCCGGCAGCGCGGTGCGGTTCAAGCAGTTCGTCGGATCATCCGGGTCAGGGTTGAGGATGTCCCAGCAGGCTTCAAAGGAGGTGCCTTCCCAGTTCTTAAAGATGGCTAATTGGGTCAGGGGCGAGACGCCTTTGTTGGAGAGAATAAATTCGAAGGTGTTATTGGGGTCGGTCTGGAATTTGTGGAAGGTGGTGTTGACCGACATGTACGCCGAGCGTCCCGGCGGCGCGGGGTCGATCCACTTGCGCCAGTAGATGTTGTAGTCGCCCGGCAGCGGGGTGTACCCGCTAAACAGATTTTTGGCTTTCGACTGAAACGCCACATACTGCGCGTTTGCCGAGATGTCGGGGAATCCCGATTCGTTATCCGAAAACTCTCCACTCGAATTGACAGACACGGCGCGGATGTGATGTTCGATGACCGGCGAAGCGGGCCGCTCCAGGTCAGCCACGAAGATATCCGGGCAGGTATCGGCTGGGGAGAAGTAAGGGCAATTGCCGGTGTTGGTGTCGCCCGCTACCATGTTGGTGGCGTAAGAGGTGAAGGTGACCCAGCGCCCGTCGCGCGACAGGCGCGGCGAAAAGGAGGGGTAGTCGCCCAGCGGGAGTTTGGTAACCGGGTTGTAGTTATAGGGCTTGGAGACCAGGTCGTTGACATCGGTCAGGCGGTTGTAGAAAAACACGTCGGTCACGCCGTTGGTGTCGCCCTCCACCAGGTCGCTGCAGGTCGAGCTGTAGGCGATGAAATTGCCGTCCGCCGAGATGGAGGGGAAATTGGAGAACGCCGGGCTGCAGCTAAAATGTTTGTTGTCCCGCTTGTGCGAGACCAGCGTAACGGTCACCGAACCAGGTTCCAGGAATTCATCATAGATGGTATCGCCGTCCGCGTCGCGATCCATGACATAGATGTTGGTGCCGCTGGCGCTGGCGGAGGGCGTCAGGTTCGAGGCGTTGGACATGAACGCCAGGTAGCGCCCGTCTTCTGAGACGACCGGGCTCCACGAATCGCCGTTGGCTGCCAGGTCGAATATGCGGGTGGAGGGGTTGAAACCGCGCGTCAGCAGCACGGTTTGCCCATTGGGAGCGCTGGAAGACGAATAAGCCTGACCTTTGCGCACGTACAGGTTGCGTTTGCCGGGGGTGATTGCGCTGGCGGTTAAATTGGTGGCGATCGATTCAAAGACGATCTCAGGGTTTGCGCCCAATGAGCGGACATACAACGCGGCAGGCGGATAAGAAAACTGGAAGATCGAGCCAGCCGAATACTGCGAGGTGTTGCCGGAGTGGTTGTTGCCAAGCGCGCTATTATCATTTGTTACAGACACCTGCCACAAGCAGCCAGTGCTGGTGGTGTCAAACAGGTAGATATCGATACGGCTGTTGGTATCGGCTGGAAAATTTGGGCAGCGCGCAATGTTCGACGCGCTGGATTGAAAAACTACATAGCGCCCATCCCGTGAAATCGCGCCGAAGGCAGACGCGCCGTTCGCCGGATCACCGCCGCTATCGCGGGATACCAGCGTGATGTTCACATTGTCGGGATGGGTTATCTCGCCGTCATACGGGGTAACCCGCGCCAGAAAGACGTCCCATTCGCCATTCGAGTCAGTTTTGCCATCCACCAGGTTGGAATATAACGAGCTGAAGACAACCTGGCGGTGTCCATACGGGTTGGTTGTGCTGTAGGCAATCGATGGATACCAGGAACTGTCCGCAAAGCGGTTGCGCGGGGCATTGCGCGATACCAGGGTGGTCAGCGTACCGGAGTTTGCGCCCGCGCCGGGGGTGTCCGCCGCCGCCATCCAGAGCAGCGCCAGCGCCGCCAGCGCGACAGGCGCCCGCGCCGCCCAGCGCCGCAGCAACTTCCCCAGCCGTGTCAGGCGGCTGCTGGGGGTCAGGCTGCCCCAGCCGGTTGATCGTTTTTCAGAGTAAACGCGGATTTCCCGCGCGCGTTTTTCCATCCCTTTCATGACCTTTCTCCTGCCGTAAAAATAAAACCGCTTTGCCAGCGCAGCCCGGCGCGCCGCGTGTCCACCTGCGACGGAGGCTCTTCCTTTATTGTAGCAAACCAGCAAGGCAGGTGAAATAACAGTTCTGTAAGATGTCGCCCGCGCAGGCGGCGGAAAAACCCGGCAGGCGCGCTGCACTTTCCTACCCGGCTGCCAGCCCGCGCCCCGGCGTATAGACGCCGCGGCGGATCAACTGCGGCGGCGCGGCAGCCACCATCCCCGCCGGTTTCAGGTAAGGCGCAAAATCGACCCACTGCCCCAGCCAGGTCTCCGCAGGCTGCGCGGGCTCGCCGCCGCGGCGGCGCAGCAGCCCGTCGGCTTCGATCACATAAGGCGCGCCTGCCTGCGGCTGAACGGGCGCGCTCCATACGCTCAACACGCGCTGGTGATCCACCTGCGCCAGCAGTTCGCCCCCCGCCGCGTCGCCCGCCGCCAGCAGGGCTTCCAGCTCCTGCCTGGCGGTGCGTTCTCCGGAGCGGTAAATCGCCTGCCACAGGGTAGAGGGATTTTCGACCCGCAGCCCGTTCAAGAACTGGCAGCCCGCCGCGTACACATCGCTGATCTGCGCGGTCGTCTCGCGCGTGCCTTTCACCTGAAAATTCAGGTCGCTGTCCGGCGTCCGCGCCACCCAGGCAGAGCCGTTCCACAGGCGGAAGACGCCGCGCGGGTAACCCAGCCCGTCGTTGGTCTGCAGCGCGTAATAGTTGTTGGCATCCAGCGCGCCTGACCGGCGCACCTTGATCCAATAGGTCGTCCCAGCCGCCAGCGGCTGCCGGTTCGGCAGGACAAACGCGGTATGCCGGTAGGTGGTTGGAACGTTCGCCCCCGTCAAAGAAACGCTCTGCAGCGTTGTTCCGGGCGCGCCGCCGCTGTCGGCGCACAGCTCCATCAGCAGGGCATCCGCCGGAAAGTTGACCTTCTTCAGCCGGATATACACCTCATCAGCCTCCCAGCCAGCCGCGCCGTTGAGCTGAAAGGACTGCGCCGCCTGGGTGTTCGCCGCCGCATTGCCGACCGGCGCCACCCCCACCCCTTCGGTGATATATCCTTCCCAGCCGCCCAAACAGGTGTAATACACCCAATCCAGGGTGTGATACCATCCGCGCACATCCAGAAGACACACCAGCCCTTCTGCCGTCTGGCGCATGGGCGCTGTCCGCGCTCCATTGCCCCTGCTGCCGGGCAAATCCGGCGCGGGTTGGGGCTGCCCTGGCGGATCGTCGTGCCCAAAGTGCGGGGTGAAAACGCACAACGGGTTCTTGTGCTTTGCCAGCAGCCGTTCGCAGAGCGCGGCTGCCTGCGCCGCGCTGTAAAACCCGGCGCGCGCCTTCAATTCTTTCGTCCCCCACACGCCCATCGATTCGGCGTCTTCAGCCCACGCCGTCAACGCGGTCTGCCCGTCGCCCTGGCTGCCGGGCAGCGAAGGCGTGTACCACGCCGCCACCCGGTTATACAGATCATCCAGCGATGCCTTCACCAGCACGCCGGAGTAGCGCAGTTCAAAGCCGTGAATATATCCGCTCCAGCATACCGCGCCCGTGTCGTCGCGCATCTCCACCCCATAGCGCAGGCGCTCGCCAAATGCCTGCAATTCTGCCGGGCTGCCGGATACCCGCAGCCGCGCCCGGTCGCTCCCGCCGGGCAGCCGCCAGGTCAACGTTTGCGGCTGGATGGAATCAAGTTGGAATTGGGTTGGATTAAAATTGCGGTCAAAAAATTGGATGTTCATTGCTCATAAAACTTCTTTCCGTGGTCGATACCACGCCCGCACCCGCCCATTAATGCGCGGGTCGACGATGTTGCCATTCTTCGCCAGCCAATACACGCGGCTGTACATGCCGGGGATCGCCAGCGGCGCACTGCCCGCCGCGCTCAGGCAGTTCAACCTGCCCGCCGCTTTCTGCAAATACAGTTCATGGTCGATCGGGTTATCGACGATCGACTCGTTGGCAGCCGGTGGAATGGAGGCGTCGATCACGCGGTAGGCGTCTGCCGCCAGCAGGTACAGCGCGTCCATCGTCAGCGTCAGGGCGGTGTTGCTGCGCCTGCCCATCAAGCGCAGGGTCAGCGCCTGCGCATTCGCCCCACGCGTGGGCAGCGGCGGCAGGGGCAGAATCCCCAGGTCTTGATAGCCGTCCGCGCTGCATTTGACCGGCGCGGAGGCGTAAATCAGCGCGCTGCCGGAGAGCACTTCCAGCTTCAGATACAGGTCATCCGATACGGTGTTGCCCTGAAAAGCGCCCAGCACATGCACAAATCGACCGCTCAGCTTCTGCAATTCCGCCGCGCTCAGCGTCCAACTGCTGACCTGCGCCCAGGCGCTGGTGAGGGTATAGCGTTTACCAAACCCTTCGGAGTACAGCGCAAAATCCGCCGCGCCCGGCACGGTCGTCCCCGCGGCTGCCGCTTCCGCCTCGATCACGCCCTGATAATTGATCTCCTCATAACCGGCGATAAATTGACCGATAAACAGGCGCTGAGCGCCCCACGCTGAACCTGGCTGCAGGGTATATTGCAGTTTAAGCGGCGCGGGCATCCCGCCTGCCAGGGTATTCGGCAATTGCACATAGTTCACCCGTTTTTTGTTCAACAGCGGTTCATAAGAATCGCAGGTGTTATATACATCCAGCCCGCCGATAACCTGGCTGCCGAACGGGTTGGTCAGCGCGATCTCGGTCTCTGCCCCTTCGAAAAACGGGTCGCGCGCCAGCAGGATTTCCAGGGTCTGGCTGCCAGATTGGCGCTGAGCTGCCGAAGGTTTCAGCGGTTGCAGCGCGGCGCGGCGGACGCGCGTCCGATAAGTTGGCTCTGCCGGGGACGGCTGAATCAGCAGGTAAAGCGGCGGATACACCGCCTCGCTTTGCTGCGCTGCCGCCAGCAGCCCTTCCAGCGCGGAGATGGCATCCGCTACCGCCAGCGGCGATCCCTGCAGCTCGACGCCCAGCCGATCAATCCCGCCCGCTCCCTGCAGCCAATGCGCCCCCCGCCAGGGGGGTTGCAGCGCCCCGCCGTTCAAGGAAATTGCCCTCGCTGAATTTGCAATCGAAATGATCATCTCATCCCTGCTCCATTTCTTTCTCCAGGATTCACCCTGTCAACGGTCAACATTCCCAATCTACCTGAGTTCGCGATAAGCCGCGTTTTCACGATCCCGAACGGACGCTATCTCTCCAGCCTGTTTCGATCCACCCAGGCAGCCCCGGCAGGTGAAAGCCGCGCCCAGGGCATGGCGGCTTCGCCCGCCGCTTACGCCAGCCGCACCGCAAAGATAACCGGCGCATACAGCCACTGGAACAGCAAATTTGCCGCCCCTGGCGCGCCTGCCGTGTCCCACTGATAGGCATCCGCCGTGATCACCGCCCCGCGGTTGGCGTTCCACACTGTGTAACACGCCTGGATCAGGTTGCCGCCCCCGCTGATGCCGGTGTTCGAATCGGCTGCCAACACCCCCACCGTGCCGGGGTCGGCGTAGTTCAGGCGGATATGGCGGTAGCGGGTGGATGCCGTGTGTTCCCAACACACCTGCAGCCCAAACAGGTACAGCCCTTCCGTGCGAATGGTGATCTGGTTGGCTGTCGAATTCAGGGTGTCGGTGTCAATCAACGGGGAATTGAAGGCAATTTGCGTCCAGGTATTGTGGGGGATCGTCTGGCTGGTGTTGTGGATCAAGCGGCAGGCGATTGCCGTTGATTTGCGGATACAGCCATCGGTATAGAAATCCGGCGCGCGGATCAACTGATCCAGCGCGCCCAGGTACAAGCCGCCGCTCAACCGGCAGGGGGAATCGACCCCGCCTGCCAGCGCCTCGCGCAGCCATTGGTTGAACAGCGGTTTGAGCGAATGAATATCAGTCGTCATGCGGTATAGCCTCCACAAGGGGATGATTGCTGCCTTTCACAACCCGCCAGCCTGATTCGACTCGTCTTCCAGCGGCGCGTAAGGCGGAGCGGCGGCAGTGCGAAGCAGGCGGCGCTTGACCCCGCGCAGGTTGTCGCGGTAGCGCTGCAGGGCGATTTTTGCCCAGGCGAACAGGGTATCGTCCACCTGCTGATTCAGGTCATATTGCAAGGCGCGACCGGCGGCTTTGGCAAACACCGCATACGCGCTGACGCCGCCGACCAGCAGCGCTTCATCTGCGGCGGGCAGGGTGGTAGCCGCCGCGCCGTCTAAACCGCTGACGGTGATTGTCTCGCCCGCTGCGGTGCAGTAATCCGCCAGCGCCTGGCGGACTGCTTCATCGAGGGCGTCATCGGAATAATTAAGGGCGTTGCTGTCTTCGAGCAGCAGGCGGGCGCGCGCCCGGATGATGGGTAGGGTTACTGGCATTGACAAAACTCCACGCTAAATCCATAAGCGCAAAGCTGCTTGTTGATCCGCGGAAGCAGGTTCAACGGCAGCGCAATGTTTGGCGAACAAATCTGCACATACAGCACATTGTTCTCAAAACGCTCCACCTGGCAATGGCTGAAGTGCTGTTTAAATTTCGCCGGACTCCAATTGGCGAAGGATACGGTTGCCTGCAGGGCAAATTTGAATTGTTTTTCGAGCGCGGCAATTCTTTGATCGGCGGCTGGCGCGGGATGATCTGATGGATTCATAACGGGATTCACTAACGGATTGGGTGCTGGCGCTGCGCCTGCCAGGTGCGGCGGCTGCGCCAAGGAAGGTGAATCTGCCGCGCGCGGGGGGAGAATCCGCTGCCCCGGCAGTTCCTGCCCCGGCAGTTCCTGCCCCGGCAGTGACTGCCCCGGCGCTTCCCGCTGCGGCAATGACTGTTCTGACAGCTCCCGCTTTGGCAGGCGTTTACCCCTGCCGCCTGCCTCTTCCAGGCGGCTCAGGTTCATCGCGTAGGAATTGGTGCGGTAGG
>Ga0101944_10001064_pt1 | contig 63942 bp, 66 predicted proteins | sample DewCreD2012metaG_FD_75245 | JGI IMG/M metagenome (GOLD analysis project Ga0101944, IMG submission 75245) | Hot spring sediment bacterial and archeal communities from British Columbia, Canada, to study Microbial Dark Matter (Phase II) - Dewar... ...
CGCCCCAGCACCTGCTCCGGGCTCGCGTAGGCCCGCGTACCACCCACCGCGCCGGTCGTCGCGCCGCCGGGCCCCTCCGCCGCGAAGCGGGCAATGCCGAAATCCACGATCCGCGGCCGGCCGGCCGCATCCACGAGGATGTTGTCGGGCTTCAGGTCGCAATGCACGACGCCGCGCTGGTGGGCGTACTCCATCGCCTCGCAGACCGGCAGGAGCAGCGCCAGCCGCTCGGCCCCGCTCAGGCGGTGCGCGGCCGCGTACCACGTGAGCGGCTGCCCATGGACGTATTCCATCACGAAGTACGGGCGCGGGGCCGGCGGCGCGCCGCCCACACGCGGCCGCAGCGTCGCGAGGCCGGAATGGCTGAAGCGCGCGATGCCGGGGTGGCGGAGCTGCCGCAGAATCTCGCATTCGAACGCGAAACGGTAGTGATCGGCGGCCGAGCGCAGGCGGTGGCGCAGGATCTTGATCGCGACCTCGCGGCCGTGCACGGGCTGGATCGCCCGGTAGACCACACCCATGCCGCCGCGCCCGATCACCTGCACGACGGTGTAGCTCTCCAGCGAGAACGGCGGGCGGGGCTCGTTGTCGTCGGCCGCCGCCGCGCAGCCCTCGGCGCGCAGGCGCACGAGCGTGGTCGTACCCGGCAGGCTGGTGCCGAGCGCGGTCGGGCGCCGGGGCGCGAGCTCATCCGCGACGAGGTAGTGCGGCAGCAGCGCCCGCGCCTCGCGCAGCAGGCGCGTGTCGTCGGCGCAGGCCGCGCACAGCGTCGCCTCGCGCGTCGCCGCGGGTGCGGCCGCGGCGCGCTCCAGGACGCGCTGCACGCGCAAGTGGAACTCAGTCGCCATGCCCGGTTCCGCTCAGCCGTCGGTTCAGCCACGCCAGCGCGTAGCGGAAGTCCTTCTCGGCGGTGCTGCTGCTCACGTTGAGCACCCGGCCGACCTCGCCGTGCGTCAGCCCTCCGAACCAGTGCAGCATGACCACATCATGCAGCCGCCGACTCTCGCCGCCCAGCTCTTCGAGTGCGTCGGCCAGGTCCAGCAGGTCGACCAGCCGGTCGCCCCACTCGACCGCGACCGATTCGAGCGGTACACGCTCGGCCGGGGCCACGGGCGGCGCCGCGGCCGCTCCGTCCCGCGCCGGCGCACCGGCCCCGCCGCGCTTGCGCGCGTGGCGGTGCTTCAGATGGTCGATGATGACCTGCCAGACCTTGCGGGTCGCGATCGCACGGAAGTGCTGCGGACCGTCCCACTCGGCCGGGCCTTGCCGCAGCAGGTGCAGACAGGCCTCGTCGACGATGTCGGTCGGCCGCAGCGTGAAGCTCGGGGGCTGGTTCCGGAAGTAGCTATGCGCGATCGCCCGCAGCTCCTCGACCCGGCCCTTGGGCTCGTCCGGTCGCTCGTGCTGGTACTTGGTGAAGCGCCAGGCGCGCAGCCGGCAGCCCGTGGCGAGCGCGAGCGCCACGCGGGCGGGCGGCTCGGGCAGATCGAGCCCGACGGGCGAGGCGAGGTGCGCGCGCGTGACCCGGAGCGCCGCGAGCCGCTGGGCGAGGGCGCCGCCCGCTTCCTCGAGGTCGAGCAGCCGGGTGCCCTCGGGCTTGCCCAGGGCCAAAAGGAGGATCCGCTCCTGCGGCAGCCCGGCCGGCAAGAGGAGCTCGACGAGCTCGCCGTGCTTGGGCGGGCCTCCCGCGGCGGCGAGGGCCCGGCGCAAGAGACCACCCGAGCGCGCGTCGAGCGCCGCCGCGGCGGTCGAGAGGGCCCCCTCCCGACCGACCGGCACGACGAGAACGCCCGTCTCGGGTAGGGGGGCCGCGGTGATCTCGACGCGCATGCGGGGCTCCTCGGAAGCGACGATCGGCCTTCCACCTGTCGGCCGCACGGCCGGCTTGTCAACCGCCACGGGGGCGGACGCGGCCGCGTGGACGGGCCGCGCCGGGCTCGCTAGAAGGCGGCCCACCACGAGCCGGGAGACGAGCCCGCGCCATGCGCCCGCCCGCGCCCGCGTCCGCCGCACACCGCCGCGTGGGCGCGAAGCTCGGTGTCGCGGGGCCGCTCCTCGCGGCGCTCCTGTTCGCCGCGAGCGGCGCCGGGGCCGAGCCGAAGGCGCCGGTGTCCGAGCCGGTGCTGCTCACCGCCGACGAGATCCTCTACGACCCGCGCACGGGTGTGCTCACCGCCCGCGGCGAGGTCGAGCTGTCGCGCGGCAAGCGCCGGCTGCTCGCCCGCGAGGTGAGCTGGAGCGAGCGGGAGGGGAAGGTCCGGGCGCGCGGCGAGGTGGTCCTGATCGAGCCCACGGGCGACGCCTTCTTCGGCGACAGTCTCGAGGTCACGGGCGATCTGGCGACCGGTGCGGTCGAGCGGTTCCGCGCGCTGTTGCGCGGCGGGGCGCGGATCGCGAGCCGGCGCGGCACGCGCGAGGGCGGCACGCTCACCACGCTCGAGGATGCGGTCTACAGCCCCTGCCCCCTGTGCGCCGACGGCAAGAGCCCGCCCGCCTGGCAGATCCGCGCCCGCAAGGTTCGCCACGACCGGACGACCCGCGACGTCACTTACGAGGACGCGCAGCTCGAGATCGCCGGCGTGCCGGTCCTCTGGGTCCCCTGGTTCCGCCATCCCGACCCCACGGTCGAGCGCCGCTCGGGCTTCCTCGTGCCGACCGCCGGGACGAGCTCGAGCCTCGGCCTCACCCTCGAAGTGCCCTATCACTGGGTGCTCGGGCCGGACCGCGACCTCACCTTCTCGCCGATCTTCACGACCCGGCAAGGGGTCGTGTTGGCCGGCGAATATCGCGAGCTCCGCGAGATCGGCGAGAGCCGGGCGAGCGGCAGCGTCACCTGGGGCGACGCCTATGCGCGCGCGGGCGAGCCCGCCCGGGGCAAGGAGCTCAGGGGCCATCTCGACGCGCGCGGCCGCTATCGCCCGGCCGAGCTCTGGGATGCCGGCTTCGACCTGCGGCTCGCTTCCGACAACACCTACAGGAAGCGCTACGGCTTCGGCTCCGAGGACGTGCTCGAGAACCGGGTCTTCCTGCAGAAGGTCGTGGGGCGCGACTATCTGGGCCTTTCGGGCTACGCCTTCCGGAGCCTCCGGGAGGAGGATCGGCAGGCCACGATCCCCTTCGTCCTGCCGCTCGCCGAGGCGCGGCTTCTGAGCTCGCCGCAGCGCTGGGGCTCGATCTGGACCTTGGATTCGAGCCTCGTCGCCTTGACCCGCCGGAGCGGGCTCGACACTCGCCGCTTCTCGACCACGCTCGGCTGGGAGCTGCCACGCGTCGGGCCGGTCGGCGATCTCTGGCGGCTGCGGCTCGACGGGCGGGTCGACGGCTATCTCTACGACGGCGATCCGGCGAGCTTCGGCAGCGAAGGCGGCAGCCGCGGCAAGGGCCGCGTCGTGCCGCGCGCGATCCTCGACGGCAGCTGGCCCCTGGTCGGAGCGAGCGGGAGTTGGGTCCACGTGCTGGAGCCCACGCTCGCGTTGAAGGTGAGCCCGGACCGTGGTGACGACGACGACATCCCGAACGAAGACAGCCAGGTCTTCGAATTCGACGAGACCAACCTGTTCGAGCCGTCGCGCTTCACCGGGCTCGACCGGGTCGACGGCGGGACCCGGCTCGCCTACGGACTCCGCTTCGATTCCCGCGGTCCCGACGGGATCGAGCTCAGCGGGCTTTTCGGCCAGAGCTTCCAGGTCCGCCGCAACGACGCCGTGCCGGCCGATTCGGGGGTCAACAAGAATTTCTCCGACTACGTGGGGCGGATCGACCTCCGGCCGAGCGAGTTCTTGGACCTGTCCTACCGCTTCCGGCTCGACCGACAGGACTTCGAGTTCCGCCGCAGCGATCTGTTCGCGAGCTTCGGTCCGTCTCGGTTGCGCTTCGAGGTCGGCTGGCTCCGGCTCTCGGACGAGCCGACCGGGCTCGCCCCGCGCTCGCGCGAGGAGCTCAGGGCCGGGGTCCGGCTGCAGATGACCGAGAGCTTGGCGATCGCCGCGCGCACCCGGCGCGACCTCAACGAGGGGCGGACGGTGTCCAACTTGTTCGGCCTGCTCTATACGCACCCCTGCTTCGTCCTGGTGGCCGGGCTCGAGCAGCGTTTCACCACGACCGGCGACCTGGACGAGGAGACCAGCTTCAAGATCCGCTTGAGCCTCACCAATCTCGGCGGGCCGGCGAGCCCGGCCGCGGTCGAGGAGTGAGGGGGAGAACGAGTTGGACTTCGCTCGTCCCACGCGACGCGCCTTGCTCCTGGGCCTCGGGCTCGCGGCGTCGCCGCGCGCGCTCCGGGCACAGCTGGCGACGGGCAGTCGGATCGTGGCGGTGGTCAACAACGAGGCGATCACGAGCCAGGACGTCGCCGAGCGGGTGCGGCTGTCGATCGTCGCGGCCGGCCTGCCGGACACACCCGAGACGCAGCAGCGGCTCGCCCCGCAGGTCCTGCGCGGGCTGATCGACGAGCGGCTCCAGGTCCAAGAGGCGCGCCGGCTGCGCCTGGCGGCGAGCGAGGCGGAGATCGACCGGGCCTTCGCGAGCGTGGCCGAGCGCAACCGGCTCGACCCCGAGGGGCTCGCCCGCACCTTGCGCGGCCTGGGCGTCGATCCGGCGACCTTCCGCCAGCAGATCGCCGCGCAGATCGCCTGGGGCAAGCTCGTCGAGCGCGAGCTCAGGCCGCGGGTCGCGATCGGCCGCGAGCAGGTCGAGCAGGCGCTGGCGGCGTTCGAGGCGGAGGGCGAGGAGCTCTTGTTGAGCGAGATCCTCCTGCCGGTCTACGCCCGCGAGCAGGAATCCGAAGTGCTGGCCGAGGCCCAGGGCATCGTCCAGTCGATCCGGGGCGACGTCGATTTCGCCGCGCTCGCCCGGCAGATCTCCGCCGCACCCTCGGCCGCCGAGGGGGGCGATCTCGGCTGGGTCCGGCTCGGCACGCTCCGACCCGAGCTCCGCGCGGCCCTCGCGGGCGTCGGCAAGGGGCAGGTGGCCCCGCCGGTCCGCGGCCCGCAGGGCGTGCACATCCTCCTGGTCCGCGACCGCCGACCGGGAGCCGTGGGCGGCGACGCCGCGGCGCGCGAGGCCGAGGTCCGCCGCCGGCTCGAGGCCGAGCAGCTCCAGCGGCTGGCCGATCGCCGGCTGCGCGAGCTGCGCCGGCGGGCGTTCATCGATATCCGCGCCTGAGCCCGAGCCCGACGCGGCGAGCGAGGGCCTGGCCCAGGCGCTCGACCGGCTGCCGCCCGTGCGCGAGGTGATCCGTCGGGCGGGGCTCGCCGCCGACAAGGGGCTCGGCCAGCATTTCCTCTTGGATCCCGCGATCCTGCGGCGGATCGCCCGGGCTGCCGGCCCGCTCGAGGGTGCAACCGTGCTCGAGGTGGGGCCCGGACCGGGCGGGCTCACCCGTGCGCTCCTCGAGGCCGGCGCGGCGCGCCTCGTGGCCGTCGAACGCGACCCGCGCTGCATCGCCGCGCTCGGCGATCTCGTGGCGACGGCGGGCGGGCGGCTCGAGCTCGTCGAGGCCGACGCCCTCGGCTTCCCGATCGAGGGGCTGGCCCCGCCCGGGGCGCTCGTGATCGTCGCCAACCTCCCCTACAACATCGCCACCGAGCTCCTGATCGGCTGGCTGCGGCGGGCCGACGCGATCGCCCGGATGGTGCTCCTGTTCCAAAGGGAGGTGGCGCTGCGGCTCGCGGCCGAGCCGGGCCGGGCTACGTACGGCCGGCTGTCCGTGCTGACGCAACTCGTCTGCCGAGTCGAGCGCCTGTTCGACCTCGAGCCCGGCGCCTTCGTGCCGCCGCCCGAGGTCCGCTCGAGCCTGGTCCGGCTCGTCCCCCGCCCCGATCGCCCGCCCCCCGAGCTGCTCGCCCGGGTCGAGCGGCTGACCGCCGCCGCCTTCGGCCACCGCCGCAAGATGCTGCGCCGGAGCTTGGCCCCGCTCTGGGCGGATCCCGGATCGGTCCTGAGGTCGCTCGGCATCCCGCCCACCGCCCGTGCCGAGGAGCTCGCCCCCGAGACCTTCCGCCGCCTCGCCGAGCGGCTTCCCACGAGCGCCGATCAGCCGCCGGCTGCGCCCGGGCCGGCGCGGAACTGCTGGACGAACTCCGAGAGGAACGGCTGACGCCGCCGCTTGAGCCGCTCCGCGGCGAGGATCGCGCGGACCGCGGCGACGCTTCTGTCGAGCTCTTCGTTGATGACGACGTATTCGTACTCGGCCCAATGCGTGACGTCGGCTGCGACCCTGGCGAGCCGGTAGCGGACCACCTCCTCGCTGTCCTGGGCGCGGGTCCGCAGGCGTTGTTCGAGCGCCTCGAGCGAGGGGGCGAGGATGAACACGCCGACCACGTCGTCGGCGGCCGCCTCGCGGAGCTGCTGGGCACCCTGCCAGTCGATGTCGAACAGCACGTCGCGCCCGGCGGCGAGGGCCTCTTCCACGGCCTTGCGCGGGGTGCCGTAATGGTGCCCGTAGACGAGCGCGTGCTCGAGCAGCTCGCCCGCCTCGACCATCGCCCGGAAGCGCGCTTCGTCGACGAAGTGATAATCGATCCCGTCGCGCTCGCCCGGCCGCTTCGGCCGGGTGGTGACCGAGACCGACATGGTGACCTCGGGCTCGAGCTCGAGCACGCGCCGCGAGATCGAGGTCTTGCCGGCACCCGAGGGCGAGGAGAGGACCAGCATCAATCCGCGCCGCTTCGGGCGCGGCGAACCGGCGGGCTCGAGCATCGTCGTGGGGCTCCGGGCACGGCGCGGCCGCCTTGTAGCCCGGCTCGGAGCCTCTACCAAGGCGCGATCACGCTCGCCGCTCAGCCGCCGGGTCGGTCGGCGGAATCGCGGATCCGCCGCCAGCGGGCGACGTTGCTGTTGTGCTCGGCGAGCGTGCGGGCGAAGGCGTGGCCGCCCGTGCCGTCCGCCACGAAGTAGAGATAGTCGACCGCGGCCGGGGCGAGGGCCGCTTCGAGCGCGCCGCGGCCGGGATTGGCGATCGGCGCCGGCGGCAGCCCGTCGATCCGGTAGGTGTTGAACGGATGGTCGAGCTCGAGGTCCTTGCGGGTCAGGGGCCGATCGAGGCTGTTGCGGCCACCGGTCAAGGCGAAGATCACAGTCGGGTCGCTCTGCAGCCGCATGCCGCGTTTCAAGCGGTTGACGAACACCGCGGCGACCAGCGGCTGCTCCTCCTTCTTGGGCGTCTCGCGCTCGACCAGCGACGCGAGGATCACCGCCTCCTCCGGCCGCGTGTAGGGCAGATCGGGCGCACGCCGCGCCCAGAGCTCGGCGAGGCTCTCGCGCATCGCCGCTCGCATCCGCTCAAGGAGCCGCGCCCGCGGCTCGCCCCGCGGCACGAGCCAAGTCTCGGGCAGGAGCGTGCCCTCCGGCCCCGGCTCGGGAAGCGGCCCGTCGAGGACCTCCGCGGCCTCGAGCAACGCGTGCACCTCGGCCGTGGTGAGGCCTTCGGGGACCGTGATCCGGTGCAGGACGACCCGCCCGCTTTCCAGAAGATCCAGCACCGCGCGCGGCGCGATCCCGGCCGCGAAGCGGTATTCCCCGGCCTTGAGCGCCCGCTCCCGCCCCTGCAACCGGGCGGCGAGCACGAACGCCCAGGCGCGGTCGACCACCCCGCTCTCCTCGAGCCGTGCGGCGACCGCCTGGAGCCCGCCGCGCGGCAGGACGAGCACGGTCTCGGCCGGGAGCGGCCCGGGTCGGTCGAGCCAGCCCTCGAGCCAGCGCCAGCCCGCGAAGGCGGCGATCACGAGCAGGACGGCGAGGACGCCGAGGCCGCCCGCGAGCCGGGCGACGAGCCGCATGGCCGTTCAGCCGAGCTCCGGCCGGGTGACGATCAAGGTGGCGTTGGTGCCGCCGAAGCCGAAGGAGTTCGAGAGCGCGGCGCGGACCTCGCGCCGGCGCGCGCGGTGCGGGACGAGGTCCATGCCCTCCGCCCCTTCGCAGGGATTGTCGAGGTTGAGCGTCGGCGGCACGACCTGGTCGCGGATCGCGAGGATCGAGAAGATCGCCTCGACCGCGCCGGCCGCGCCCAAAAGATGGCCGATCGCGGACTTGGTCGAGGACATCGAGAGCTTTTCGGCGGCCGGGCCGAACAGCCGGCGGACCGCACCGAGCTCGATCTCGTCACCCAAGGGCGTGCTCGTGCCGTGTGCGTTGATGTAGTCGATGTCCTCGGGGCGCAGGCCGGCATTCTTCAAAGCGGCCCGCATCGAGCGGAAGCCGCCGTCGCCGTCCGGGGCCGGGGCGGTGACGTGGTGCGCGTCGCCCGACAGGCCGTAGCCCTTGATCTCGGCGTAGATCTTGGCACCGCGCGCCTTGGCCCGCTCGAGCTCCTCGAGCACGACGATGCCCGCGCCCTCGGCCATGACGAAGCCGTCGCGGTCGCGGTCCCAGGGCCGCGAGGCCTTCTCCGGGGTGTCGTTGAAGCGGGTCGACAGCGCCCGGGCGGCGGCGAAGCCGGCGATCCCGAGCCGGCAGACCGCGGCCTCGGTGCCGCCTGCGACCATGAGATCGGCATCGCCGAGGGCGATCAGCCGGGCGGCGTCGCCGATCGCGTGCGCGCCGGTCGAGCAGGCGGTCACGACCGAGTGGTTCGGTCCCTTGAGGCCGAAGCGGATCGAAACCTGCCCCGAAACCAGGTTGATGAGGCAGGCGGGGATGAAGAACGGGCTTACCCGCCGCGGCCCCTTGGCCTCGAGCTCGACCGCCGTCTCGGCGATCGTCTTGAGCCCGCCGATGCCCGAGCCGATCAGCACCCCGGCCCGCTCGCGCTCCTGCTCGCTCGCCGGCTGCCAGCCCGAATCGGTGAGGGCTTCCTTGGCGGCGGCGATCCCGTAGACGATGAAGAGGTCGTTCTTCCGCAGGTCCTTGGGCTCGACGTAGTCGGTCGCCCGGAACAGGCCGGGGCCGTCCCCCGTGGGGACGAGCCCCGCGATCTTGGCCGGCAGATCGGCGGTGTCGAACTGGTCGATCCGGCGGATCCCGCTCTCGCCGGCGAGGAGCCGCCGCCAGCTCGTCTCGACCCCGTTGCCCAACGGTGTCACGAGGCCGAGACCGGTGACCACGACCCTGCGCAGCACGGCGTCCCTCTCCCCGGACCGACGGGTCCCGCTCAGGTGTTGGCGTGCTCCTGGATGTAGGCGATCGCGTCCTTGACGGTCTGGATCTTTTCGGCGGCGTCGTCCGGGATCTCGACCCCGAACTCCTCCTCGAAAGCCATCACGAGCTCGACCGTGTCGAGGCTGTCCGCGCCCAGATCGTCGACGAACTTGGCGTTCTCGACGACCTTGGCCTCGTCGACGCCCAGATGCTCGACGACGATCTTCTTCACGCGCTCGGCGATGTCGCTCATGAGGGGCTCTCCGTGGAAGCGCTTCCGCTGGTGGCTCTCGGGCCGGGCCGTTCGAGACGGCCGGGCTTGTACACGAGGCGGGGGGGCTTGGCCAGCGCGCGGCCGGCCCGCGGCCCGGACCCGCCGCTCAGATCATCGCCATCCCGCCGTTGACGTGGAGGGTCTGGCCGGTGACCCAGCCGGCCTCGCTCGAGGCCAGGTAGAGGACCGCGGCGGCGACGTCCTCGGGCGTCCCGAGCCGGCCGGTCGGGATCCGCTCGATCAGCGCCGCGCGCTGCTTCTCGCCCAAAGCATCGGTCATCGCCGTGACGACGAAGCCCGGGGCCACGCAATTGACGGTGATCCCGCGGCTCGCGACTTCGGCCGCGAGCGCTTTCGTGAGCCCGACGAGCCCGGCCTTGGCGGCGGCGTAGTTGGCCTGGCCGGGGTTGCCGGTCGCCCCGACGATCGAGCCGATGTTGACGATCCGGCCGTAGCGCCGTCGCATCATGCCCTTCAAGGCCGCGCGGGCGAGCCGGAAGCAGGCGCCGAGATCGGTGTCGATCACGGTCTGCCAATCCTCGTCCTTCATCCGCACGGCCAGCTGATCGCGCGTGAGCCCGGCATTGTTGACCAGGATGTCGAGCCCGCCGGCCTGCTCGGCCACCGCCACGAGGGCGTCCGCCGCACCCGGCTCGGACAGATCGCCCACCGCCACGAGCGCCCGCTCGCCGAGTTCGCGGGCGAGCGCATCGAGCGCCTCGCGCCGCCGGCCGGCGAGCACCACGGCGGCCCCGGCGCGGTGCAGGGTCCGGGCGATCGCCCCGCCGATCCCGCCCGAGGCACCGGTCACGAGCGCCGTCCTGCCGGAAAGCTCGAACATCGCGGGCCCCTTCAGCCGGCGAGCGCCGCCACGGCGGCGTCGAGCTCGCCCGGCTCGCCCACGGAGAGGACGCGGGCGCCCGGCACACCGCGCTTGGCGAGCCCGGAGAGCACCTTGCCGGGCCCCAGCTCGAGGACGAGGTCGACCCTCATGCGGGCCATCGCGGCCATGCTCTCGCGCCAGCGGACCCGGCCGGTCACCTGCCGGACGAGCAGCTCGGGAAGCAGCGTCGGGTCGCGCGCCGGCTCGGCCGTGACGTTGGCGACGAGCGGCACCGCGGGCTCGGCGAAGCGGGTCGCGGCCAAGGCCGGGGCGAGTTCCTCGGCGGCCGGGGCCATCAGCGCGCAATGGAACGGGGCCGAGACCTGCAGCATGACGGCGCGTTTGGCACCGCGCTCCTTGGCGAGCGCCACCGCCCGCTCGACCGCCGCGACGTGGCCGCTCACCACCGCCTGGCCGTCGGCATTGTCGTTGGCGAGCTGGCAGACCTCGTCCCCCGCCGCTTCGGCCGCGATCGCCACGACCACTGCCGCCTCGAGCCCGAGGATCGCGGCCATCGCCCCGGTGCCCGGCGGGGTCGCGCGCTGCATCGCCGCGCCCCGCAGCCGCAACAGCCGGGCGGCGTCGGCGAGGCCGAGCGCACCGGCCGCGACGAGCGCGCTGTACTCGCCGAGCGAATGCCCGGCCACGCAGACGAGCCGTTCGGCGAGCGGCCGACCGAGCCGTTCCTCGAGCGCGCGCACGGCCGCGATCGAGGTCGCGAGCAGCGCCGGCTGGGCGTTCTCGGTGAGCGTGAGTGTCTCCTGCGGTCCCTCGAAGATCACCGCCGAAAGCCGTTCGCCGAGGGCCTCGTCGACCTCTTCGAAGACGGCGCGGGCGGCCGGCGAAGCATCGGCCAGGGCCCGGCCCATGCCCGCGGTCTGCGAGCCCTGGCCGGGGAACACGGCGGCGGGTCGGGTCACGGAAAGATTCCAAGCGCTGCGGCGCCGCGCCGGCTCATGCGGTCGCGGCCGTCGCCTGTCAAGCACACGGTGGTCACAGAGCGCCCCGAGCCTTGCGCGCCCGATCGCGCTCTGTATAGTGCCGCGGCCACCGCGCGGGGCGGGACGACCTGCCACGGCCTCGAGGCGCGGTGCTCCGATCGGACGGAGCGGCGACGCGGTCGGCGCTCCGTTCGTGCATTTCGAGACCAGCTGGAGCCTTCATGCCCTTTTACGAGCACACGCTGATCGCGCGCCCCGACCTCACCTCCCAGCAGGCTCAGAGCCTCGGCGAGACGATCGCCCAACTCGTCACCGAGCAGGGCGGCAGGGTCACCAAGACCGAGTATTGGGGGCTGCGCAACCTCGCCTACCGGGTCAAGAAGAACCGCAAGGGCCACTATCTCCACTTCAACATCGACGCGCCGGCCGCGGCGGTGATGGAGCTCGAGCGGACCGAGCGGATCAACGAAGACATTCTGCGTTACCTGACCGTTCGGGTCGACAAGCTCGACGACGGCCCCTCGCCCGTCATGCTCGCCAAGGCGAGCCGCGACGAGCGGTCGCGCCGCGACCGCGAGGGCCGCGGCGAGCGGGAGCTCCGGGGCGAGCGAGAGGAGCAGCCCAAGGGTGAGCGCGAGGCGCGCGAGGATCGGATCTGAGGTCGCGGGAGCACGAGGATGAACGAGCAGATCGAGGGCGGCGAAGGGCAAGGCGAGCGCCGGCGGTCCGTCGAGCCGCCGAACATCACCATCCGCCGGCCGTTCTTCCGGCGGCGCAAGGCGAGCCCGTTCGCCCACGCCGACGCGCCGAAGATCGACTACAAGGACGTCAAGCTCCTCCAGCGCTTCATCTCGGAGCGCGGCAAGATCGTCCCGCGGCGGATCACCGCGGTGACCGCGAAGGAGCAGCGGGCGCTCGCGCTGGCGATCAAACGGGCGCGCGAGCTCGCGCTCTTGCCCTTCGTGGCGCGCTGAGAGGAACGAGGCCGAACGCGATGGACGGGCGTGCCGTGGCGATCACGGCGCTGGCCGGGGTCGCCAGCGGCCTCCTCTTCCTTTCGATGATCCAGGGCGGCGGGTTGCTGCCGATCGCGGGCTACTTCGTCCAGCTGCCGATCCTGCTCTGCGGCCTGGGGGCGGGGCCCTTGTCCGCGGCCCTCGCCTCGGCCGGCGCGCTCGGCACGACCTTGCTCGCCTCCGGCCTCGTGGCGGCCGCGGTGCTCGTGGTCGTCCAGCTCGCCCCGGCGGTGCTGCTGAGCCGCCGGGCCCTCCTCTGGCGCGCCGAGGGGCAGCGCATCGAATGGTACCCGCTCGGCCGGCTCGCGGCGGACACGGCGCTCTACGTGGGCGCCGCCATCCTCGCCGCACTCGCCTGGCTCGAGACCGCCGGCTCGGGTGTCGAGACGCTGGCGCGGCTGCTCGCGGCGCATCTGGCGGCCGGGTTCGGCGGGGCGGCGGCCACCGCCGCCCTCGAAGGATGGCTCGCCCGCTGGCTCGTCTGGTTGCCCGGGATCGTCGCCCTTTCCTGGCTCGCGATGATCTGGACCAACGCGGCCCTCGCCCAGGCGCTGCTGGTCCGCTCCGGGCGGGCGCGCCGGCCGAGCCCGGCGTTGGCCGAACTCGTCCTGCCGCGCTGGGTCGTGCCGGTGACGGTCGGCGCGCTCGCGGCGAGCCGGCTCCTCGGCGGCGGCGCGGCCTTCGCCGCGACCGTCGTGCTGCTCTTGGGTGGTGCCCTCCTGTTCCTCGCCGGGCTCGCGGTCCTGCACGCAGTGGTGGCCGCGCGCCGCCTCGGCCGGGCACCCCTCGTCGTGCTCTATCTGTTGTTGCTGCTGTTCAGCTGGCCGCTCGTGCTGGTCGTCGCGGCCCTCGGCCTCGCCGAGGAGCTCGTGGGCCTGCGGCGCCGGCTCGCCTGAATCGGAGGACCGGAACCATGCAGATCATCCTTCTCGAGCGGGTGCCGAAGCTCGGCCAAATGGGCGACGTCGTGAAGGTGAAGGACGGCTACGCCCGCAACTTCCTGATCCCCGAGGGCAAGGCGGTGCGGGCGACGGAGCAGGCGCTCGCCGAGTTCGCCAAGCGCCGCGTGGAGCTCGAGGCGCGCAACCTGCAACGCAAGCAGGAGGCGCAGGCCATGGCGGTGCGGGTCGACGGCCAGAGTGTGACCGTGCTCCGCCAAGCGAGCGAGACCGGCCAGCTCTACGGCTCGGTTACCGCGCGCGACATCGCCGAGGCGTTCGGTGCCGCCGGTATCAAGCTCGACCGCCAGCAGGTGCGGCTCGACCAGCCGATCAAGACGCTCGGGCTGCATTCGGTGACCGTTGCGCTGCACCCCGAGGTCGAGGTGACGGTGACGGTCAATGTCGCCCGTTCGCCCGAGGAGGCCGACATCCAGGCCGGCAAGCTGCCGCCTTCCGGCCCCGGCGAGGGCGAGGGGCTCGAGGAGGGCGAGGCGGCGTGAGCCGCCCGCGCGCGGGGGATCGCATGGCCGAGGCGCGTCCGAACGAGGAGGAGAAGGGCGGCAAGCCCGTCGCGGTCGTCAAGAAGTACGCCAACCGGCGACTCTACAACACGGCGACGAGCTCCTACGTCACCCTCGACGAGCTCGCCCAGATGGTCCGTGCCGGGCAAGACTTCGTCGTCTACGACGCCAAGAGCGGCGACGACATCACCCGCTCGGTCTTGACCCAGATCATCCTCGAGGAGGACGCCAAAGGCAGGAACCTCCTGCCGATCGGCTTCTTGCGTCAGCTCATCAGCTTCTACGACGATCAGCTGCACGCCTTCTTGCCGCGCTACCTCGAGATGAGCATGGAGAACTTCGCGCGGCACCAGGACCAGATCCGCGCCTACATGGAACAGACCTTCGGTCGGTTCTTCCCGTTCGGCCCGCTCGAGGACATGGCCCGGCAGAACCTCGCCATGTTCCAGCGCGCCGCCTCGATGTTCGGCCCGTTCGGCGCGCCCGGCGAAGGGGCCCGGACCGACGCGCCGGACCGCGCTCCGGCGCCACCCGCCCCGCCGCGACCCGATCTCGGCGAGCAGATGAAGGAGCTCGAGAACCGGCTCGAGGCGATGCAGCGGCAGCTCGAGGCACTCGCCCGCGCCGCCGCCAAGGGCGGTTCCGAGGGCTCCTGAGGCCGGGTCGCCGCGCGCCCGCGGCCGGTCCCTCAGAGGGCGAAGCTCACGAGGTTGCTCCAGTACCGCTCGAGGCTCTGCAGGGTACGGTTGAGCTGCTTGAGCTCTTCCTCGGTGGCGATCCGCCCTTCGATCTGCGCCGCGTTGCGGGCGTAGAGCTCGTCGATCTTGGCGGTGAGCTCGAGCCCCTTCTGCGAGAGCCTGACCCGCGTCATCCGCCGGTCGTGCGCCGAGCGCTCCTGCAACAAATAACCGTTCTCGACCAATTTCTTGACATTGTAGGAGACGTTCGAGCCCAGATAATAGCCGCGAGCGGTGAGCTCGCCCACGGTCAGCTGATCGACGTTGATGTTGAACAGGATCAAGGTCTGGACGTTGTTGATGTCTTCGATGCCGAGCCGGTCGAGCTCGGCCTTGATCACGTCGAGGAAGCGGCGGTGGAGGCGTTCGATGAGCCTCGTGGTCTGGACGTAATGCTCTTTCACGGGTCGCCCTCGGCGAGGCGGCCGGCCGGGCGGAGGCCGCGTCCGACCTAGCGCGTACGTTTAGTTGGCCTTTGCACCGATCATCGTCATGATTGCAGAAAAATCCAGCCCCTCTGTCGCTTGCGAGGCGAACAAGTTGTAAAGCTGATACGCTCCGGCGCCCAGGGGCGTGCGGGCACCCACGGCTTGCGCCGCTTCCTGGGCGAGTTTCAGGTCCTTGCGCATCATCGCGACCGTGAAACCGGGGGTATAGCCGCGGTTGGCGGGCGAGGAGGGCACCGGGCCCGGCACCGGGCAGTAGCTCGTCAAGGACCAGCATTGGCCCGAGCTCTTCGAGGCGATCTCGAACAAAGTCTGGTGCGCGAGACCGAGCTTCTCGGCGAGTGCCATGGCTTCGCACACCGAGATCATCTGGATGCCCAGCATCATGTTGTTGCAGATCTTGGCAGCCTGGCCGTTGCCGGACGGGCCGGCGTGGATCACCGCCTTGCCCATGGCCTCCAGGATCGGTCGCCCCCGCTCGAAGGCGGCCGGATCGCCCCCCACCATGAAGGTGAGCGTCCCCGCCGTGGCCCCGCCGACCCCGCCCGAGACGGGTGCGTCGAGCATGGCGAAGCCCCTCGCCGAAGCGGCCTCGGCCACCGCCCGCGCGGTCGCGACGTCGATCGTCGAGCAGTCGATCAAGAGGGCCCCGGGAGGAGCCTTTTCCAGAACCCCGCCCGGCTCCAGATAGGCCGCCCGCACGTGCCGTCCCTCGGGCAGCATCGAGATCACGACCTCGGCTTCGCGGACCGCCTCGGCGATCGAGCCCGCGGGCGCACCACCCGCCGCGGCGAGGCGCTCGCGGGCCGCCGCGACCGGATCGAAGCCACGGACCGTGTGTCCCGCCTTGACCAAATTGGCGGCCATGGGGCCGCCCATGTTGCCGAGTCCCAGGAAGCCGATCCGGGCCATCCTCCCCTCCCCGGCCGCCCCACGCGGCCGCTCAGATCCCCTCCCAGTCGAGGGCGAGATCGCCTTCCGGGATCGGCGCGAAGAACCGCTCGACCTCGGCCTCGTCGACCGCTTCGAGCGACGGATGCCGCCAGCGCGGCCGCTTGTCCTTGTCGATCAAGAGCGCGCGCACGCCTTCGGCGAACTCGCCCGATTCGAGAACGTGCCGCACCATCCGATATTCGAGGCGCAGGCACTCTTCGAGGCCGGCACCCGCACCGCGCCGGAGCTGGGCGAAGGTGAGCCGCACCGCGAGCGGCGACTTCTCCCGCAGGAGCGCGAGCTGCTCGCGGCCCCAGCCGGTGGGCTCGCGCTGAAGCCGGTCGACGAGCTCGGCGAAGCTCTCGGCCGCGAAGATCGCCCGGATCGTGCTCACCCGCGCGGCGAGCGGGGCGGTCTCGTTGGGTGCCGTGCCGAGCTCGCGCAAGGCCGCGCCCAGGGCCGCCACGACCTCGCCCGGGCCGGCGGCGACGAGCCGCGCCTCGAATTCGAGGAGGCGTGCGGCCGGGACGAAATGCGTCGCGAGGCCGGCCAAGAGCGCGTCGGCCGCGCCGAGCCGCGCGCCCGTGAGCCCGAGATACATCCCGAGCCCCGGCGGGCAGGCGTTCAAGAAGAAGGTGGCGCCGATGTCGGGGAAGAAGCCGATCCCGGTCTCCGGCATCGCCAAGAGCGTGTGCTCGGTGGCGATCCGATGCGAGCCGTGGATCGAGATCCCGCACCCCCCGCCCATCGTCACGCCGTTCAGGAGCGCGACGTAGGGCTTGGGGAAGCGGGCGATCCGCCAGTTCATCCGGTACTCGTCGCGGAAGAAGGGGAGTGCTGCGGCCACGCCCTCGCGGCGCACCGTCTCGACCACCGCGCGCACGTCGCCGCCGGCGCAGAACGCCCGGCCCGGTGCGGCCTTGACCAGCACCGCCTCGACCTCGGGATCGTCCTTCCAGCGTCGCAGGTGATCCGAGAGCTCGCGGACCATCGCGCGGGTGAGCGCGTTGAGCGCCTCTTGGCGGTCGAGCACGACCACCCCGAGCCGGCCCTCGCGCAGGAAGCGGATCGGCCCCGCGGCGCTCACGAGGCCTCCGAGAGCAGGCGGCGGGCGATGATCAGACGCATGATCTCGTTCGTCCCCTCGAGGATCCGGTGGACACGCGTGTCGCGCAGATAGCGCTCGATCGCATAGTCGCGGATGTAGCCGTAGCCGCCGAAGAGCTGGAGTGCCCGATCGACGATCGAGAAGCCGAGGTCGGTGGCGAGCCGCTTGGCCATCGCCGCCGCCACGGTCGCATCCACCGCCCCGTGGTCGAGCTTCCAGGCGGCGCGATGGACCATGAGCCGGGCCGCCTCGAGCTCGCTCGCCATGTCGGCCAAGGTGAACTGGGTGTGCTGGAACTCGGCGATCGCCTTGCCGAACTGTCGCCGCTCCTTGGTGTAGACGAGGGCCTTGTCGAGGCATTCGGCCGCCGCGCCGAGCGAGCAGGCGGCGATGTTGATTCGCCCGCCGTCGAGCCCGCGCATGGCGATCTTGAACCCTTCGCCCTCGCGCCCGATGCGGTTGCGTACCGGCACCCGGCAGGCCTCGAAGATCACCATGGCGGTGGGCTGGCTGTGCCAGCCGAGCTTCTCTTCCTGTTTGCCGAAGGAGAGGCCGCGGGTCCCCTTCTCGACCAGGATGGCGCTGATCCCGCCCGGCCCCTGACCGCCCGTCCGGCACATCACGAGATAGAGGTCGGCGGCCCCGGCGCCGCTGATGAAGGCCTTGGCCCCGTCGAGGACGTAATCCTCGCCGTCGCGCCGCGCGGTGGTGCGCAGCGAGGCCGCGTCCGAGCCGCTGCCGGGCTCGGTCAGGCAGTAGGCGCCGAAGCGGGCCATCGTGCAGAGCTCGGGCACGAAGGCGCGGCGCTGCTCGAGGTCGCCGTGGGCGTCGATCATCCAGGCGACCATGTTGTGGATCGAGAGGTAGGCGGCGGTCGAGGGGCAGGCGCGCGCAAGCTCTTCGAACACCATCGCCGCCTCGAGCCGGCCGAGCCCGGCCCCGCCCACCTCCTCGGCCACGTAGATCCCGGCGAAGCCGAGGCTCGCGGCTTTGCGGAGCGTCTCGGCCGGGAAGATGTGGTCGCGGTCCCAGGCGTCGGCGAACGGCGCGAGCTCCTCCCGCGCGAAGTCGCGGGCGAGCTCCGCGATCGCCCGCTGCTCCTCGCTCGGCTCGAACCCGATCGGCAAACCGCCCTCCGCTTCCGCCCGACCGGCCTAGCCAGCCCCGCCGGGCGGGTCAATCGCCGAGCTCGGCGATCGGTTGCCAGCGCGTCGAACCGGTCTTAGAAAAAGTCGAACGGGTCGTCACACGGTCGTCACGCGTCGAAGCCGCCCATGAGCATGCCGAGGCATCTGGCGAGCCAGCCGCCCTTCCCGAGGACCCGCCTGCGTCGGCTGCGCCAGGCGGGCTGGGCACGCTCGCTCGTGGCCGAGCACGCCTTGCGACCGGCCGATCTCGTGCAGCCCTTCTTCGTGCTGGAGGGTCACGGGCGGCGCGAGCCCGTGCCGTCGCTGCCCGGCGTCGAGCGGCTGTCGATCGACCTCCTGTTGCTGCAGGTCGAGCGTTGTGCCCGGCTCGGCATACCCATGGTTGCCCTCTTCCCGTGCACGCCCGCCGAGCGCAAGACGGTGGACGGGCGGGAGGCCTGGAACCCGGACAATCTCCTTTGCCGGGCGATCCGGGCGATCAAGAAGGCGGTGCCGGAAATCGGCGTGATGGGCGACGTGGCCCTCGACCCCTACACGACGACCGGCCAGGACGGGATCGTCGCGGACGGGGTGATCTTGAACGACGAGACGATCGAGGCCCTCGTCCGCCAAGCGCTCTGCCAAGCCGCGGCGGGCTGCGACGTGATCGCGCCCTCCGACATGATGGACGGGCGGGTGGGTGCGATCCGCAAGGCCCTCGACGAGGCCGGCCACGCCCAGGCGATCATCATGGCCTACGCCGCCAAATACGCCTCGGCCTTCTACGGCCCGTTCCGCGACGCGATCGGCTCGGCCTCGGCGCTCGGCAAGGCCGACAAGAAGACCTACCAGATGGATCCGGCCAATGTCCGCGAGGCGCTGCGCGAGGTGGCCCTCGACATCGCCGAAGGCGCCGACATCGTCATGGTCAAGCCGGGCCTGCCCTATCTCGACGTCGTCGCCCGGGTGAAGGAGGCGTTCGGCGTCCCCACCTTCGCCTACCACGTCTCGGGCGAGTACGCGATGGTCAAGGCCGCGGCCGAGCGCGGCTGGCTCGACGGGGCGCGCTGCATGGAAGAGTGCTTGTTGGCCTTCAAGCGCGCCGGGGCGGACGGGATCTTGACATACGCCGCCCTCGAAGTGGCCGAGCGCCTCGCCCGTCAGGGCTGAGGCGAGCGCCGGGCGAGCCGGGCGCGGATCCACTCGGCGAGCGCCTCCTCCTCGAGCTCGCCCGCGGCCAGATCGAGCATGACGATCGTCGCCTCGGCCTTGTCGGCCACGAGGCGCCAGCCGTTGATCGCGACGAACAGGCCGAGTGCCAGGAACGCGGCCCGTTTGTTGCCGTCGGCGAACGGATGGTTGCGCGCGATGCCCGCCGCGTGGGCTGCCGCGAGTCGGGCGATGTCGCTCACGCCTTCATAGGCGAAGAGGTTCCGCGGCCGGGCGAGGGCGGACTCGAGCAGCCCGAGGTCGCGCACCCCCGCGAGGCCGCCATGCTCGGCGATCGACTCCTCGTGCAGGAGGAGGACGGCCTCGAGCGCGACCCAAGCCGGCTCGATCACCGCGCCAGCGCGCGGAAGGTCTCGCGGTACTCCTTCATGAACTCCCGGCCGAGCTCGACCTGCTCCTCGAGCGTCGGATCGTGCGCGGTCAGGCGGATGCCGCCGGGCACCTCGGTGAGGAACAACTCGTCGCCCTTGCCGACCTTGAGGCGGGCCAGAACCTCCTTGGGCAGGATCACGCCCACCGAGGTGCCGATCGCGCGCAGCTTCAGACGGACCATCGCGGCTCTCCCATTGACATCTGCATTATAATTCCGCTCCTGCCGCCCGTCCAGCGCCCGCGGCTCAGCGTACCCCTTCGACCGCCTCGAAGGTCTCGAGCTGCGGCGGGGCGAGGTAGAGCCCCCGATGCTCGCCCGCTCCCCGATGCGCCGCACGGAAGGCTTCCGAGCGCGTCCAGGCCTCGAACGCGGCGCGCGACTCCCATACCGAATGCGAGGCGTAGAGCGTGTATTCGGCGCTGGACGGGCCGCGCAGGAGGTGGAAGGACACGAAGCCGGGCACGCGGTCGAGGTGGCTCTCGCGTTGCCGCCACACCTCCTCGAACTCGGCCTCGCGGCCGGGCTGGATCTTGAACCGGTTCATGGCGACGAACATCGTCCCTCCGCTGCCCGTGACTACCCCGTCCCGAGATAGGCCCGCCCACGCCCGCCGACCAGCCGGCCGGCGGCCCCGGCCCCGCGACCGATCGGCCGGACGCCGGTGAGCCCGCTCGTCTTCGCGGTCGTGCTCGCCGCGGCGGGCCTGCACGCCGCCTGGAACGCCCTCGTCAAGCAGGGCGGCGACCCGTTCCTGCGCTTGGCCGTGGTGATCCTCACGGGATCGCTCGTGTGCCTGCCGCTCCTCCCCTTCGTGGCACCGCCGCCGGCTGCCGCCTGGCCCTGGCTCCTGGGCTCGGTCACGATCCACATCGCCTACGACAGCTTCCTCTGCCTCGCCTATCGGCGCGGTGATCTGAGCCTCGCCTACCCGGTCGCTCGCGGGATCGCCCCGCCGCTCGTGGCGCTCTCGAGCTTCCTCCTCGCGGGCGAGCAGCTGTCCCCCGCCGGGCTCGCCGCGGTCGCCGTCGTCTCGGCCGGGATCCTTCTCCTCGTGGGCCTCGGCCGGGTCGCCCGGGCGCAGCGGGCGAGCCTTCTCTGGGCGGCCCTCTGCGGCGTCACGATCGCGCTCTACACGTTTTGCGACGGCCAGGGCGTGCGGGCGGCGGGCGAGCCCTGGGGCTACATCGTCTGGCTCTTCGCCCTCGACGGCCTGCCGTTCGGCGCGGCCGTGCTTTGGCTCGAGCGGCATCGGCTCGACGGGCTCGCCACCCCCGGCCTCGTGCCGGCGGTCGTGGGCGGTCTCCTCTCCTTCGCCGCCTACGCCATGGTCGTCTGGGCGATGGCGACCACGCCTATGGCCCTCGTTTCGGCCCTGCGCGAGACCTCGGTCGTGCTCGCGGCCTGGATCGGCGTGCGCCATCTGGGCGAGCCGTTCGGCCGGCGGCGGATCGCCGCCGCCTCGCTCGTGGCCGCGGGTGTCGTGCTCTTGAAGCTCGCCGGCTGAGGGCCTTTCTGCGAAGCTGTCGAGCCGAAGCTCCGCCGAGGTCCGAGCGTGCGCCAGCCCTTCCCGCCCCTGCTCCGGTCGCGGCCCGCGGCCCTCGATCCCGCGCCCCGGGCCGAGCCGGTCGACCTCGAAAGCCGGCTCCTCTACCGCGACGGGCTTGTCCTCGTGATCGACAAGCCCGCGGGCCTGCCGGTGCACGCCGGGCCCAAGGGCGGGCCGAACCTCGAGCACTATCTCGACGCGCTCCGCTTCGGCTATCCCCGCCGACCGGCGCTCGCCCACCGTCTCGACCGCGACACCTCGGGCTGCCTCGTGCTCGGCCGCCACCCGGCCGCACTCCGCCGGCTCGGTCGGCTGTTCGCCGAAGGCCGGGTCGAGAAGACCTACTGGGCGATCGTGCTCGGCGGGCCTTCGGACGAGGAGGGTCGGATCGACCTGCCGCTCGCCAAACGTTCCGAACTGCGCGGCTGGTGGATGAAAGTCGACCCCACCGGGCAGCCGGCGGTGACGCTGTGGCGGGTGCTCGGCCGTGCCGAGGGGATCACCTGGCTCGAGCTCCGGCCCACGACCGGGCGGACCCATCAGATCCGAGTCCATTGCGAGGCGCTCGGCTGCCCGGTCCTGGGCGACCCGATCTACGGTCGCGACCGCCAGCCGACGCCGTTGCCGCCCCTCCACCTCCACGCCCGCGCGATCGTCCTGCCGCTGCGGGAAGGCAAGCCGCCGATCCGGGTCGAGGCCCCGCCGCCGCCGCACATGCACGAGGCGCTCGCGCGCTGCGGCTGGGTTCCGGATCCTGTGCGGGAACCGGCGGACCCGGTGATGTAGGCTGCGCCGCTTTCACTTGCCCGCGCGCTCGTGATGGGTTAGCGGCAAAAGACGAACAAAGGGCCTATTCGGGCGGGCCTGCCGTGAGCGAGATCGGGGAGCTGCGCGTCGCGGACCGGGACGAAAGGGCGGCCGGCGCCGGGATGCCGCCGACCGACATCGAGGATCCCGCCTACTTCCACAAAGTCGTCGACTGCCAATGGGCCTGCCCGGCGCACACGCCCGTGCCGGAATACATCCGGCTGATCGCCGCCGGCCGCTATACCGACGCCTACATGGTCAATTGGTGGTCGAACGTCTTCCCGGGCATCCTCGGCCGGACCTGCGATCGGCCCTGCGAGCCGGCCTGCCGACGCGCCCGGGTCGAGCGCGAGCCGGTCGCGATCTGCCGCCTGAAACGGGTGGCGGCCGACTACAAGGACGACATCCGTGACCGCCTGCCCCGACCGGCGACCAGCAAGAACGGCTTCCGCGTGGCCCTCGTCGGTGCCGGCCCGGCCTCGCTCACGGTCGTCCGCGACCTCCTTCCCTTGGGCTACCATTGCGTCCTGTTCGACCAGGACGGGCGCGCCGGCGGCATGATCCGCACCCAGATCCCCCGCTTCCGCCTGCCCGAGGAGGTGATCGACGAGGAGGTCGGCTACATCCTCGGCCTCGAGCCGGAGCTGCGGCTCGGCCAGCGGGTCGAGAGCTTGAAGGCGCTCTTGGACGAGGGCTTCGATGCGGTGTTCGTCGGCACCGGGGCACCAAAGGGCCGGGATCTCGAGGTGCCGGGTCGGCGCGAGGCGGCGGCCCACGTCCACATCGGCATCGAGTGGCTCGCCGCGGTCTCCTTCGGCCACGTCAAGAGCATCGCCGAGCGGGTCGTCGTGCTGGGCGGCGGCAATACCGCGATGGATTGCTGCCGGACCGCCCGCCGTCTCGGCGGCAAAGAGGTGACCGTGGCCGTGCGCTCGGCCTTCGCCGAGATGAAGGCGAGCCCCTGGGAGATCGAGGACGCGCTTTCCGAGGACATCCCGATCCTCGACCATCTCGTGCCCCTCGAATTCCTCCACGAGAACGGCAGGCTCACGGGTGTGCGCTTCCAGAAGGTCCGCACCGAGCGCGACGCCCGCGGCCGCCGCTCGCTCGTGCCGACGGGCGAGCCCGACCATGTGATCCCGTGCGACGTCGTGCTCGTCGCGATCGGCCAGGAGCCCGCCTTCCCCTGGATCGAGCGTGACACCGGCGTGGCCTTCGACCGCCACGGCCTGCCGGTGGTCGACCCCGTGACCTTCCGCTCGACCCACCCCAAGGTGTTTTTCGGCGGTGATGCCGCGTTCGGTCCCAAGAACATCATCACCGCCGTGGCACACGGCCACGAAGCGGCGATCTCGATCGACCTCGCCTTGCGCGGGCTCGACCCCGGGCGGCGGCCGCCGCCCTCGACCCGCCTCACCAGCCAGAAGATGGGCCTGCACGAGTGGGCCTACGACAACGAGGTCTCGCTCGAGGCGCGGCGGCGGGTGCCGCACCTGCCGCGCTCGCGCGCGCTCGCCTCGCTTTCGGCCGAGGTCGAGCTCGGCTTCGACCCCGAGCAAGCCTGGCACGAGGCCGAGCGCTGCCTCAATTGCGACGTCCAGACCGTCTTCACCCGCGAGCTCTGCATCGAGTGCGACGCCTGCGTCGACATCTGCCCCATGGACTGCATCACCTTCACGGTGAACGGCCCCGAGGCGGAGCTGCGCGGCCGGCTCAAGGCCCCGGCGCGCAATCTCGACCAGCCGCTCTACGTCTCCGCCCCGCTCGCCACCGGCCGGGTGATGGTCAAGGACGAGGACGTGTGCCTGCATTGCGGGCTGTGCGCCGAGCGCTGCCCGACCGGAGCTTGGGACATGCAGAAGTTCCTGCTCGAGACCGCGCGGGCCGGCTGCCGATGACCCCGCCCATCCGCGCCGTCAACGACTTCGTCGTCAAGTTCGCGAACGTCAACGGCTCCGGCTCGGCCTCCGCCAACCGCCTGTTCGCGAAAGCGATCCTCCGGATGGGCGTGCCCGTCGCCACGCGCAACATCTTCCCCTCCAACATCCAGGGCCTGCCCACCTGGTACGAGGTCCGGGTGAGCGAGGCGGGTTGGATCGGCCGGCGCGGCGGGGTCGACCTCGCGGTCGCCATGAACCCGCAGACCTTCGAGAAGGACCAAGCCGAGCTCGAGCCCGGCGGCTATCTCTTCTACGACAGCACCCGTCCCCTCCCGGACAGCCGCTTCCGCCGCGACATCACCCGGCTCGGGCTGCCGCTCACCACGCTCTGCAACGAGCGCTGGGCCGATCCGCGCCAGCGCCAGCTCATGAAGAACATCGTCTACGTGGGCGCCCTCGCCCGGCTGCTCGGGATCGAAATGGCCGAGCTCGAGCGGCTCGTGGGGGAACAATTCAAGGGCAAGGAGAAGCTGATCGGGCCGAACGTCGAGGCGCTCCATCTGGGCTTCGAGGCGGCCGGCCGCGAGCTCGCCGGGGCCTGCGGCCTCGAGGTCCGCCGCGCGGACGCGGTGGGCGATCGGATCTTCCTCGAGGGCAACGCCGCGGCCGCCTTGGGCTGCGTCTACGGGGGTGCCACGGTTTGCGCCTGGTACCCGATCACGCCCTCGACCGGCCTCGCCGAAGCCTTCATGCGCTGGTGCGAGCGCTTCCGCATCGAGCCCGAGACCGGCAAGAAGCGCTTCGCCATCGTCCAGGCCGAGGACGAGCTCGCGGCGATCGGTATCGTGATCGGGGCGGCTTGGAACGGTGCGCGTGCCTTCACCGCCACCTCCGGGCCCGGCATCTCCTTGATGCAGGAATTCCTGGGCCTCGCCTATTTCGCCGAGATCCCGGCGGTGGTGTTCGACGTCCAGCGCGGCGGCCCCTCGACCGGCATGCCGACCCGCACCCAGCAGTCCGACATCCTGCCCTGCGCCTATGCGAGCCACGGCGACACCAAGCACGTCCTCCTCTTCCCCGAGGACCCGGCCGAGTGCTTCGCCATGGCCGCGGATGCCTTCGATCTGGCCGACCGGCTGCAGACGCCGGTCTTCGTCATGATGGACCTCGACATCGGCATGAACGAATGGCTCTGCCGGCCGCTCGCCTGGGACGATTCCCGCCGCTACGACCGCGGCAAGGTCATGACCTTCGCCGACCTCGAATCGGGCCGCGAGTTCGGCCGCTATCTCGATGTCGACGGCGACGGCATCCCCTACCGCACCTATCCGGGAACCCACCCCACCCGCGGTGCCTTCTTCACGCGCGGCACCTCGCACGACCGCTACGCCCGCTACACCGAGGAGGGCCCGGCCTACGTCGACAACGTGCAGCGGCTCTCGAGGAAGTTCGAGACCGCCAAGAAGCTCGTGCCCGCGCCCGAGCTCGTGCCGGCCGCCGAGCCCACCCGCTTCGGCCTCCTGGCCTTCGGCTCGTCGATGCCGGCGGTGCGCGAAGCCTTGGCCGAACTCGCCGACCGCGGCGTCCATCTCGACACGCTGCGCATCCGCGCCTTCCCCTTCGCCCGCGCGGTCGAGGAGTTCGTCGCCGCCCACGAGCGGGTGTTCGTGGTCGAGCAGAACCGCGACGGCCAGCTCCGCCAGCTGCTCGTCAACGAGTGCGGCATCGACCCGGCCCGGCTCTGGCCCGTGCTGCACTACGACGGCACGCCGATCACCGCCCGCTTCGTGACCCGCGCCGTGCTCGACCGTCTCTCCGATGCCAAGATCGTGCCGTTCCGGAAGGCCGTGTCGTGACCTACCTGCCCAAGCCCAAGCTCCACCACCCGGCGCTGCCGAAGAACGCGCTCGGCCTCACCCACCGCGACTACGAGGGCGCCATCTCGACCTTGTGCGCCGGCTGCGGGCACGATTCGATCAGTGCGGCGATCATCCAGGCCTGCTTCGAGCTCGACATCGAGCCGCACCGGATCGCCAAGCTCTCCGGGATCGGCTGCTCGAGCAAGACGCCCACATACTTCCTCGGCACCGCGCACGGCTTCAACTCGGTGCACGGTCGGATGCCGTCCGTGCTGACCGGCGCCAACCTCGCCAACCGCGATCTCATCTATCTCGGCGTCTCGGGGGACGGTGATTCGGCGAGCATCGGCCTCGGCCAGTTCGCGCACTGCATCCGCCGCGGCGTCGACATGGTATACATCGTCGAGAACAACGGTGTGTACGGTCTGACCAAGGGCCAGTTCTCGGCGACCGCCGACAAGGGCAGCAAGAGCAAGAAGGGCGTGGTCAATCCCGACAGCCCGATCGACCTCGTCGCCCTCGCGCTGTTGTTGGGCGCCACCTACGTCGGCCGGAGCTTTTCGGGCGACAAGGCGCAGCTCGTGCCGCTCATCAAGGGTGCCCTGCGGCACAAGGGGGCGGCCTTCCTCGACGTCATCAGCCCCTGCGTGACCTTCAACAACCACAAGGGCTCGACCAAGAGCTTCGACTTCGTCCGCGAGCACAACGACGCGGTCAACCGGCTCGACGTCATCCTGCCGCAGAAGCCGATCACCGCCGCGTACGAACCCGGCGAGGTGATCGAGGTGCCGCAGCACGACGGCACGATCCTCCGCCTGTCGAAACTCGAGGCCGACTACGATCCGACCGACCGGGTGGCGGCCATGGACTATCTCTTCGAGCACCGCGCCCGGGGCGAGATCGTCACGGGCCTCCTCTACGTCGAGCCGCATTCGACCGACCTGCACGACGAGCTCGGCACGGTCGCGACCCCGTTGAACCGGCTCGGCGAGGCCGAGCTCTGCCCGGGCTCGGCGGCCCTCGCCAAGGTCAACGCCGCCCACCGCTGAGCGGGGCGGCGAGGCTGCGCGGCCGGCGCGGCGCGGGTCGCCCGGGAAGCCGCTCGACCCGGCTCGGGCCCCGGGCACCGAGGGCCGCGGCGAGGATCGGCAGCTCGCGCGCGAGCCAGCGGTCGAGGCCCTGCGGGGCGTTGACGATCACCATCCCCGACCCCGTGAGCCCGCGCCCCGCCCCGTCCGGCAGCCGGGCGAGCTCGACCCGAAGCGCCCCACCGAACCCGACCGCGGCGAGGGCGGCGAGGAACGCCTCGGTCCGCGCCCGCTCGAGCACCGGGTACCAGAGCAGGTAGACCGCCGCCGGCTGGCGGGCCAAGGCCCGGCCGAGCGCGTCGACCAGCGCCGGCTCCTCGTCCTCGAGCTCGTAGGCCGGGTCGATCAGCACGACCGCCCGACCGACGGGCGGCGGTAGCGTGCCGGCGAGCAGCCGGAGCCCGTCGGCGCGCCGCACCTCCATTCCCTCGCGCCCGCCGTAGCGCGCGACGAGATCGGCGTGGTCGGTCGGATGGAGCTCGACCAGCACCAGCCGGTCGCCGGGCCGCAGGCGCGCCCGGGCGAGCTCGGGCGAGCCCGGATAGCGCCGACCGCCGGGATCGAGGGCGCGGACCGCCTCGATCAAGGGTGCGGCGAGCGCGGGCGGCGGGCCCGGCGCGCGCAAGAGCCGGACGATCCCCTCGCGCGCCTCGCCGGTCTTGCGCGCCACGGGTCCCTCGAGGTCGTAGACCCCGGCGCCGGCGAAGAGGTCGACGACGAGTAGCCGCCCCGGTCGCGTCGTGGCGCGCGCCAGCACGGCGAGCCAGAGCGCATGCTTGAGAACGTCGGCGATGCCGCCGGCGTGGAAGGCGTGGCGGTAGGAGAGCAGGGCAGGCGCGCCCGGCCGCTCAGCCGCGGCCGACGAAGGGCATCTTGGTTGCCATGATCGTCATGAACAGGACGTTGGTGTCCAAAGGCAGGCTCGCCATGAAGGCGACCGCCCGCCCGACGTGCTCGACCGGCATCAAGGGCTCGGGGCGGATCGAGCCGTCGGCCTGCGGCACGCCATCCTTCATCCGCGCGGCCATCGGCGTTTCGGCGTTGCCGATGTCGATCTGGCCCACGGCGATGTCGTATTTGCGACCATCGAGCGACGCGGTCTTGGTGAGCCCGGTCACGCCGTGCTTGGTCGCGGTATAAGCGATCGAGTTGGGCCTCGGCGCGTAGGCCGAGATCGAGCCGTTGTTGATGATCCGCCCGCCGCGCGGATCTTGCGCCTTCATGACCTTGAAGGCCTGCTGGATGCAGTAGAACATGCCGTTCAAGTTGGTCTCGACCACTTTTCGCCACTCGGAAATCGGCAGATCCTCGAGCGGGACCCCGGGGGCCCCCACCCCGGCATTGTTGAAGAGCAGATCGACCCGGCCGAAGCGGTCCCGGACCGTGCCGAAGAGCGCCTCGACCGAGGCCGGGTCCGTGACGTCGGTCGGAACCACGACCGTCGTCGCGTCGCCGGCGAGCTTCGCCGTTTCCTCGAGCTGGTCCCTGCGCCGCCCGGCCAGGGCCACCGCCCAGCCGTCCGCCGCGAGGGCGAGGGCTGCTGCCCGCCCCACCCCGCTTCCCGCCCCCGTCACGATCGCGATCCGCCCGCTTCCCGCCATCGGTCCCTCCCCGGCTCGACCCGCGCGCACTCTAGGCGGCGCCGCGCGGCCCGCCCAGCCGGCCGGGCGCAGGCCCCTCCGTCGGTGCCCGCCGGGACCGGCTCAGAGCCCTTCGAAGAGGGCCGTGGTGATGTAGCGTTCGGCGAAGGAGGGCGCGATCACGACGACGAGCTTGTCCTTCATCTGGGGCCGCCTGCCGACCTCGATCGCCGCGGCGAGGTTGGCACCGGTCGAAATACCGCCCGGGATGCCTTCCGTGCGCGCCAAGAGCCGCGCCGTCTGGAAGGCCGTCTCGGAGCCCACTTTCACGATCTCGTCGATCTCTTTGGTGTCGAGCACCGCCGGCACGAAGCCCGCGCCGATCCCCTGGATCGGGTGCGGCCCGGGCTGGCCGCCCGAGAGCACCGGGGAGGCCTCGGGTTCGACCGCGACCATGTGGAGCGAGGGCCGGCGCGGGCGGATCACTTGCGCGCAGCCGGTGAGCGTGCCGCCCGTGCCCACCCCGGCCACGATCACGTCGACCTTGCCCTCGGTGTCGCGCCAGATCTCTTCCGCGGTCGTGCGCCGGTGGATCGCCGGGTTCGCCGGGTTGTCGAACTGCCCGGCCATCACCGCCCCCGGGATCTCCTTCAAGAGCTCCTCGGCCCGCGCGATGGCACCTCTCATCCCCTTCTCGCGCGGCGTGAGCTCGATCTCCGCCCCCAAGAGCTTGAGCATCTTGCGCCGTTCGATCGACATCGATTCCGGCATGGTGAGGATCAGCCGATAGCCGCGGGCGGCGCAGACGAAGGCCAAGGCGATCCCGGTGTTGCCGGAGGTCGGCTCGACGATCGTGCCGCCGGGCTTCAATTTCCCTTCCGCCTCCATGGCCTCGATCATCGACACGCCGATCCGGTCCTTCACCGAGGCGAGCGGGTTGAAGAACTCGAGCTTGAGGCAGAGATCGGCGACGACGCCGGCCTCGCGCGCGAGCTTGCGGATCCGCACGAGCGGGGTGTTGCCGATCGTCTCCAACACGTTCTCGTAGATCCGCCCGCGGCCCGGCGGGTCGAGGCGGACGGGTGGCGGGGTCTCGCGGGTGGGCAGATCGGCCATGCGCGCTCCTCCGGGGCGTCTCGGCCCGAGATGGCGCACCTCTCCACGAAAGGCAAGCGGCCTTCGTCCGATTTTCCATCGAAAAATCGTTATTTTTTGCCGCGGCGGTGGGGGTCGCTCATCATCCTCCGGTCGAGTAACTGCCCGGAGATCGTCGACGTCGCGGCGCAAGGTTCGGAGCGGTTCCAAGTTCGGAGGTCCCGACGATGAGCCATCCCTTCCGACCCGCCGTCACCCCGGTGCGCCGGCGGCTGCTCTTGGGCGGTGCCGCGGCCGGCTTGGCCCTCTCTGCGAGCCCCTTGCGCGCGCTCGCCCAGGCGCCGGCGGCGATCGTGAGCGAGCGGCTGCGCATCAAGGTCCCCTACGGTGTCCAGGTGGGTGACCTCGCCGGCGATCGGGCGATCCTCTGGGCCAAGGCCGACCGCGAGGCCCGCCTGCTGGTCGAGTGGGCGACCACCGAGAGCATGGCCGATGCCCGCACGGTGGTGGGCCCGAACGTCGCCGAGGACACCGACTTCTGCGCCAAGCTCGATCTTTCGGGCCTGCCCGCCGGGCAGAAGATCTTCTACCGGGTCCGCTTCCTCGATCTCGGCGACCTGAAGACCCTGTCGGAGCCCGTCGCCGGCAGCTTCTCGACCCCGCCGGCCGGAAGGCGCAACGTCCGCTTCGTCTGGTCGGGTGACACGGCGGGCCAGGGCTACGGCATCAACCCCGAGTTCGGCGGCATGCGCATCTACGAGGCGATGCGCCGGGTCGAGCCCGACTTCTTCATCCACAGCGGCGACACGGTCTATCCCGACAATCCGATCCCGGCGGAGCGCAAGCTGCCGGACGGCTCGATCTGGAAGAACGTCACGATCGAAGAGAAGCAGAAGGTCGCCGAGAGCCTGCGCGAGTTCCGCATGAACTACGCCTACAACCTCATGGACGAGAACGTCCGGCGGTTCAACGCGGCGGTGCCGATGCTCGCGCAGTGGGACGACCACGAGGTCACCAACAACTGGTACTGGGAGAAGCGCCTCGACAAGGACGAGCGCTACAAGGAAGGCTCGGTCGCGGTCCTCGCCGCCCGGGCGATGAAGGCCTTCCACGACTACATGCCGACCCGCCGGCACCCGCTCGAGCAGGACCGGATCTACGGCTCGTTCCGCTGGGGCCCCTCGCTCGAGGTGTTCCGGATCGACCTGCGCTCCTACCGCGGTCCCAACACCGACGGCCTCGAGACCGTGCTCGCGCCCGAGAGCCGGATCCTGGGCGAGGCGCAGGTCCGTTGGCTCAAGCAGGCCCTCTTGGCCTCCGATGCGACCTGGAAGGTGATCGCCTCGGACATGCCGATCGGGCTCATCGTCTGGGACGATTTCCGCAACCGCCGCGGCGCGGAAGCGGTGGCGCAGGGCGAGCACGGCGCCCCCAAGGGCCGCGAGCTCGAGATCGCCGAGCTGTTGCGCTTCATCCGCGACAACCGGATCAAGAACGTGGTGTGGCTCACCGCCGACGTGCACTACACCGCGGCGCATTATTACGACCCGAACAAGGCGGTCTTCCAGGACTTCGCGCCGTTCTGGGAGTTCGTCTCCGGTCCCTTGAACGCCGGCACCTTCGGCCCGAACGAGCTCGACCGGACCTTCGGCCCGCAGGTCGTCTTCCAGAAGGCGCCGCCCGCGGGTCAGTCGAACCTGCCGCCCTCGGCCGGGATGCAGTTCTTCGGCCAGGTCGACATCGACGGCCGGAGCGAGGTCATGACCGTCCGCCTGAAAGATCTGAACGGCGAGACCCTGTTCACCCAGGAACTCACCCCCGAGGTCTGAGCCCCCGACCCCGCCCGGCCCTCCCGGGCGGGGTCTCCTTGCGGGTCGCCGGCGACGTCAGGGCTCGTGGTCGTAGGCCTGCAGTTGGTGGTCCAAGGACCAAATGTAGACCCGGCGTTTCAACCACCTCGTCTTCTGCTTTTCCCAAATCGCGATGATCGAGGCGTCGGCGAACCCGATTCCTTCGACGAGCCGACCCACGAGACCAGCGGTCAGCTTCCGGAGATCGTCCGGCTCCGGGAAGGGAACGAGCGCCCAGGGTGCTTTCCGAGCCAACTCCCCGTCGATCAGCTGGGCGAGGCGCTCGCCCCGGCTTCTGCGAACGCGCCCGTCGGCAAGCTGCGCGATGTGGTTGCCCGCCTCGACCACGGCGACGAGCGGAAGGAGGAGCCGGATCGACGGCTCCTTCACCAGCTCGAGGAGACGCTCCGCGACCTCGTCGCGCTGCTGGTTTTTGCCGGGAACGTTGAGGATGTTCAGTAGGACCGAGGTGTCGACGACGACGATCGTCATTCAGCCGCCGGTTCGAAAAGCTCTCGGACCCACTTTTCCGCCTCACGCGCACGCTCTTCGGCACGGCGGCGCTCCTCGAGGTATCGCTCGACGATCCCGCGGGTCACCAGCCGACCGAGCGGTCCCTCCGCGAGGAGGCTCGGCGCTTGGTCGAGGTCACCGAGGCGATCCAGTCGGCTCGCCCCCGTCTCCGGATCACGCCAGCACAAGACCACATCGAGAAGTGCCCGATCGGACAGGGCGTCCATCAGCGCGGGATTGTGCGTGGTCAGGAGGACGCGGAGCTTTCGCCGTTCCACCACCGCCTCGATGGTTTCGAGGAGGCTCGAAGCGCGGCTCGGATGCACGCCGTTGTCGATCTCCTCGATGACCACGATCGCGCCCTCGGGAGCCGAGAGAAGAGCCGCCGCGATCGCCAGGACCCGCAGCGTGCCATCCGAGAGAACCGCCGCGTCGACCCGTTGCTCGCGTCCTCCGAAGGTCTCGACGAGCCGGATCATCACGTCGTCGCGCTGTGTGACGATGAACTCGATGCGGGCGATCCGCTGCTCGGGAAGGCTCTCGACGAAGCGCAGGATTTCCGCCTCTCGCTTCTGCTCTCGGCAAAGGTGGTGGATCACGCCGGACAGGTTCCGGCCATCGGGTAGCAGCTCCTTGTCCTTGGCGAAGGCGTAGCCGCGCATGAGTCGCGGCGCCGGATCGAGGAAACGTAAGCGCTCCAACGCCGCGCGATGCTCGGCGCAGGTGCCGACGATCGTTGCCGCTGCCTGCTGGTGGGCTTCCGGGAAGCGCGCTGGAGATTGGAGCTGAAGCATGATCATCTGCTGGTCGGTGCAGCGGACTCTCGGCTTCTGCTTGACCCTCTTGAAGTTGTCGTAGCGGACGTCGATGTCGTGGCTCGGCCCGAACGCACGTTGCTCGATCTCGTAGAGCGGAATTCGGCGGTCGGATCTGGTCAGTTTTTCCTGGACGATACGAAGCTCGTCCTCGTCGAGGGCGATCTCGAGCATCGCCTCGGGATAATCGGCGCCCTCGACTTTCCAGCGAAATCCGAGGCTCCGCTCGCCCCGGCGCGGCAAGTCGTTCACCGTCCCACGGACCAGCTCCTCGCCCGAGCGGATCGCATGGACGATGTCCACGAGACGACGCCCGGTGGCGAGCCAGGACAGCAGCCGGAGACCTTCGATCGCGTTGCTCTTGCCCGAGGCGTTGGCCCCGATCAGCAGCGTCACCGGGCCGAGCTTCAACGTGGCATCGGCGAAGCTGCGGAAGTTGGAGAACCCCACCTCGCTCAGCATCGGCGGCTTCCTCGACTGTTCGCGTGGAGCTTAGCGCCGGCCGGAGGTCGCCGTCACACCCCTCACCGCTCCCCGCGCCGCCAGGGCTTCATGAGCGCCCGCGGGTAATCCGCCCGGCGGGCGGCGAGCAGAAGGGCGGCGATCGAGAGCAGATAGGGCACCATCAAGAAGACCTGCGAGGGCACGAGGCCGCCCGCGAGCGTCTGCAAGCGTAATTGCCAGGCGTCGAAGGCGCCGAACAGAAGCGCACCGGCCAAGGCCTTGAGCGGCCGCCAGGAGGCGAACACCGTGAGCGCGATGCAGATCCAGCCCCGCCCGCTCACCATCCCGAAGAAGAAGGCGTTGAACGCGCTCATCGTGAGGAACGCCCCGCCCACCGCCATGAGGGCCGAGCCCACCACGACACAGCCGAAGCGCAGGCCCGCGACCGAAAGGCCCTGCGACTCGACCGCGGCCGGATCGTCGCCCACCGCCCGGATCGCGAGCCCGAGGGGCGTGCGGGCGAGCACGAAAGCGAGAAGGAGTGCGGTGCCGATCGCGAGGAAGGTCAAGGGCGTCTGCTGGGCGAGCACGGGGCCCAAAAGCGGCACCGCCTCGAGCCAGGCCCAGGCCACGGGCGCGAAGGGCTCGATCCGGGGCGGCTGGGTGAGCGTCGGGAAGGCCAGCCGGTAGGCGAAGTGGCTGCCGGCCGTGGCGAGGAGCGTGATGCCGAGCCCTGCCACGTGCTGCGAGAGGGCGAGCGTCACCGTCAAGACGGCGTGGAGGAGCCCGAGGATCGCCCCGCTCGCGGCGGCGACCGCGACCCCCCACCAGAGCGGTGCCCCCAGATAGACCGCGAGCCAGCCGGTCATCGCCCCGGCCACGAAGATGCCCTCGATGCCGAGGTTCAAGACCCCGGCCCGCTCGCCCAAGAGCGCCCCGAGCGTGCCGAACAGCAAGGGCGTGGCGATGCGGATCGCCGCGACCCAGAAGGAGGCCTGGAAGAGGATCTCGAAGGCTTCGCTCATGCGGCCGCCCGGCCGAACCGCAGCCGGTAGCGCAAGAGGAGCCCGCCCACGAGCACGAAGAGGAGCGAAAGCGCCACGACCAGGTCGGCGAAGTAGGAGGAGATGCCGAGGGTGCGGCCCATCGTGTCGGCGCCCACGAACACCGCGGCCACGAGGAAGGCCGCCGGGATCACGGCGAGCGGCGAGAGCCCGGCGAGCATCGCCACGACGATGCCGGCATAGCCGTAGCCGGGCGAGAGGTCGGCCGTGAGATAGCCTTTGAGCCCCGCGACCTCGCCCGCCCCGGCGAGCCCGGCGAGTGCCCCGGAGAGCATCGCGACGAGGACCGTGGTCCGGCCTACCGGCAGGCCGGCATAGGCCGAAGCACGCGGATTGTGGCCGACGGCGCGCACACCCAGCCCCCAGACGGTGCGGCTCACCACGAGCTGGAGGAGGAGCGCGAGGCCGAGGCCCAGGAGCAGGCCCGCATGCAGCCGCTGGCGCTCGACGAGCCGCGGCAAGCTCGCCTCGTCGAGCAAGGGCGGCGATTGCGGCCAGCCCAGGCCCATCGGGTCCTTCATCGGCCCCTCGAGCATCATCTGGACGAAGAGCGCGATCACGAAGTTGAGGAGCAGGGTCGTGACGACCTCGTCGGCGCCCGTGCCCACCTTGCCGAGGGCCGGCAGGAGCGCACCCGTGGCACCGGCCGCGGCTCCGGCCGCGAGCACGAGCGGGACGAGGAGCCAGGGCGGCCCTTCGATCGCCCCGGCACCGACCGCGACCGCGGCCAGGGCACCCAGATAGAGCTGGCCCTCGCCGCCGATGTTCCAGAAGCGGGCGCGAAAGGCGATCACCGCCGCGAGCCCCGTCAAGAGGAGCGGGGTGGCGCGGGTCGCCGTCTCGGCGAGCGCGAAGGGCGAGCCCAAGGCCCCCTCGACCATCGAGCGGAGCGCCGGCCCGGGCGCGATGCCGATCGCCGCCAAGAGTGCCGTGGCGAACAGGAGGGCCGCACCCAGCGCGCCGAGCGGGGCCGCGAGCACGAGCCAGGCGGGTGCCGCGGCGCGCGGCTCGAGGCGGATCATGCCGCCGCCTCCACCGCCGGGGCTGCCGCCTCGTGGCCGGCCATCAAGAGGCCGAGCGTCGGCACGTCGAGCCGCTCGCTCGGGAACGGCCCCACGAGCCGGCCGCGGTGCAGCACGGCGATCCGGTCGGAAAGCGCCAGGAGCTCGTCGAGATCCTCGGAGATCAAGAGGATGGCGCTACCCCGCTCGCGCGCCGCCAAAAGCCGCTCGTGGACGAAGGCGGTGGCGGCGACGTCGAGCCCGCGGGTCGGCTGGTCGGCGAGGACGAGCCGCGGCGCCCCGTCGAGGGCCCGGGCCAGGACCACCTTCTGCATGTTGCCGCCGGACAAGAGCCGCACCGGCACGTCGGGCCCGGGCGCGCGGATCGCGAAACCCTCGATCGCCGCCCGGGCACGCGCCCGCATCGCCCGCCGCCGCAAGAAGCCGAAGCGGCTCACCTCCGGTGCGCCGAGCCGCTCGAGGGCCAGGTTCGAGGCAAGATCGAGCTCGCCCACCACCCCGTCGCGCTCGCGGTCCTCCGGGATCCGCCCGACCCCGGCGCGGACCGCCGCGGCCGGGCTCGAAAGCGCCGCTTCCGAACCCGCGAGCCGGGCCCGGCCGGCTGCCGGGCGCAAAAGCCCCGCGACCAGCGCGGCGAGGGCCGCCTGGCCGTTGCCCGAAACGCCGGCGATCCCGAGGATCTCGCCTTCGCGCAGCCGGAGCGAGACCGCCTCGATCCGGTCGCGGCCGGAACCGGCCGAGACCCGGTCGAGCTCCAGGACGACCGCACCCGGTGTGCGCGGCCGGCGGATCGGCTCGCGGACCTCGCGGCCGACCATGAGCCGGGCGAGCTCCTCGCGGCCGGTGCCGGCGAGCGGCCGATCGGCGACCTTGCGGCCCTGGCGCAGCACCACGACCCGCTCGGCCACCGCCTCGACCTCGGCGAGCTTGTGGGTGATGAAGATCACCCCGCGGCCGTCGGCGGCGAGCGCGCGCACCGCGGCGAACAGGCCCTCCGCCTCCTGCGGGGTCAAGACGGCGGTGGGTTCGTCGAGCACGAGGACACGCGCCTCGCGGTAGAGGGCCTTCAAGATCTCGATCCGCTGGCGGGCGCCCACGCCCAGCGTCCCGACCGGCCGGTCGAGCTCGACCTCGAGCCCCGTGCGCCGGGCGAGTGCCTCGATCCGCGCCCGGGCCCCGGCGCGCGCCGGCCGCGGCCGCCACCAGGGCTCGGTCCCGAGCACGACGTTCTCGAAGCCGGTCAGGTTGTGGGCGAGCGTGAAATGCTGGTGGACCATGCCGATGCCGGCCGCGAGCGCGGCCTCGGGTCGGCCCGGCGGCAGCCGCACGAGCCCGCCCCGACCGTCGGCCACCTCCACCGTCCCGGCATCGGCGGCGTAATGGCCGAAGAGGATGCTCGTGAGCGTCGTCTTGCCGGCGCCGTTCTCGCCCAGGAGTGCCAGGATCTCGCCCGCGGCGAGCTCGAGGTCGATCGAATCGTTGGCGAGGACCTCGCCGAAGCGCTTGGTGACGCCCGAAAGCCGCAGCAGCGGAGGGCGCGCGTCCCCCCGCCCCGCGCCCCGTGCCGCGGGCTCGACCGGCGATCGCACGACGTCAGATCGTGGACTTGGGCTCGGCGTCGTTGACGTCGACGCGGAACAGGCCGTCCAGGATCTCTTTCTCTTTCGCCCGGACCTCGGCGACCACCGCGGCCGGCACGAGCTTCTCGTCGACCACGAGGCTCGCCCCGCCATGGGCCATGTAGGAGTAGATACCGTAATCCTGCGGCTCGAAGGTGCCGGCCACCACGTTGGCGATCGCCTTGTCGATGGTCGGCTCCATGTGCCAGAGGGCGGAGGCCAGGATCACGCCCGGATATTGGGCGGAGGTGTCGATCACGTTGCCGATCGCCTTCACGCCCCGTTCCTTGGCGGCGTCCGAAACACCGAAGCGCTCGGCGTACATGATGTCGGCGCCGCGGTCGATCATCGCGAAGGCGGCTTCCTTGGCCTTGGGCGGGTCGTACCAGCTGTTGATGAAGGTCACCATGAACTTCACGTTCGGATTGACCGACCGCGCGCCGTTCATGAAGGCGTGCATCAGGCGGTTGACCTCCGGGATGGCGTAGCCGCCGACCATGCCGATCAGGTTCGACTTGGTGACCCGGCCGGCGACCATCCCGGTGAGATAGGACGGCTCGTGGATCCAATTGTCGAACACCGAGAAATTGGGCTTCGAGGGCCCGAAGGAGGAGCCCATCAGGAAAGCGACCTTGGGATAGTCGGCCGCGGCCTTGCGGGCCGCACGTTCGACCCCGAACACTTCGCCCACCAGCAGGTCGTTGCCCTCTTCGGCATATTGCCGCATCACCCGTTCGTAGTCGGTGTTGGCGACGTTCTCCGACCATTTGTAGGTGATGTCGCCACGATCCTTGGCGGCATTGAGTGCTTTGTGGATGCGCGAGACCCATTGTTGCTCGACCGGCACCGTGTAGATCGCCGCGACCTTGATCGGCTTCGCTTTCTGCGCGGCGGCCGGTCGCGCGGCGCCGGCGAGCAAGAGCCCACAGCCCGCGAACAAGAGGGTGCGACGATCGAGGGCAGCTGCACGGTCGTTGGTCACGGCCAGGGGTCCTCCCGTCTCTCTGCGCGCCTCCTCGCGCGCCGCGGCGGGATCGAACAACAACCGTGCCAACCGGGCAAGCCGGGCGGCGCGGCTTCCCGCGCCCCGACCGTGGCCTGCCGGGCCGAGCCCTACTGGCTCTTCTTGATCTGGTCGTAGACGAAGCCGCCGGCCGCACCGGCCGCCGCACCGGTCAGCGTCTTGGCGACGAAGCCGCCGGTGATGAGGCCCACGGCCGCGCCACCCGCGGCACCGACGGCCGCACCGGTCAGCGTCCGCTCGCCGGTCTTCTGGTTGACCTCGCACCCCGTGAGCAACCCCAAGGCCGCGATCGCGGCCAGCGTCACCGGGACCTTCGCTCGAGTGCCCATCGATCTCTCCGGTCTCACGACTTCTTCCGCGCCGTTCCGGCCCGGGCCGGCTGTTCGGGGCAGGGCCAGGTCGCGGCCATCGCCCGCCAGAAGCCGTCGACCGGCGGCTCGTCCAGATAACGCGGATTGGCTTTCGCCCAAGTTACGAACGCCGTGCGGATTTCTTCCGCACTCGGCGCCGCGGGTGCGCAGGCCCAGGGCTTGATCGCCCCGGCGTCGACCAATTTCTCGTAGAGGAGGCCCGTGCCGGCGATGAAGCCCTCGCAATAGGAGAGCCGGGCGCCGTAGCGCGGCGAGCCGGGCTCGGCGGCGCAGAGCTCGAGGAGCGCCCGGGTGGTCTCAAGCTTGGGGTCGAGCGGTTGCGCCCGGGCGGCACCGGTCGCCAGGGCGACGAGCGCCGCCGTGAAGAACAAGGTGCGGAACATGATGCTCCCTCGCTGCGATGCCGGATCGGCTCTTGTCCCCGGTTCCGAACGACTTGTCAAAGCCGCCCGCGGCTCACAAGGTCCGCCGCCAGCGCAGCCAACGGTCGCGGTCGATCGAGGTCACCACCACGCGACGGACCGAGCCCGGGCCGTGCAGGTCGAGCGGCACGTCGACCCCGGCGGCACCCAGACCGCGGACCCGCCGCCAGAGTTCGGCGAGCGAGCCGACCCGCTCGCCGGCCACACCCAGCACGAGCTCGCCCGGCCGGACACCGGCGCGGGCCGCGGGGCCGTCCTCGGCGACCCGCACCACCCGGAGCACCCCGTTCTCTTCGCGCAGGGTGAGGCCGAGCCAGGGCCGGGGCGGCTCCTGGCGCCGGCCGAAGGCCAACAGATCGCCCAGGATCGGCGGCAAGAGGTCGATCGGCACGAACATGTTGCCCGGCGAGGCCACGCCTTTGCCGGCGGCGTCGCCGACGAACAGCGAGCCGATGCCGACCACCGCGCCCGAGGCGTCGATCAGCACCGCGCCGCCGAACGCCTCGAAGGGCGGGCTCGTGAAGAGCGCCTCCTCGAGCAGATACTCCCAATATCCGGCGAACTCGCGGCGGTCGACGAGGGTGACCGGGCGACCGTCGAGCCCGCCCGTGCGGGCGAGCACGAAAAGGGGCGTGCCGATCGCCAGATCGCGGGCCCGGCCGAGCGGGGCCGGCGAAACGCCGAGCGGGCCGAGCGCGCGCACCAGGCCGAAGCCGCTCTCCCCGTCGTAAGCGACGATCTCGCCGGGTACGACCCGGCCTTCACCGCGGATCTCGATGCCGCTCGCCTCGAGGATCAGATAGCCGATCGTGAGGACGAGCCCCGCCGCGTCGATCACGACGCCCGAGCCCTGCCGCTCGCGGCCGAGGGTCTCGGCACTCCGGGCTTCCGGACCGGCCTCGGCCCGGATGCCGACGACCGCGCGGGCGGTCTCGCGGGGCCCGGCATGCGCCGCTCGCCGCCCTGCCACGGGCAGGAGGCCGAGCCCGGAAAGCGCGCCGAGCCCGCCGAGCACCGGCCGACGCGCGAGGATCCGCGCCATGGCGTACCTTCTCCCGTCGGGCGCCGCCCGGACCGCTTCCGTGGCACCCCCCGACCGCAACGACTATAGCACGGCCGAGGCCGAAGGCGGCAGCCGCCTTCCGCTTTTTCGAGGAGAGTTCGGTTGAGCTGGCTCGCCACCTTCCTGCTCGACCTGGTCATGGGCCATCCGGCACTCGCCCGGCTGCGCGCGCGGACCCTCGCCGAGGCCCGGGGTCTGGTCCTCGAGCTCGGCTGCGGCACCGGCCGCAACTTCGCGTTCTACCGCGGGCCCGCTACCGTCCTCGCGATCGACCCGGACGAGGGCCATCTCGGCCGAGCGAAGGCACGGGCCGTCGCGGCCGCGGTGCCGGTCGTGCCGATCGCCGCCTCGGCCGAGGCCCTGCCGTTCACCGATTCGAGCCTCGATGCCGCGGTCTCGACTTGGTGCCTCTGCTCGATCCCCGACCTCGACCGCGCGCTCGGCGAGGTCCGCCGGGTGCTGAAGCCGGGGGCGCCCTGGTGGTTCGTCGAGCACGGTCTCTGCCCCGACCCGAGGGTGGCCCGCTGGCAGCGGAGGCTCACCCCGCTCTGGCGGCAGCTCGCCGGCGGCTGCCACCTCGACCGGCCGATCGCCGAGCGCCTCGCCCGGGCGGGCTTCCGCCTGGAACGGCTCGAGACCGGCAAGCTCGTGCCGGGTCCCCGGCTCGCCGCCTGGACCTATCTCGGCCTCGCCCGCAAGCCCGAGGCTTGACCACGCCGCGGTTTTCGTCTGACAGGCCGGAACCGGGGCCGGCATCGGGCGGCCGCCGTCTCGGAGGGTTCGGCCGATGCGCCGCATCACGGTTGCCGCGGTCCAAATGGCGGTCGGTCCCGACCGCGATGCCAACGTCGCCCGCGCGGAAGCGCTGGTGCGCGAGGCAGCGGGGCGCGGCGCGCGGCTCGTGCTGCTGCCCGAGCTCTTCTCGATCCCCTATTTCTGCAAGGACCAGGACCCGGCGTACTTCGCCCTCGCCTCGCCGGTCGAAGGCCACCCGCTCTTGGCCCGGATGAGCCGGCTCGCGGCCGAGCTCGGTGTCGTCTTGCCGGTGAGCTTCTTCGAGCGCGCCAATCAGGCCCATTTCAACGCGCTCGCCACGATCGACGCCGACGGGCGGGTGCTCGGCATCTACCGCAAGAGCCACATCCCGGACGGGCCGGGCTATCAGGAGAAATATTATTTCAACCCGGGCGACACGGGCTTCCGGGTCTGGCAGACCCGGGCCGGGACCATCGGGGTCGGCATCTGCTGGGACCAGTGGTTCCCGGAAGCCGCGCGGATCATGGTGCTGCAGGGCGCCGAGCTCCTCCTCTACCCGACCGCGATCGGCTCCGAGCCGCAGGATCCGGAACTCGACAGCCGCGGCCACTGGCAGCGCGTCATGCAGGGCCACGCCGCGGCCAACATGGTGCCGGTGATCGCCGCCAACCGGATCGGCACCGAGGTCGGCAAGAGCTGCACGGTCACGTTCTACGGCGGCTCGTTCGCGACCGATGCGACCGGCGCGCTCCTCGACTCGCTCGGCTGCGAGGACGAGGGCCTGGTGCTCGCCCAATACGATCTCGACCGGCTCGCGACGATGCGCGCCGCCTGGGGCCTGTTCCGCGACCGCCGCCCCGACCTCTACGTGCCGCTCTTGACCCTCGACGGCCAGGAGGGCTGAGCCGGCCCGGCCAAGCTGCCGAGCGCGTTCGACCCGGGGCGCGCTCAGGTCACCCGGTCGATCTGCTCGGGGGTGAGCTCGCCCGGCACGAGGGTCACCGGGATCGGCAGCCGGCGCAGATTGGCGAGCAGGTAGGAGACCACCGGGCCCGGGTTGCTCGAGCCCGAGGCGGTCCCGAGCACGACGAGCGAGATCGACGGGTCCTCGTTGACCAGCTTGACGAGCTCTTCCGCGCGCGAGCCCTCGCGGATGTGGACCGCCGGCATCGTCCCGGTCTGCTCGAAGACCCGCGCCGCGAGCGCCTGCAGGCGCTGTTCGGCGGCGGCCCGGGCGTCCTCCTCCATGATCCGGCCGACCCCTAGCCAATGCTGGAACTCGACCGGTTCGATCACGTAGAGCAGCGCCACGCGGCCGTGGGTGTGCTGCGCCCGGCGGCAGGCGAAGCGGAGCGCGTTGGCCATCTCCTCGCTCTCGTCGACGAGCACGAGGAACACGCGCTCCGATGGCGCCGGCGGCTGCGACCGGCCGACCGGAGCGGGCTCTTCGTCCATGCCGGAAGCCGCGGGCGGCATCGCCGTCAGCGCCGCTCGAAGACCAGGCTCGCCCCCCAACCGGCGGCGATCGCGACCAGGATCGCCGTGAGCCCGTAGAGGGCCGGCTGCTGGTGGGCGAAATTGAAGAGGTTCGCCTCGAGCCCGACCTTGGAGATGGCGAGCGCGCTCGACTGCGCGCTCGTGACCACGCCGTTCCGCACCTCCAGGACCTGGACCTGGTAGGTGCCCGGCGGCACGTTGGCCGGGAAGAAGAGCGTGGTGCGGAACAACCGGTCGCCGAGGAAGGCGACCTTGCCGAGATCGGCCGCCCACAAGCCCTGCCGCTGCTTGTTGCGGGTGAGCGCGGCGCGGAACTCGGCGAGCTCGCGCTCGCTCGCGCCCGCGGCACCGATCGGCTCGAGCGGGAGATGCTCGGGCCCGAGCTGGTAGCGCGCCCGCTCGGCCGGCGGCACGAGCTGCTCGAGCGGCTTGCTCGCGGCGAGCGCCAGATAGGTGGGCGTGCCCTTGAAGGTCACCTCGCGGGTGTTGAGCCAGATCGGGCCGACCCGGCTCTTGCGGCGGACCGCCTGGTCGGCGGGCGGGCCCTTGACCAGGACGACGACCTCGCTGCCGGGCTCCTCGAGCGCGCCGAACAGCAGGACCTCGGTGCCGGCGAAGGCGGTCGTGATGGCGATCAAGCGGTGCGAGAGGTCGGCGACCAGCCCCACCGCTCGGGCCGAGCGGGCCTCGGCCAGGAGGCCGAGCAGGAGGACCAGGAGCGCGGCACCGAGCGCCCGGTCGGGGCGCACCGGCCCGCGCCGGGGGGCAGGGATCAGGCGCAAACCTCCGCGCGCGCCTTGCCCTCCTCGGTGGTCGCGCTCCGCTCGGCCGGCGCCGGCTGGGCGCAATAGAGCTCGTAGAGCGTGGCCAGCACCTCGCGCGTCTCGGGCGAGGCGATCGTGTACCAGATCGTCTGGGCTTCCCGGCGGGTCCGCACGATCCCGTCGCGGCGCAACCGGGCGAGGTGCTGGGAGAGCGCCGATTGGCTCAGGCCGACCGCCCTCACGAGCTCGCCGACCGAGCGCTCCTGGTCGACCAGCCGACAGAGGATCAACAGCCGATGCTCGTTGGCGAGCGCCTTCAAAAGCGTGCTCGCGCTTTTCGCGCTGGCCTGGAGCTTCGCGAGGTCCATCTCCCCCTCCTCGGCGCCGGTCGCCAAGGACCACACCGAACGACCCGGCGTGGACCGCCCTTCAGGAAATATCCCCGCGCGCGGCGGCACGCCAGGGGGTCCCCCGGGCGGACGCGCCGGCACCCGGCCGCGGCCGGCGCACATCCGCCATGCGCGGCAAGAGCCGGCCGGTCTCGAGGAAGCGGAGCGCCCAGGCGGCACCGGCGAGGATCGCGAGGGTGGCGAGCAGCGCGGTTGCCGAAAGGGTCGAAAGCCCGCTCAGCCCCTGGCCGATCGTGCAGCCCATGGCCAGCACGCCGCCCACCCCCATGAGGGCCCCGCCCGCGAGATGGCGCAGGAGATCGCCGCTCGAGGCGAAGCCCTCGAGCCGGAAACCGCCGGCCCGGGGTGCCGCCGCCGCGGCCCCGAGCAGCGTGCCGAGCACGAGCGCCGGGCCGAACGTCCCGGAAGCGCCGCCGGTCGCGAGCAGGAGCAGGCTCTGACCGACCGGGGTGACATAGCTCAGCGAGGCCGGTGCCGGCGGCTCGAACGGATCCGAGGCGAGCCAGCCGGTGAGGAGCCAGCCCGCGACCACGAGCAGACCGAGCGCCGTCCCGGTTCCGAGGTCGGCCCGGCTCGCGCGGAGCCGGCCGTCGACGAGCACGAAGGCCGCGAGCGCACCGGCTGCGAGGACGGCCCCGACGAGCCGCGCCGCCCCGGGCTCGAGCCCCAGGGCCGAGAGCGGCCGCCAGAGCGCTTGCGCCTCCTCCTCGCCGGCGAGCGGCAGGCTCGTGAGCTCGCGCAGTGCCCCTTGCGCCGGGGCCAGCAGGCCGAGCTGGGCGGTGAGGGCCGCGAGCCCCATGACCAGGAGCACGATCCAGGCCTTCAAGCTGCCGGCCGCGGCGCGGACCAGCGTGCGGCTGGCGCAGCCGCCCGCGAGCACCATGCCGAAGCCGAACAAGAGCCCGCCCGACACCGCCGGGCCGACGGCGAGCCGCGACGCCAGATGCCCGCTTTCGCCGAGCGGCACGAGCTCGACCGCAGCCAGGAGCTGGGTCCCGAGGACCGCCGTGGCGATCGCCAAGAGCCAGACCCGCAGCCTTCGGGCGGAACCGAACAGGACGAGGTCGGCGACCGCGCCCATGATGCAGAAATGCCGGGCCTGGACGAGGGCGCCGAAGGCGACGCCCAGAACGAGGCCACCCAAGAGGCGGATCGCATCCGCGTCGAGCTCGACCGTCACGTCGGGGGCTCCACCTCGCCGCCGAGGCCGATAGGACCATACACCTCGCCCGGCCCGCCGTCGAGGGAAGGATCGAGCAGCCCGGCGCGGGCGAGCGCGAGGAGCCGCCCGGCCTCGAACAGCGGCAAGGGGTCGAGGGCGCGGCCGGCCAGGCGGACCTCGTAATGGAGGTGCGGGCCGGTGCTCCGCCCGGTGCTGCCCACGAGGCCGATCGGCCGGCCGGCTGCGACCCTGGTACCCGGCCGCACGAGGATCCGCGAAAGATGGGCGTAGCGGGTCGTGAGCCCGTTGCCGTGGTCGAGCTCGACCGCGAGGCCGAAGGGCCCGTCCCGGCCGGCGAAGCGCACGCGGCCGGCCGCCGCCGCGCGCACGGGCGTGCCCGGCGGGGCCAGGAGATCGACGCCCTCGTGGCGGCTCGGCAGGCCCGTGAACGGGCTCGGCCTGGGCCCGAACGGGCTCGCCACCCGCAGCGGGGTGAGCGGCGGCGCGAGCGGAAGATGGTCGAGCGGCAACCACGCCTCGCCCTCCTCGGGGAGGCTCGCCGAGAGCGCCGCGGGTCGCGGGAGGAGGCTCGCCCGCGCCGGCCCCTCCGCCTCTTCGGGTCGCGGGTCGGGCGGCGCGGCGGCCGGCTCGGGTGGTGCCGCCCGGCGCGGCAAGGGCGGCCGGAGCAGGAGCAGCCGGGCCACGGACGGCCGCGGCTCGACGGTCGCGGGCTCGAGCGGCAGGCCGATCGCCGGCGGCCGACTCGCCCCGATCAGCCGGTCGAGGGCGAGCAGGAGGGCGAGCCCTGTCGCCAGCAGGAGCGCGTGGGCGAGCGTGCGCGGTCTCGACCGGTCGATGGCCTGTCCTCCCGGACCGGGGGTGCGGGCCCGTCTCTGCCACGGTCGATCTTGTGAAAAGGTTAACCGTCGGGCAAGCGGGTCGTGGCGGTCTCCACCCCGAGGTGCGCCGGGTCTCACTTGTCGGTCTCGGTGAGGCCCTTCACGAACCAGCGCTGCATGAGGATCACGACCGCGACCGGCGGCAGCATCGCGAGCATCGCCACGGCCGCCACGAGGTGGAACTCGGGCGCGGCGTCGGTCGCCTCGACCAACCGCTGCATGGTCATGACAATGGTCTGGTAGCGCTCGTCGGTGGTGATCAAGAGCGGCCAGAGATATTGGTTCCAGCCGTAGATGAAGAGGATGACGAAGAGGGCCGCGATGTTGGTCCGCGAGAGCGGCAACAGGATCCACCAGAAGAAGCGCAGGGGCCCGGCGCCGTCGACCCGCGCCGCCTCGGTGAATTCCTCCGGCACCGTCAAGAAGAACTGGCGGAACAGGAAGGTGGCGGTGGCCGAGGCGATCAAGGGCACGGTGAGGCCGAGATAGGAGTTCAAGAGCCCGAGATCGGCCACGACCTCGAAGGTCGGCAGGATCCGGACCTCCACGGGCAGCATGAGGGTCAAGAAGATCGTCCAGAAGGCCAGCATCCGCCCGGGAAAGCGGAAATAGACGATGGCGAAGGCCGAGAGCAGCGAGATCGTGATCTTACCGATCGCGATGGCGAGCGCCATGATCAGTGAGTTGAGCATCATCCGGGCGACCGGGCCGGTGTGCGAGCCCTGCACCCCGACGCCGAGCACCGCCGTGTAGTTCTCGAGTGCGCGATCGCCGAACCACATCGGGATCGGGGCGGAGAGCACGTCCTCCATGCGCTGGGTGGAGGTGACGAGCACGATCCAGATCGGCAGCGCCACGATCACCACGCCCAGGACGAGCGTCAGATGGGCGATCGCATCGAACAGGGGCCGACGTTCGACCATCAGGCGTATTGCACCCGGCGCTCGAGGAGGCGGAACTGGACGACCGTGAGCAGGATGACGACCGCCAACAGGACGACCGACTGGGCCGCCGAGCCGCCGAGGTCGAGGGCGATGAACCCATCCTTGAAGACCTTGTAGACCAGGATCGTGGTGTCCTGGCCCGGCCCACCTTCGGTCACCGCATGTACGATGCCGAAGGTGTCGAAGAACACGTAGACGACGTTGACGACCACGAGGAAAAAGGTGGTGGGCGAGAGCAGCGGGAAGACGATCTTCCGGAACCGTTGGCCAGGCGAGGCACCGTCGATCGCCGCGGCCTCGACGAGAGCGCGCGGGATCGACTGGAGGCCCGCCAAGAAGAAGAGAAAATTGTACGAGATCTGCTTCCAGGTGGCGGCGACGATCACGAGGAGCATCGCCTGCCCACCGTTCAGTTCGTGGTTCCACACCACACCCGCCTGCCGCAACAGCCAGGCGAGAATCCCCACCGTCGGGTGGAACATGAAGAACCACAAGAGCCCGGCGATCGCCGGGGCCACCGCATAGGGCCAGATCAGGAGTGTTTTGTAGACGGCCGCACCCTTGAGCACGTGATCGGCCATCACCGCCAACAGGAGGGCCAAGGCGATGCCGCTCGCTGCCACCGACACCGAGAAGACGAGGGTCACCCGGACCGCGTTCAGATAGAGTGGATCGGCGAACAGGCGTGCGAAATTCTCGAGACCCACGAAGCGGGTCGAAAGGCCGAACGGATCCTGCTGGAACAAGGATTGCCAGAGCGCTTGGCTCGCGGGCCAGATGAAGAAGACGAGGGTGATCGCGAGCTGCGGCGCGAGTAAAAGGTAGGCGAGCCAACGCTCGGGGAAGGTGACGCGCTTGTGCATGGCAAACGGCGCGACCGCGGCAGCTGCGGTCCCGCCCGAGACCTCAGCTGTTGGCCTTCTCGAATTGGCGCAAGAGCTCGTTGCCGCGCTTGGCGGCGGAGTCGAGCGCCTCCTGGGCTCCTTTCTTGTCCTGGAAGACGGCCTCGAGCTCTTCCTCGATGATGTCGCGGATCTGGACGAAGTTGCCGAAACGCAGGCCCTTGGAATTGGCCGTCGGCGGCTTGTTGGTGATTTGCAGGATGGCCGTCTCGGTGCCCGGGTTCTTGTCGTAGAAACCGGATTTCTTGGTGAGCTCGTAGGCCGCCGGGGTGATCGGCAGGTAGCCGGTCTCCTGGTGCCACCAGGCCTGCATCTCGGGTTTGGAGAGGTAGGAGAAGAACTTGGCCACGCCCTTGTATTCTTCGGGCTTGTGGCCGCGCAGCACCCAGAGCGAGGCCCCCCCGATGATCGAGTTCTGCGGCGCGCCTTCGATGTGCGGCCAGTAGGGGAGCTTGCCGATGCCCCAGGCGAAATCCTTGGCGTTGGCCTTGACGGCGGCGTAGGCGGCCGAAGAGGCGAAGAAGATCGGGCATTGTTGGTTGAAGAACTTCGGATCCGCGTCACCCCGCCGGCCGCCGTAATCGAAGATCTTGCTCTTCTGCCACTCGCCGAGTGCCGCGATGTGATCGACGAGCTTGGTCTTGTTGATGACGAGTTCGGTGCCGAGCCCGCCGAAGCCGTTCTCGAGGGTGCCGAGCGGCTGGTTGTGCCAGGCCGACCAATTCTCGACCTGGATCCAGGACGGCCACTGGGTGGTGAAACCGCAAGGATAGCCCGCGGCCTGGAGTTTCTTGGCCGCCGCCTCGACCTCGGGCCAAGTGGCAGGCGGCTTCGTCGGATCGAGCCCCGCCTTCTCGAATGCGTTCTTGTTGTAATACATCACCGGGGTGGAGCTGTTGAACGGAAAGGACAGCATCTCACCCTTCGCGGTCGTGTAATAGCCGACCACGGCCGGCAGGTAGGTCTTCGGGTCGAACGGCTCGCCAGCTTCGGCCATCAGCTGGTAGATCGGGTAGATCGCCCCTTTCGCGGCCATCATCGTCGCGGTGCCGACTTCGAAGACCTGGACGATGTGCGGATGTTGCTTGGCGCGAAAGGCGGCGATCGCGCCCGTCATGGTCTCGGCGTAACTGCCCTTGTAGACCGCCTTGACCTCGTATTCGCTCTGGCTCGCGTTGAAGTCGGCGGCGATCTTGGCGACCTTCTCGCCGAGCGCGCCGGACATCGCGTGCCACCATTGGATCTCGGTCTTGGCCGCGGCCGGTCCGGCCGCGAGCAGCACCGCGACCAGCGCCGAGCCGGCCAGCAATCCCCGCCTCGTCGACATGCTGCACTCCCTCGCCTTCGGTTCGCGCCGAACCCGGCGCGAACGCGAAGGACCATGCCAGGGTGACGGAACCGTGACAATCGCGTGACCGGACCTCGGCCGGCCGCCGTCGCGTCGCTCGGCGAACCCGGAAGGCCGGAACGGCCGGCTCACGCCTCCCCGATCGCGTCCGCGCCCAAAAAGCGCAGCACGTGGCGGCGGAAGCTCGCCTCGCGGGCGACCGGGAAGAAATGCCCGCCGTCCGGCAGGATCACCGTCTCGGCGCCCGGGATCGCGCGGCCGAGCTCCTCGCTGAAATAGACCGGGGTCACCATGTCGTCGCGCGCCCCCATCACGAGCGTCGGTGCCCGGATCCGGTGCAACTCGGCGCGCCGGTCGAAGGCCAGGATCGCCTTGATCCGGCGCAGCAGGATCTCGGGGTCGCGGATCCGCCGCCGCGCCTCCTCCTCGCTCACCGCGGCGATCTCGGGGTGCAGCCGGACCCAGAAAGGCGCGTTCAAGAACAAGGCCGAGACCCGGGCGTAGGCGCCGGGCCCCAGCCCCTCGAGAATCTCCCGGCGGTTCTGGAAGAGGAGCCGGAACCAGCCGTCGGCGGCGGTCCAGGTGGCACACAGGATCAGCCGGTCGATCCGCTCGGGTCGGTCGATCGCGAGCGTCTGGCCGATCGCTCCGCCGGTCGAATGGCCGAGGAAGTGGGCCCGTTCGATGCCGAGATGATCCATGAGCGCCACGACGTCGCCCGCCATCTGCTCGACCGAATAGTCGATCCGCGACGGCGAGGAGCGGCCGCAGCCGCGATGGTCGTGGAGGATCAGCCGGAAATGGCGGGCGAGCGGCCGGACGTGCGGCGCGAAGAAGTCGGACAATCCGGCGAGCCCGGGCACCAAAAGGAGCGGCGGTCCGTTGCCCACGACCTCGTACCAGAGCCGGTCGCCGTCCGGCAGCTTCACATGCGGCAAGGCCGTGTCCTCAGCCGGTGGCCGGCAAGGGCGCGAAGACCGTCGCGGCCTCGATCGCCGCGACGTCGGCCGGGCGCGGGAAGGGCTCGGGTGCCGGCTCGTCCGGAGTCCGCGGCCGGCCGATCCGGGCGAAGAAATCGTCGAGGCCGTTCGGCCCGCCCGGCAGCACGACCCACATCATCTCGAGCGGCTCCTCGCCCGTCGCGACGAACTTGTGCCGGTGCCCGGCGCCGACGAACACGGTGGTCCCAGGCACGAGCGCGTGGCGGACGCCGTCGATCCAGGCCTCGCCCCCCCTTGTAGAAGAACAGGAGCTCGTCCTGGGCGGGGTGGACGTGCTCGCGGATCCAGCAGCCCGGGGCGATCACCTGGATGCCGGTCGCGAGGTTCGTGATCCGCGGGTCGCGCCGGCGCGAGACGCGCACCTCGGCCCAGCCGTTGGCCGGTACCGGCTGCCAGAAGCTTTCGCCCTCCTCGGGCCGGACGACGTGGACGGGAGTGTTCGCCGCTTCGCTCATCGCTCCCTCCGGCAGCTGTCCGACATGTGATGCCGATCGCCGGGCGCGTCGAGTCCGGCTCGGCGCCAGCGCGGCGCCCGCTTCTCGAGGAACGCTGCGACCCCCTCGCGGATCTCCGTTCCCTCGAAGGCCCGGCCGATCGCTGCGAGGACGCGCTCGATCGCCGCCGCTTCGTCGAGATCGAAGGCCTGGTCGATCGCCTCCTTGCAGAGCCGCAGCGCCATCGTGGGCTTGGCGGCGAGCTGCCGGGCGAGCGCGCGGGCCTCCTCGAGCACCCGGCCGGGCGGCACCACCCGGTTGGCGAGGCCCCAGGCGAGCGCGGTCGCAGCGTCGATCGGCGCGCCCGTGAACATCATCTCCTTGGCCCGGCCCTCGCCGATCCGCCGGGTCACCCGCACCGTCCCACCTGCGCCCGGGAAGACGCCGAGGTCGATCTCCGGCAGGGCGAGCCGGGTGCCCTCCTCGAGGAGGATCAGATCGCAAGCCACCGCGAGCTCGAGCCCGCCGCCGTAGGCGAGGCCCCGCACCGCGGCGATCGTCGGCACGGGGAAACGGTCGAGCTTCGACCAGACCCGGTTCTCGCGGGCCATCTTGACCGCGACCGCTCGGCCGGGGGCGAAGAGGTCGGGGAACTCCTTGACGTCCGAGCCGGCACAGAAGGCGCGCTCGCCGGCACCCGTGACCACCAGCACCCGGCAGGCCGGGTCGGCCGCCAGCCGGTCGAGCGCCTCTTCGAGACGGCGGGTGAGCTCGAGCGTCACGAGGTTCAAGGGCGGATTGTCGAGCGTGAGGAGGGCCACGCCCTCCTCCTCGAGCTCGACACGGACGAGATCGGCCATGGGCAGGCGGCTCCCGGCGGCTGGGTCGGGACGAACCTACCCGCCGGCCGCGGCCACCGCGAGTGTGCAGGAAAGTGGAGAAACCTGCGCGCCTAGCGGATCCACCCGGTCGCTACGGAAAACGATCCGGCGTTAACCGAGGAGCAAGAAAGGTAAGGCAAGAACAAGTTGCGTCGGGGTCGGAGCGAGCCCTTGGAGCATGCCGAACGCCACCAGCGAAACCGCCTTCCGTTCGCCGCTGTGCCGGTTGGCCGAGACGTTCGTCACGCTCGCGCGGCTCGCCCGCTTCCGGACCGTCCGGAACCTCCTCGCCCAGCGCGACCTGGGCCGCCGGCTCACCTGCTGCTGGCTCTTCGCGCTCGGCCTCGTGGGAGTCGCTGCGGCCTGCGCCACGGGCCTCACCTTCTTCCTCGCGGCGAGCCAGCGCAACCACGGCGCGGTGATCAACGACGCCGCGAGCCAACGCGCACGGGCCCAGCGGATCGCCGCCTACCTCCCGGAGCTCCTGAAGGAGGATCCGTTCGAGGTGGAGCTCGCCCGGTTGGAGCTCGAGCGCATCCTCGCCCGTATGGAAGAGGTGTTCCGCAGCCTCGTCGACGGCGACGGAGCGCCCACGCAGGAGACGGCGACGATCGCGGCCCATTATTTCGAGGGCAAGCACGCCCTGGCGCCGCGCCTCGCCCGGTTCCTGGCCGATGCGCGGGCCATCCTGCGCGACGTCGAGGAGGGTCTGCCGGCCGATCCCGAAGCCGTGGCGGCGCTGCGCGCGGAAGCCCTGGGACCGGTCTTGGGTCTTCTCGACGAGGCCGTGACCCTCCACGAAGCCCATCTGCGCGAGAATGTCGACCGGCTCTTGGTGGCGAGCCTCGGGGTCGGCGCCGGTGCACTGTTCCTGCTCGTCGCGATCGGGCTTTGGATCTTCCGGCCGATGACCCGGGCGCTCGTCGCGACGGTCGGCGACCTCGCCGCCCTCGCTCACACCGATCCTTTGACCGGGGTGGCAAATCGGCGTGCGGTGATCGAAGGGCTCGCCCGGGCGATCGAGGCCGGCCGCTCGCTGGCCGCGATCGCGATCGACCTCGACCATTTCAAGGAGGCCAACGAGAGCGCCGGCCACGCCGGCGGCGATGCGCTCTTGAGGGCCGCGGCGGAACGGCTACGGGCCACGGTCCGCGCCCGCGACATCGTCGGCCGGATCGGCGGCGACGAGTTCGTGGTCTTCCTCCGCGACGTCCGTAGCGAAGCGGAGTTGCGGCCGATCGTCGAGCGCATCCGTGCCGTCTTGCACGAGCCGGTCCCGCTCGACGGCCGGCTCTTGCCGTTCGGCGCCACGCTCGGCGTCGCACTGTGCCCCGACGACACGGCGGATCCCGAGATCCTCCTGCGCCTCGCCGACGAGGCGCTGGTGCGAGCCAAGCGCGAGCGACGCGGCAGCATCGGTCGGGCCTGCCGCGAGGACGCGCTCGCCATCGAGGTCGCCCGCGATCTGCGCGCCGTCCTGGACCGGGCGACTCCCGAACGGCCGCCCGACGGCCTCGCGGCCCTCCTCCAGCCGGTCGTCGGCCTCGGCGGCGATACCGCGCCCGTGCTGCTCGGCTTCGAAGCCCTCACCCGCTGGGTCCACCCCCGGCTCGGCCCGATCTCGCCCGGCCTCCTGTTCGGCGCCGCCGCCGACCGGGAGAGCGCGATCCGGCTCGGCCGGCTCGTCCGCCGCGTCGCACTCCTGAGCTTCGCGACGCTGCGCGAGCGGCTGCCGGAAGACGCGCGGCTCTCGCTCAACCTCTCCCAGGCGGAGGTGTTCGCCGACGGGCTCGAGGAGGATATCTTGGCCGACCTCGCGGCCACGGGCGTGCCGCCCGACATGCTCTGCCTCGAGATCACCGAGGAGGTGCTGCTCGACCGGGTGAGCGATCGGCGGCTCGCCGGTCTCGCGAGCTTGCGCGAGCGCGGCATCGTGCTCGCTCTCGACGATTTCGGGACCGGTACCTCGGGGCTCGCCCAGCTGCTCCGCCTGCCGATCGACCTCTTGAAGATCGACCGCTGCTTCGTCCGGGCGATCGAGCACGACGGCCGGGCGCGCGAGATCGTCCGGGCGACGGTGGCCCTCGCCCGCACCCTCGGCATGCGGGTGGTCGCCGAGGGAGTCGAGAACGAGGCGCAGGCCCGCTCGCTCGCGAGCCTCGGCTGCGCGGCCGCCCAGGGCTTCCTGTTCGGCCGGCCGATGGGCCTCGTCGAACTGCACCGCTGGCTCGAGCAACGCGGCGCGACGGCGCGCTCAACCTCCGGCTCGAGCAGCAGCCCGCTTGGCCGACCAGAGCACGCTCTCGACTCCGACGATCCGGGCGAGCCGCCGGGCGAGATGGGCGGCTTCGGCCGCGCTCGGGCCGGCGAGCCGGAGATCGACCACGAGCTCGTCCCCGCCCGTGCGCTCACCGCGGCAGCGGTCGGGCACGTGGCCCGTCGCCGCGAACACCTCGAGCACGCGCGGCGCCGCGGGTTCGGCCCGAGGTCGGACGGAAAAGTGGAAGGTGACGGACACGGACGCACCTCGAGAGAAAGGTGAAGGACCTGCGGAACGACCCGGCCTCGGCGGGAGGCCGGGCCGGTAATTCGAAAACCGCGTGTCCACACCCGGTGCGTCGTGGCTCCGACCTCAGAGGGGCTCGCAGCCCCGTCGAGGGAGACCCACCTCCCGGCCGGGCGGTCGATCGGTTAGCTTTCCCTCGATCGGAGCCCCGGCGAGCCCGTCATGGCCGTCGTCAAGCGCAAGGTCCCGACCGACGTCGGATCGTTCCTCGCTCGGGAGAACCGCCAGAAGCTCCGCTACGAGCTGATCGACGGCGTCGTCTACCTGATGGCCGGTGGCACCCGCGCGCACGACCTGATCGCTCCCAACGTCATCCGCGCGATCGGGAACAGCCTCGTGGGCACCCCTTGCCAGGTGCACGGCTCGAACCTCAAGGTCCGCTCGCCGGCGGAGGCGGTCGTCTATCCGGTCGCCTTCGTCCGCTGCGGGCCGATCGCCGACGATGTCACCGTGGTCGACGACCCGATGCTCGTGGTCGAGCTGCGCTCGAAACGTACCCGCGAGTACGACATGTACGGCAAGCAGCTTGCCTATTACGCGATCCCGAGCCTTCACCACCTCCTCTTGATCGAGCCCGGGACCGTGGCCGTGCGGCTCGAGAGCCGCCAGCCGGACGGCACCTGGCTCCTGCGAGCTGTTCCGGGATCTCGATTCGACCGTCGAGATCGACCAGCCACGGCTTTCGCTACCGTTGCGCGCGATCTACGCCGCAACCGCGCTCGCCGGCCGAGCCCGCACGGCGCTCCGCTTGCCGGGGGCGAGCCACCCCGTTAGCGTCACGAACTCGTAAGATCGGCGGCTGCGAGGGAAACGCCGCCCGGGGGAGGTCGGCGCCGGTTCGAGCGAGACCGGCGCGGAGCGGATCATGGGGGAAAGGGAGGCGCCCTCGGACGTCGGCGAGGACACCACGGGGTGGCGGGCGGCACGCGCTTTCGCCCTTTTGGCGCGCGGCTTCTGGTCGGGTCCGACGGCGCGGCGGGCCTGGTTCCTTTCCTCGGCACTCGCCGGCAGCGTGCTCCTCGGCATCGCCGCCAACGTCGCCATCGCCGGCTGGAACCGCTGGTTCTTCGACGCCCTCGAGGCGCGCCGGACGGCCGGGCTCTGGCAAGCGGCCGCGGTCTTTCCGGCGATCGTGGCCGCCACCGCGGCGATCCAGGTGGGTGTGATCCTCACGCGCGAGACCATCCAAGTCCGTTGGCGTGAATGGCTCACGGGCGCCCTGCTCGACCGCTGGCTCGCCCGAGAGCGCTTCTACCGCCTGACGCTCGGCGAGCGCGGCTCGAACCCCGAGTATCGGATCGCCGACGACGTGCGGATGGCGATCGACCCGCTGATCGACTTCGCGATCGGCCTTCTCAACGCCTCGATCTCCGGCTTGACCTTCATCGGCATCCTCTGGGGCGTGGGCGGCGGCCTGGCGGTCGGCGGAGTACGCATCCCCGCCTACATGGTCGTGGCGGCTTTGCTCTACGGCAGCCTCGCCTCGGCCGCGACGCTCTACGTGGGCCGCACCCTGCCACGCCGGGTGGCCGAGAAGAACGAGGCCGAGGCGCGCTTCCGCTTTGCCCTCATGCGGCTGCGCGAGAACGCCGAGGCCGTGGCGCTTTTGGGCGGTGCGGAAGACGAACGGCGGACGGCGCACGCCCGGCTCGCCGAGCTCGTCGATCGCTGGCGGGCGGTGGTCTGGCAATCGGGCCGGCTCACCTGGATCGTCAACGGCAACGCCGTGCTCGTCCCGGTCGTGCCCCTGCTCTTGACGACGCCCAAATATCTCGCGGGCGAGCTCTCGCTCGGCGCGGTCGTGCAGCTCGCCACCGCCTTCGTCCAGGTCCAGATGGCGATCGCCTGGCTGGTCGAGAACTGGCGGGCGCTCGCCAATTGGCTCGCCTCGGCGCGCCGCGTGGTCGAGCTCACGGACGCCCTCGAGGCATCGCCCCCGGCTGCCGCACCGACCGGCCGCCCGACGCCGCGGAGGGGGCCGGTCCTGGCGATCGAGCGGCTGGCCCTCGAGGATGCCTGCGGCCGGCCGATCCTCCGGGTCGAGGGGCTGCGCCTCGAGCCGGGCGAGCAGCTCCTCCTCGTGGGCCCCTCGGGCAGCGGCAAGAGCACGCTCGTGCGGGCGCTCGCCGGCCTCTGGCCCTGGGGCTCGGGCAGCGTGCGGCTCGCCGAGACGGCACGCACGGTGATCGTGCCGAGCCGCACCTATCTGCCGCTCGGCAGTCTGCGCGAGGGCCTGCTCTACCCGGCCGCGGCCGCCCCGCCGCCCGCCCCCCGCATCGACCGGGTCCTGGAGCTTTGTGGCCTCGCCCATCTCTCGGGCCAGCTCGACCGGGTCGAGCGCTGGGACCGGCTGCTCTCGGCCGGCGAGCTGCAGCGACTCGGCCTCGCCCGCGCGCTTCTGCGCGCCCCCGACCTCCTGGTCCTCGACGAGGCGCTCGCCTCGCTCGACGGCACCGCGGCGGCGGCCCTCCTCGGCGTGCTGCGCCAGGAGCTGCCCGGCGTGGCCCTCCTCCTCCTCGCCCAGCGGCCCGACCTCGCCCCGCTCTTCGACCGCGTGGCCCGGCTCGAGCCCGCGGGCGCGGGTGCGGTCCTGCGCGTCGAGCCGCCGGCGCCGCGCCCGCCCTTGGTTCCAGAACCCGTCCTCGCCGGGAGCGCCCCATGAGCCTCGCCATCTACGACGACGTCTGGGACCTCGACCTCGCGGTCTGCCCCTGCGACCAGCATTTCTTGGACTGGATCGCCGCCCGTGACCTGCGCGGTGCGCGGATCTTCCACTTCGGTACCGGCAACCATCATCTCGTGGGGATCCGCTCGGCGGAGGACGGGCGGGGCAACGCGGTGCTCGGCATCACCGCCTCGCCGCGCGAGCACGAGAGCTACGTGCGCCTCGTGATCGCGCGTCCCGAGATCGGCCGCCGCTACAAGGTGCTGTTCGGCGACATCTACCAGCTCGAACCGCGCCTTTTGCCCGCGTTCGACGTCGCCACGCTGTTCCATCTCGGCGAGTTCTGGAGCGAGAAGAACGCCGCCTACGGGGCCATGACCGACCGCGAGCTCGCGCTTTCGCTGCTCGAGAAGCTCGTGCCGGGGGGCTGGCTCCTCTTCTACACGGGCTCCTTCGCCTACGACAAAGCCGCCGCGATCGCCGACCGACTCGAGGCCGAGGGTCGGCTCCTGCCGGCTGGCAGCTTCGCCACGCTCCGGCTCGCCAAGAAGCCCGGCTGAAGCGGGGCCTCTTCGCCGGTCGGGCGGTGCCGGGCTCAGGCGGCCCGATCGAGGGGCGGCTCGCGCGACAGCCCGGCGGCGCGGATCGCCGCTTCGAGGCGCTCGATCTCCGCCCGGCCGAGCTCGACGAGCGGCGGGCGCACCACCGCCCGCGGCAGCCGGCCCAAGAGCACGAGCGCCGCTTTCATCCGGTTGTGCATGTCGAGGAAGGGCGGGGCGTAGAAGGCCTGGGCGAGGGGCAGGTAGCGGGCGTTGACCGCCCGTGCCGCGGCCAGGTCGCCCCGCTCGACCGCCTCGAACATCGCCACCTGCAGATCGGCCACGACGCTGCCCGCCCCCGACAAGAGCCCCTTGCAGCCCGTGACGAGCGAGGAGAGCAGCCAGGCCGAATGGGTGGTGAGGACGGCGATCGGCCGCGGCAGCGACTGCAGCACCTGGACCTGGCGCTCGTGCAGCACGGGATCGGCGCACCAGTCCTTGATCGCGACGAGTGTGGGGATCCGCTCGGCGAGCATGACGATCGTCTCGAGCGGATAGCCGAGCCCGGCCGGGCCCGTGAGCGGGTATTGGAAGAGGATCAAGGGCAAGGACGAGGCCTCGGCGATCGTCGCGAAATGGGCGTAGGCCATCTCCGGGCGGAGCTGGCCGCCCATCGCCAGGACCGCGCTCGGGAAGACCAGGAGGGCCGAGGCCCCGCCCGCCTCGGCCTGGCGGGCGAGCCGGGCGGCGGCGTGGCTGCCGTCGGCGTAGATCCCGTGGACCACCGGCAGCCGGTCGCCCACCTCTTCCATGGTGAGCTCCATGACCCGCCGCTGCTCCGCCTCGCTGCAGGAAGCGACCTCGCTCGCATGCGCGTTGACGGTGAGGGCGGTGATCCCGCGGACCGAGGCGACGTCGCGCAGGTGCTTCCGGTAGCTCGCTTCGTCGATCGAGAAGTCCTCGTGGAACGGCAACAGGCAGGCGGGGATCACGCCCTCGGGGCGAAAGCGCGGGCGGTCGGCCACGGCAGGTCTCCTCCTGGGCCCGGTCCCGGCGAGCCTAGGGTCGGCGCCGGCCGGCGTCGAGCCCGTGGCGCTCGGCCCCGCCCGGCGCAGGGCGCGGTTGACCCGCTGCCGGGCGGCTCCCAAGCTCCCGGGCGAGGCGGATCGGGAGGCCCGGATGCTGCTCGACGGCATGCGCGTGGTGAGCTTCTGCCACTTCCTGCAGGGCCCGGCCGCCGCCCAGTACCTCGCCGACATGGGCGCCGAGGTCGTCAAGATCGAGCCACCGGGCGGCGGCTACGAGCGCAAATGGTCGGGCGGCGACGCCTACGTGGACGGGGTCTCGGCCTTCTTCCTCTGTGCCCACCGCAACCAGCGAACGATCGCGATCGACTTGAAGCATCCGCGCGGCAAAGAGGTGGTCGAGCGGATGATCGCCCGCGCCGACGTGCTCATGGAGAATTTCCGGCCGGGGGTGATGGAACGGCTCGGCTTCGGCTACGAGCGGGTGCGCGCGATCAACCCCGAGATCGTCTACGCCTCGGCCTCGGGTTGGGGGCGCACCGGGCCGATGGCCGACAAGCCCGGCCAGGACCTCCTCGTCCAGGCCTTCTGCGGGCTCGTCGCGGCGACCGGGGCGAGCCGCCCCACCCCGATCGGCCTCGCCGCGGTCGACCAGCACGGCGGGGCGCTCTTCGCCCTCGGCATCCTCGCGGCCTACGTCAAGAAACTCCGCACCGGCCGGGGCACCCGGGTCGAGAGTTCGCTTCTGAACGCCGGCATCGACCTGCAGACCGAGCCCTTGACGAGCTACCTCACGATGGGCGCCGACCGCTCGATCCTGAAGCGGCAAGAGAACCTCGTCTCCTGGTTCCACCAGGCGCCCTACGGCGTCTATCCGGTGGTCGACGGCTGGATCGCTTTCTCGATCAACGACCCGGAAAAGCTCGCCCGGGCGCTCGGCAGCGCCGAGCTCGCGGCGCTCGCGGGCATCGACCGCTACCGCGAGCGCGACCGCTACGCCGAGGCGGTCGCCCGGGCGGTGGCCGGCCGGACCCTGGCCGAGCTCGCGCCGGCGCTCGACGCCGAAGGCATCTGGTGGCAGCGGGTGCAGGACTACGACGATTTGCGCGACGATCCGCAGGTGCGCGAAAACGGCTGCTTCCTCGAGGTCCCGGTCGAGAGCGGCAAGGCCGTCCTCGTGGTCCACCCCAACCGCTACGACGGCGAGGCGCCGGGCGTGCGGGACGGCGGCGTGGTGCAGCAATTGGTTCATCAGGTGACGCTCGACTGCCCGGCCGGCTCGATTCCCGATCGTTTGTGGGTAAACATCAACCACTTGGCGCTTAATGGGGAAATCCGGTTGGGCGAGCTGGAGCTGCCCGAAGGGGCTTCGCTCATCGGCGATGCCGATACGGTTGTTGTGCAATGCGTGGTGCCGACGGAAGCGCCTGAGGAAGAAGCAGCCGACCGAGGTCCGGCGGAGCCTGAGGTTATCGGCGCGAAGAAGGAAGAAGAGGAGAGCGACGAGTAGAATAATCGACCGCAGATGTTGCGGCGCGCCGGGGTGTTCGGCGGTTTCTTTCGGGCGCGAGGAGGCGGCGGCCTGTCCCGCGCCTGGGGGCACAACGGCGGGCGATGCGCGTTCTGGCTATGTTACGGGGCCCTCGCGGGAGGACCGGGCCGATGAAGCTCATCGTTGGATTGGGCAATCCCGGTCGTCGCTACGAGGGTACGCGGCACAATATCGGGTTCGCGGTGCTCGCCAAATTGGCCGAGCGGTTCGGAACGGGCAGCGCACGGTCGCGGTTTCACGGCGAGTGTATCGAGGCCGACGTGCAAGGAGAGCGTGTTCTTTTGCTTCGGCCGACGACGTACATGAACCTGAGCGGACAGTCGGTGAGTGAGGCGAAGGCGTTTTATAAGCTTGAGGGAAATGATCTGCTCGTGATTTGCGACGACTTGAGCTTGCCGTTGGGGAAGCTCCGGTTCCGTGCTCGCGGGTCGTCGGGCGGGCAAAAGGGGTTGGAGAATATCATTCAGCGATTGGGAACGGACGAGTTCGGCCGGCTGCGGCTGGGAATCGGTTCCGCACCGCCGGGTTGGGACTGGGCCGATTACGTGCTGAGCAAGTTCTCTTCCGACGAGCAGCCCGAAATCGATCGCTGCATTGCACTGGCGGCTGAAGCGGCTTCGAATTGGGCAACTCAGGGCATCGAATACTGCATGAATCATTACAACTGACCTATCAGATCGGGAGCATCACATTGGCCGCAAACGTTTACGAAGGGATGTACATCCTCGACAGCAATCGCTTCGTGCGCGATTCGGATAGGATGGTCAACCAGATTGAGTCGATGATTCGCAAGGCCGGCGGCGAGGTGCTGGTCAGTCGGCTGTGGGAAGAGCGAAGGTTGGCGTATCCCATCAAGGGGCAGCGGAAGGGCGCGTATTGGTTGATCTATTTTCGGTTGGACAGCAGCCGGATCAACGAGATCAAGCGCGAATGCCAAATTGCGGACGGCATTTTGCGAACGCTGTTCCTCAAGGTTGATCCGAGGATCGTCGATGCGGTGGTCGCTCATGCCCAGACGGCGGTGCCGGGCGGCGACAGCAGTGCAGCGCCGGCGGCGGTCGAAGAGCCGGTGGTTGATGCCTTGGACGACGAAGAAGAGGAATAGCGTCTAGTCGCTTGCTGCGGCCGTGTTGTGGGCAGGCAGACGAATCGATCGGATAGGGTTGCACGATGGCAAGCTATAACCGCGTGATTCTGCTCGGCAATGTTACTCGCGACATCGAGCTGCGGTGGGTCGCCGGCGGGGGGACGGCCGTGGCCGACATTGGGTTGGCGGTCAATGACCGGCGAAAAAACTCGGCCGGAGAATGGGTTGATGAAACGACTTTTGTCGACGTCACCCTATGGGGGCGGACGGCGGAGGTGGCCAGCGAGTACTTGAGCAAGGGGTCCCCGGTGTTTATCGAGGGGAGACTGAAGCTCGACACCTGGGAGGGCAGCGACGGACAAAAACGGTCGAAGCTCCGTGTGGTCGGCGAGCGGATGCAGTTGCTCGGCGGCAAGGGATCGGGCGGCGGCGGAGGCAAGGGTTCGGCGGGAGCGGCCCGAGGCGCGGGCGGGCCTCAGCGGCAAAGTGATGTTCCGCCGGACGATGGCGTGGATACCGGCCCGATCGAGCCGCCCGACGATATCCCGTTCTGACCGAAATCGCCGGCAACGGGCAGCGGATGGAACGCGGCGCATGCTCGCTTTGCCTTTTGTGCGGAGTTGTCGGAGGGCTCCGTCGTTCGGAGGGCACGCTTCAGTGAAGGGCGGAGGCAAAACTCGATCGAGGCGCGGGGCGATTCAAACTGCCGATCGAACGAATCGGGGAAAACCAGAGAGAGTCAGAATTAACCATCATGCAGCGAGGCCGACAAGCGGCTCCCGGCGAAATCTTGTCCGCGACGTGCCAAGCTTGCATCACTAAACCGAGGTTTATTTGCGATGGCGAACACGAAAACAAGGCGTAAGGTCAGCCGCGTGCAACGATTGCCCGTCAGTCCGCAGGGCGGCGTCGAGCTGTTGCTGATTCAGAATGTCGAACACTTGGGCAAGCAGGGCGAAGTGGTTCGCGTGAAACGCGGCTATGCTCTGAACTACCTTCTGCCTCAAGGTTTGGCCACATTGGCCACCGATCATCACAAGCGGATGGTCGAGAAGCATCGGGCAAAGCTCGAAGCGATCGAGCGCGCTCGGCTTACGGAATTGAAGGCCTTGGCCGACAGCTTGAGCAAGCTCAGTGTAACGATCGAAGCCAACGCGAACGACGAAGGCCATTTGTACGGCTCGGTCGGTGCGGCCGAAATCGTCAATGCCCTGAAGCGCAACCAGGTAACCATCTCTCAAGATCAGGTCCGGCTCAAAGGGCCGCTGAAGGAACTGGGCCTGTACACGGTGCAGATTCACGTCGGCCGCGAGATCGAGGCCGATTTGAAGGTATGGGTCGTTCCCACGGTGGGCGGCGGCGACGAAGGCGCGGCCAAGGGCTGATCGTCTTTCGGATACCGGCACATTCTCGCGAAGGTGTTCCTTTGGAGAGAGTTGGTTTTGCGATTAGCGGCCGCCTTGTCATGCCGAGCTGATTTTCCGCAGGAAAAGCCCGCGCCCGCGGGAAGGCGGCCGCCGGCCAAACGGCGCCCTCGCCCCGGACGATCAGCCGGTTTTTCGGAGCCTACGGTTGCGGTTGACGGCCAGCAGGTCGTAAAGAACTTCCATCGACCGGGGTTCGCCTGACGGACGATGGCGGTGCCAATTGCGATCGGTCGGCACATGGGCGTCGTCGAGCGGCCAGGGATCGAACGGATCGTATCCGAGCGCCGCGATCAATTTGCTGCTATCCATCGTTACATTGCCGGCCCGCGGCGGGATCGGTCCGGCGAGTCGTCTGGGGATGCCCATCAGCAAATCCGGGGGGAAGTCGCCGAACCGATTGATGATTTGTGCGATTTCGTACAGGCTCAATCGCCGCGGTCCCCCGGCATGGAACAGCCCGCTCAGCCCGCGCAGTAGAACCGTCTCGTACAACTCGTTCATACAATCCGTGAACGTCGGCGTGCGGACCTCGTCGAAGTAGAGCGTAGCGGGCCGATTCTTTTTGAACCGCGAAACGATCCAATCGATGGCTCCCGCGTGGCCGTTGAAGCTGACGCCCATCGGCAGCGAGATGCGTAGGATGCAGGCTTTCGGGTCGGCGGCCAGTATGTTTTGTTCCGCGGCGACCATCGTTTTGCCGTACACGGTTACCGGGTCGGTCGGATCGGTCTCTCGATAGCCGCCTTCGCGCAAACCGGAAAAGACGAGGTCCACCGAAAGATGCACCAGCCGCACGCCTCGAGCCACGGTCAATTTCAAGAGATTCCGAACCCCCTCGACGTTGATGCGCCAGGCCAGTTGGGGATCGAGTTCGCACGGCTTCAACGCGCAGTTGCCCGCGCAGTTCAAAACGGCGGCGAATCGATAACGATCGAACAGCCGCGCCAATTGCTCGCCGTCTTCGGCATTGCACGCCAAGATGCCGGGGCCGGTCATCGGGCTGTCTGCCTGTCGCAGGCCGAATACTTTGCCGGGGTATCGCGCCTGAAAGTAGGGCAGCGCGTTGTATCCCGGGACGCCGGTCACACCGGTAATCAGCAGGGGGAGCGGGAATGCCGCGGAGCTTGGGGAATGGGCCATGGGCGATATTAAAGTCGGCCGCGGGCTGCGGCCTCGACAAAGGCGATAGAGAAAAACTGTGGAAAAGCAGCAGAGACCCGAGGGGCTTCGCCGATGCGGCCGTCAGCCGCAGCCGAAGGTTGTTGCTCCGTTCACCTGCTGCGTTTCAACACGACGATGCTTCGGGGGTGATCGGCCGCCCGGCCGGCTCGCAGCGAACGCCGCCTGCCTGCCTGCGGCGGCATTTTTTGCAAGGACAAGCCCCCGACTCAATCGTTATGGACTTCGAGTATCTCGAATCGCAACAGGCCTTGGGGCACTTGAATCTCGACCTGCTGGCCGGCCTTCTTGCCCACAAAGCCCTGGGCCAGCGGGCTATTGACGAGAATCTTGCCTTGATCGAAGTCCTCTTCGCCGTGCCCCACCAAAGTAAACTCTTCTTCCTCTCCCAGGTCGAGGTCGCGCACGCGAAAGCGGGTGCCGAACCCGATCTCGTCCTTCGGAAACTGGGCGTTTTCGATGATCATCGCCATCGACAATTTGCTTTGCAGTGCCGCGATCTTCGCCGCCAACAGGCCTTGGCTTTCGCGCGCACCGTGGTACTCGGCGTTCTCGCTCAGGTCGCCCTCGGCGCGAGCGGTCGCTAACCGCTCCAGAATTTTCGGCATCTCGACGTGCTGCAAATGTTCCAGCTCGGCCTTGAGCTTGTCGTAGCCCGCGCGGGTCATCGGAATGCGTTCACTCATAGCAGTCCTCATCATCCAAAAAAAACGCGGACTTTGACCGTAAAGGGTCAAAGCCGCATTTTTGATCTCATCGCAACGTGGGGGAAGTCGAAAAAGCGAAAAGGGGCAAGCGTTCCCATCCGGGACAAGTGCTTTTAGCCGTTTCGGGACTCTGCCGGCCGCTCTTCCGATTATTCGGACTTGTCTGGCGGCGACGTCAGAACCGGTCGGCCGAGTTCGCTGACCTCCGCCTTGGGTCGGCTTCGCCCGTTAGCCCCTATTTTGCCCGATGCTGCCTTATCTGGCAAGTGCGGGCTTGGGACGTTTGCGGTTTGGCGGTTTGCACCAATTGGTTGCGGCAGCACCGGTTGGCCGGCGGCCCTGCCGCCCTGTAGCGCAACGCCCGGATTGATTGTCTTCTCGGAAGAAACTCCAGCGACCAACGGGAGCGAGTTTTCAGCAAGGTGCGGCAGCACCGGTTGGCGGGCGGCCCTGCCGCCCTGTAGCGCAACGCCCGGATTGATTGTCTTCTCGGAAGAAACTCCAGCGACCAACGGGAGCGGGGCTTTAAA
>Ga0101944_10001065_pt1 | contig 63785 bp, 50 predicted proteins | sample DewCreD2012metaG_FD_75245 | JGI IMG/M metagenome (GOLD analysis project Ga0101944, IMG submission 75245) | Hot spring sediment bacterial and archeal communities from British Columbia, Canada, to study Microbial Dark Matter (Phase II) - Dewar... ...
GCCAACCCGCAGAGCTTCGCTGACCTATCGCTGGCAGTGATCAAGCTGATAGGGCCGGGCGAATATCAGGCAGAGCCGCCGGGTGACCGCGTTCCTGACCACTTCAGCCTGGCGGCGCGCGACTATACCCATTCCACCGCACCCAACCGGCGCTATACCGACCTGGTCACACAGCGGCTGCTCAAAGCGGCGCTGGCCGGGCAGCCGCCCCCCTACAGCCTGGAGCAACTCACCGCCCTGGCCTATCACTTCACCCGGCAAGAAGATGCCGCCGGGAAAGTGGAACGTCAGGTTAACAAATCCGCGGCGGCACTGCTGTTCCAGGCGCACATCGGCGAGCAGTTCGATGCCCTGGTCACCGGAGCTTCGCCCAAAGGCACGTGGGTGCGCCTGCAGTCTATCCCGGTGGAAGGACGGCTGGTGGCGGGCTATCAGGGGCTAGATGTAGGCCATCATGTGCGAGTGCGGCTGGTGGCAACTGACGTGGAACGCGGCTTTATTGACTTTTCGAGGGTGAAACCCACCCGGCGTTGAAAACAGGAGGAAAAAAATGAAACAATATGTTGGCGTGCTCACCGCCGGCGGCGATACCCCCGGCTTAAATGCCGCCCTGCGCGGCCTGGGCAAATCGGCTCAAGCCGCTGGAGACATCGAACTGATCGGCTTCTACGACGGCTTCCGCGGGCTGATGCAAGACCGCAGCGTCCATCTCACCAGTTCCATGCTCTCCGGCATCCTCACCACCGGCGGCACGATCCTGGGAACCAGCCGCGACAAGCCCGACCGGATGCCCGTGGGTGGGCAGATCATGGATATGACCGAGGCCATGGTAGACACCTACAAACGCCATCACCTCGACGCGCTGGTGTGCATTGGCGGAGGCGGCACGCATAAAAACGCCTACCTGCTGCTGCAAGCGGGGTTAAATATCATCACCATGCCCAAATCAATTGACAATGACGTGGCCTGCACCGACGTTTCAATCGGCTTCGATACCGCTCTGAGCATTGCCACCGAAGCCATTGACCGGGTTCACAGCACCGCTCACAGCCATCACCGGATTATTGTGGTCGAAGTGATGGGCCACAACACGGGCTGGCTGGCGCTGGGGGCGGGCGTGGCCGGCGGCGCCGATGTGATCCTGATCCCAGAAATTCCCTACGACACCGAAAAGATCGCCGAGGCCATCTTAGAGCGCAGCCGCGGCGGCAAGCACTTTAGCATTGTAGCCGTCTCAGAAGGCGCTATGCCCAAAGAAAGCGCCAAAACCTACCAGAAACTGCTCCAGGAAAAAGCCGAGGCCAAAGGGAAAAAAGAAAAGGAAAAGGCCAAAGCCCGGCTGTTAGAGTTCCAGGCCGCCCAGGCCGGCGGGACCATGCGCCTGACCCAGACCCTTGAACAGCTCACCGGCTTAGAGTCGCGCGTCAGCGTGCTGGGGTACATCCAGCGCGGCGGCGCCCCCTCGGCGGCCGACCGCCTGCTGGCGACTGAACTGGGGACGGCCACTGCGGCGGCTATCTCGGCGGGGGCGCACGGCGTGATGCTGGCCTCGCGCAATGGGCAGATCGTTCAGGTCCCACTACAGGAAGTGGTGGGTCAGCGCCGCACCGTGCCGCTGGATCACAAATGGATTCAGACTGCACGCTGGGTAGGCACCAGCCTCGGAGATTGAGGCGTGGCGGGCGGCCACATTGTGATTGGGCCTCAACACCTGGAACGCCTGGTAGCCATCGAAGCCCAGGCGCATTACAGCGAACCGCCCCCATTGGGCCAAAAGCCGTTTGTTGTAGTGCGGCGCGGCGCGCCAGTGCTGCTCTCGGCCCCACATGGCTGCCGCGTGTTACGCAGTGGAGAAGGCTGGCACCAGGAAGAGGAGTATACCGCCGCGATGGCTCTGCTGTTGGCGGAACTGTGCGGCGTCTCGGTGATTGCCACACTCTGGCGCACCGATGACTCAGATCCCAACGACTCAGACGAAGAACGCTCGGCGTACAAACGCGCCTTGCGCGAAATCGTCGCGGCGGAACGTACGCACCTGGTCATTGACCTGCACGGCGCGGCTGAGAACAGCCCCAAAATGGCCCCAACCCAGTGGGTAGACCTGGGGTTGGGGAAATATAACCACTCACTGCCGCCCATGGCCGCCGCCGCTCTGCTGGAAAGGATCGAGCATTATCTAGGCGCGGGCGTGTGCGACCGCCGCGGACGGACGGGCTTTCCGGCAGGTCACGGCAACCGCATCCGCGCTTTTTGCCGCCGCAAGCTGCAAACTTTCGCTGTACAGGTCGAAATGAAACCCAGCGTGCGCGTGGTACAGCGGCGCGCCGAGGCAACCAGTTTTCGCCAGCCGGTCTCAGCCGGCGGCGGCCAGTATGCCGCCCCGACGCAGCGGGTTCAGGGCATGGTACAGGCTCTCGTTGACTTTATCCTGGCGTGGTTGAATAACCATTTTGTTGAATCTCGATAACACCGGAGGAACAGGGATATGACTGCAATACAGTTTGGCTGGCGCGTACCAGATTTTCCAGAATACAGCACCCTGCCCGCTCCAGAGCGGGCGAAAAGCTTCCGCCAGGATATTTTTCGCCTGATGGACGTGATCGAGGGCCACCTCGACGGGGCCTGGGTAGGCGACCATTTCTTCCCCTGGCCGGCAGAGATTGACCAATCGCTGGAAACGCACGAAGCCTGGACGATCCTGACCTATCTGGCCGCCCGCTACCCTAAAATGCGCGTGGGGACGATTGTCCTCAGTCAGTCGTACCGCCCGCCCGCCACGCTGGCGAAAATGGGGGCAGTGCTCCAGTGGCTAACCGAGGGACGCTTCATTTTGGGCATCGGCGCGGGCTGGAAAGCCAACGAATATGAGGCCTACGGTTACGATTTTCCCCCCGACCGGGTGCGCCTGGACCAATTGGAAGAGGCCGTGCAAATCATCCGCAAGATGTGGACGGAGGACGCGCCCACCTTCGAGGGTAAGCATTACCGCATCAGAAACGCCTACTGCGCCCCGCGTCCCGACCCCCTGCCGCCCATCCTGATCGGTGGGGCCGGCCCCAGGCGCACACTGCGCATTGTGGCCCAATACGGCGACTGGTGCAACCTCAACAACGCCGACGTAGACTTCTGCCGTGACCGCCTGGAAACGCTGCGCGAACACTGCCGGGCTGTGGGCCGCGACTATGATTCCATCGTCAAAACCTATAGCTGTGACTGCCTGGCCGTCGCCCACACTCACGCGCAGGCCGAGGACATTTACCGCCGTAGCTTTTTTGCGCCGTATGCGCCCATCGTCGGCACGCCCGAAGAAGTGGCCGCGCAGTTTCAGCCCTTCATTGACCTGGGAATCACCTATTTTATCGTGCGCTTTGCCGACTTTCCCAACACCCAGGGGGCGGAATTGTTCATCAAAGAGGTTCTGCCGCGCATGACCTGAGCGGGTTCAGAGAAGGGGCAACCGGGAGGGAGCGTCTACCGCGGCGCAAGCCAGGCGCGGTGAATAAAGGTTATTGAAAAATCACCTGCACCAACGCTCCCAGGCCAAACAGCAGCGCACCTACCAAAAACATGCGCGGAAAGATGCCCATGCGCGATTCAATCGCCTGACGCACTTCAATATTGAAGTTAATCGCCAATTCGGCGTGGGCCGAGCGCATAAACATCCCCGAAGTGCCAAAATCACGCCCGCCCATCGTCTGGCTGCTGACCAAAATGCCGGCGATGAGGGCAATGCCAATGCCCGTCCAGATCAGGCGCTCGCTCAGAGCGGTAAATGAGAACGGCCCCCAGATGAAAAACGAGAGCGCCACCAGAACCGCCAACCCCAGGCTGATCGGAACGATCCGCTTGACAAAGAACAACAACGAACCCAGGATGTATGCGATAATTTTTTGCTTCATGCCCATGGCTCCTTTGGTGATATTATACTTCTATCATATTTGTTGGTGATCTCCCCATTGGCTTCCGCGCCTGGCTGCTGCGGCCAAGCCTATTGTCAAACTACATGCAAGATTGGAGGGTAAATGTCTTCCACACCTCCCCTGCCCATTATTGATATGCACCTGCACGCGACTCGCGCAGACAGCGAGGGGCCGCCGCCACTGGGTTTCTGCCCACCCATTACGGATTTTCCCGTCCCGGAAACCGGGCAGGCGTGGGGCGCAACCTTTATGAATTGGCTCCGGCATCCACCCGGCGCAAACCCAATCTGGTCTCCCATGACCGATGATGAACTCATGGATCAAACCCTGGCGATCCTGGAGCGGCGCAACATCATCGCCGTGACGAGTGGGTCACAAGTTCACCAATGGAAAGCCGCGGCTCCAAACCGCATTATTCCAGCAGGTCCAAATTTTTGGATCGGAGAGGGAATGCCGACGGTTGACACCGTCCGCGCCGGATTTGAGAGCGGGCAGTACGCGGTATTTGGCGAGGTCGGGCTCCAATACCAGGGCATCGAGCCGGATGATCCCCGGTTCGACCCCTACCTGACAGTGGCCGAAGAACTCGACATACCGGTCTGGATTCACATAGGCACCGGCCCGTTGGGCGCACCATACCTGGGGATTGCAGGCTACCGGGCAAGGCTTCACAGCCCGTTGGGCGTGGAAGAAGCGTTGATCCGTCACCCCAGACTGCGGCTCTACATTGCACACGCGGGTTGGCCGATGCTGGATGACCTGCTTGCCGTGCTGTACACTCACCCGCAGGTTTATGTTGATGTAGGCATTATCTGTTATATACTGCCCCCCAAAGCGTTTCACCGCTACCTGGAGCGGATTGTCGAATGCGGGTTTGGCAAGCGTGTGATGTTTGGCTCGGATCAGATGATCTGGCCGGGCGCGATAGAATGTGGAATCAACGCCATCGAGACTGCCGACTTCCTCACAGAGAACCAGAAGCGCGATATTCTCTATCATAACGCCGCTCGGTTCCTGCGTTTCAACAGCGAGCAGATTGCCCGGCATCACGGGTATTAATGCAGGTGAAGCGTTCGGGCGGTTTAAGTGCTGTGGTTCGTTAAGCCTGATCCATCAGGTAGCGATCAACCTCGGCGGCGGCGGCACGGCCCTCGTGGATCGCCCATACCACCAGGCTCTGGCCCCGGCGCATATCGCCCGCCGAAAAGACGCCCGGCAGACTGGTGGCATATTTGCCGGCCTCGGTGCGCACGTTGCTGCGCGGGTCGCGCTCAACCCCCAACTGTGCCAGGAGTTGATCTTCTGGGCCTAAAAAGCCCATCGCTAACAGCACCAATTGGGCCGGCCAGACTTTCTCCGTTCCCGCGATTTCCACCGGGGTCGGGCGGCCGTTGGCTCCCGTCACCCATTCCACTTCGACGGTGTGAACCTCTTTCACGTGGCCCTGTTCATCGCCCACAAAACGCTTGGTGGTGATGTTGTAGTAACGCGGGTCGCGCCCAAAAACCGCCTCGGCCTCTTCCTGACCATAATCTACTTTAAAGACGCGCGGCCATTCCGGCCAGGGGTTATCGGGCTGACGCTCAAGCGGCGGGCGGTTGAGAATTTCAAACTGCACCAGGCTGCGGCAGCCGTGGCGCAGGGCCGTACCCACGCAGTCGGTGCCGGTATCGCCGCCGCCGATAACGATGACATCTTTGGCGCGGGCCGAAATGGTGGCCGCGTCTTCATCGTGGAGCGAGCCGCCCAAGAGGTTACGGGTATTGGCGTGCAAAAACTCCATGGCGAAGTGAATGCCTTTCAGTTCGCGCCCTTCGATGGGCAGGTCGCGGGCTTTGGTCGCGCCGCCGCACAACACTACCGCGTCGAACTCGGTCAAGAGCTTTTCGGCGGGGTAATCTTTGCCGACTTCGGTGTGGGTGATAAAAGTGATGCCTTCGGCGGCCATCAGGTCAATGCGGCGCTGCACCACCTGCTTATCCAGCTTCATATTGGGGATGCCGTACATTAGCAGTCCACCGATGCGGTCGGCGCGCTCAAAGACGGTCACGCTGTGGCCGCAGTGGTTAAGCTGATCCGCGCAGGCCAGCCCGGAGGGTCCCGAGCCCACCACCGCCACCTTCTTGCCGGTGCGCACCGCCGGAGGGTCGGGCTTAATCCAGCCTTCGGCATAGCCCCGCTCGATAATGGCATACTCAATATTCTTGATCGTCACCGGCTGTTCGATCAGACCTAACGTGCAAGAGCCTTCGCAGGGCGCAGGGCAGACCCGCCCGGTAAATTCGGGGAAGTTGTTGGTTTTCAGCAGTCGTTCCAGCGCCTGCTGCCAAAGCCCACGGTACACCAGGTCATTCCATTCAGGGATCAGGTTGTTAATGGGGCAGCCCGAAGCCATGCCGTTCAACAACTTGCCGGTATGGCAGAAGGGAATGCCGCAATCCATGCAGCGAGCGCCCTGAGCGCGCAGTTTTTCCTCTGAAAATGGCCGGTGAAATTCTTTCCAGTGTAAAATGCGCTCCTCTGGCGGCAGATCCGAGGGCAGTTCCCGCGCATATTCCATAAATCCGGTTGGTTTACTCATAAGCTACCTCCCAAAGGGGTATTTCCCCTACGCAGTACGAACCACCAAAAAGCCTGCCGGGGCTGTTCAGGCCGTACAGCCACTCAGACAGCCCCGGCCATAGCTTTTCGTTAATCAATTACCACTCACGCGCACCAGGTCGCGGCTGTTCATCTTAAAGGCGGCCATCACGGCTTCTTCGCCGCTCAGACCGGCGGCTTTGACCTCTTTAAAGGCTTCGATCACGCGCTTATAGTCTTTGGGCAGCACCTTCACCAAGCGCGCCTCGGCGTACTGCCAGTCGGCCAGAATACGGTAAGCAAACAGACTGCCGGTTAATTCAGCGTGTGTGCGGATCATGCTCTTAACCTGGTCAACTTCATCCTGATCTTCGGGCGCGGTCAGCTCCACCATCTCCAGGTTACAGCGCGTTTTAAAAGCGCCGTCCCAATCAAAAACGTAAGCAATCCCGCCGGACATACCCGCCGCGAAGTTGCGCCCGATACGTCCCAATACCACCACGCGCCCGCCGGTCATATACTCGCAGCCGTGATCGCCAACCCCTTCTACCACCGCCTGCATCCCGCTGTTGCGGACGCAAAAACGCTCGCCGGCCATCCCGCGGATGTACGCCTCGCCGCTGGTAGCCCCATAGAAGGCCACATTGCCGATGATGATGTTTTCTTCTGGTGCAAAGGTGGAACCCTGTGGTGGATAGACGATGATTTTGCCACCCGATAAGCCCTTGCCGATATAGTCGTTGGAATCGCCTTCCAGTTCAAGCGTCAATCCTCTGGGGATGAACGCTCCGAAGCTCTGCCCGGCTGAACCGTGAAAGCGCAGGCGGATGGTATCATCGGGCAGGCCGTTGGCGCCGCAGCGGCGGGTAATGGCGCTGCCCACCTGCGTTCCGACCGCGCGGTGAATATTGCGGATGGGCAGGTCGGCCTCGACCGGCTCACCGCGCTCCAGGGCCGGGCGGCACAGATCTAGTAACACCTGGTGATCGAGGGTCTTTTCCAACCCGTGATCCTGGGCAATCAGGCAGCGGCGGCCCACTTCTTCCCCCACTTTGGGCTGGTAGAGCAGCGGCGAGAGGTCCAGACCGCTGGCCTTCCAGTGATCAACGGCGCGGCGCGGCTCCAGCAAATCGGTACGCCCAACCAGTTCGTCAACCGTGCGGATGCCCAACTTCGCCATCCACTCGCGCATTTCACGGGCAATAAAGTACATAAAGTTCACAACGTGAGCCGGGTCGCCCTGGAAGTTCTTGCGCAGTTCCGGGTTTTGGGTGGCGATGCCGGTAGGGCAGGTATCGAGGTGGCAGACGCGCATCATCACACAGCCCAACACCACCAGCGGGGCGGTGGCAAAGCCGAATTCTTCCGCACCCAACAGCGCCGCAATCACCACGTCGCGCCCGGTCTTGAGCTGGCCGTCTGTCTCCACCACAATGCGGCTGCGCAGGTTGTTCAGCACCAGAGTTTGGTGCGTTTCGGCCAGGCCCAGTTCCCACGGCAGGCCAGCGTGCTTAATGCTGGTCTGGGGCGAAGCCCCGGTGCCGCCGTCATGTCCACTGATCAACACCACGTCGGCGTGGGCTTTGGCGACTCCGGCGGCCACCGTCCCTACGCCCACCTCAGACACCAGCTTGACGCTAATCCGCGCCTGGGGGTTAGCGTTCTTCAGGTCGTAGATGAGTTGGGCCAGGTCTTCGATAGAGTAGATATCATGGTGCGGGGGCGGCGAGATCAGCCCCACGCCGGGGGTGGAGTGGCGCACTTTGGCAATCCAGGGGTACACTTTGCGCCCCGGAAGCTGCCCACCCTCGCCCGGCTTGGCCCCCTGGGCCATCTTAATCTGCAGCTCGCGCGCGTTGATCAGGTAATTGCTGGTCACGCCAAAGCGGGCCGAAGCCACCTGTTTAATGGCGCTGTTGCGCGAATCGCCATTTTCATCCAACACGTAGCGGGCGGGGTCTTCGCCGCCCTCGCCGGTGTTGCTCTTGCCGCCGATGCGGTTCATGGCAATCGCCAGGGCTTCGTGAGCCTCTTTGCTGATCGAACCATACGACATGGCCCCGGTCTTAAAGCGCCGCACAATAGATTCCACCGGCTCCACTTCTTCCAGCGGGATAGGCGTAGCGGCCAGTTTCAAGTCCAGCAAGCCGCGCAGCGTCCCTAAGCGCCTGGATTGGTCGTCAATCAGCCGGGTGTACTCTTGAAACACTTTGTAATTGTTGGTGCGGCAGGCCGTTTGCAGTTTATAGACCGTCTCCGGGTTAAAGAGGTGATGCTCGCCGTTTTCGCGCCACTGATACTGCCCGCCCACATCCAGCGTGCGCCCGTTGAGCGAGCGCGTCGGGAAGGCGTGAGCGTGACGCATGGCGGCTTCACGCGAGATCACCTCGATGCCCACGCCGCCAACGCGCGAGGGCGTCCAGGTGAAGTAGCGGTCAATGAATTCCTGGCTCAAACCAACCGCCTCAAAAATTTGCGCACCGCAGTAGCTCTGGATGGTCGAAATGCCCATCTTGGAGATGACCTTGACCACGCCCTTGACAACCGCTTTGGTGTAATTATGCGCCGCGGTGTGATAATCCACCCCGGTGAGCAGGCCCTGCTTAATCATCTCCTCGATGGAAGCATAAGCCAGGTAGGGGTTGATCGCCACCGCGCCGTAGCCGATGAGCATGGCGAAGTGATGCACCTCGCGCGGCTCGCCTGATTCGACCACCAGGCCGATGTGAGTGCGCGTGCCTTTGCGGATGAGATGGTGATGCAGTCCCGAAACGGCCAACAACGCCGGGATGGGGGCGTGATCGCGGTCAATACCCCGATCCGACAGGATGATAATGTTGGCCTCGTTGTTGGCGATGATGCGGTCGGCCTTCTCATATAGTTCTTCCAGGGCCTGCGCCATCCCGGCGCCATCTTCCGCCGGGTTGAACAGGATAGGCAAGGTGACGGTCTTGAAGTACAACCGGTTGAGATGGCGCAGTTTTTCCAGTTCTTCGTTAGTGAGGATGGGCGTGGCAAGTTTAATCTGACGGCAGTTTTCGGGGCGCGGCTCAAGCAGGTTTTGCTCTGAGCCGATCATCATCTCTGTTCCGGTGATGATCTCCTCGCGGATGGCATCAATAGGTGGGTTGGTCACCTGGGCAAACAACTGCTTGAAGTAGTTATACAGCAACTGAGGCCGGTCCGACAGCACCGCCAGCGGCGTATCGTTGCCCATTGAACCCACCGGCTCAATCCCATTCTGGGCCATGGGGGCTAAGATTACGCGCAGGTCTTCAAAGGTATAGCCGAAGGCGTGCTGGTACTGTAACACTTTCCGGTCGCGGTCGGGGCCTTCGAGGTCCTGGCCGATTCCCCCCAGGGATGGAACGGACGGGTCGGGCAGGTCTTGCAGGTTCACCATAAATTCGTTCAACCAGCGGCGGTAGGGCCTGGCCGAAGCAATCTCATGTTTGATCTCTTCGTCGCTGACAATGCGGCCCTCTTCAGTGTCAATCCACAACATGCGGCCTGGCTCCAGGCGGCCCTTCTGCACAATCAACTCCGGCGCGACATCCAGCACGCCCACTTCAGAGGCCAAAATCACGCGGTCATCATTGGTAACGTAATAGCGGCTTGGACGCAGGCCGTTGCGGTCGAGGGTGGCACCAATGCCTTTGCCATCGGTAAAGACCATCGCGGCAGGGCCATCCCAGGGTTCCATTAAGGTGCTGTGGTATTCATAGAAGGCCCGCTTTTCCTCGCTCATGCTTTCGTGCTTCGACCAGGGCTCTGGGATCATCATCATCATGGCATGGGGCAGCGAGCGCCCGGCCAGTACCAGCAGTTCCAAGACGTTATCAAACATGCCCGAATCGGAACCGTCGGGGTTGATGACCGGCAGGATTTTGGGCAGGTCATTGCCAAACAGCGCAGAGTGGAACTTGGTCTGCTCGGCGTGAAGCCAGTTGATATTGCCGCGCAGGGTGTTAATTTCGCCGTTGTGGGCCAGGTAGCGGTAGGGGTGCGCCCGATCCCAGGATGGGAAGGTATTGGTGCTAAAGCGCGAATGCACCATCGCCAGGGCCGTCTCAATGGTTGGATCTGAAAGATCCGGGTAGAAACCGCGCAACTGGCGGGGCGTTAACATGCCCTTATAGACCAGGGTCTTGAAAGATAAACTGCAAATGTAAAACCATTTACCGCCCGGCAGACCGCTGTAACGGATGGCCTGTTCGGCGCGCTTGCGGATGACGTAGAGCTTGCGCTCGAAAGACATGCGGTCTTTAATGGCCGGATTGCGCTCCAGGAAAATCTGCCGTACCACCGGCATGCCAGAGCGGGCGGTGGGACCTAATTCACTGCCATTGGTGGGCACGGTGCGCCATCCCAACGGGCGCTGGCCTTCTTCGAGGGCAATCTGCTCCAGGCGGCGTTCAAAATCCTGGCGCAGTGCGGCATCGGGCGGCAAGAACACCATGCCAACGCCGTAATAGCGCGGGCCGGGCAGGTCAAACCCCAGCGCAGCGCATTCCTTGACCAAAAAATCATGCGGCATCTGGATTAGCATGCCAGCGCCGTCGCCAGAGTTCGGCTCACTACCTGAAGCCCCGCGGTGAGCGAGATTCTCCAGAATGGTCAATCCCTGTTCGACAATCGCATGAGAGGGGATGCCTTTAATGTTAACGACAAAACCTGTCCCACACGCGTCGTGTTCAAAGCCGGGGTCATACAACCCCTGTTTGGGCGGCAGCCCGGTACAGTTTGGTTCACTCTCGTTGGGCATTGGCTACATCTCCTCTTACTGATGAACAAAAAGGCTCTTAAACAATAAACAGGTACTTTAAAATACCACTCCGCCTGGCAAGGGAGCCTTTGGATAGACAGGATTGGATGACAATGATTCCCCTGGCGATTTGCGAACCACTCCCCAGTCCGCACCGGTAGGACGGTTAAAGCGACCGGAGGTCCGCGATGGTTAGAAAAAGGTAGATATCCGGCTCACCAATAGTTGCGCGATTATAGCATTTTTTATTGAGTTTCAAGGGCAAATAAGGCGGTTTTAACAAAGCCTTAACTATTTTGTTTGCCGAATTGTAAAAGAAGGGGAAATAAAATTTCCAATTCATACATCTAAGGATTAAAATTATTCCGTTTCGTCAAAGTTTATGGAATTATTAACAGCAGGACGACCCCACCGCCTTGGCAGGGTCGTCCTCCAGCAATCTAAGGGTTTAAAAACTCCAGGGAATCATACAATCCCATAGGCCAGCATCGCCTTGGCAACTTTGAGAAAACCGGCGATGTTCGCGCCAACCAGGTAATTGCCCTTGCAGTTATAAGCCTCAGACGCTTCCAACGCGGCCCGGTGGATGTTTTTCATAATGCCCCGAAGCTTCTGATCCACTTCTTCGCGCGACCATGTCAGGCGCATGCTGTTCTGCGACATTTCCAGCCCCGAAACAGCCACGCCGCCAGCATTAGCGGCCTTGCCCGGCCCGTACAGGACGTTACTGCTCAGGAAAACGTGGATGGCATCGAGGTCTGAAGGCATATTAGCCCCTTCAGAAACGCAAACACAGCCGTTGCGCACTAACGCCTTAGCGTTCTCCAGGTTGATCTCATTCTCGTGCGCCGAAGGGAAGGCCAGATCCACCTTCAGGTTTTGCTCGCGGATTACATCCCACACCGATTGATTGGGGAAGTAAGGAACCTGGTACTTCTGCGCGTATTCGCTCAGGCGGCCGCGGCGGAAGTTCTTCAGTTCCATGACATATTCCAGCTTCTTGCAGTCGATGCCGGCTTCGTCCACGATGACGCCGTTGGAATCGGAGAGGGTGATAGCTCGCGCGCCCATCTGATTGAGCTTTTCAACCGTGTACTGCGCCACGTTGCCAGAGCCGCTCACCGCCGCCACCTTGCCGCTGACTTCCATCTTGCGCGTGGCGAGCATCTCTGCGGCAAAATAGACAGATCCGTAGCCGGTGGCTTCGGGGCGGATCAGACTGCCGCCGTACTCTAACCCTTTGCCCGTCAGTACGCTGCTGTTGGCATTTACGATTTTGAGGTAATAGCCATACAGGTAGCCAATTTCGCGCGCGCCCACGCCGATGTCGCCAGCGGGAACGTCGGTATCTGGCCCGATATGGCGGTACAGCTCACGCATGAAGGCCTGGCAGAAATGCATCACCTCATTATCCGATTTGCCTTTGGGGTCAAAATCCGAGCCGCCCTTGGCCCCACCCATCGGCAGGGTGGTCAGCGAGTTCTTGAAGATCTGTTCAAACCCTAAAAACTTAATAATGCTCAGATTCACCGATGGATGGAAGCGCAGACCGCCCTTGTAGGGACCAATGGCGTTATTAAACTGCACGCGAAAGCCGCGGTTGACCTGCACCTCGCCGCGGTCATCTACCCAGGGGACCTGGAACAAAATCGCCCGGTTGGGGACCACAATACGGTCATAGATTTTGGCCTTGACGAAATCGGGGTGTTTCTGCACGGTGGGTTCCAGCGACTGTAAAACTTCCGTCACCGCCTGGTGAAATTCAGGCTGGCCGCTGTCTTTTTCCTTGACGCGTTCAATGACTTCTTGAATGAGCGACATATTTCGTTCCTCTAATCAAAAAACAGGAATAGTACGACCATTCTAATCAGAAAAGGGCCGGCCAGCATGAAAACCTCATGAAAATAACCGGTGGAAAAATCAAAATTTCATTAAAAAACGCGCCGGTCGGGTCACTCCAGAGCGATCACTCCCCGTCCACTGCGTCCATCCACGCGCACGCGCAGCCCCTGCGTTAAGCGCACATGACGGGTATACCTCCCCTCGGCCTCTACCGGCTGTTTTTCCAGCCAGTCCCAGCGGATGCGGTAGGGGCTGGTAAACGGCATGCAAAAGTACTTGACCCCCAGGTTGATGATGTTGTGAAAGTAATGTGATCCCTGACTCAATTCGACGCGGACGTTTTCCTGGGTGGCTTCGACAATTACGCTGGCCCCGCAGATTTGCCCCCACGTCACCGGAATCCCCAACCAGGGATCTAAGGTTCCCAACCGGCCAAAGACGATCAAGAGGTAGGGCCGGTTTTGCGCCAGCAGGCGGTGATTATGCTGTTCCAGTTCCTCGGCAACCTGGGGGGTCCATTGCAGGTTAAACCGCTCTGGAATCACGTAAACGATATCGCGGAGGTTATCGAGCGTGCCGTTCCCCAACACGGTTTCAGACGCGATAATCGCTTGCGGGCTCACCAGATCTTCGGCAGAGATTTTCTCTTCTCCGCCGGGGACTACCATAGGACGCACCTGGAGCAGCCCAAAACGGTGCGGGTCGAAGTTCATGGCGAACTCAATTTCCACCGGGCCGCCGGCGGCGGCCTCTAACTTTGCCAGCAGTTGTGTAACCAGCCGGTTGAAAGGGATGTCATTCAGCGAGAGCAGCGGCGCAAAGGTCAACGCGCGCGGGCCGCGGATGCCGTCACCCATAAACAGGCGCTCGGACTGCGGGTCATAGGTGGATACCAGGCGGCGCAGTACGCCATCTTGTTCTGCCGCCGCCAGGTTTTCGAGGCGCAAATACTCGGTTTCTTTAATGGGGTTAAATTCGGGCGGCTCGCCGAGGTTAACGGCCCAGAACTCGGTTTGGGTTTGGTCCAGCAGTTCACCGGGCGAGGCAAACGGCGGCGGCATCTGCGGGTAGGCCGGGGAGTACGTCCAGGTTTTACCGCCATCAACGATTGTTTTTCCTAACCCCAGCGCCAGGCTGACCACACCATCCTGCGGGCGGGCCGGCTTGAGCGGATAGTAGTTATAAGAGCGCGCCACGCCCGAAAGATGGGGGTAAAACCGCTGATCATACGGCCTGCCCACCATTTCCTGGATGATAACGGCCATTTTCTCGTCACAAATGTTCAGGCCGGTGGCTTTACAGTAGTCTTTGGAGATTTTAAAGTAGGTAGAAGCCCAAACGAACTTAATCGCCTCGACCAGCTTTTGAAAGCGGTGATTGGGATCATGGGAATTGTTGGGGATCATCTTGGTGAGGTAGACCCCCGCGAAAGGCTGCCGGGTGGTATCTTCTAACAACCCAGAGGAACGCACTGCCAGGGGCATACACCACTGATCCACCAGCTCATAGAGTTCCCGCAGTACTTCAAAGGGCATATCGGCTCGCTGAAACGCCAGGGCAATGCGGTTGTCGGGCGCGTTAGAAAAGGCGACCTCGGCCAGGTGGTTGCGCTCCATAAAGGCGTCAAACACGCTGGTGCCGAGGACGGTCATGGCGGGGATATCCACTTCAATGGTAGGAAAAGCGGCGCGGATTTCATCCAGCACGGGGCACACCGAGAGCAGCCCCTGGGCTTTGCCGCCCAGTTCGCCGCGTCCGGCAAGGACGGCCTGGGTGCGCTCAGAGCTTTTTCTTAACGTAATCAACCGCAGTCGGCCAGAGCCGTCTAACATGCGCATGGTCAATCTTTCTAGATCCAGCCGCGTTCATGGCAGGCGCGGGCCACCCGGTCTACGGCCAGCATATAACTGGCATCGCGCAGAGAAATCTGATTTTGCTGTGAAAAGTTCTTCACATCAATATAAGCCGCCGTTAAAATCGCGTCTATTTTGCCCAAGACCTCATCTTTGCTCCAGTAATAGTTCATATTGCCCTGCACCTGCTCAAAATAACTGCAAATCACCCCGCCGGCATTTGCCAGGATATCGGGGATGACCACCACGCCGCGCTCGTTCAGAATGGAGTCTACGTCGGGGTGGGTAGGGCCATTGGCGGCTTCGAGAATAATCTTTACCTGAGGGCTGATCCGCCCCACGTTATCGGGCCGGATCTGGTTTTCGAGAGCAGCGGGGACGAGGATATCCACGTCTTGTTCGAGCCAGGCTTCACCGGGAAGGCATTCATAGCCCAACGCTTCGGCTTGGGCGCGGTTGATCTCGCCGTAGGGATCGGTGATGGATACTAACTGTTGAAAATTGATGCCCCCCTTTTTGCGGAAAGTATACGCAGTGCGGTCGGCGTGATTCCAGCACGCCACGCTCACAATCGTCCCGCCCATCTGATGGTACAGCTTGGCCGCGTGCTGTCCAACCATGCCAAAGCCCTGAAAACTGGCGCGGGTGTTCTCGATCTCCAACCCCATATCTCTAAGGGCTTCGCGCGCCGTGATGATCGTTCCGTAGCCGGGCGCTTCCTTCCGCCCTTTCGATCCGGCATGGTGCACCGGCTTACCGGTGATAAACCCCGGCGACTTCCTGCCGTGAATGGTTTCGTACTCGTCCAGCATCCACAACATATGCTGGGGCTCGGTCATAATATCGGGGCCCAACACATCCCACTCTGGGCCGGCATGGTAAGCAATGCGGCGCACAAACCCCCGGCAAATTCGCTCCATTTCCAGGGGGCTTAGACTGTGCGGGTCGCACACCACGCCGCTGCTGCTGCCGCCCAGGGGCAGGTTAGTAATGGCGCATTTCCAGGTCATCCACATGCCCAGAGCGCGGATAGTGTCAACCGTTTCCTGCGGGTGAAACCGCACGCCGCCCTTGGTCGGCCCGCGCGCGTCATTGAACTGCACCATAAAAGCCCGAAAAATACGCGTCTCGCCGTTATCTAAAAAAATTGGCAGGCTGAACTGATATTCACGCATAGGCGTGCGCAAAAATTCACGCGTGGGCGGGTCGAGCATGAGCATATCAGCGCAGCGGTCGAACTGCTGTTGGGCCATATCGAAGATATTGTAGGATTTCCCGTTTTCCATCGGCTAATTCCTGTTGAGATTGGATTGTCCCGCGATCAACATATAGCCAACGCCTGGGCGGTTCACAATCAACCTGGGCTGCGCAGGGTTGCTTTCGAGCTTGCGGCGCAGGATGTGGATATAGGAACGCAGATAATCAATCTCATTGCGGAACTGCGTTCCCCATACCGCGGTGAGCAACTGCTCATGCAGCAGCACCTGGTTGTAGTGCTTTGCCAGTTCAAGCAGAAGCTTATACTCCGTCTCGGTCAGGTAGACTTCAACCCCGTCTACCGTGACTTTCTGAGAGGCCTGGTTGATCACCAGGTTGCCGCAAACGATCTCCACCGGTGTAACGACCTTCCCCTGACAGCGGTTGAGCAGTGCGCGAATCCGTGCCAGCAAGATTTTGGGGTCAAAGGGTTTGACTACGTAATCGTCTGCGCCAGCGTCAAACCCGCGCAGCATATCTTCCGATTCTGAACGAGTGGACAGGATAATGATTGGCAGGTCCGAAAATTCGCGGATGCGCCGGATGACTTCCAGTCCACTGACTTCACCGGGCAGGTCGGTTTCGAGGATCATCAGGGCGGGCTGTTCAGTGGCGGCCATCTGAACAGCCCGCTCGCCTTTGTGGACGGCGATCACGGTATAGTTGGCAGTTGCCAACACCTGACTGACCAGCGCGATCCACTTAGGGTCATCATCAACAACAAGAATACGATCCGAAGGCATACGTACTTACAATTCCAGGGGGTTCCCATCTGAACAAACGTTACTTGAATTTGATTGTACTACAGCCTTCGCAAGGATTCCTGCAATCAACCATGCAGATTTGAAAGTTTTTGGGACTGCCGGTACGCGGCTAAAAATTCTTCCTGGTTAAGAGGTACAACAGGCAAGCCGAGCTGTTTTGCCAGGCGCGCCAGTTGAGGGGGATCAACATAGGTGCGGGCCAGGGCTTCTTCCTGCGCCAGGACTTCGCGGGCCGGACCATCCAACAGCACCTGCCCTTGTGCCAGGGCAATGACGCGCTCAAAGTTTTCAGCGCAGAAATCTATATCGTGAGTAATGGTGATCACGGTGCGCCCTTTGGCGCGCAGTGCGGCAATGACGCGGGCAATGCGGGCCACCCCGGCGGCGTCTTGCCCGGTGGTTGGCTCATCAAAAACCACAATGGGCGTATCCATGGCAATGACCGCGGCCAGGGCAACCATCTTGCGCCAGGTGGGCGATAGATCATAGGGGTTAGTGTCTTTGTGCGCGGTAAGCGCGGTCATCTCCAGGGCCCAAGCCACCTGTTTCGCGATACGATCTGCGGAAAAACCCAGGTTGCGCGGCCCAAAAGCCACCTCAGCCCCTACCGAGCGGCTGAACAACTGCTCATCGGGGTTCTGGAAAACGTACCCCACCCGGCGGGCCAGTTTTGCCACCGGCATTTGGGCGGCGTCCCAGTCTCCTACCCAGACCCTGCCCTGCGTAGGGCGCAGCAGGCCGTTGAGGTGCTTGACCAGGGTAGTCTTGCCCGACCCATTTTGCCCCACCAGGGCCACCTGCTCCCCCGGTTCAATGGTGAGCGAAACGCCCCGCAGGGCCTCTACACCAGAGGGGTAAGTAAAATGCAGAGCATCAACCACTATTTTCACGCTTTCCCCCCTCGCCTGCCAAACCCCGCCACCGCCTCGGCCAGGGTGACGGGCAGCGGTTCGCCGCGCGGCCACAGACCTTGTTTTTCGGCCTCGTGCGCCGCCAGCGTATAACGCGATAGGCCAAACCCGCGCCCGGCCAGCTCCACCGCGCTCAACACCTGGCGTGGAGTGCCTTCCAGCACAATCTCGCCCCCGTCCAGAGCAATAACCCGGTCAGCAAAGGCCGCCACCCACTCCACTTTATGCTCGACCATCACCACTGTGCGGCCCTGCTCGCTCAGGGCTTTAATGACCGCGAACACCTCGCGCGCGCCAATCGGGTCGAGCTGTGAGGTCGGCTCATCCAGCACCAAAATTTTTGGCTCCATCACCAGAATCGAAGCCAGGGCTACGCGCTGCTGCTGGCCTCCAGAGAGCGCATAGGGCGAGCGTTCTGCCAGATCGGTGATGCCAGTAAGCCGCATGACCTGGCCGATGCGCCGGTGCATCTCGTCGGGTGGAACGCCGGTATTTTCCAGGCCAAAGGCGATTTCCTCGTAAACTGTGTACTTAGCCCCGGTAATCTGGCTAAAAGGGTTCTGAAACACCAGCCCGGCCTGCAGCACCCGCTCGCTCAGGGTAGTCTGGCGCACATCCACCCCTTCCACTTCCACCGTGCCGGTTAATTCACCCTTGTAAAAGTGAGGGATGAACCCGGCAATGGCATAACACAGGGTTGATTTGCCCGCCCCATTAGGGCCGATGACCGCCACAAACTCACCTTCCTCTACTTGCAGTGAGACGTTTTTCAGGACGGGGGCATCCGTCAAGGGGTAGGTATAGGTGACGTTGCGCAGGTTCAAGACAGCCATAACTTGCTCGCAAAAGTCAGCACAATCAGGGCCAGCAGCACCCAGCGGATGGCCCGGTCTCGTGGAGTATCGGGGATCTCATGCAGAGAGGTTTTCGGGCGAGTCGAAGAGAACCCGCGCGCTTCAATGGCAATAGCGCGCTCTTCCACTTCCACCAGCGAACCAAACACCAGCGGGCCGACCAGGGGCGTCAGCGCCTGTACGCGGCGGATAAAACCACTCTCGGTATCCAGGCCGCGGGCGCGCTGCGCGTCCATGATTGTCTGCGCTTTGGCCTGCATCTGCGGGATAATTTGCAGGGTCGAGATAATGACATAAGCAAACGCCGCCGGCAGTTTGCGGCGCGTCAGGTCACTCATCAAATGGCTAGGGTGGGTGGTAAGCAGGAACAGGATGAAAGCAGAGACCATCGCAAAAATGCGCGTGGTGGTCAAAAACGCCGCTGAGAGGCTTTCGACGGTCACTTCCAACAGCCACAGCCGTACCAGCACCGTTTGCCCACCGGGAAGAAAGAGCGACTGCATGACAAAAATAAACGCAACGGCTGGCAGCACCAGGCGGGCCGCCGCCGACAGGTAGGGGCGCAGGACCTGGCCCAATGCGCTGAGGGGCAAGATGACGCCAACCGCCAACAGCGGCGCCGTCCAATACCAGGGGCTGAAGAACGCCAGGATAATCAGCGTGAACGTCAGTGTAACTTTGGTCAGCGGGTTGAGCTGGTGCAGGGTGCTGCTGCGTGGAATGTAAAACGAGAGGCGTTCGTGCATGGGCATTTTAGCGGGCGGTTGGGCGCGGCATTCCGCGCCCAACCACCCAGATGGCCTAGTCGCTGATCAGGTTAACGATGATGAACGCGTCCACCAGGAACAGGATGATGACGATCCCTACGGCGATCAACAACTGCGTGCGCCGGTCGGCCTGCGCCCCCAGCGCTGCATTTTCTGGGCGGGGGAATCGGGCCAGGTAGCGGGCGGAGAGGCCCTCGATAATGGCGAAAGCCAACAGCGCCGTTGAGATTTTATCCACCGGCTCGACCAGGAAATTGGTGCTGAACACCGAAGTATACAATCCCTGACCGGTTTGCAGCAGGAATGCTGTAATCATCGAGGAACCACTGGCAGTGATGCCGCCATAGACGAGCACGGCGATAGGCGCGCTGATGATCGCTGCGACGATGGCAATGAGGAAACCAGAGATGGCCGTCTTCCACCAGTTCTTGAACAACCCGAACTTCGCGCAAATGCCGGCCGTCGCGCCGATGGCCGCCGCTACCGGGAACCAGGGCAGGGCGTTCGGGTCCAGGGCAATCCCCCAAATGAGATTGGAGAGCAGCCCCGTCAGCGCCCCAGCCCAGGGGCCGCACAGAACGCCCACCAGCACAGTTCCGATAGAATCCAGATAAACCGGCAGTTTAAGCGCCAGTACGATCTGACCAATGGCAACGTTGATAGCAATTGCCACCGGCATTAACACCCAGGTCATGGTATTAAAATCTCTGCGGACCGAACCAACCAGGCCCGTTCTGCCCGTGGTTTGAACGGGCGCGCTTGTAGAACCTACACTGCTCATATGTGCTTTCCTCCTCACTTAACAGAAACGGATTGGGCTAACTTTTCCATTCGTTCCAGAAAAAGATTGAGAAAATCATCCGAACGGACGCCCAGGGCAACTTTCATATTGGCCGGGCGCCGGAGCATCTTGTAAAAGTCGGCGAAGGTTTTGCCTAACGCCGGCCCGCCAGAAATATCCACGTCCACATAGTGGCTTTCATAATCACACAATTCAGGAGCAAATGCCAGGGCCAACGCCAGCGGGTCGTTAATAATACAACCCTCAATGTGCTGATACGTGTCGTGGAATTCCATATAAAAGCGCGTGGCATCTGCAATGAAACGCGGAATGGCAGACGGCAGGTTCAGCAGGCGGGTCACTGCCTGCGGCGTGAGAACTCACTGATAGGTAACATCCAAGGGGACCAGCGTGATGGGCATGTCCGCGTGAAAGACGATATGCGCGGCGTGTGGGTCTACATAGATATTAAACTCGGCTAGCGGGGTGGTGTTACCCTGATGGCGGATAGCGCCGCCCATAATAATCACTTCACGCACCAGCCCGGCGATGCGCGGCTCGCGGCGCAAGGCCAGGGCCACATTGGTCAGCGGAGCGACTGCCACCAGGGTAATCTCTCCGGGTGAGGCCAGGATCGTTTCGATGAGGAAATCTACAGCGTGACCCTCTGCCAGTGGGCGGGCAGGCGCAGGCAGGGAGGCATAGCCCAGGCCGGTATTCCCGTGCGTTTCAGGAGCCAGCAGAGAAGGTTGGATGAGGGGGCGGTCGCAGCCCTGATAAACGGGTATGTGGGCAGCACCGGCCAGTTCCAGAACCGCTCGCGCGTTGACTGCGCCCTGCTCGACCGAACAATTACCGTGCGCCACCGTCACCCCTTCCAGGCGTATTTCCGGCGATGCCAGCGCCAGCAAAATCGCCAGCGCGTCGTCAATGCCGGGGTCCGTGTCTAAGATCACTCGCCTGATAGCCATAGGTTCTCCCCTCTCGCCCAAACGGTAAAAAATACAAGAATAGTAGAACAAATTATACCCGCAACAGAACGGAGCAAAACATCCTATTTTTTACACACAAGACGGATTTGTAGGCATTTTCGTCATAAAAAGCTTATAACAGCCCTTGACCCATTGATAAGTATCTGATGAAATATATACAATGCCGCCAATGTGAGGTAGAATTGTCCTGATGAAAAGGGGAAATTTAAAAACGCTCTTGTGCGAAAAGACAAACCGTATCAGGCAGTGCTGATCCCCTGTTTCCTCGGTTTGAGGAAAAAACACTGCACGAATGTAGGGCGTTTTCGCCGATCTGCGATTTTCAAATCATAACTTCATACCCGGAAAAACCCATGCCTCCAATTTTTCCACCTCGTAGCAACGTGATCGCAAGGGCCAGCCTCCTGGTGTTGCCGGGTCTGCTGGCAGTCGTTATTGGGCTTCTGGTCTGGTGGGTTCACTCCCCGGCATTCAACAAAGTGGGGGTACGCATCGAGCAGCCGGTCCAGTTTCCACATGTCACGCACGTTTCTGTAGTGGGTTTAAACTGCCGGTTTTGCCACGAATCGGTGGATAAATCCTCCTTTGCCGGCCTGCCACCCACCCAAACCTGCATGGGCTGCCACAGTTTTGTCAAAACAGAAAGCGCCCTGCTGGCCCCGGTGCGGGCCGCATGGGAAAGCGGCGAACCGATCCAGTGGAACCGCGTGAACAACCTGCCCGACTACGTCTTCTTTAATCACGCCATCCACGTGAACAAGGGCGTTGGCTGTGATACCTGTCACGGACGGATGGACACGGCTCTGACTGCCGTCAAAGCCGAGACGTTCTACATGGCCTGGTGCCTCGACTGCCACCGCGAGCCAGAAAAGTTTATCCGCCCGCTCGATCAGGTATATAACGCCGCCTACAAGCCAACCGAAGACCAAAAGGTGCTGGGCGCGCGGCTGGTCAAAGAATACAACATCTTGCCCTCCAACCAATTGATGAACTGCTCCATCTGCCACAGGTAAACACCATGACCATTCAAGATCATGCTCACGAGCACCACCCCAAACCGCTAGAGCCATTCCGCCGCAGGCTGGCGGCCCGCAAGGGCAAGGATCTGTGGCGCAGTCTGAACGAACTTGCCAACAGCGAAGAGTTTGAGCAACTGGTGCGCGAGGAGTTTCCACGCCAGGCCAGTTTGCTCGGAACCCTCAGCCGGCGCGACTTTTTAAAGGTGTTGGGCGCATCGCTGGCGCTGGCCGGGCTGGCTTCGTGCGCGCCACAGCCGCAGGAGAAGATTTTGCCCTACACCCGCCCGCCGGAAGAAGTGATCCCTGGCAAATCCGTCTACTACGCCAGCACCATGGTGCAAGACGGCTACGGCAAAGGCGTGCTGATCGAGACGACGATGGGCCGCCCGATCAAAGTAGAGGGCAACCCCCGCCACCCAAGCAGCCTGGGAGCTACCGACATCTTTATGCAGGCTTCCATTCTCGAATTGTACGACCCCGACCGCGCCAAACAGGTGCTGAACCAGGGTCAGACCAAAACGTGGGACGATTTCATCGCCGCGGTAGGGCAGGCGGGCGGGCCGGGGCTGCGCATCCTGACCGGCCCGGTCACGTCGCCCACGCTGATTAACCAGATCACGGGCCTCGTCAATCAGTTTCAGGGGGCCAAGTGGTACCAACACAGCCCGGTTTGGGGCGCAGGCATCGCCGGAGAGGGCCCAATCTATGACTTTTCAAAGGCCGATGTGGTGCTGTCTCTCGACTGCGACTTTATGTTCACCGAGCCGGGCCACATCCGCTACAGCCGCGACTTCCAACAGCGTCACCAGCCGATTTCGACCAACGGGGTGATGAACCGCCTGTACGTGGTGGAACCCAGCCTGACGCTGACCGGCTCCAACGCCGATCACCGCCTGGCGGTGAAGCCCAGCCAGGTCGAAGCCTTTGCCCGCGCCCTGGCCGCGCGGCTGGGAGTGAGCGCGGCGGGGGCCGCAGGTGAGGTTCCCGGCCAAAACTGGCTCGAACCGCTGGCGGCAGACCTGCAGCGCGCCGGAGCCAATGCCCTGGTAATCGCCGGCCAGCGCCAGCCGCCGGCCGTCCATGCCCTGGCAATGGCAATAAACCAGGCCCTCGGATCGGTGGGGACAACCGTCCACCTGCTCCCCGGTCCAGGGCAAGATGCCGTCATCCCCGACAGCAACCTGGCGGCCCTGGTGGATGAACTTAACGGCAACCAGGTCAGCCTGCTGGTGATCCTCGAAGGCAACCCGGTCTACAGCGCCCCCGCCGACCTGGATTTTGCCACAGCCATGCAGAAGGCCGGGCAGAGCGTCTACCTGGCCGCTCACCTCGATGAAACCGCCGCCCTGGCGACCTGGGTGATCCCGGCGGCGCATTATATGGAGATGTGGGGCGACGCCCGCGCTTACGACGGCACGGCCAGCATCATCCAGCCGGTGATCGAACCGCTGTACGGCGGCAAGTCGCCTTACGAACTGCTGGCGGCCGTTGCCGGGCAGGGCAGTGTGAACGGCTACGATGTGGTGCGGGCCTACTGGCAGGGCCAGGCAGCCGACAACTTCGAGCGCGAATGGCGCGAATGGCTGAGTCAGGGCGTCATCCCGAACACGGCGGCGCAGCCCAACGCGGGCGCAGGCGGCGCGCCGGAGATCGGCCCGGCTCCATCGGCCGCCGAAGGGCTGGAAATCGTCTTTCAGCCGGATGATACCATCTGGGATGGGCGCTTCAGCAACAATGCCTGGCTGCAAGAGCTGCCCAAACAGTTGAGCAAACTGACCTGGGATAACGCCGCTTTTATCAGCCCTGCCACAGCCGCGCGGTTGCAACTGGAAGACGGCGACGTCGTCACCCTGCGGCTGCGCGGACGCAGCGTTGACGCCCCAATTTTGCGCCTGCCCGGCCAGCCGGACGATGTCGTGGCCGTCACTCTGGGGTATGGGCGCGCCGCAGGCGGCAGCCTGGCACAGGGCAGCGGCTATAATGCCTACGCCATCCGCACCTCGCAAGCACCCTGGTTCGACTCGGGGCTGGAAGTAAGTAAAACCGGGCGAACACACGTCTTTGCCCTCACGCAGGACCACTGGGCGATGGAAGGCCGCCACCTGGTGCAGTCGGCCACCCTCGAAGAATATCAGGCCCACCCCAATTTCGCCAAAGAGGAAGAAGAACACACCCCCGGCGGCGAAGACCCCATCACCCTGTACGGCGAAGTCGAATATCCGGGTTATGCCTGGGGCATGGCGATTAACCTGAACACCTGCATCGGCTGTAACGCCTGCGTGGTGGCCTGCCAGGCTGAGAACAACATCCCGACGGTTGGCAAGCAAGAAGTGATCCGCGGGCGCGAGATGCACTGGCTGCGCATTGACCGCTACTACGAAGGCAGGCCAGAAAACCCCAAAGTGTACTTCCAGCCGGTCCCCTGCATGCACTGCGAAAAAGCCCCCTGCGAGCCGGTCTGCCCGGTACAGGCCACCAGTCACAGCGCCGAGGGCATTAACGAAATGACCTACAACCGCTGTGTCGGCACGAAATACTGCTCTAACAACTGCCCGTACAAAGTCCGGCGCTTTAACTTCTTCAAGTACGTTGATGAAAACGTGGTGTCACTGCGGGCCATGCGCAACCCCGATGTAACGGTGCGCAGCCGGGGCGTGATGGAAAAATGCACTTACTGCGTGCAGCGGGTCAACCAGGCGCGCATCCAGGCGGAACTGGAAGGCCGCACCATTCAGGATGGCGAAGTGATGACCGCCTGCCAGCAGGCCTGCCCAACCGGGGCTATCGTCTTTGGCAATATCAACGATGCGGGCAGTGCCGTCCGCCAGCTTAAGGATACGCCGCTCAATTATGGGCTTCTGAGCGAGCTGGGGACCCGCCCACGCACCACTTACCTCGCCAAAGTGAAGAACACCAATCCAATGATTAAGGAAGAAGAGGCATAGGGGCCAACATGGAGATAACCAAACAACCACCGATTGTCGAACCCGGCCATTCCTCGCTCTCCGTTACCCAGCAGATCAGCGAACTTCCGCTGACCCACCCCAAACGCACGCCCTTGTTTTGGGTGGGGGGGTTCTTTGTCTCTTTTGTGCTGTTCATGCTGTTTCTCTACGCCGTCACCGTGCTGTTTATCGAAGGCATCGGCATCTGGGGCATTAACATCCCCGTGGCCTGGGCGTGGGACATTACCAACTTCGTCTGGTGGATCGGCATCGGCCACGCGGGGACACTGATTTCGGCCATTTTGCTGCTGCTGCGCCAAAACTGGCGCACTTCGATCAACCGTTTTGCTGAAGCCATGACTCTCTTCGCGGTTGCCAATGCGGCCCTCTTCCCCATCCTGCACTTGGGGCGGCCCTGGCTGTTCTTCTACCTGATGCCCTACCCCAATTCGCTGCACCTGTGGCCGCAGTTCCGCAGTCCGCTGGTATGGGACGTATTCGCCATCACCACCTACATGACCGTTTCGTTCCTGTTCTGGTTCATGGGGCTGGTTCCCGACCTGGCGACCATGCGCGACCGGGCCAGCAACATCTGGCTGAAGCGCATTTACGGCATTTTGTCCTTTGGCTGGCGCGGCTCGGCCCAACACTGGCATCATTATCAGAGCGTATACTTCCTCATGGCCGCCCTGGCGACTCCGCTGGTCGTCTCGGTGCATACCATCGTCGGTATGGACTTCGCCTACGGGGTCGTCCCTGGCTGGCACAGCACCATCTTCCCCCCTTATTTCGTGGCCGGGGCGGTCTTCTCTGGCTTTGCGATGGTGCTGACGCTGATGATCCCCCTGCGCGCGCTCTTCCGCTTCAAAGATTTCGTGACGGAGCGCCACCTGGATAACATGGCGAAGGTGATGCTGGCAATGGGCCTGGTCGTAGCCTACGGCTACATTATGGAAATCTTCAACGCCTTTTACAGCGCCGACGCTTTTGAACGCTTCAACGCTCTGGATCGCTTCGGTGGTTTTTACTCGCCCATGTATTGGGGGCTGATCGCGGCCAATGTGATCATCCCCCAATTGTTGTGGTTCAAGAGCATCCGCCGCAATGTGATCATCCTATGGGTCATCTCGATCATCATTAACATTGGCATGTGGCTGGAACGCTTCATCATCATCGGGCAGAGCCTGTCGAAAGACTTTTTGCCCTCGTCATGGGAACTGTATGCGCCGACCATGTGGGAAGTCTTCACCTTCGTTGGCACGATCGGCATGTTCCTGACACTGCTGTTCCTGTTTGTGCGCGTACTCCCGGCCATTTCGATTTTTGAAATGCGCGAACTGGTTCACAAAGAAAGTCATGCCGCCGGGAAGCATCATCCGGCTACCGGCGAAAGCGCCGCCGATTAAGGGAGGCTGACGTGTTGAAAAAGAGAAACCAACGCACACCCACCGAGACCAAACCGGCTGAACGCAGGCTGTACGGGCTGTTGGCAAAGTTTGAGACGCCCGAAGCCCTGGTCGCGGCCACCCGCCGGGCTTATGAAGCCGGCTACCGCCGTTTCGATGCCTACAGCCCTTACCCTATCGAAGAATTAAGCCATGCCATGCGGCTGAGGCCCTCGCCCCTGCCGCTGGTGATCCTCGCAGGCGGGGTGATCGGAGCCGTGACCGGCTTTGCCATGCAGACCTTCGCCACCGTCATCGACTATCCGCAGAACATCGGCGGGCGGCCTTTGTTTAGCTGGCCTGCTTATATCCCCATCACCTTCGAGCTAACCATTCTACTGGCGGCTTTCGCGGGGGTGTTTGGGCTGTTCTTCTTCACCCGCTTCCCTCAGCCTTACCATCCGGTCTTCAACTCAGAGGATTTCAACCAGCACGCTTCGCAGGATGGTTTTTACCTGGGGATCGAGGCGCGCGACCCCAATTTTGACCGCGAGCGCACCCATCGCTTCATGGAAGAAGTGGGGGCGACTCAGGTATCTGAACTGGAGGAATAACGCCGTGCAACCCTTACCCATCCTCTCCCTGCTACTGTGCAGCCGCTCCCATCGGTCTCTGGTGGTACTGGCGCTGGCGGCCCTGTTCTTGCTGAGCGGCTGTGCCGAGGCCGGCCAGATGATTGACCAGCCGCGCTACGATCCGCTCGAAGCCAGCGCCCTCTTCCCCGATGGGCGCTCTGCCCGCCCGGCCGTACCGGGAACAGTGCCGTACAGCGGCGACAAATCCGCCAACGACCCGGCCAAAACCGGCCTGGATGAAAACGGCGAGCCGCTGGCGGGTTTTCCAGTGACGGTAAATGCCGAACTGCTGGCCGAAGGCCAGGAACGCTTTGAGATTTACTGCACGCCCTGTCACGGCCCTGCGGGCGAAGGCAACGGAAAGGTTGTTACCTATGGTTTTCCTAAGCCGCCCAGCCTGCTGGAAAACGCCCGCACCCTGAGCAACGGTGAAATCTTTGGCATCATCACCAACGGCCAGGGCAATATGTTCCCTTACGCTTACCGCGTAAAGGCCGAAGAACGCTGGGCTGTGATCGCTTACCTGCGCGCTTTACAGTTGAAAGACGGCAAGCTCAACCTCCAAGAGTTAACCCCCGCTGAAATCGAACAGATAGGACAGCAACCATGAGAACCTCCGCACCCCTCGACACCGATTTTCAGACCCGGATGCGCCTGCCGCTAATTGTAGGCCTGGTGGCTGCGGCCCTTGGCGTGGCTGGCCTGTTCATCAGCGGGCCAGGGTTGTTCTTCCAGGGTTATCTGATCGCCTTCCTCTTTTGGCTGGGCGTCAGCCTTGGCTCGCTGGCGCTGCTGTTGACGCACTACATCCTGGGGACGCACTGGGGGTTGACCATCCGGCGGGTAGCCGAAGCCGCCGCTGGCAGTACCTGGCTGATGGCCGTGCTGTTCATCCCCCTGCTCATTGGCCTGCCCTACCTGTACCCCTGGGCGCGGCCGGCAGAGGTGGCCGCCAGCCCGGTCTTGCAGTTTAAGAGCTTCTACCTCAATGTTCCCTTCTTTATCATCCGCGCGGTGATCTTCTTTGCTATCTGGCTGTTCCTGGCATGGCTCACCGCGCGCTGGTCAGCGCGCCTGGGCGGGTTGGCGGTGGATGATCCGCAACTGCGTGGCCGTCTGCAAGCCCGCGCCGCCGGGGGCATTATCCTGTTTATCCTCTCGATGACCTTTGCCGCCGTTGATTGGTTAATGTCCCTCGAACCAACCTGGACCTCCACCGCTTTTGGACTGATCGTCATCATCGGGCAGGCAATCACGGCTTTATCCTTCGCTCTGCTGATGCTCAACCTGTTTCCCAGCCTGCGGATGGGCCGCCGCCTGGTTCCCGGCTCCACGCCCGTCCCATACCGCGACCTGGGGTCGTTCATGCTGGTTTTTGTATTGGGCTGGACTTACGTGGCGTTCTTCCAGTTCCTCATCATGTGGGCCGGCAACATTCCGCGCGAAGTGGTCTGGTATCTCAACCGCACCACCGGCGGCTGGGGCGTGGTGATCGGCCTGGTTGCGGTGCTGTTGTTTGTGTTGCCCTTCCTGCTTCTGCTGTCGAGCCGGGTACGCCATAACCTGCGCGCGCTGGCGGTTTTGGGCGGCATGCTGCTGCTGGCGAGCTTCTTCAATGTGGTCTGGCACGTTAAGCCGGCGTTCTATCCGGGCGTATTTTCGCTTAGCTGGCTCGACATCGTTCTGCCGGTGGCCGTGGGTGGGCTGTGGCTGGCCGTGTTCTTCTATATGCTGGCCCGCCGCCCGGCGCTCTCGTCAGAAGAACAGGCTGTTCTGGAAATCGCGCCGGGGGTTCACCCTGCCGCGCATTAGCATACCAACAAAAAACCGCCGATCTCGAATGGATCGGCGGTTTTTTTGTTTAACCACTACTTTTGAGCGGCGCTGCTCTCGCGGCTGACGGCATCCATAAACTGGCTGATCACCTTGCGCAGCATCCCTTCGGGCAGGGCGCCGACCTGCGTGTGGATCACTTCACCGTTAAAGATAAACAGCATGGTAGGAATGCCCTGCACGCCGTAATGGATAGCCCATTGAGCATGTTCATCGGTGTTGACTTTGGCGATCAACAACTTTCCGTCCATCTCTTTGGCGAGCTTATCCAACGTAGGGGCGACCATGCGGCAGGGGCCGCACCAGGGCGCCCAGAAATCAACGATGACGGGCAGTTTCGACTGTAATACGGTTTTTTCAAACTCCGCATCGGTTACATGGATTGGCTGGCTCATGTGAAATTCTCCTTAAACATAAGATAGATAATGACTGCAGTACATTGGTTAGATGCGGGAGCGGCCAAAAAGTTACATAAGAGCAAACAGGATAGGATAGAGGGCATATTTACACTTCCACATAAAGAGTTTATAATAAGAATAACTGAAACGTTTCAGTGAATTGAGGTCAGGCATGACGGTAACGATTCGAGATATCGCCAAAAAGCTAAACCTCTCCGTGGGAGCCGTTTCGCGCGCTTTAGACGGCTATGCTGACATTTCTGCCGAAACCCGCCAGCGCGTGATCGCCGCCGCCCGCGAATTGGGGTACGTTCCGAACCGTGCCGCCCGCCAGTTGCGCAAGCAGCGCAGTGACACCATCGGGTATATTATGCCCGTCCACGCCCCGCGCTTTGCCGACTCGTTTTTCTCAGAGTTTATCGAGGGCCTGGGCGATGAAACCGCCGAACAGGGCTATGACCTGCTGATCTCCACCGCCCCACCCGGCAGTGACAAAGAAAGGGCAATTTACCAGCAGTGGATTCAAGGACGCAAGGTGGATGGCCTGGTGCTGAATCAGATTTGCGCGGACGACTGGCGCGCCGCTTATCTGCGCGCCCAACAGATGCCGTTTAGCTGTCTGGAAGACCCCGGCAACTGCGATACGCCCCTGTGTATTCAGGTCGATTCGCGCGGCGGCATGGAACGCCTGGTGGATCACGTCATCCAGCAGGGGTTTCGCCGCCTGGCTTTCATCGGCGGCCCGCCGCAACTACGCATTCAGATTGACCGGCTGGCCGGCTTCTGCACGGCCCTGCAAAAGCACCGCCTTCCCTTAGATCCGAATTGGATCGTCCAGGGCGACCTGACCAGCACGGGCGGCTATAACGCCACCAAGCGGCTGCTCTCCATCCTAGACCCACCCGATGCCATCCTGTGCATTAATGATGAGACGGCCTTTGGCGCGCTGCGCGCCGCCCAGGAAAGCGGGCTGGTGGTAGGAAAAGAGATCGCAGTGGCCGGGTTCGACGGCGTGCGCGATGCCCGCTACAGCACTCCCCCGCTGACCACCCTTGACCAACCGGTGTACGACATCGCCCGCCAACTGGTGCGAATGCTGCTCTCTGAGATAGCAGGCAGCAAAAACGCAAAACAGCCGCCCATCCAGCGCCGCGTCATCATCCAACCCACTTTGTTGGTCCGCGCATCGACGGGGGGATAGCACTCCCTCTCCTGCCGGCGCTTCAACAGACAGCCGGGGAAAGTTATTGGATCTCAGCGAAAAGGAGGCGCAAATGAAAACCGTAATCGCAGGCGCGCTAGGAGAGTGCGTTCACGTAGCGGGTGTCAGCAACTTTTTGAGCCTGGCCGAACAGGCCGGCTGGCGCACGGTATTTTTAGGTCCGGCGGTTTCCATCGAAGATTTTCTGGCCGCCGCCCGCCGCGAGCAGGCCATCCCCGATAACCAGATCATGGTAGGGGTTTCGTACCGGCTTACGCCAGAGACCGGGGAGCGGCTGTTGGGCGAGTTTGCCGAAGCTGCCGATGCCTTGCACGCAAGCGGGGTGCGGTTTGTGTTTGGCGGCACGCCGCCTGTAGCCGCGCGCGCCGCCGCCCTGGGCTTCTTTGAGCAGGTTTTTGACGGCTCCGAAAGCAGCGCCGAAGTGCTGGCCTTCCTCAAAGGCGAAGCCGGGCAGGCCCAGGCAGAAATGACTTACCCGCAGGAAACAGTAGCGCGCATCGAAAGGAAGGCCCCTTACCCGCTCTTGCGCCATCACTTTGGTTTGCCCACTCTAGAGGCTACCCTGGAAGGGATCGAGCAAATCGCCGATGCCAAAGTGCTGGATGTGATCTCGTTGGGGATCGACCAGGATGCGCAGGAAAACTTCTTTCATCCAGAGCGCCACAATCCGCGCCGCAAAGGGGCGGGCGGCGCACCGGTGCGCAGCGCTGAGGATTACCGGGCCCTCTTTGCCGCCAGCCGCCGAGGGAACTTCCCACTCTTGCGCACGTATTCTGGCACGGATGATTTCATCCGCCTGGCGGAGATGTATACCGAAACAATCCATAACGCCTGGTGCGCCATTCCCCTCTTCTGGTTCAACCAGATGGATGGGCGCGGCCCCTGGGATCTGGCCGGGTCTATCCGCGAACACCAACAGGTGATGGCCTGGTACGGACAGCGCAACATCCCCGTCGAATTAAACGAACCTCACCATTGGGGAATGCGCGATGCCCCAGACGTGGTTTACGTGGTTTCCGCTTACCTGGCCGCGTACAACGCCCGCGCCTTCGGCGTAAGAGATTACATCGCCCAGTTGATGTTTAACAGCCCCCCAGGGCTATCGGATGCGATGGATCTGGCAAAAATGCTGGCGATTTTAGAACTGATCGAACCGCTGGCCGGGCCGGGGTTCCGCATCTGGCGGCAGACGCGCACCGGGTTGTTGAGCTACCCGCTGGGGATCGAAGCCGCCCGCGCTCACCTGGCGGCCAGCATCTACGTACAAATGGCCCTGTGCCCTCACATCATCCACATTGTGGGCCACACCGAGGCTCACCACGCCGCCACCGCTGCCGATGTAATCGAAGCGGCTCGCATGGCCCAGCGTGTGATCGAAAACGCCTTGCGCGGCCAGCCAGACCTGACTGCCGACCCCAAGATTCAAGAGCGCAAGCGCCAGTTGATGGCCGAAGCTCAAGTGACCTTACAGGCCATCCGCATGCTGGCCGGTGACGCCGCAGTTGACCCGTTCACGGACCCGGCTACACTGGCGCGCGCAGTCACAACGGGCATTTTGGATGCCCCGCAACTAAAAAACAACCGGTTCGGACGAGGCATCATTCGTACCCGCATCCTCTCCGGCGCGTGTCAGGCCGTTGGGCCAGATGGGCTGGCGCTGACCGAAACCGAGCGGATGCGCAGTTTAACCCAGGAGATCATCTCATGACCGCACCGATTAACTACACTGTCATTGGCGCCGGGCATGGCGGCAAGGCCATGGCCGCACACCTGGCCTTAATGGGCCGCCGCGTCACTCTCTACAACCGCACCTACAGCCATATTGAATTTATTGCCAACCGTGGGGGCATCGAACTGGAAGGGCCCGATGCCTCTACTCACGGTTTCGCCCGGTTGGTCTGCGCCACTTCGGATATAGAAACCGCTCTGCGGGATGCTGAAGTGATTATGGTGGTGGTGCCATCCTCGGCCCACGCCGACATCGCCAAAGCCGCCGCCCCATATCTGAAAGACGGCCAAATCATCGTCCTCCACCCTGGGCGCACCGGCGGCGCGATTGAGTTCGACACCGTTTTGCGCCGCAACCAGTGCACAGCCAACGTGGTGATCTCGGAAGCGGAGACGTTCTTATATGCCAGCCGCTCCGATGGCCCCGCTCAGGCGCGTATCTTTCGCATTAAAGAGGCCGTGCCGCTGGCCGCCCTGCCGGCCACCTGTACACAGCAGGTTCTCGCCGCGCTTAAAGAAGTGTACCCACAGTATATTGACGGCGTGAACGTCCTCCACACCGGGTTGAACAACATGGGGGCCATTTTCCATCCGGCCCTGACGATTCTCAACGCCGGGCGCATCGAAAACACGCACGGCGATTTTGAGTTTTACATTGACGGCGTCACCCCTTCGGTGGCCCGCGTGTTAGAGGTGATGGACCGTGAGCGCGTAACGGTGGCCTCGGCTCTGGGCATCCGCGCCCGCACGGCGATGGAGTGGCTGCAATTGGCCTATAACGTCACCGGAGATAATTTACATGAAGCAATCCACAACCAGCAGGGCTATTACGGCATCAAGGCGCCCAATACGCTCAACCACCGCTATATTTTTGAAGATGTTCCCATGAGCCTGGTGCCCATTGCCGCGCTGGGAGAGCGTTACGGCGTCTCCGTCAACGCCATGAGCAGCATGATCCGCCTGGGGTGCATCCTGCACCGCACCGACTACTGGCGGCGTGGGCGCACTCTGGAAAGGCTGGGCATTAAAGACCTGAGCGTCAGTGAATTGACGGAATATGTCAACACCGGCAAGCGCGACTTTCAGGAAGACAGGGCATAACCAGGAGAAGAAAAATCATGTCATCATTTTTACAACTTGTCTTTGCTCTGCTGGTCATTGTGCTGGCGGCCAAAACTGCCAGCTATCTCAGCACGCGCCTGGGCCAACCCTCGGTTCTGGGAGAGCTATTGGTGGGCCTGTTACTCGGCCCTACTCTGCTGAACCTCACGCACCTGCCGTTTATCACCGATGAGCATCTGACGGAAACTGTCGTTCACATCGGCGAATTGGGCGTGCTGCTCTTAATGTTCATCGCCGGGCTGGAACTGCACCTATCGGAACTGGCAAGAAATGCGAGGGTTTCAGCTTTTTCAGGCATTTTGGGGGTGGTTTTGCCGGTAGCGTCTGGATGGGCCGTTGGAGCCGCCTTTGGTTTTGACACCGACAGCGCGTTGTTTCTGGGGTTAATCCTGGGCGCGACCAGCGTGAGCATCTCGGCCCAAACACTGATGGAACTGGGGGTACTGCGCACCCGGGTGGGATTGGGCCTGCTGGGCGCCGCCGTGTTCGATGACATCCTGGTGATCCTGCTGCTGTCAGCTTTCCTGGCGCTGCTGACCGGAACCGGCGGGATAGCGAGCATTGCCATCATTTTTGTGCGCATTACCTTGTTTTTAGCCCTCTCCTTAGCCTTGGGGCTCAAAGGACTGCCCTATCTGACGCGCATATTATCTAAGCTGCCGATCAGCCAGGCGGCGGTCAGCCTGGCGTTGGTGGTACTGTTGCTCTACTCGCTCGCCGCCGAGGTTTTGGGCGGCATGGCGGCTATCACTGGGGCCTTCCTGGCCGGGCTGATGTTCGCCCGTACGCCCGAGAAGGATCGCATCGAACACGGCATCCACGCCCTGGCCTACAGCTTGTTCGTGCCGGTCTTTTTCGTCAGCATTGGCTTAAACGTCAACCTGACGGATGTGGATCCCGGCGCGCTGTGGCTGCTGATCGCCATCTCCGTTGTTGGAATACTTGGTAAACTATTAGGAGCCGGGTTTGGGGCGCGCATTGGCGGGTTTACCCTGCGTGAATCCATCCAATTAGGCGCGGGCATGGTTTCGCGCGGCGAGGTCGGCCTGATCGTCGCCAGTATTGGCGTCAGTGAAGGATTAGTCCCTCCAGATATCTTGTCTGCCGTGATCGGCATGGTCATTATCACTACTCTTGTTACCCCCCCGATGTTGCGGGCGCTTTTCGCCTCGCAAACGACGACCGTTGAAGATCAACCAACCGCAACTTCTGTTCACGCTGAGGAGTAAATCACCATGTTTATGATCCTGTTGATTCTCGACAATCCCGACTACTGCAAAGTCGTTCTGGACGCCTGGGACAACGCCGGGGCTTACGGCGTGACCATCTTACCCAGCACCGGCCTGGGGCGGGTGCGCCGGAGCGCCGGACTGCAGGACGACATGCCCCTGATGCCCAGCCTGGAAGAATTCTTCAAAGAAGAGGAAAGCCAGAACCGCACCCTGATCACCATTGTGCAGGATCAGCCCACCGTTGACCGGATCATCGCGGCGACCGAAAAAATTGTAGGCGACCTTAACGAGCCTAATACCGGAATCCTGGCGGTTCTTCCGGTTACGCAAGTGTACGGCTTACAGCCCAGGGGTAAACGGTCATGATCGCCATCCAGGAGTGCATGAAAAGGCACGTTTTTTCCATCCGCGCCAGCGCGACCATCCGTGAGGCTATCCAGACCCTGATCTCACATCGAATTGGGCTGCTGCCGGTAGTGGATGACGAGATGCACCCGGTGGGTGTCGTCGGGCTGCGTGATCTGCTGAACCTGGCTCTGCCGCCAGTCATTCACCTGCTGAATGACGTAGATTTCATCGGTAATTTTGGAGCGGTCGAAAACTTCCGGCCCGATCCAGCGGTACTCGAGCGGCCAGTTCAGACCATTATGCGCCCTGGAACCGTCGTAGAGGCCAGCAGCGGCCTGCTGCGCTCCTATGCCCTGATGCTGCAGCATGATCTGCATGATTTGCCGGTGGTGGATGCCGAACACCGGCTGGTGGGCATCGCCTCGCGCGTTGATATTGGCACGGCTATTCTTACCAGTTGGGTCGGGGAGCAGGCCCATGGTTAACGCGCTGGTATCTGGCGGCATTTTTGCGGTTAGCCTGGGACTGATCTTCTCTGAGAAAATAAACCGCACTATCGTTACCATGGCAGGCGCCTCGTTGATGATCCTGCTGGGCAGCCTGCTGGGATTCTACACTGAAGAGAATGCCCTTCAATCCATTGATTGGGATACCCTGGGTCTGCTGCTGGGGATGATGATCCTGGTAGCAATGCTAGAGCCAACCGGCTTCTTTCAATATATGGCGGTGCGGGCCAGCAAGCTCTCAGGGGGAGAGCCCGTGCGCCTGTTCCTGCTGTTAGGCTCGGTAACTACAGTGTTGTCTATGTTCCTGGATAACGTCACCACTGTAGTGCTGATTGCCCCCGTGACAGTGCTGATTTGTGAAGTGATGGGACTGCCGCCGGCACCCTTTCTCATGGCGGAGGCACTGCTCTCGAACACGGGCGGCGTAGCGACCCTGGTGGGCGACCCGCCCAATGTGTTAATCGGCTCTGCCGCGAACCTGACGTTCCTCGATTTCATCCTGCACGCCACCCCAGTGGTGTTGTTCGCGTGGGCCGGAGCTGTCATCCTGCTGCGCATCCTCTTTCGCGCCGAACTGCGCGCCCGGCCGATCAACGCCGAGACGATCCAGGCGCTCAACCCTGCCGAAGCCATTACGGACCGGCGGGCAGCAGTGCGCATCCTGATTGTGATAGGCGTGGCTATCCTCCTCTTCTTCCTGCACGGCCTGCTCCACGTCAGCCCGGCGCTGGTGGCGCTTTCGTCTGCGGCGGCGGCGCTCGTGCTGGTGCGCCCACCCGTTGATGACATCTTGCGGCGGGTGGAATGGAGCGTATTGCTGTTCTTTGGAGCGTTGTTTGTGATGGTGGGCGGGTTAGAACGAGCCGGGGTACTTAATCTACTGGTATCTGTGCTGGAGGGCGGCGCGGGGCTGCCTGCGCCGGTGTTTGGCGTGCTGCTGATCTGGGTGGTGGCGCTGATTTCGGCAGTGGTGGATAATGTACCGATTACTATTGCGCTGATCCCGGTGATTCAGGGCTTGGGACAGGCCGGCATGAACCCCAACCCGTTGTGGTGGGCGCTGGCTTTCGGCGCAGGGTTCGGAGGGAATGGAACGATCATTGGATCTTCAGCTAATATTGTCGTGGCGGCGCTCTCTGAAAAAAACCGCAGCCCAATCACCTCGGCGCTGTGGAACCGGCGCGGATTGCCGGTGATGCTGCTCACCTGCCTGATCGCCAGCCTGATCTACTACCTGGCCTACCCCTGGTTTGCTGATTAGCCAATCATTGACCGCATAAAGTAGTACTTCAAATTACAGGTACACTGCGGGCTACGTTTCACAATGTACCCGTAATCCAATAAACAACCTCCAAACAGGCTTTACTTTTTGGACAAATTGAGCAGGGCACGCACCTGATCGCTGGCTGCCTGCAAGCTGCCCCCCAGGTAAATGCCGGGGATTTCCACGCGCAGTCTGGCATCGCGGTCGAAGGCGCGGCCAAAATAGGCGAAGGTAGGGTGGGCGGGCTGTTTTTGCAGAATTTCCTGCATCCGGCGCATCTCGCGGGCCGAATCGTCGCTGGCCGCCGAAAGGACCACCAGCGATGGCAGCGCGTAACTGGAATAATCCGCCAGGTCTTCAACCGAGAGGTCCGGACCCAGGTATTCCACCCGGTAGCCCTTACTGCGCAGCAGGACGGCCAACATCAGAATGCTCAGTTCTTGCGAATCCATCGGCGCGCAGCCCAACAGGACCAGCGGGGCGTTCTGGCGGAGCGGGTAAACCTGGAGCAGCGAAAGCAGCTTGCAGCGCAGATAACCGCTGGCGAAGCGCTCGACCGAAAAACTGATCTCGCCCAGATAGCGGGCCTCATCCAGCCGGCGGATGGCCCCAAGCAGTACTTCTTCGCACATGGTCATCAGATTAAAAATCGCGTGAGCTTCGCGCAGCAGGTCTGAGGCCCGGCCTTCGTTGATTTCGATCAGCGCCTGGTACAGTTCGCGGGCGTAATGAGCGGGCGGCTCATGGCCTGGCTCTTGCACCGGGTTAGGGGCGGCCGGTAGGGCTTCGGGCCAGATGCTCTGGCTTGCCATGGTGCGCAGTTCACTCACCGCGTTGCGAATGGGCATTCCTTCTCCCACCCGGTATTTAATCCAACGCAAGATGGCAACGTCGCGTTCAGAATAGAGACGATAGCGGTTGTTGCCGCGGTAGGGCGTCAGAATATCGTGCCGGCGCTCCCAGGCCCGCAGTGTGACCGGTTGAATGCCGGTCTGTGAAGCAACTGCTTTGATCGTGTACTTCGGCTCGGTCGACAAATCGACGATTGTAGTCATGGTGCTTAACTCCTGGCAATGCAATTCATTTCCCCACTTTGCCGGGTGGATCGGTAAACCACCAACCGATGAATTTTTCGCTCACATCATATCCAAGTAGATATTTTTTATAGTATATACAAGAATAATACTCAAATTCAAGGGGTTTTTCCTTTTCTTAATTTTTTCTAACCTTTCAGACAATATACAGCGACTTGCTAACAGTTTATTTGCATTCTGGCCGCCGCCGGTACGCGTCTGGCAAACCGGCGGGCGAGGTTACGCCGTGCCGCCGAGCGTAAATATTTGCGCAGGTTTTCAGAATCACGTCTAAAATAGAAATTCAACCAGCAGTGATTCTCCGCAGGCAGCTTCGATCAAAGGGCTGGTAGGTCGGGCGAATCCACGCCTGCGCGGGCGTTTTGGTTAAAAGATTTTTGGCGCTTTTCGGGAGCCGGAAGGCGATTATCACGGAGCAGTAGAACCGATGACCGACCATTTTGCCGCGAAAAACCGCGCCGCCTATGATGAGATTGCCCCACGCTTTGCTGAACGCAACGCGGAAATGCTGCCCTATATGCTCGAATCCGCCCACTGGCTGCTCGACGCCGTCCATGCCGCTGGCAATGCCGCGCTCCCGATCCTGGACCTGGGCTGTGGGAGCGGGCGCGACATGGCCTGGTTTGAAGCGCGCGGCGCTCGCCTGATCGGGGCGGATCTATCCTTTGGTATGCTGGCGGAAGCTCGAAAAAACGCGCGCGGCCCGCTTTGCCAGCTCGATATGCGCCGCCTGGCATTTGCCAGCGGGCGTTTCGCCGCTGTGTGGTGCCAGGCCGCTCTTCTGCACCTGCCCAAGCGCCTGGTCCCCACTGCCCTGGCGGAGATACGGCGCGTGCTGGCCCCCGGCGGCGTAGCGCACGTAGCTGTACAGCAAGGCGACAGCGAAGGCTACGAAACCCGCCCCTATGAGCCGGTCGAGCGTTATTATGCCCACTACCAGCCCCACGAACTGGCCGCCCTGCTGCGCGAAGCGGGCTTCAACATTCTCCGCGAGGGAGAAGCTGAAGCCCGCCGTCATTGGCTCTACTGCGGAGTTGGAATTTAGCGGACGAGAGCCACCCTCTTTACACTTTAAGGAGCACTCATGTCTTTTGACCCTACTGCCCTTCCTGAAGCCGAGCGCCAGGCCATTGAACAGGCCGCGCGCGATTACATCGAAGGCTGGTACAGCGGAGATGCGGCGCGCATGGAGCGCAGCCTGCACCCCGACCTTGCCAAGCGCATCGTTTTTCACGACCCGCGCGGATTCGACCGCCTGGAGCCAATCAGCGCGCTGGGGTTGGTAATCGCCACGCGGCGAGGCGTGGGCTGCCAGGTTCCCGAGGCGGAGCGCCGCGCAGAGATCACCATTCTAGATGCGTTTGGCAAGGCCGCCTGTGTGCGCGTGGACGCCGCCGCCTGGGTGGATTACCTGCACCTGGGAAAGTTAAACGGCCAGTGGCAGATTGTCAACGTATTGTGGGAAAAGAGGTAGTTTCGATCCAACTCACGCTGTAGCGTGAGCTGGATCGAAAAAACAGCTTAGAATGCCATAGCCGCGGCTACGCCCGCGCCCGGCTGAAAGTGGTAGCCACAGCCAGCGAGAGCGGTTTCGATGGCCCCGAGGGTTGCCAGCACGTCGCCCTGGTTGACGGAACCCATATGCCCGATGCGAAAGTACTCCGCGCGGATGACCGGGTGCAGGCCGCCCGCCAGAGTGACTCCGGCGCTGCCGACCTTTGCCAGAAATTCCGGCCCGTTTACGCCCGCCGGATAACGCGCGGCCGTCATGGTATGAGCGGCAAGGTGCGGGGCAACGGGAACCTGCGCCAGCCCCAGCGCGTGGATGCCGGCCTTCACCGCCGCGCTGATACGCTGATGGCGGACAATGCGCGCCTCCATGCCCTCGGCTAAAATCTGCCCCAGGCTGACGTTCAGGGCAAATACCAGATTCACCGCTGGCGTACCAAAATAAGCCGGTTTGCGGGCTTCGTAAGCCTGCATCACCGGCAGCCAGTTGGACCAGTCGGCGTAATAACTGCCCACCGGCGTCTGGCGAGCGCGGAAAGCCGCCAGCGCGCGCTCCCCGGCCACCAACAGGGCCAGTCCTGGCGGAACCCCCACCGCCTTCTGCGAAGCCGTCAGAGCCACATCCACGTCCCAGTCATCCATGCGCAGTTCTTCCCCAGCCACCGAACAGACGCCATCCACCACCACCAGGGCATTATAGCGGCGGGCCAGCGCGGCCACGCCCGGCACATCGGCCAGCACGCCGGTGGAAGTATCTACATGCGTCACCGTCACCAGTTTATAAGCCCCCTGGCGGAGCGCCTCTTCCACGGCCTCTAAGCTGGGCCGGTCGCCCACCGGGGCGCGGACCTGCGTCACCTGAGCACCGTAGCGGGCAAGGATGTCGGCAAAGCGGTCGCTAAAGTAGCCGGTATTGACCACTAAGGCCCGGTCACCTGGCTCTATCAGGTTAGCACCGGCAGAATCCATTGCCAGCGTGCCGCTACCGGCCAGCACAAAGGGCTGCCCGGCGGCGCAGTGAAAGACCTGGCGCATCCGTTCTAGTGCCTGACCAAACGCCTCGATAAAATTGGCCGCCAGGTGGCCGGTCGTTGGGGCGCCCATCGCAGCCAGGACCGCCGGCTCAAACTCAATTGGGCCGGGGATCATCAGTAAAGTTCGATTTTTCATGGGTGTTTTCTCCTTCTGCCCGTCTATGATACTCCCAATCAGCCCGGCGAGCGGCGGCGATCTCACGGCCGGGCAAAAAATTACCCGCAAAGTAGCGAAGCGACTGCTCTCGGTCTGCTCCACCCTCGTCTGACTCGAGCAACTGCTCGCCAAAAGCGGCAAAATCCTGCACGATGCGTTCATAGCGGTAATAGGCCAGGGCCATCCAATCCACCTGAACCGGCCCATAGCCCTGATAAAAGAGGGTCGCCGCGCGCTCCCCGTCCCAACTGCCGCCCATCCCCGCCCCAATGAACATCAGGTCGCGCTCCTGGGGGGCCAGGATGGGATTATCCCAATCTACGATATAGAACGCGCCGCCTGGGGTTATCAACAAATTGCCGGGGTGAAGGTCTGCGTGGCACAGCACGAAGTTTAAATCTCTGGCCTGCAGGGCGGCCCCCAATTGGACGGCGCGCGTCACCACATGGCAGATTTCCGCCCGTTGGGCACGCATCAGGGCCGCCAGGCGGGCGGCAACTGGGTCGGCATAGGTGGTGCGTTCCACCTGTTCCTGAAAAAACCTCACCCGCTCGCGCCCGTCAGAAGAAAACGTTTCACGAGGGATTAAACCGGCAAGTTCAGGCGGCAGGCGAACCGAGTGGATGTGCTTGAGAGCCGCGCCAAAGGCGGGCCATTGTTCATCGGTAAGCGCCACCTGGTAGCCATCCTGCCCCGCGATAAAAGGGGAAAGGATCATCCGGTATTCATCCAGGCGGCCCCATAACCGACCGGCGGCGGTTGGCAGCGGCGCAACGACGGCCTTAAGCCCCTGTGACTTTAGAAAATAGGGGAGCGTAACGCTGATCTCCTCAAAAGGGCCGCGGCGCAGTTTCAAGAAGTAAGAGCCGCCATCTTCAGCGGCGACGCGGTAAACCGCCGTGTTCACATCGGCTCCGAGGGGCAGAAACGCCACCTGGGCGGCAGGCAGGCCGTATTCGGCGGCAAGGGCGGCCAGAATGCGGCCGGTGGGGATGGGAGGAGGATTAATCATGGTGTTAAGAAAGCATTAAGCGTTGAAACAGGTAATTAAGGTCAGTTTTTTGTCAGTGATGATCTATATAATGTGATCAAGATTATACGTAGATCCAACTGAATTCCTTACCGGTAATTAAAAAATGCAATTTCCGACTCAAGTGCGTAGATCAGGGGAACGCACTTGACTTGCCAGGAGCCCGGATAAAACGGGCTCTTGCTATTTTAAAGCCACAGGACGGGAACCAACTGCAGCGCACCGGCGTCTTTACTGTACAATATTAATTCCAGCAACACAAGCCGGCCTGGTGGCCTTCGCGTCAGGAAAGGGAATTCCATATGTTCAAAAAGATGGTTGCTATCCTTGCCCATTATCGTTCCCTGGTGATTCTGGTTATCCTGCTGGCCGGTTCGACCAGTTTACTGGTATATGCCCAATACCGTGATCTACGCGCTCAGCGAGCGCAGCCTGTTCCTCTCAATCCTAACTCATCCGGCGCGAACACTTTCGGCCCAAGCATCTCTGGCGGGCGCGCCGACACGGTTAAAGGAGGGCCGTCTGGCATGGCGGGTGAAGTCCGTCCGATCTCGATTCAATTAAGCGAAGGCCAGGCCCAACCCCGGCCGGTTGAGCCGCTGCCGGTTGCCACCGGCGAGCCGCTTTCGGCGGAAGAAACCGAGCAAATCCTGGCGCGTCTGCCCGCCCTGGAAGAACAGGCGGATGACCGGCAGGAGTTCAAGCTCCCCGCGGATCCTATCCCCCCGCCGCGCCCCGGACAGACGATCCAACAATCCTTCCCCCCCGCGCCAGAGGAGATCCCCCCGGCAACCGTTGATACCGGCCCGCTGGAAGTACTGCGCTTTGCTCCCGAAGGCGATCTGGACATCGCGCCGTTTATCAGCGTCACGTTCAGCCAGCCCATGGTCCCTCTAACCACCCTCGACCAACTGGCGGTCAAAGATGTGCCGGTACAGGTGGAGCCAGCACTGCCGGGAACCTGGCGCTGGCTGGGAACGCGCGTACTGACCTTCCAGTATGATTCCGATCAGATTGACCGGCTGCCCAAAGCCACTGAGTACCGTGTGACCATTCCGGCGGGGACGAAATCGCAAACCGGGGGGACGCTGGCCGAAACCGTTTCGTGGACGTTCACCACCCCACCCCCAAAAATCACCCGCTCCTACCCGTCAACTTCTGAGCCGCAGGGCCGGGAACCGCTGTTTTTCATCCACTTCGATCAGCGCATTAACCCGGCGGCGGTATTAGAGACGATCACCGTCACGGCCGGGGGGCAAAAGCACAACCTGACGCTGGTGAGCGCAGAAGAGGCGCAGGCGAACGAGCAGATCAAAGCCCTGATAGAGAACGCCGTCGAGGGGCGCTGGCTGGTATTTAAGACCCAAGAGCCACTGCCGCTGGACTCGGAAGTGGTGGTGCAGGTGGGCCCCGGAACGCCCTCTGCCGAAGGCCCGCTGGTGACGAAAGAAGCTCAGTCGTATTCCTTCCGCACTTACGCGCCCCTACGGGTGGTTGAACACGGCTGTTCCTGGGGCGGCGGCCGCTGCTACCCCCTCAACCCTTTCTACATCCGCTTTAACAACCCCATTGACAGCGAGGTTTACCAAGATGCCATGCTGCGGATTGACCCGCCGCTGCCCGGCGCTTATGTAAACATCCTGGGCGATACCCTCTCCATCCAGGGCCAGAGCAAGGGCCAGACCACTTATACCGTCATCCTTGCCCCTACCCTTCAGGATGTTTTCGGCCAGCAGTTGGGGAGCGAGGTGCAGTTGACCTTCCGCGTTGGCCCAGCCGAGCCGATGTTAATGGGCACCGGCCAGCAATTCATCACCCTCGACCCGGCTGCTCAGAAACCGGAATTTTCGGTGTACAGCATGAATTACACTTCGCTGGACGTTAAAGTCTACGCTGTGCAACCGACCGACTGGCCGGCCTATAAGACCTACCTGCAAAATTACCAGCGCAGCGACGTGAAAGCCGTTGTGCCGGGCCGCAAGGTACTGGATCAAAACCAGCGAATCGAGGCCGCTGGCGACGTTCTCACCGAATTCAAGGTTGATCTGTCTCCGTACATGGATGGCCCGTATGGGCATTTCATCGTGATCGTGTCGCCGCCCTCGTCGCTGCTGCAACGCAGCGCCGACCTGTATTGGCAGACGGTGCAGGCCTGGGTGCAGGTGACGCAAATTGGCCTGGACGCCTTTAACGATCACAGTGAGATGGTGCTGTGGGCCACGAACCTGAAAGACGGCGCACCGCTGAACGGGGTCACGGTGACGGCCCACCCTGGCGGCCAGCAGGCGGTCACTGGAGCGGACGGCGTGGCCCGCATTCCGATCCCAGACGGCGCGTCTTACCTGGTCGCCGAGCTGGGGGCTGACCGGGCGCTGCTGCCGCGCTCCAGTTATTATTGGGGCGAGGACGCCTGGTCGAGCCGCGTTGTCCTCGACACGCTGCGCTGGTATGTGTTCGACGACCGCCATATGTACCGGCCCGGCGAAGAAGTTCACCTGAAGGGCTGGCTGAGGGCAGTTGGCGGCAAGCAGACCGGCGACGTAGGGCTGGTAAGTGACCTGACGGGCGTGCGCTATCAGATCAGCGACGCGCTGGGCAACGAGATCGCCAACGGCTCTGTTGAAACCAACGCCCTGGGCGGCTTTGACTTTTCCTTTACCCTGCCCGAAGCGATGAACCTCGGCAATGTTCAGGTGTTCTTCACCGCCGAAGGCAACCTGAGCGGCTACAACGGCTACCAGTATTACCATACCTTTGAAGTGCAAGAGTTCCGCCGGCCCGAGTTCGAGGTGACGGCGCGCAATGAGACCACCGGCCCATACTTTGCCGGGGGCAGCGCCACGGTAGCCGTAAAGGCCCAATACTACGCCGGCGGCGCACTGCCCGGCGCGGAAGTCAACTGGACGGTGACGACCAGCCCCGGCCATTACGCCCCGCCCAAATGGCCGGACTTTACCTTTGGCGAATGGACGCCCTGGTGGTGGTTTGGCAGGTACTCCGCCGAAGGTTTTGGCCCCCCCGGGCCAGACAGCACGGTAGAAACTTTCAGCGGGCAGACCGATGGAGCGGGCGAGCATTACCTGAACATCAACTTCAGCCAGGGCGAAAAGCCCCAACCGCTCAGCGTCATCGCTCAGGCCACGGTGATGGATGTAAACCGTCAGGCCTGGACGGGCAGCACCAGCCTGCTGGTGCACCCCGCCAGCCTGTACGTGGGCATCCGCAGCGACCGCTACTTTGTAGAACGGGGGACGCCCATCCGGGTGGAGGTGATCGTCACTGATTTAGATGGCAATGCCATCAGTGACCGCCCGGTGGAAGTGCAAGCCGCCCGCCTGGAGTGGAAGTACCGCAGCGGCCAGTGGAATGAAGAAGAGGCTGACGTGCAGGTGTGTACGGTCGGCTCGCAGGCTCAACCGGTGACCTGCACCTTCGACACTCCCCTGGGCGGGACCTACCGGATTACCGCCATCGTCAGCGACGACCAGGGCCGCAGGAACCAAAGCCGCTTCACGCGCTGGGTGAGCGGCGGCGAGGTTCCCCCGGCCCGCGAGGTGAAGCAGGAAACAGCCAACCTGATCCCCGATAAAGAGACCTACCAGCCTGGCGACGTGGCTCAGATTCTGGTGCAGTCGCCCTTCAGCCCTGCCGAGGGACTGCTCACCGTCAACCGCAGTGGGCTGCTTTATACGGAACGCTTCCAGATCACGGATGGCACGGCCACGTTGAGCATCCCGATCCTGGAAGAGCATATCCCCAACCTGTACGTCCAGGTAGACCTGAACGGCGCGGCCCCGCGCGTGGATGACCAGGGCAACCCCCTGCCCAACGCCGCGCCGCGCCCGGCCTACGCCACCGGCAGCCTCAACCTCAACATTCCGCCGATACAGCGCGCCCTGACGCTGGAAGTTGCGCCAGAACAGCCCGCGCTGGAACCCGGCGGCGAAACCATTCTCAACGTGACGGTGAAAGATGCCGCCGGACAACCCGTTGAGGGCGCGGAATTGGCCGTAGTGGTGGTGGATGAAGCCGTTTTGGCCCTCAGCGGCTACCAGATGCAGGATCCGCTGGATGTCTTTTATTCGACCCTCTGGCAAGACTGGTCGGGCGTGTATGGGCGCGCTTCGATCGTGCTGGCCGACCCGCAGGCGCTGGCTCAGAACGCGCGAGATACAGCCGCTTCTCGCATAGCGCTGGAACAGGAAAAAGGCGCAGCAGGTGCTGACATGGCCTTCGCGGCCCCGCAGGCTACGATGGCGGTAGCTGAAATGCCGGCGGCTCAGATGGCCGCTGATACAGCCAGCGCGGCTCAGTCACAGCCCATTCGCATGCGCATTGATTTCAACCCGCTGGCAACCTTCGCGCCGGAAGTGCTGACTGACGCAAACGGGCAGGCGCACGTGGAGATCAGACTGCCCGATAACCTCACCCGCTACCGCATTATGGTGGCGGCGGTGGAAGGTGGGCGGCGCTTTGGCCGGGGCGAAGCCAACCTGACGGCTCGCCTGCCGCTGATGGTGCGCCCCTCAGCCCCGCGCTTCTTGAACTTTGGTGACCACTTTGAACTGCCGGTGGTTTTGCAGAACCAGACGGATGAGCCAATGAACGTGGATGTGGCCGTACGCGCCGTCAACCTGGAACTGACCGGCCCGACAGGCGTGCGCGTGAGCGTGCCGGCTAATGATCGGGTGGAAGTGCGCTTTGAGGCCGCCGCACAGATGGCCGGGCAGGCGCGCATCCAGGTGGCGGCCACGACCGTCACCGCTGGCGGGGAGAGTTATGCCGATGCGGCCACGGTGGACCTGCCCGTCTACACCCCGGCAACTACCGAAGCCTTCGCCACTTACGGCGTGATTGACGAAGGGGCCATCGCTCAACCACTGGAAACGCCGGTTGGGGTCTTTCCGCAGTATGGCGGGCTGGAAGTATCCACCTCTTCCACCGCACTGCAGGCGCTGACCGATGCGGTGCTGTACCTGGTTTCGTATCCCTTTGACTGTTCGGAACAGATCGCCTCGCGGGTGCTGGCAGTAGCGGCCCTGCGCGACGTGCTGACGGCCTTCGATGCCGAGGGACTGCCCTCGCCGGCAGAAATGGAAGCCGCCGTGCAGCGCGACTTGGAACTGCTCCATACCATCCAAAATGATGATGGAGGCTTCCCATACTGGCGGCGCGGGCAAGAGTCGATCCCGTTCAACACTATTCACAGCGCCCACGCCATCTACCGCGCCCAATCCAAAGGTTTCAGTGTCCCTGAGGGGATGCAGGAACGCGCCCTGGCCTACCTGCGTCAGATTGAGAATTACTACCCTTCCTATTACAACCAACAGACTCGCTGGACCCTCAGCGCCTACGCGCTGTACGTCCGCCATTTAGCGGGCGACCGCGACCCGCAAAAAGCCCTCAACCTGATCCGCGAAGCCGGGCTGGAAAACCTCTCGCTGGATGCAGTCGGCTGGTTGTGGCCGGTGCTGCAAGATGACGCCGCGGCGAGCGAGCAACTGGCCCAAATTCGCCGCCATGTGACCAACCGCGCCGTGGAAACGGCGGGGGCGGCCAATTTTACAACCCAATACGACGATCAGAACTACCTGCTGCTCGGCTCTGACCGCCGCACCGATGCAATCCTGCTGGACGCGCTGATCGGCGACAACCCACAGCACGACCTGATCCCCAAAGTAGTGAATGGACTGCTGGCGCACCGCACGCGCGGGCGCTGGATGAACACGCAAGAAAACGTCTTTGTCCTGCTGGCGCTCGACCGTTACTTTAACACCTTCGAGGCCCAAACCCCCGACTTTGTGGCGCGTATCTGGCTGGGGCAAACCTACGCCGGGGGCCATGAGTTCCGCGGGCGCACCACCGACCGCCAGGCCACCACCATCCCTATGGAATACCTGGTTAACCCCGAACTGGGCGGCGGAACCATCCAGAACTTGATCTTGAGCAAAGAGGGGAGCGGCCGCCTGTACTACCGTCTGGGCCTGACCTACGCCCCTACCAACCTGCGCCTCGATGCGCTCGACATGGGCTTTATCGTCCGGCGCGTCTATGAAGCCGTGGATGACCCCGATGACGTGCGCCTGGATGACGATGGCGTCTGGCACATCCGGGCAGGGGCGCGGGTGCGCGTGCGGGTGACCCTGGTGGCCGACAACCGCCGCTATCACGTAGCCCTGGTTGACCGCCTGCCTGCCGGGTTGGAGATCATCAACCCTGGCCTGGCCGTCTCTGGCGACCTGCCGCGCGACCCCAATCAACGGGAAAGGCATTCCTATTGGTGGTGGAGCCGCTGGTACGAACACCAAAACCTGCGCGACGAGCGCGTCGAAGTCTTCACAACCCTGCTGTGGGATGGGGTGTACGAATACACCTACGTGGCTCGCGCCACCACGCCGGGGACTTTTGTCGTGCCACCCGCAAAGGCCGAGGAAATGTATTCGCCCGAAACGTTTGGCCGCAGCGCCGGGGACCTGGTAGTGATTGAGTAACGCATACTCGCCAATCTAGACAAAAATCGGCGCGAGCGCAGCGGAAAAAGGCGCTCGCGCCTATAATTATGGATTATGAATGAGACCGAAATGAGCGTGGTCAATGGGGTAAATGAGATCGAAACGCCCTGGTTTCGCCAGTTTTACGTTGAAGGCCACCTTCTGCCGCTCAAAAGGGCGGCACAGCCGGAAGAAATCGCCGGGGTGGCTTACTTTTTGGCTGGCCCCGATGCCTCATACATCACCGGGCAGGTGATCACGGTGGACGGCGGCTTGACGATCACGTTTTAAGTTCAGGAGGGCGGAATGAACGACAAAATCAGAGTTGGATTGGTGGGCTGTGGAGCCATCAGCGGCGCGCATCTGGAGGCCTACCGCAAACTGACTGACGATTTTGAGGTGCTGGCAGTCTGTGACGTGGTGAAAGAAAAGGCCATGCGGCGCGCCGAGGAATTTGGAATCCCCCGCGCGGTGACGGACATCGAGGAATTGTACCGCATGGCCGACCTGGACGTGATTGACATCTGTACGCCGCCCTACCTGCACCCCGGCATGGCGCTGGGAGCTATGGAGGCCGGCAAGTACGCCTTTTGCGAAAAGCCCATCGCCGGAGCACTGGCCGACATTGACCGGCTGGAGGAGGCCGAGCGCCGCACCGGCAAGCGTGTGATGCCCATTTTTAATTACCGCTTCGGATTTGGCTTGCAGCGCCTGCTGTACCTGAAACGACTGGGACTGACCGGGCGGCTGATCTTGAGCACCGTAGAAACTCATTGGCGCCGTCCACCGGGATATTTTGCCGTGCGTTGGAGGGCTGGCTGGCGCACTGCCCTGGGAGGCGCTTTTATCGGCCATGCCATCCACGCGCACGACGCTCTTTACGCTGTGGCCGGCCCGGCTCGCAGTGTTTTTGCGCACGCCGCCACGCTGACGAATGCCATGGAGATCGAAGACACCCTGGCCGTCTCGGCAGAAATGGCCGACGGTTCGTTGGCGGCGCTCTCGGTAACGTTTGGCTCGATGGTGGAGATCTCGCGCCACCGCTACTGCTTCAGCCAGTTAACGGCCGAAAGTAATACCAGCCCCTACGCCTCGCACACCAGCGACCCCTGGCAGTTCAGTCCAGCGCCAGAGGTGGCCGGCCCGGTGCAGGAAGCGTTAGCCGCCTTTCAGCCGGAGCCGCCGGAGGGTTTTGTGGGGCAGTTCTGGCGCTTTGCGCGGGCCATGCGCAGCGGCGGAGAGCTGCCTATCACCCTGGCGGATGGGCGGCGGGCAATTGAACTGGTTACGGCGGTGTACGCCTCGGCAGCCACGGGCCTGCCCGTCCGCCTGCCGATTGGGCCCGACCACCCGTATTATGCAGGCTGTATTCCGCCAGATGCACAGCCGATTGACGCATTTGTTGACTATGCCGGGCATCAGGAAGCCTCGGGCTGGAAACCCAAAGACGTATAAATATGCCCAAAATCGAAACGCTTGATTTTTTTACCTGGCTATGCCAGAAATCCTCGATATTGGCGATGGCAGCCAGGATGCCCTGCTGGTGCGCGTCAGCGCGGGCGGCATGGTTGGCTGGGGGGAATGCGAGGCTTCGCCCCTCGTGACCATTGCGGCGGATGAACGTCACCATCGAAGTCAACGGCCAACGTTTATACTGCAAAGAAGGATAACCCCATGACTACCATGCACAATGTTCCCTTTGAAAAGCACGACTGCATCCGCTTTGGATTGATCGGCGCGGGCGAGCGCGGGCGCTACCTGCTGCACGAACTGCTGGCCTGCGAGGGCGTCGAAGTCAAAGCCATTGCCGATGTCAGCGAGCAGGCTGTAAAGAAAGCCAGTGAGCGCGTCTCTCAGGCGGGCTACAAGCCCCCGGTCACTTTTACCGGCCCAGACGCCTGGCGCAGACTGCTGGAAGAAGACCTAGACCTGGTTTACATCGCCACGCCCTGGAATACCCACACCCCCTACGCGGTAGCCGCGATGGAAGTAGGCAAGCACGTGGGCGTCGAGGTTCCGGCGGCGGAAACCTTGGAAGAGTGTTGGCAGTTGGTCGAAACCTCAGAGCGCACCCGCCGCCACTGCGTGATGCTCGAAAACTGCTGTTACGACTACTGGGAAACGTTGGTGAAGCGCATGGTGCGCGCCGGGCTGTTGGGCACGCTCACGCACGCCGAATGCGCTTACATCCACGACCTGCGCGCCATGCTGTTGACGGATTACTCCGAAGGGCTTTGGCGGCGGCGGCCTCATCTCACCCGCACCGGCAATCTGTACCCCACGCATGGATTGGGCCCGGTGGCACAGATTATGGGGATTGGAGAGGAAGACGCTTTTGACTTCATGGTTTCGATGAGCAGCCTCTCCGCCGGTCTGAGCGAGTACCGCGACCGGGTCCTGCCGCCTGATGATCCCAAGCGCGCCGAGACTTACATCCTGGGCGATATGAACACCAGCCTGATCCGCACCCGGCGAGGCCGCACCATCCTGCTCCAGCACAGCGTGGTTAGCCCCCGGCCATACGACCGCATTTTCCTCATCTCCGGCACGCGCGGGACCTTCCGCGACTATCCGCCGCGCCTGTACCTGGATGGGGTCAACCGCCACGAAGAATGGCTGCCGCTGGACGAGTATCGGGCGCAGTATGAAGATCCGCTGTGGACCCATTTTGGCGAGCAGGCCCGCAAGCAGGGAGGGCACGGCGGGATGGATTTTATTATGAACTACCGGCTGGTGCAGATTATCCGCGCGGGCCTGCCGCCCGACAGTGACGTATACGACGCCGCCGACTGGAGCGCGCCAGGGCCGCTTTCCGATCTTTCCATTGCCCGCCGCAGTGCGCCGGTGGATTTTCCCGATTTCCGCAGGCTGAATCGGTAAGCGGCAACCTTATGGATGCGGGTAAATGGCATTCTGGCGCGGGTCTGAGGCCAGGTATAATACGCAGGCGGGCATACCGGGCTGAAGGCGCGCGCCGGGCGGGTTGAGGGTGGTGACTTTGCCCTCAAACGACTGCCCGTTGACCTGGTAGCGGTAGGTAATCGTCCAGGGGTGGCGTTGATTGACCCGCACGGCGTAATTTTCGGTCACTTCGAGGATTTGCCCGCAGGCGGCCTCGCCCCATTGGAGAACGTGGACGGTTTTGCGCGCGCCATCGTAGCGCCAGGCGAGCACGCCCGCGCCCCCCGCGAGCATGAGCAGGCCGAGCAGCGCAAAGGGGATGCCGACAAAAGCGGTGATGATACCGAGCGTCAGGCTGGCCCCGACCACCACAAAAATGCCGCCCACCAGGATAAACACGCCGCCGGTAATGGCCCAACCGTCACTAACCAGCAAACGCCAGGCATAGCGGTTGGCAATGGGCCGGGGCGCAGGTGGCAGGTTGGGGAGGGCCGCTTGCTGGGGTGCATCCTCGCTGGCTTCCACGCGCTCAGGTAGGGCGATGGGCCCGCCGCAGTTCTTGCAATTGGACTGAAACTGGAGATAGTTGGTTCCACACCAGGGACAGGTAATCATCAAAAAACCTTCTGCGTGATTTCAAAGTGCGCCGTATTCCGTCCGCATAATCACTTCGGCCTGCATTTCGGGCGTCAGACGGGTGAAATAGTCAGTATAACCACCGATGCGCACGACCAGGTCGCGGTAGGCTTCGGGGTTCTGCTGGGCGGCCTTCAGAACGGCGGCGTCCACAACGTTCACCTGGGTTTCAAAGCCGCCGCGCTCCAAAAAGGTGACGATCAGGTCTTGCAAACGGCGGGCGGTTTGGGGCGTTTTAAACAAAGAGGCGGGGAATTTCATATTGAAGGCCGCGCCGCCGATCAGAGGGGCGGCGTCCCACGAAGTAACCGAGAGGACGGCGGCTGTCGGCCCGGCCTTTTCGCGGCCCTGAGCGGCCCCACAGCCATCGGCAAAAGGAAAACCCGCCCGCCGGCCGTCGGGGGTGGCTCCACAGGCGCTGCCCAGGCGCTCGTGCATCACCCAGCAGAACGCGCCCGGCACAAAGGGGCTGTCGTCGGGGTGCATGGCATAGCGGGCGCACTCCTGCCGGACAAAGGTAACAATCTCTCCCACCAATTCATCAACTGCGGCGCAGTCATTGCCGTATTTGGGATAGCCGTTGAGGAATCGCTGGCGCTCGACCTCATGACCGTCAAAGTTGGCCTGCAAGATGGCGTGCAGTTCAGCCAGCGTCAGGCGCTTCTGCTCGTACACCTCAGAACGGATCACATACAGCGAGTCAGCCAGATTCGCCAGCCCCACAAAAGAGCATTCCACCCAGTTATAGCGCGCCCCGCCGTCGTCAATATCCTGCCCGCGCGCCAGACAGTCGCGCGTAAAGACGCTCTGGAGCGGCTTGCCGCCCCACTGCTGGCGGATGCGGCGGCTGTGATTTTCCGCCTCCACCGCCGCGCCGATCTGTGCCGCCAGCCTCGCCCGATAGCCGGATAGGAAATCCGCAAACGTTTGCGCTGGACAGCCGCTCTCCACCTGAGCGGCAATTTCATCCAGCAGAATCTGGCAGGTGGAGAAATACGGCGAGGCCACCCATACATTGCTGGCCCCTACGGGAGTGATCTCTACGCAGGTGGAATTGACGTAATTCCAGCTCTCTTCTGGCGGCACGCCGTAGAGCCGCAGTCCGCGCTGGATGGTTTCATCGCCAAAGAAGGCCGGGTTGGGCAGGCCGCGGGTGATCAACTCCACGCCAAGGGCCGTCAGTTCGGGGGGCGTTTCAGCGTGCCAGCAGACCCCCACGGTAGGGTAAACCAGGCGGGTGCGCCGCAGGGCTTCGAGGCAGAGGTACGAAAGCGAGTTGGTCAGGTCGCGGCCCTGTGCGTCACGCCCGCCTACCATGACGGAGATCGCCAGCCCGTCGGGGATATTCTCGTTGAGCAAGATGTACAGGCATTCGATCAGCAGCAGAGCCCGCTCTGGCGTAATACGCCCGGCGGCCAGGTCGGTCTGGTAGTAGGGCGCAAGCGTGCGGTCGAGATGGCCGGGGTTGATAAGAAAAGCTCGGTCGGCCATCTGACAGCCCAAAATCGCCAGCCAGGTAAGCTGGAGCGCCTCGAAGAACGTGGCCGGCGGCAGGTGCGCCACCCGGCGGCAGGCCGCAGCGATGGCGTCTAACTCGCCCTGACGCGGCCCGGCGGCCTGGGCCGCGGCCCGATCAGCGGTTTGAGCGGCGTTCTCGATCCACAGCGACAATCCTTCCAGGGCATCTCCGAAAGCGTGATACACCTCGGCCCGTTTCCCCAGAGCGGCGCGTTCCAGAGTCAGCACTTCGGCGCGCAGGCCATCGAGCCCCAGAGCATACAGACGGCTGAAATCTAACTGGCAGTGACCGGCTTGCCCCGGCGTGTACAGGTACGGGAAGTGTTCCTGCAAGTACGCGCGCGCTTCGCGGCGCTCGGCGGCCCATTCCGGGCGGTCATGCGCCAGCCGCCCGGCCAGCAGTTCGAGATCGTCAATTTCCAGCGGGGTCCAGGCCAGCAGGTCGCGGGTAAGTATGCCGCGCCGCACCGTCCACGAAGAAACCCCCGCCGAGGCCCGCAAAGAGCGGGCCATCAGACGCGGGTCGCCATCCCACGGAAGGGTATAGGGCTTGCGCTCCAGGCAGCGCAGCCGCAGTTGTTGAATCCGCTCGTCAGCTTCCATGCCGGTTCGTCCCACTCATCCAAATTTTCTCGCGATGTAAGTCCATCCAGGCTGATCCAGGTCTCTTTCCCTATTGTATAATGAAATCCACGCCAATTGGATCATCAACTCACCCAAGGATCTTCACAAACAGCCATGCCCAAGCGCGCATTTTATCTTTCAATTCTCTGCCTGCTGCTGGCCGGGTGCCAGGGCCGCGGGCTGATCTTCGCGGCCACGCCGACCCCCACTGCCAGCCCCACCCCTGCCGGAACTTCCACGCCCACCCCACTGCCCCCTTTGGTGGTGGCAATTGACCCCACCGTCACCCGCCAGACGCTCCGCGAAGTGGGCGGAGGCAATTACATCCATTACTTTGGGGGCGTCGAAACGGCGCTCGACCCCGTCTCCACGCTTAACCTCAAAACGCTGAAGCCCGACGTGGTGCGCGTGCGCATTGATTTGGATCAGTGGGAACCCACTGCGGGAGTCAGCGGAGAAGCGCGCTTTCACAACGAACGGCACGTGAAGGCCACCTTCGAGTTTATGCAAACCGCGCGCCGCGAAAACCCCAACCTTCTCATCGCCGCCAGCGTGTGGAAAATTGCAGACTGGATGGTCGCCAACCCAGAACAGGCAGAGGGGCGGGTGATCCCACCCGAAAAATACGCCGCCGTGATCGATTCGCTGGCCCACTGGCTGATGCGGGCGCGCGATGAATATGGGGTAGAAGTGGATTACATCTCGTTCAATGAGGCCAATATTGGCATTACGGTATTAATGTCCTCGGCGGAACAGGTGGAATTTATCCGCCAGGCCGGGCCGGCCTTTACAGAAATGGGCCTGAAGACGCGCTGGCTGTTGGGCGATGCGTCCTCGATGGCCGCCGCCGCCTCGTACACCCCGCCCATTTACGCGGCGGAGGATATCCGCCCCTATTTGGGCCCGTACAGCTTTCATTCGTGGGATTCGCAGGTGACGGACCTGATTCTGAAGGAAATCGGCAAGTTCGTGGATGAAAACGGATTGGAAGCCTGGTGTACAGAGGCCGGTTGGGACCCACAGCAGTGGAACCGCCCCGCCGAATTCCCTACCTGGCGGCACGCCCTGAAGCTGGCGAATATTTACACCCGCGTACTGCGCGATACGCGCGCCACAACCATGTTGTATTGGGAAATGATGGGGCGGGACTATTCTATCAACGATGGTCAGAACCCCTTCCCGGCCCTGCTCTACCTGGCCGAGCTGAAACGGCACTTCCCGGCGGGCGCGCAGATTGTCCAAACCCCCGACCGTGAGATCGAAACCATCACCGTCCTCAGTCTGGCGGCCAAAACGCCCAATGGCTTTGCGGTGCAGTTGGTTAACCAGGTCAACAGTGAACGGATGGTACTGCTGACCGGTCTGCCCGCCGGCGCTTACCGCCTGGTGCGCCTGAGCGAAGCTGGAGGCGGGCGGCAGGAGCTAGAAGCACCTCTTACAACCTCTGACGGACAGCTACAGCTCACCCTGCCTGCCAGCAGTATCACGTTTTTAAGCACCGGCGCGCCGGAATGACCGGTATCATCTTTGAAATCCAGCGCTTTTCCATCCAGGATGGGCCAGGGATTCGCACAACGGTTTTCCTTAAGGGCTGTCCACTGCGCTGCCTGTGGTGTCACAACCCTGAAAGCCAGGAAAGGGATCCTGAAATCTTCTTCATTCCCGAAAAATGCATCGGCTGCCGCTACTGTCAGCAGGTTTGCCCGCGTGGAAGCCACGAATTTGCAGACGGTCAGCACATCTTCCACCGTGACCGCTGTGACCGCTGTGGGCTTTGCACGTCTCAGTGCTACGCCGGGGCATTAGAGGTGGTTGGACGGCAGGCCGCGGTGGAAGACGTGATCGCGGAGGTGATGAAAGACCTGCCTTTTTACCGTAACTCTGGCGGAGGGCTGACGGTTTCGGGCGGCGAGCCGATGATGCAGTTCGACTTCACCCGCGCCCTGCTGCAAGCCGCGCGCGAGCGGGAGATTCATACCTGCATCGAAACGTCGGGCGGCACGCCGCGCGCCCATTACCTGGAAATCTTGCCCCTGGTGGACCTGTTCCTGTTCGACGTGAAAGAGACCGACCCTATCCGGCATCTCCAATTTACGGGCGCACCTCTAACGCTTCTCCATGCCAATCTGCTGGCGCTGGATCAGGCCGGAGCGGCGCTGATTCTGCGCTGCCCGATCATCCCCGGCCTGAACGACCGTCCCGATCACTTTTTGGCCGTCGCGGCGCTGGCGAATCGGCTGGAACACGCCCAGGAAATTCACGTTTTGCCCTACCACGCTTTGGGAGAGTCGAAAAACGCGCGCCTGGGCAAAACGCCGCCCCTCAGCGGGATCGCCATGCCAGCAGTGGAGCGCGTACAGGCCTGGGTAGAAGCAATTCAGAAGCACAGCAAGGTTAAGGTGCTGACCTTATAACTTCAATTCGAGATGCTGGCGCACCACCGGAGCTTAAGCCGCGCATGGCCTACTACCTGACTTACGACCTGGGAACCACAGCCCTGAAAACCGCCCTCATCAGCGCAGATGGCCGGCTGGCGGCTGCCGCCACCCGCGAGTATACCCCGCGCAGTCCTGCGCCCGGCCAGGCCGAGATGGAGCCAGAGGTCTACTGGCAGGCGGTGGTGGAAACTACGCGCCAGGTCTTCGCCCAGGCTGGCGGCGAGGTGCTGGCAGTTGGCTTTAGCTCGCAGGGGCAGACATTTATTCCACTGGATAGGCACGGGCGGCCCCTTTACCCGGCCATCCTCTGGTTAGATTTGCGCGCCCGCGAGGTCGCCGCGGAATGGCAGGCGCGCTGGCTCTCTCCCGCGCGCTTTCAACGGATGTGCGGCTATGCGTACCTGCCCGCGGAACTGACCGTCTTTAAAATTGCCTGGCTGCGCGAGCATCACCCGCCGGCTCACCGCGCCTGGAAGTTCCTTTTCCTGCCCGATTACATCCTCTACCTGCTGACCGGCGAGACGGTCACCGACCCGGTGCTGGCACGCATGGGGGGGCTGTTCAGCCTGGAGCGTAATGATTGGGACCCCGACCTGCTGGCCGCCGCAGGGGTGCAGCGCGAGCAGTTGCCTGCGGTCCTGCCGCCGGGGAGCATAGCCGGACGGCTGACGGCACAGGCCGCCGAGGCATTGGGCCTGACGCCGGGCATTCCGGTCTGCACGGGGTGCAATGACCAACTGGCGGGAGGGATTGGGGCTGGCAACGTGCGGGCGGGGATCATCAGCGAGACGACCGGCACGGCCCTGGCGGTGATCGCCACCACGCCCGCACTGCCAGACGACCCGCGCCTGGTAGTGGGGACGCACGCCGTACCGGGGCTGTATTACGCCATGTCCTTTTCCAATACCTCAGCGGTACTGCTCACCTGGCTGCGTGAGGTGTGTGGGCGAGCGGGCGAAGACTTCGCGGACTTCCTGAGCGGAGTTGGGCGCATTCCCCCTGGCAGCGACGGGCTGACGGTCCTGCCGCACTTCGCCGGAACGCCCGCAGACCCTGCGGCACGGGGGGCCTTCGTGGGACTGACGCTCAGCCACACCCGCGATCACCTGGCGCGGGCCATTATGGAAGCCTGCGCGTGCCTGCTGCGCGAACATGTAGAACCTTTTGAGGCGCTTTTTACGGTGGACGGGGTGCGCTCGATGGGCGGTGCGGCCCGCAGTGACCTGTGGCTGCAACTAAAGGCCGATCTGCTGGGCCTGCCGGTGGAGCGCCCGGCCTGCCCGCAGCCCGCCAACCTGGGCGCGGCGATGCTGGCGGCGGTCGGTACAGGCCGTTTTGCGCACCTGGCCGAAGCCGCGGCGGCATGGTACCGCCCGGCGGCGGTTTTTACGCCCGACCCGACCCGGTGGGAAATTTATCAGGGCGTTTATGCCCGCTACCGAAGCTACAGCCAGCGGCTTTATGGTCTATAATTCCCCCATTGGGGATTTGAGAAAATAAGAGTCCAGTTGAACAGGTCTACGCTAACCAACGGTGCAGGTTTTCACGCACGAAGTCATCATCGTTGAGGGTTGGGTACATACGGTAAACGCGCTCAATTTCTTCAGCCTGACCAGGCGATAACCCCTCGCGCTCATCCAGACAGAAATGGTTTTCGAGCAGGCCCTGACGGCGCAGCACCTCATGGATGCCCGCCAGCACCCCGGCATAGCCGTTGGCGGCGTCGAAGAAGGCCGCGTTGCAGTCCGTCACCTGACCGGCCAGGACGAGCAACTGCTGTGGAATCGCCCCTGACCGGCGCGCCAGGCGGCAGGCCTCTAATAGTTCAACGGCCCGTTTCGTCCAGCAGGCCCAATGGCCCAACAGTCCCCCGGCCATGCCCAGCGTAACCTCGCGCCCGCCGGTAGTCAGGCGATATTCACTCAGCAGGTCCAACACAATGTGATCGTCATTGCCGGTGTAGAGGGCGATCTCGCCGCCGCGTCCCGAATCGGCCACGGCGCGCACCACATCAAGGGTCTGGTAGCGGTTAAAGGGCGCAATTTTAATGGCAATTACATTCTCAATCTCAGCGAACTCGCGCCAGAAGCGGTAAGAAAGCACCCGCCCGCCCACCGCCGGCTGCAGGTAAAAGCCAAACAGCGGAATCTCACGCGCTACAACGCGGGCATGGCGCACCAGTTCAGCATCACTCGCATGGGGCAGGGCCGCCAACGAGAGCAGCCCCGCGTGATAGCCCCAATCGCGCGCCAGAGCGGCCTCGCGCGCGGCCTGTTCGGTTGGCCCCACCACGCCGGCCACGCGCACAATGCGCCGCGCATGCGCGCGTTCCCAGGCGGTTACGGTTTCGGCGGCCAGCTTTAATACCGGCTCGAAGAGGGCAAATTGAGGGCTGCGGATGGCAAACTGGGTGGTATGCACGCCCACGGCCACGCCCCCGGCCCCGGCATCGAGGTAATAGCGCGTCAGGGCGCGTTGGCGGCGCTCGTCAAAGCGCCTGTGATGATCCAGCGCCAGCGGGTGGGCCGGGATGACCATGCCTTCTAACAGGGCAGTGCGTACCCAGGCGGGCGGCTGGGGATAATCTTCAGCCATCAATACCTCCCGTCGCGGGTCTCAAAATGGGTGGGTTTGTTCAGGGTGCGACCGCCGGCGGCGGCCCAGTGGGCCGTCTGGCGGATCATCCAATCGAGAGGCGTGGGCGGCGGCCCCAGCCGCTCCACCATCCGGCGGCAATCAGCCAGCAGGGCGGTACCGGCCTCGTTCCCCGTAAAGGTGACGGCTCGGCCCAGCGCATGGGCCAGTTGCGCGGCCAGATCACGCACTGCCAGGGGCTGCGGGCCGGTGAGGTTCAGCGCCAGCGGCGGCGACTGCGCCAGGGCCAGCGCGCGCAGGATGAACTCATTGGCGTCACCCTGCCAGATGCAGTTCAGGTAGCCCATGCACACATCCACCGGTTCGCCGCGCAGGATTTTTTGGGCCAGGTCCATCAGCACCCCGTAACGCAGATCAACAGCGTAAAACAGGCGGATGAGCACCAGCGGCGTGCCATTCTGAAGCGAGAAATATTCAAAAATGCGCTCGCGGGCCACGCAGGCGTTAGAATACTCGCCCAAGGGGGTGAGAGGGACATCCTCGGATGAACCCGAGCCATCTACCGGCGTAAGCGGGTAAACGTTGCCGCTGGAGAGCGCCGCGATGCGCGCCTGAGGGTAACGCTCGCAGGTAAAGGCGGCGGGCAGGGTCATCGTGGCCCAGGTAAGAGCCGGGTTGCTGGAAGTGCCGAACTTCAACCCCACCAGGTAGGCGATATTCTCGCTGTCGGGCAGGCGGGCATAAGCGGCGCGCTCCATCAGGTCCAGGCTGAGGGTGCGCACGCCGCGCCCTTCTAACCAGGCACGCGCCTGCGGGTTCGAGAACCGGCTGACGGCGATCACTTCCAGCGGGTGTTTGGCCGCCTCGGCGGCGCGTTTCGCCAACACCGCCAGGGTGGGGCCCATCTTGCCGCCCGCCCCCAAAATCACCAGCGGCGAGCGCACGCTGCGGATCATCTCCACCAGCACAGGGCGCGGGCGGGTCATCACTTCATCGAGCGTATCTTCATCTTGAATGAAAGGAAAAGCAGGATTATCCAAAAGCGACCTCCTGACGCCTGCGCGCCTTCCAGATTATCCCTGCCGGTAGAAAAGAACAGGCCCCCAAGGAAATCCGCACCCGGGGGGCCTATGCTCTATAAGTCTCTTACCAGTCGATGGCCGTGCCGTCGTCTGGGCTGTAAGTTTCAGGGTTGCGCCATTCGTGGCCGATTTTGTCGGCCAGAGCTTCTTCGTCCAGTTCGATGCCCAACCCCGGAGCGGTGGGCAGTTCCACGTAGCCATCCTTCGCCACAAAGGGGGTCTTCAGGTAGCCTTCGCCCAACGAAACATGTTCCTGGGCGATAAAATTGGGGATGGTGGCGTCTAGCTGGATGCAGGCGGCCAGCGAAATCGGCCCAAGCGGATTGTGCGGGGCCACTCCGGCGTAGTAGGCTTCGGCCATGCCGGCGATAATATGCACCTCGTGGATGCCCCCGGCGTGGCACAGGTCGGGCTGGACAATCGAGACGGCGCGCTTCTCCAACAGTTCGCGGAAGCCCCACCTGGTAAAGATGCGCTCGCCAGCGGCAATCGGCAGGTGCGTTCCACGGGCGATGTCGGCCATCACGTCTACGTTTTGGCACTGCACCGGCTCTTCGATAAACATCGGCTGATACGGCTCTAACGCCTTAATCAGCAGTTTGGCCGTCTGCGGGCTGACAGCCCCATGGAAGTCAACGGCGATATCGGCTTCCGGCCCGCCAGCTTCACGCAGGGCGGCAAAATGCGCTACAGCGCGATCCACAAAAGCCTTGTTCTCGATAATGCGCGCGCTCCTGCCGCCCACCCCGGTTTTGAAGGCAGTGAAGCCCTTCGCCATCCAATCTTTGATTTGGGCCGGCTCGCTGGCGTGTTTATACAGACGGATGCGGTCACGGGTAGGGCCGCCAAAGAGCTTGTAGACGGGCACGCCCAGGGCCTTACCGGTGAGATCCCAAAGGGCCTGTTCCACGCCGCTGAGGGCGCTGGTGAGGATGGGGCCGCCGCGATAAAAGGCGTGTTTGTACATGGCCTGCCAGTGGTGAACCACGCGGGTGGGGTCTTGACCCACCAGGTAGGGGGCCAGTTCGGCTACGGCCTGGGCACAGGTTAAGGCGCGGCCTTCGAGGATGGGTTCGCCCAACCCAACCAGCCCTTCATCGGTGTGGACTTTTAAGAACAGCCAGCGCGGCTTGACAAGGAACGTTTCGAGTCTGGTGATTTTCATTGGATACCTCGATAAGAAGTTGAATTACCCTGATGATAAACCTCTACAGCACGCCCTCCAGGCGTCGGCGGGCGGCCAAGATCCAATCTTCGCCCGGCTGAAGGGGGCGCAGGATGAATCCGAAGTGATACTTACCCGGCAGTACCAGGAATTCGGGATGGACCGAAGCGGCCCAACCATCGTCGCCGCCCACCCCCATATGGGCCGCATCTACATGCAGGATGGTTTCAGCGCAGCGCGTCAGTTCGTAAGGATGCCCGGCCTGAGCCAAATCTGCAATGGTATAGTGCAGCGCGTCCATGTGGAGCGGGTTCAGGCCCACCACCATCAGGCCGCTGCCCTGCTCATTAGCCAGCACCAACCAGCGGACGTCTTCTTTGCCGCCCGATTCACTGGTATAGACGTAAGGGGTGAACTGCTCATCCACAGTGCTCTGATACAGCCCCACCGCCGCGCCGTGCTTGCGGTCTACATAATTTTCATGCGGCCCACGCCCATACCACGTCAGGCGTTCAAAACCGGGCGGCAGAACCAGTTCCAGGCCCACGCGGGGGATGTGGGGCAGCCTCGCATCTACGTGGACGGTGTTTTCAATTACGACCTCGCCGCTGCCATAGATGCGGTACAGCATCCGGCTGTCGATTCCAGCGGGGTTATAGGGGGCGGCGACGCGCGCCAGGGCTTCGACTTCGATCACCTGACGGCTGAGGGGAGTCACCCGCAGGCTGATAGGCGCGCGCTCCAGCCGGTCAATTCCGGCGGCGCGCCATTTGTGAATACTGGCGGGCGGGTTACCCATCAGCAGGTCAATATCGGTGGGGGCGCGGTAGTAGTTCTCACGCGGCCCGGCAGAAAGCAGGACGGCGCCGTGCACGCGGTAGGTCACGAGCAGGCCCGTGGCCTGATCGAAGGCCACCTCAAATTCTGGCCCGCTGACGACCACCCGCCCGGCAATTTCTGTCAGTTGCAGCCCAGGCAGGCTTTCGGTTTTAACCACCGGCCCTTTGGGGACTGCAAAGAGCAGAGGGAACTGCTCCCAGTAAACTTCGTGACCGCGCGCCGCCCACGGCAGGTCACGGTTGAGGGTAAAATGCACGTTCAAGAAGTATTCGGCCCCCGCCGCAAACACTGCGGGCGGCTGTAGGGGGATCTCCAACAGGGCCTTTTCGCCCGCCGGAACCGGCATGGCCGGGAGCGCCCCCGATTGAATGACCCGGCCATCTTCCACCACTTCCCAGGTGATATCCAGGTGTTCCAGGCTGAGGGTATGGTGCTTATTCCATAAGATCAGACGACCCTGACGCGCGTCGCTCTTAGGGGCCAGCGCCAGCGAGAGCGGGGCCTGCACCTTTTTCACCTCATACGCGCCGGGGTGCGGCACCAGGTCTGGCCCAAAGATGCCGTTATTGCACATCTGCGGGTCTTCGTTATCCTGATAATAGCGTTTATAGTCAAAATCGGGGCCAAAGTCGCCGCCGTAGGCGTAAAAAGGCTCACCCCGCGCGTTGGTGTGCAGCAGGGCTTTGTCGCTCCAATCCCAGATGCAGCCGCCCTGAAAACGCTCAAAAGCATCTATCATGTCCCAGAATTTGAAGAAATTGCCGGTGCTGTTCCCCTTGGCATAAGCGTACTCACACATCATCACCGGACGTTTTTCAGAAGGATCGGCCAGAACGGTCTTGAGCCATTCGAGTTTGGGGTACATGACCGAAAAAACATCCGAAATCTCCGGGCCAGGCCGCCCGCTCTCATAGTGGATGTAGCGCGTGGGGTCATAAGCGCGCATCCAATGCGCCATAGCGGCGTGATTCGGCCCCGTGCCAGACTCATTCCCCAACGACCACAGGATGATGCAGGGGTGGTTCTTATCGCGCATCACCATGCGCAGGCCGCGCTCCAGGTAGGCCGAGGCCCAGGCCGGGTTGTGACTTAGCTCGCCGCCCACGCCGTGCGTCTCGATATTGGCTTCGTCAATGATGTAGATACCGTACTCGTCGCACAGATCATACCAGAGGGGATGGTCTGGGTAATGGCTGGTGCGGACGGTGTTGAAGTTGAACTGCTTCATCAAGATGATTTCACGGCGCATATCGTCGGCAGTGAGGGCGCGCCCACGCTGGGGGTGATGCTCGTGGCGGTCAACGCCGCGCATCACCAGCCGCCGGCCGTTAACCAGCAGCACGCCGTCTTTAATCTTCACCTCGCGGAAGCCCACCCGGCAGCTCTCAAAATCTATGGCACTGCCTTGCGGGTCTTTTAAGGTAAGCACCAGCGTATACAGGTGAGGGGTTTCCGCCGTCCACTTTAAGGGGCTTGCCACGCGCTGGCGAATTTGGGCGCAGGCGGTTTTATAAGCGGTCTGCAAGCCGAAGCCGGTACGGTCAGCGACCGGGGCCGAAACCGGGCTGCTCAATGCCGGGAAGCCAGAAGGGTCATACAACATGACTTCGACGGAATATTCAGCCATGCGCGGGCTGCGGTTGATCTGCGCCTCAATATACAGCTCGGCATCCTGGTAGCACTCATCGAAGGTAGTGCGCACGGTAAAATCTTCCAGGCGAACCGCTGGTTTGCTGTAGAGGATCACA
>Ga0101944_10001066_pt1 | contig 63720 bp, 56 predicted proteins | sample DewCreD2012metaG_FD_75245 | JGI IMG/M metagenome (GOLD analysis project Ga0101944, IMG submission 75245) | Hot spring sediment bacterial and archeal communities from British Columbia, Canada, to study Microbial Dark Matter (Phase II) - Dewar... ...
CCCAGCATGACCCAGGAGAACCACTGCTACGAGAACGCCGTGGCCGAACGCGTGAACGGCATCCTCAAAGACGAGTTCTTCCTTGACCAGACATTCCCCTCTACCGACCTGGCCAGAAAAGCTGTCGATCAGGCCGTGAAAATTTACAACTCTAAAAGATTACATGTATCTTTGGGCTTTAAAACCCCTGATGATGTTTTTACGAGTGTCGCCTAAATTTATTTATTAACCTGTAGACTTATTTCAGGACTAGACAAAAAGATGCTTCGGCTAGCTCAGCATGACAATTGTTTCACGCAAAACGAGCAACGAACAACGAACAACGTTTCCAGCCCCGTAGGGGCGTAATATTCGTAACCCCATGGCCACTCCCATAGGTATAGCGATGCACGCTATGGCATTCCAAAGATCAACACTGAAACGTTGCATCGCAACAGGAAGGCATGGCAAAGAGCGATTTACATGTTCTTTCTTGTCTTGATACAAGAAAGAACCAAAGAAAATCAAGGCTCAAAAGCCCAACCCGATGGGTTCCCCCGTGGTTGGAACTACCTCGCGATACAATTCACCACGCCTGCGGCGTGGCTCATGTGGTATCGCTTACTAAGCCCACCGCCACGTTCCACCCCCGACCCATTAGCGGGTCAAGCTTTTATGCCTCTGCTTACTTCTTCCGCTCCATTCCCTCTCAGGGGAAAGGGCTGAGGTAAAACCGTTTTCTACATTTAACCTAGACGACCCCTCTAAAACTCCCCTGAAAGGGGAGACTTTAACGGTGATCTCCTCTCCTGTCAGGAGAGGGGTTTGGGGTGAGGTCGTTTTCCACGAACAACGAGCAACAAATAACGAACAACGTCTCCAGCCCCGTAGGGGCGTATTACCAATGTAAAGTTCAGCAATCGATTGCATGGCTTTTACCCCATTTCCGCTCTAAAAGCTTCATAAATCAGCAGTTAATAATACCTTTGCCATGTTAAGAAATTGTTAAGTGCTGTGTTTAAAAGAATTTTTCCCATTTTTTGGTTACTGCTTTCAGCCCTGAACGGATACACACAAGGTGTACCCGAGAATAATCCGCTATTCGACGATAGTGAGGTAGCACGTATCGATATCACTATAAATCCTGAATACCTGCAAGCAATTTTGCAGGCTGGAAATGAGGAAAGCAATACCGAGTACCCCGCAACTTTCAGCTTCACATCATCAAAATTTACTACTGTTATTGATAATGTAGGCTTCAGGCTTAGGGGAAATACATCGCGTTACGCTAAAAAGAAATCGTTCAAGGTTTCGTTCAACACCTTTGAGCCAGGGAAAAAGTTAAAAGGGATTGAAAAGCTAAACCTCAACGGTGAACATAACGACCCATCGATTATTCGTTCCAAGTTGGTGTGGGATTTAATGGGCGGAATAGGCTTGCCCGCTCCACGGGCAAACCACGTTAGGCTTTACATTAACAATCAGTATCACGGACTATACATCAATGTTGAACATATCGACGAGAATTTTGTGAAAGCACGATTTGGTAACAATAATGGAAATCTTTACAAATGTTTATACCCAGCCGATTTAACATACCGGAGCTCTGACCCTAATGCCTACAAATTTGTTCAAAACGGTTACAGAGTTTACGACCTTAAAACCAATACCGAACAGGACAACTACGCCGATATTGCACAGCTTATTGATGTGATTAACCGCTCACCAGTATCGGAATTGCCTGCCAAGCTTGAGCCAGTATTCGATGTGAATAATTTCCTGAAATACTTGGCAATTGAGACGTTGACGGGCAACTGGGATGGATACTCATACAACAAGAACAACTTCTACCTTTACAGGAATACAGCTACCGGACGTTTTGAGTTCATTCCCTACGATACAGACAATACGTTTGGGATTGACTGGTTTGGTATTGACTGGGCAACACGCAACGTAACCTCGTGGGCAAGCAGCCAGGCTCGGCCGTTAACAAAAAACATACTTGCAGTTGAAGTTTACCGCAAGCGTTACTACTTTTACCTAAAGCAACTAATAAACGGGGCCTTTTCGGCTAATACCATTCAGTCTAAATCTCTTGCTCTACGATCGAAAATTGAAACCTACGCCACCACCGATCCTTACCGACCACTCGATTACGGATGGAGTAGTTCCGATTTCTACAGCTCTTACTTCAATGCGCTTGGCGGGCATGTTAAGTATGGTTTAATTCCTTACGTAACCAAGCGCATACAGTTCGCAAACTCACAGTTTAGTATCGATAATATTCCGCCAATTGTTTCCAATGTTAGCTGGTTAACGTACGGTTACAAAGTTCCAGTTACCGTTTTTGCCGATGTTGACGATGAAGAGAAGACAAACCTTAAGCTTTACTTCAAAGCTGATGAGGGCAATTGGCAAAGCATCGATATGCAGAACACCAACCGAAATCACTACATGGCTACCATTGGCCCGTGGGATAAACCTGTAAAGCATATTAGCATTTACCTTGAAGCCACCGACAAAACTGGTAAAAAAACTCGCGAACCACTTTATAGCGAATATACAGTAGAATTCAATGAAATTGCCATTCCGCTATGCATTAACGAGGTGATGACCTCAAACCAGTCAACCTTCCCCGACGAGTATGGAAACTACTCCGACTGGATTGAACTATATAACTACGGCAATAATCCAATATCGCTCCAGGGTATGAGCATAAGCGATAGCCTGGGTAAACCCGGAAAGTGGGTCTTGCCCAGCATCACTATTAATCCTGGCGAGTTTTTGCTTCTTTGGGCCGATGGCCAACCCGAAAGAGGGAAAAATCATTTACCCTTCCGCCTAAGTAGCCAAGGCGAAGAAATTGGGCTTTTTACATCTAAAACCGATGGTTACAAGCTAATTGATGGCTACCAGTTTGGCAAAATAGCCAAAAATGAGAGTTTTGGCTACTACCCCAATGCTGTCGGCTTGCCTCAAGCACTGCTTAGCCCTACACCCGGAAAAAGCAATGTATTCACATCCAAGCGGATTGATATGGTGTTACCTGAAATTATTGCCTACCCCAACCCATTTACTGAATCGGTTACAATTTCCCTATCATACCCACCAGCCTACGACTACACTATTTCAATAGTTAACCCTCAAGGAATTACCGTGCTGGAACATTACATGAAAAAAGATGATAACCCAAAACTAACCTGGCACCCACAAAACCTTTCAAAGGGTATCTACATAATAGTTTTTAAAATTCACGGCAAGCAACAACTCATTCAACCGCAAAAAATTATTTTTGAAAAAAATTTAAATTGATGACACGCAATAAGCTGGCATTTCCTTTAGCATTTACTCTACTGATGGCCATTAACGCTAGTTCGCAGGTTGCACGCACGTTATGGAGCGGTGCTGAACTACAGTTTCCCTTTTCAAAAACATTTCGTGTTACTTTCTCCCCTGAGCTAAGGCTTACCGACGAAAAGAAAATTGATGATTTTATTCTTGAGGCCGAGGCTCAGCTTCGTATCCATAAACTCCTGCAGCCTACTTTTTCATACAGGTACTACACATTTTACGATGATCCAGGCGAATACTTTAATGGTCAACGGTTGGGAGCAGGCATAAGCTCATCGGTTGAACTGGGCCGGTTCAAATTGACCAATCGCTTTTACTACTTTCATAGGCTAGTAAACCGTTACGGTTATGGTTACTCCATTGAAACAAGGCGTGAGCTCCGTGAAGGTGTCAAGATAACATATAACATAAGGGGAACAAAACTTGAACCCTTTGTGCAGGCCGAAATTTACTACGATATTTCACCGGACCGTAACCATGAATTTTCAAAAATTAGAATAAGAACAGGTTTGGAATACCCCTTTTCCAAGCGGTCGAGCATAGACCTCTTTTTCCAAGTACAGGATAAGTTGAATACAAGCAACCCGCTCCGAACCTACACTGTTGGTATTTTTTACAGCTTTAAACTACCAACACCAAAACCTAAACCCGTTGATATAGAGTAAATGTGTTATTAACCATTTTAAAGTATTACCTTTGCAGCAATTTTATTGCTGTTTTACAATGATTTCGGTTAATAATCTTACGCTTAGCTTTGGTGGGTTCGACCTATTTAAGGGGATAAACTTTCAGCTAAACGACAATGAACATGTTGGGCTTGTTGGAAAGAATGGAGCAGGTAAAACTACGTTGCTCAGGCTAATTGCTGGCGAACTGCAACCCACAAAGGGGAATATCTCATTACCCACCGATGTTAGGTTAGGCTATTTGCCCCAACAAATGAAGCTTGTCTCGGGCAAATCCGTACTAGAAGAAACCCGTAAGGCTTTCACCGAAACTATTCAGATTAAAAATGACATTAACCACATATCGGAGCAAATTTCAAACCGCACCGATTACGAAAGCAAGGAGTACCTTGAGCTAATCAATAAACTCACCGAATTAAACGACCGCTATGCCATACTTGAAGGCGATAGCGCCGATGCACGTGCGGAGCAAACCCTTTTGGGCTTAGGTTTTAAGCGAGCCGATTTTACCCGTCAAACCACTGAGTTTAGCGGGGGATGGCGCATGCGTATTGAGCTGGCCAAAATATTACTCCAAAATCCACAGGTTTTACTGCTCGACGAGCCAACCAACCATTTGGATATTGAATCGATACAATGGTTGGAGGATTACCTGAAAGGTTATCAGGGGGCATTGCTGCTCATCTCCCACGACCGCGCTTTTCTCGATAACGTTACGCAACGCACCATCGAAATTTCGCTGGGTAATGTTTACGATTATCGCGTTCCCTACTCCCAGTATGTTGAGTTGCGCCGTGAACGGCGCGAGCAGCAAATGGCCGCCTACCGCAACCAGCAAAAGCTGATTGAAGACACGCAAGAGTTTATCGATAGGTTCCGTTATAAGGCAACCAAAGCCGTTCAGGTGCAATCGCGTATCAAAATGCTTGAACGGATGGATATCATTGAGGTTGACGAAGAAGATACCGCAACACTAAACATCCGATTTCCCGAAGCGCCCCGCTCAGGCGATGTGGTTATTGAGGCTAAAGGTGTAGCGAAAAGTTTTGGGAACAAACTTGTTTTTTCCGATGTGCATTTTACCATTGAACGAGGCCAGAAGGTAGCCTTTGTTGGCCGAAATGGTGAAGGAAAAACAACCATGAGCCGAATAATAGTTGGTGAACTCCCTTACGATGGCCACCTTAGAATAGGGCATAATGTTTCCATAGGCTACTTTGCCCAAAACCAGGACGAACTGCTTGATGGTTCACTGACTGTGCTTGAAACCATCGACCATGTGGCAGTAGGCGATATTCGAACCCGCATGCGCGATATTCTTGGTGCATTCCTTTTCCGCGGCGAGGATGTTGACAAGCGCGTAAGCGTGCTATCTGGCGGTGAGCGGAACCGCCTTGCCATGGCAAAACTTATGCTTCAACCCTACAACCTACTTGTTCTGGACGAGCCTACCAATCACCTGGATATGCGTTCCAAAGATGTTCTGAAAAATGCCTTGCAGGCATATAATGGAACTGTAATACTCGTTTCGCACGACCGCGATTTCCTTAATGGGCTGGTCGATAAAATTTACGAGTTTACTGATGGTAAGGTTAAGGAACACCTTGGCAGCATATACGAATTTTTGCAGCGCAAAAAGTTGCAAAACCTAAAGGAATTGGAACGTAAACAGGTTGAGCAAAAGGTTAAGAATGCAAGCAATACAACATCGGATCAAAAGGTTCAGTGGGAAGAGCGGAAGGAACTCGACAGGCAAATCCGAAAATTGGAAACGCAGATTGAGAAGCTTGAAAAGGAAATTGCAATGTTAGAGAATGAAATAGCCGAAACCGACCAAAAGCTATCGAATCCCGCTGCCCATGGCATCAATTTATCCGATAAAGAGTTCTTCAAACAATACGAAAGCCACAAGAGCGAACTAATGTCGAAAATGGAACACTGGGAAAGCCTTCTGGCTCAAATTGAAGAGCTGAAAGCAAAACGAAACTAAACAAACTAATACCAATGGAAAACTCCGAGAACGTAATATTTGGAATCAGGGCTGTTATAGAGGCCTTAAATGCTGGCGCTAAAATCAGTAAGGTAATTGTCCGCCAAGGGCTTACCGGAAACTTGGCATCGGAACTGATGGGAATACTAAAACACAACAATATCCCCTTTCAGTATTTGCCCAACGAGGCCTTTTCAAAGTATAAGGACAAAAATCATCAGGGTGTAGTAGCATTTACATCACCCATTGAGGTTTACAGGATTGAAGATATTTTACCGCAACTCCAGGAAAAGACCAATTCGCCATTCCTACTAATCCTCGACCGCGTTACTGATGTCCGTAATTTTGGCGCCATAGTTCGTACCGCCGAATGTGCCGGGGTCGATGCCATTATTGTCCCTGCAAAGGGTGCAGCCAACATTGGCAGCGATGCCATTAAAACCTCTGCAGGTGCGCTTTACAATGTACCCATTTGCAGGGTTGGCAGTTTAAAAATGCTTTGCTATCAACTCCGTGACTATGGTTACAGGATTGTTTCGGCAAGCGAACGAGGCGAAAAACTTCTTTATGAAGCCAACCTTACTGGACCAATTGCTGTGGTAATGGGCGCTGAGGATACCGGTATACATCCTGAAGTACTGAGGCTTTCGCACGAAATTGTTCGCATTCCCCTGAAAGGAAAAATTGAATCGCTCAATGTATCGGTTGCAACCGGAATTGTTCTGTTTGAGGCCGTTAGGCAACGAAACCTATAACCCCTTTTGGTCCAGCACCTTTGCGCATTGTATGCGTCCGTACTCAATCAGTTCGGCAGCCTTGTAGAACTCAAAAACGGTAGCCGAATTTTTTGATATGGGAACAAGTACATCGGGCGGGGTAACCATTATAGCATACTGGGTTAACTGCGACTGCATGAGCTGAACGGAACGCATAGCTAAATCGAAGTAACCAATACTTTTGGGTGATTGTTTTGCTTTTACCTCGCTTTCCTTAACTGCCGTATTGTGTCCAAAAAACTTATCCCACTTGGCAACTAGTTGCTCAATTTTAGGGTTATCCTTAACCCAACTATTTCTGGGCTGCTTACTGGTTGGCCTAACAGCATGCTCGTAAGGTATAACGGCATTCAAATCAACAGCCACCAGTAAATCGTTTTTAGTTCGCTCAACATATTCCAGCGGTAATGGCGATAACACGCCACCATCAACAAGTAATGTCCCATTGTAAGGCATTGGTGTAAATACGCTTGGTATGGAAATGGATGCGCGTATGGCGGTTTGGAGCTTGCCTGAATTAAAAACAATAAGCTGATTGCTTAATATGTCGACTGCGACAGCTGTGTATGGAATGGGTAATTCCTCAATGTTTACATCAGGAACCATATTGAGTTCCTGCATCTTCTCAAAAACCTTTTGCCCTTTAACAATGCCTTTTGATGAGAAGGTAAAATCGATCAGCGTTAGGATATCGATTTTATCGAGCTTAAGTATCCAGTTTTTGTAATCCTCAAGCCTGTTGGCAGCCAGTAAGCCACCCACAAGTGCCCCCATCGATGAACCAGAGATAGATGTAATGCTGTAACCCCGTCGGGTTAACTCCTCTATTACCCCAATATGGGCTAAACCGCGAGCACCACCACTCCCAAGCACCAATGCAACATTCTTTGATTTGACCATACCTAACTGCAAAAATTGTTTAAAAAACAATGTTTTACTCAAAGAATGATTCTAAAGGCAACGCTGATAAACAACTTACTTTTAATACTTTACCTTGTTCTCCTTCTTTTCCCATTCCCTAAAAGGTACAACGCCCTTTTCGGGACTAACATGAATGAATGGGATACGCCTGCGGTCGAACGACAGGTTTACCTCATCGTAAATAAAACTATCGTCGAAACCGTGATACGAGGCCATGTGGCGGTTAGCTGAATAGTAAACCTTATCGAGACGGGCCCAATAGATTGCGCCAAAGCACATGGGGCAGGGTTCGCATGAGGTGTAAAGAACGCAACCGTTTAGCTGAAAGGTATTTAGATTCTTACACGCATCGCGTATAGCCATTACTTCAGCGTGGGCGGTTGGATCGTTTGTGGATGTTACGTGGTTATTGCCACGACCTACAATCTTTCCATCCTTAACCACAATTGCGCCAAAAGGACCCCCATCGCCAGCCATTACACCATCAACGGCTAACTTTATAGCCTCGTCCATGAATTTTTCGTGTTCGCTCATAGCTTACTTTTACATCTCTAATTTAATTAGAAAATATTCAAAGGCAAAAATTCCAAACCAAATATTTATTGAGAAAGAAGCGAAACCCAACGTTTGGATCTAGCTTCTGTGTGCAAATTAGTTTCCTTTAGCAATTGCTCTAATATCATCGCTCGACATCCGCTGAAAAACCTTTAAATCAAAAACAGGAAGCGCAGCCATGATATGGTCAAGAATTTCCGATTGTATAATCTCGTACTGAACAAAGCGTTTTTCCTTGAGGAAGCAGTATATCTCCATGGGAATACCATACTCAACAGGCTGTTTCAGCCTTACAACAAGAGTAAGGTTTTTATTAACCTCAGGGTGATGGTTTAGGTATTCCTGAACGTATTGCCTGAAAAGGTTTAAATTGGTTTGCGCTCCGGCATTCATCAACTGAATGGGGTCATTCTCATGCAGCTTATCAACATCAATATCCTTAACCTTGCTGGCTATCAGGCTTATATTCGACAGCTTCAGTATAAGTTCCTTATCGCAGAACTTAACGGTTTTTGAATCGATAATAATAGATTTCATTACCCTTCGGCCGGCCGATTCCTCCATACCGCGCCAGTTCTTGAAGCTCTCGTTGATTAGCGCAAAGGGCGGAACAGTAGTAATGGTATTGTCAAAATTTTGAACCTTAACGGTGGTAAGGCTAATATCAACTACGGTGCCATCGAGGTTCCTTCCGGGCATCTCAATCCAATCGCCAAGCTTTAGCATCTCATTAGCCGATAGCTGAATTGATGCAACCAAACCGGTAATAACATCCTTGAAAACCAACATCAAAATGGCGGTTGAAGCACCTAAACCAACCAGAATCGATGCTGGGTTTTTATTGATAATTATTCCAATAACCAAAATGCCAGCAAAAACATAAACAATTATTTTAAGAACCTGCAAGTATCCTTTGATTGGCCTATTCTTGGCGTATGGTAATTCCTGGTAGATTTCGTTAACAGTGTCGAGAAAAGCATTAAATACACTAATGGCAATAAAAATCATGTAGATTTTTGTGAGCGCCTGTAAGAATAGTGTAACCTTAGGTGAGTAGTCGTACAGTGCTATGCCAAGAGTTAGGTAAACCACAATGGCAGGGGCAAAGTGAGCCAAGCGGTGAAAGAAACGTTTTTCAACCAAAACATCATCCCAGTCGGTTTTGGTTCGCTTGGCCACCCGAGCCATAGTAGTTAAAAAAATTCGCTTTGCAACAAAATCGGCAATTATTGCAAGTATAAAAATGACTGCCAGCGATATTGCCACCTTTAAAAGCTGGGCAAAAACTTCGTTAATACCCTGGCTTAAGAGCCACGACTCAAGATCTTCCAGAAAAAGATACTTGCGAATTACCTGTTCCTCCATACCTTCCATAATCAAGTGTTTTTGTGTTGATTATTTAAAATACAAACTTACAGCTAAAATGGTAAACCATCATCACCACCACCTTCCATAGGTGGATAAAGATTGTCGTTGAATGGCGGTAGTTCAGGCGAGTTCTCGGGAGGAGCACCCTTACTCACTGGCACAATTCGCCATGCCCGAACATCGGTGTACCACCGCCCGTTAAATTCGCGCGACTCGATGTTAATTGAAACATTTACTGGGTCACCAACCTGAATTGGCTCAAGGTCTTTTACCTTATCGCCCCACAGCGATATACAAACTTTTCGTGGGTATTGCTCCTGCGTTTCAATAATGAATTCCTGTTTAACCCAAGCGCCATTTTTCCCTTGGCCAGTTTGTTGATCGAGTTTTTTAATTAGTTTACCCTGGATTTCCATATTTCATTCGATTAAAAAACCGGGCGAATGATCAACCCGGTTTAGTATGATTGACAATGATAAAACTATTTCTTTTTGTTATCTTGAGTTTTTTCCTTAACAATGTCGAGCAGTTCAACCTCAAAAATCAAAGCCTGGTTGGGCCCAATTGGGCTACCGGGGCGAACTCTTTCACCGTAACCTAACTCGCTGGGTATGTAAAGAATGAACTTAGAGCCAACTTTCATTTTTTGGAGGCCAATGGTCCAGCCCGGAATAACCTGGTTGAGCTTAAACTGAGCGGGTTCTCCCCTATCGTACGACGAATCGAATTGGGTTCCATCTATTAGAGTACCCTTGTAATGAACCTTTACAATATCCTCAGCTGTTGGCATTGGGCCTGTGCCTTCCTGAACAACTTTGTACTGAAGTCCCGATGAGTCAACAACTACTCCTTCCTTGGTCTTGTTCTCTTCAAGGAACTTGTTGCTAGCTTCTAGGTTTTCCTGAGCAATACGCATCTCACGACGGTTAAAGAAATCCTGAATGTATTTAATGGCTTCCTCATCGTTCATCTTTATTTTTGAGGAATCCTTGCTGTAAACATCCTGGATTGCTCTGGCCATTGCCTTATAGTTAATTTCATCAAGTTTAGCATTCTTAAAACTTGAGGCAATGTTTACACCTAATGCGTAGCTTAAGCTATCGGTTTCTGATTTTAGGATAACCTTGCCAATTTTGCTATTTGAATTTTGGCACGAGATTACTACAGGTATTGCTATAGCAGCAACAAGTAAACCTTTTAATTTCATATTATGATTGATTTAGTTAGTTATACGAACGTAAATTTCTTTGCGAAGATACTACACTTTTCCAATAACAAAAAAAACGTTAGCTTTTTTTGGGGAAATTACGCTAGCACAACTTTCCATGCCCTAATCATGTGTCGTTTACCGGGAGGCCCTGCCAGCCTTTCAACGTTAAAGCCTGCCTGCCGTAAGTTCTGCTTTACCAACCCTTTAGCCGAGTAGGTTACCAATACGCCATTAGGTGTTAAAGCATTGAATAGTTTTTTGAAATTGTCAATACTCCACATCTCGGGCTGGTCGTCAGGAGCAAAAGCATCAAAGTAAATCAAATCATACCTTTGGTTAGGAATCCAGCTTATGAAATCAACATACAACTTAAATACTGTAAACCAGGGAGATACTGGAACTGGATCGCCAGCAGATGCAGCAACAATTTTTACCCAAAGGTCTGCGCATTCTGGTTCTAATACAGTTTGGTAACCCGTAGAGTTTAGCACTTCAAGAATTGGTGGGAAAAGTTCAATACCGCTGTAATGTACCTTTACCCCAAACTTTGGCGCAACCCATGCAGTAAGAGCTGCGTTTAAACAGGTGCCCATTCCAACCTCAAGCACTTCAACAGTTTTCTTATTTAGCAAAATGGCTTCAAAACCTGATTTTATGAATACATGCATCGATTCCGTTAGCGCACCGTTTACAGAATGGTAAGTTGCGTTAAACCTTTCGCTGTATAGCGTGGGGCTGCCGTCGGCAGTTGGAACTACCCTTAATTCATCCATAGCAGATTATTTAGGCAAAGCTAATAAAAAAGCCGCTAGCATTATAGCGGCTTAATCAGTATTGTCGGCATTAAACTATTTTTTCACTTTTATTGAGCAGCCTACTGCTTTAGTTTCTGTTACGGCAGGTTTCTTACCAGCAAGTAAAGCATCAACAGCATTTTCAACATATTTTTCCTTTACGGCCGAGGCATCTTTATAGTTATCGTCAATAGCACCAATGTACTCAACAACCAAATCGTTTGCTTTTTTACTCAGGATATAAACATGGGGGGTACGGGCTGCTCCGTAAAGCGGATAAACCTTTTGTCCCTCATCGAACAGGTAAACAAATGGGAATTTCTTTTGCTGGGCTCGCTCAACCATTTTATCGAACGAATCTTCAGGAACAACTTCGGGATCGTTGGAGTTAATGGCAACAACAGGAAATCCTTTAGAAGCATACTTTTTGTGTAAATCAATCATCCTATCCTCATAGGCTTTTACATACGGGCAGTGGTTACACGAAAATATCACAATAAAACCTTTGGCTTGAGGATAATCGGCCAGCGATACCATTTTGCCATCAACATTTTTCAGGCGAAAGTCAGGGGCCTTATCACCAATTTTTAAACCCTGAGCGTAAAGCCCGGCCACCATAAAAGTAGCCATTATCATCAATAACAATCGTTTCATAGTTTCATAATTTTTAAGGTTTGACAAGTAAACTATCTATATTTGAAGTGATATCGGCTAATTCAATAGGCCCTTCAATAAAAACTTTACTGCTGCCTTTGTATATTAGGGTTGCTGGAAGCGCTCCGCTCCAGTTGGGGCTAACCCTATTAATCCATTCATTTTGATTGGGATCGTCGAGTAAAACTAATGGCAAACGGTTAGTTCTGGATTTTACAAATGGCTTCAAGCTCTTTTCTATCTGATTAGGAAAATCGAGGCTAACCATTAAGAATTTAACCTTGCTGCCAGAGTATATTTTTGCAGCTTCATCAAAGTATGGGAATTCCTTTACGCATGGCGAACACCAGGTAGCCCAGAAGTTAACTACGTAAACCGTATCGGTTGATTTTGTGAGTTGCGGCTCAAGCATCTTAAAGTCAACAACATCAATGGTGTCATAACTATAAGTATTCCTGCTGGGATTACATCCAGCCCAAACAATCACAATAATGATTGCAATTAACAATCTCAACATCGCTCAGATATTTCCTAATTAACAAACAAAACACTTCTTTGTTCACATACCGTTTATTTTGCGCGCTATCCAATTAATGGTAACAGCAATTTGGTAAAAACCAATGGAAGTAATAAATTTGATGATTAAAACTCATTTTGGTGTAGATGATAAGAGCCATAAAAAATACATTGCTTTTTTTTGCTACCATCATTATCTCGGGCTGTTCCTTAGTACCCACCGCACCTTTAGCCGAACAACACGATACGCTTTTGGTTATGTTTGGCGATACACGCATCGACCCTTACTTCTGGTTACGGAATCGCGAATCGCAAAAGGTAATTGACCATTTACTGGCCGAGAATGCCTATACATATTCAGTAATGGAGCCTACCTTGAACCTGCAAGACAGGTTGGTTGCCGAAATGCGCTCACGCAAACGGGGCGACGATATTACTGTTCCTGTTTACATGAATGGCTACTACTACTATATCCGGTACGAGGAGGGCAAAGAGTATCCCATTAACTGCAGGCGAAAGGGTTCCATGAATGCACCCGAGGAGATAATACTTGATGAGAATGAGGTTGCTGCCGGCCATCGCTTCTGCCAGATTGCAAGTATCGATATCTCGCCCGATAACCATATCATGGCATTTGGGGTTGATACCTTAGGCAAACGTCTTTTCACCATATACTTCAAGGATTTAGCATCGGGTCGGATTCTGGAACATAAAATTGAAAACTCAACCGGAGAGGTTGCCTGGACAAAGGATAGCCGATTTGTTTTCTATGCCTTCAAGGATAGCACCCTACGCCCTTCGGCCATTTACCGCCACGATATACTTCAACCCTACGATGACGTACCGGTTTTCAAAGAAAACGACAAAACTTTCAGAGCTCATGTGTTTACCACCAAATCGCATGAATTTGTAATAATATCATCGTCCAATGGAATAGCAAGTGAGTGTTGGTTCCTTGACGCAGAAAGACCTTTAGATAGATTCAGGTTAATAGTTGGGCGAGACCAGAACCTTGAGTATAGCGTTGACCACTCAGGCAATCACTTTTACTTTTTAACAAGCCTAAATGCTCCCAATTTCAGGGTGCTTAGGGCGCCGGTTTCAAATCCTGTACTAAATAATTGGAAAGAGGTAATCCCTGCCGACTCGTCGGTGCTAATTCTTACCATGGAAGCCTTTAAAAACCACTTGGTAACCACCGAACGTCGCGAAGCACTTTTGAAGGTTAGGGTGATAAACCTGCAGGATATGGAGCAGCACTATATCGATTTTGGTGAGGAAGTTTACACTGCTCTTCCCTCTGTAAACCCCGAGTTTAATACCAATTTATTTTACTACTACTACACCTCTTTCACCACTCCGGGTTCCACCTGCGAATACAACATGACCACCCGAAAAAAAAGGCTACTCAAGCAAAATGAGGTACTTGGTGGTTTTGATCCAACAAATTACGAGTCAAAACGGATTTGGGCAACAGCATCGGATAGTACAAAGATTCCAATATCATTGGTATACAGGAAAGGAACTAAGTTTAGCCCAAACACCCCCTTACTACTTTATGGTTATGGCGCTTACGGATACTCCATCAATACCACTTTTGATCCAAACCTTATCAGCTTGCTTGACAGGGGTGTGGTTTATGCAGTTGCCCATGTACGAGGTGGGCAGGAAATGGGAAGACACTGGTATTACCAGGGCAAACTACTGAACAAGAAAAACACGTTCACCGATTTTGTTGCCTGCGCTGAGAAACTAATTGCCGATGGTTATACCTCGGCATCAAAACTCATTGCTCACGGTAGCAGTGCCGGCGGATTACTTTTGGGGGCAGCAGTAAACATGCGCCCCGATCTATTCAAAGCAGTGGTTGCCGAGGTACCTTTCGTAGATGTGCTTACTTCGATGCTCGATTCAACCCAGGCATTAACTACCGTTGAATACAACGAATGGGGAAATCCTCACGATTCCACCTACTATTACTATATTAAGTCGTATTCGCCCTACGACCAGATTAGAAAGATGCCCTACCCTAACATGCTTGTTACATCGGGCTACAACGACAATCAAGTGCAATACTTTGAACCCGTAAAGTGGGCGGCTAAGCTGCGGGCAAATAATACCGGAAACAGCCAAATTCTGCTTTGGGTTGATATGTCACTTGGCCATAGCCAGTCATCGGGCAGGTACGTTCAGTTAAAGGATCAAGCCTTTATATACGCCTACATGCTAAGCCAGTGGGGTATAAGCGAATAAGTGTTACTAGTAACGGCTATTTAACCCAAGTGCCATGAATTAACAAATTCAATCGGGTTAATTCCTAAAGGAATGAGCCGGAATGAGTCGGAATATACAGAAGATGATGGAGTTAGAGGAAGTTAGAGGAATAGTGAAAAGTGAGCAGCTAAACCGAATTGCCATGAATTAACAAATTCAATCGGGATAATAGGAATGGGGAGATGGAAACATTTTTAGAGGAGATACGGCAATTGAAAAAACCATTTGACGAATTTTGGTTCATTTGGCGGATTTGGGATTAACATTTGGGCTTAAGGGAACCGTGAAGTAGAAGGTTGAACCCCTACCGGGTTCACTCTCCAGCCAAATTTTACCCCCAAGTCTTTCTACGTATGCCTTTGCTATTGATAATCCCAAGCCTGCACCATCAACCGGATTAGTTAAATCATTATTTGCTCTTACAAAGCGTTCAAAAATTACTTTTTGTTTTTCCCTAGGTACTCCAATGCCTGTATCGCTTACCTTAAACAGCAGTGAGCTATCATAATACTCACACCCTATGGTTATGCTTCCCTTATCAGTATACTTTATTGCATTTTTAATCAGGTTAAAAAATATATCCTGTAACAAGTAGCCATCAGTCTCTACCTCAACTATTTGCTCAGGAATACTAATTTTATGAGTAATTCCTAATCCTTTTACCCTTGCATCGGGGGTAAAGAATTCTGTTACGTACTGAACTAAGCTTACAATGTTAGTCCTTTTGTAGATTACTTTGACTTGGCCCGCCTCAATTCTAGCCATATCCAGGAGTCCAGTTAGTAGCTCATTAAGCCTCTCACCACTTCTTTCAATTACATTTAGGTATTTATCTAAATCATCTTTGGACAAATTGGGGTTTCGCATAAGCTGAACAAATCCCATTATGCCGTTTAGGGGAGTTCTAATTTCATGGCTCATGTTGGCCAGGAAGGCAGATTTTAACTTATCGTTTTCCTCGGCTTTACTCTTGGCCTCGAGTATTTCTTTTTCCCACTTCTTTTGCTCCGTTATATCGCGTGCCACTGCAATTACACATTTTTTGCCGAAGTACATCCCCGGTGTTAGGCTCACAATTTTGGGAAAGTAGGTTTTATCGTGCCGTATACCCCAAAACTCAAAAACCTGGGGTTCGCCATGGAAAGCTTTTTGCACACACTGCGCAACTTGTTCCAGGTTATTATACCCTGGCGCCGAAAGGAATTCAGGGGTTCTGCCTATAAAGTAATCACGCGGGTAACCGTAAATTCGGCAGGCGGTATCGTTTACATCTAAAAATACTCCGTTTTCATCCTGAATATAAACCGCCTCTGAAATACTGTTTAGAATTCCTTTATATGTTTGCTCGGAAAGCTTTAGCTTCTCCTCTATCTCCTTCTTTTCGGTAATATTACGGGCTGTACCAACAATTCCTATTAGTTTCCTATCGTTACTAAAAAGAGGAGCCTTATGAACATCAAGAAACATGAATTTCCCCTTAACATTCCCGTACTCATCAAAGTGCATTGGGCGTAACTCTCTAAGGGTGATTTCATCGGAATCCATGCATAGCTCCCCAAAGGTGTGCCAGTTGGGATCCTCGGGATGTTTCTCCCTTTCGCGAAGAGCGAAATATAGATCGGTTTTCCCTATCGGTTCATTGGTATCAATAGCATTGAGCAGCTCTGAGCATATCGCCTTGTTAGCAAAAATATATCGTTTTTGTGTATCTTTTGCCCATACCATGTCGGAAGTAGTATCGGCCATTAGTCGCAATAGGTTGTATAGCTCCTCATACTTTTGCTGACTTTCCTTCAATGCTATTTCGTAATTCTTACGCTGGGTGATATTCCTAACTACTGCCAGTGCCTTATCGGCACCGTACTTGACAAGCCTGCTTTCAAAGAACATTAATTTACCGTTAATCACCAGCTCGTAGTCGTAAACCTGCATCTTACCGGATTCAAAGAGTTGTTTTATCTTCTCATGGGTAAGCTTTGCAATATTATCGGGCAAAACCTCATCAACCTTTTTCCCAATGAACAGATGTGGGGGCGCATACATCTCATTGGTACCTCCATTGTAATCAATGAAATACCCTTGCCTATCGAATACAAACATCAGATCGGGGTTGGCCGATAACAGTGCAGCATTTCGAGCCTCGCTTTCATGTAATCTGCTTTCTATTTCGCTTTGAATCTTATTTTGAGCGTCATGAAGATTCTTTAACTCTTCGTACTTCTTCCTTAAATCATCAAGCTCTGCAAGTATTGTTTTTATCTTAACCTCATCCATGATTAATCTTTCAATTTTAACTTCAAGATATTGTAAATTTACATAACAATAAAAAAATCAGATACCTTTTTTCAATACTTGAATTAACGTAACTTAGTTAAATGTAAAGTTAATACAAGTTATCACCCTAATTATATCAAAAGGTTACTTTTTTTAAAGGGGTAATGTTTTGCTCAATTTATATCTATGTCAAAAGAAGATGACTAACCTTTGGGGTTTTGCAAAAAATAACATAGCCAGGGTTGCATATTGGGCTGAGCCAATTGCAGGTATGCTATTTTTTTGTAACTTGCCGCATTTTTAAACAGTAAACCAGTTAGCCATGTCGTTCTTAGATGATAAAGTTGTAGCCGAAGGTTTAACCTTCGATGATGTGCTGTTAGTTCCGGCATACTCAGAAGTACTTCCACGCAATGTTGATTTAACATCGCGATTTACCCGAAACATCACAATAAAAGCGCCAATTGTTTCGGCTGCCATGGATACGGTAACCGAATCGGCACTAGCCATCGCCATAGCACGTGAAGGGGGCATAGGGGTTATCCATAAAAACATGTCGGTTGAGGCGCAGGCTCGCCAGGTGCGTGAGGTAAAACGTGCCGAAAATGGAATGATCTATGAACCCGTTACCATTCATCCCGATGCAACCGTTGGCGATGCCCTTGCCATGATGAAGGAGTACCGTATTGGAGGCATTCCAGTGGTTAACAGCGAGAATACGCTTATTGGCATTGTTACCAACAGGGATCTCCGTTTTCAGGAAAATATGCGTACCCCCATCAGGGATGTAATGACCTCTAAAGGAATTATTACCACCAGCCAGTCTATCGACCTTGAAAAGGCTACAGAAATCCTAAAGCAGTATAAGATTGAAAAGCTCCCTGTGGTTGACGAGAATAATAAGCTAATTGGTTTGCTCACCTACAAGGATATCACTAAGGTTAAAGATAACCCCAACGCCAGTAAAGATGCAAAGGGGCGTTTAAGGGTTGCGGCAGGAGTTGGAGTTACTGCTGATACACTAATCCGCGTAAGGGCGCTCTATGAGGCTGATGTTGATGCCATTGTTATTGACACAGCCCACGGCCACAGCAAGGGCGTTATTGAAATGCTAAAGAAGGTGAAAGGTGAATTCCCGAAACTTGAAGTGATTGTTGGAAACATAGCCACAGCCGATGCTGCCAAAATGCTTATTGATGCAGGAGCCGATGCGGTTAAGGTGGGAATTGGTCCGGGTTCTATTTGTACTACCCGCGTGGTTGCCGGTGTGGGCGTACCTCAACTCAACGCCATTTGGGACGTTGCAAACGCCATACAAGGTTCTGGAGTTCCTGTAATTGCCGACGGAGGAATTCGTTACTCTGGCGATATAGTTAAAGCACTGGCTGCCGGTGCCGATACCATCATGGCTGGCTCGCTATTTGCCGGTGTTGAGGAGTCACCAGGAGAAACAATCATTTACAACGGTCGTAAATTTAAGTCGTACAGAGGAATGGGCTCGCTCGATGCCATGCAGCAGGGTTCCAAGGATCGTTACTTCCAGGATGTTGAGGACGACATTAAAAAACTCGTACCTGAGGGCATTGTGGCTCGCGTTCCCTACAAGGGAACCCTCGCCGAAGTTTTCTACCAGCTTATTGGCGGCCTACGAGCCGGCATGGGCTACTGTGGCGCACCAAACCTCGATGCGCTCAAAAAAGCCAAATTCGTTCGGATTACCCATGCAGGTATTATTGAAAGCCACCCCCACGACGTGGCAATTACCCGCGAAGCTCCAAACTATAGCCGCGATACCAGCTATTAGTGCAAGCTAATATTTTGAAAGGTAACTCATAAACCCAAAACCGATGAAAAAGGTATTTCGAGTAGCAATCATGACAGCCGGAGTTTTAGCAGGACATTTTACTTATGCACAAAAACAAAACTCCGAAACGCTTTTAACCATCAACAATACACAGGTTTCTGCTGATGAGTTTATATCACTATACCTAAAAAACACAAAGGCTACCGGTGCAAAGATTGATAAATCGACACTTGATGACTACCTAAACCTTTTCATCAACTTTAAGTTAAAGGTTCAAGCTGCCCGCGATGCAGGAATCGACACCCTAACATCGTTCAGGAATGAGTATAATGGCTACATTGAACAGCTTGCGCAATCGTACCTTATCGACCAGGAAGCCCTCGATGCGCTTACGCGCGAGGCTTACCAGCGTATGCTGGAGGAGGTAAGTGCCAGCCACATCCTTATTAGCGTTCCGGAAACAGTAACGGGTTCCGATACTCTCAAGTACTACCAAAAAGCCATTGAGGCTCGCTCAAGAGTTCTTAAGGGCGAACCCTTTGGGAAAGTTGCGTTAACAACAAGCAACGACCCATCGGTTAGCCGAAACAATGGCTACCTTGGCTGGTTTTCAGCCTTTCAGATGGTTTACCCCTTTGAAATCGCAGCATACATTACACCTGTCGATTCGGTTTCGATGCCAGTTCGCACTCGCTTTGGATACCATATCATTAAGGTTCACGACCGTCGACCTGCCAAAGGGCAGATAAAGGTTGCCCATATCATGGTAAGGGTTAACCCCAATGCTTCGCCTCAAGAAATGGAAAGCGCTCGCCAAAAAATAGTTGACATTCATAACCGCCTACTTAATGGCGAAAGCTTTGCCGAACTAGCCAAAAAGGAATCGCAGGACAACAGCACCGCCCCAAATGGTGGCGAACTACCCTGGATTCGTTCAGGTCAAATAATTCCCGAGTTCGAGGAGGTTGCTTTTGCCCTAAGGGATATTGGCGATATCTCTAAGCCTTTTCAAACCTCATTTGGGTGGCATGTAGTTAAACTTCTCGATAGAAAGCTTCCGGGCGAGTTCGAGGAAATGCTGCCCGAAATTAAAAACCTTTTGGCTCGCGATAGCAGAACCATGGTCATACGTACTGCATACATAAACAAGTTGAAAAAGGAATACGGGGTTAAGGAGTTCCCTGCCGAATCGGCAAAACATCTCGCGTCGCTTATCGATTCCACCATTTTTAAAGGCGCGTGGAAAGTTCCAAGTATCAAAACAAACCCAACTATTCTGGTTGTAAAAGGATTGAACTACTCCCTTTCCGATTTGCTTCAGTACATCGGCCAGAGCCAGCAAAAAAGCAGGAACCAATCTATCCAGTCGTTCATCAGCTTTATCTATACCGATTGGGTTAACCAAACCATAATTAACCTTGAGAAATCGCTCTTACCCCAAAAATATCCTGAATTTAAAGGGCTTGCCAACGAATACCTCGAGGGCATGCTACTTTTTGAAATCTCGAACCGCGAGGTATGGACTAAGGCTTCGGATAGCACTGCACTTAAAGCTTACTTTGAAAGCAACCGCGATAAATATGTTTGGGGCGAAAAGATTTACTTTACCGTTTACCAAACCCCCAATCAAAAAGTTGGGCAAGCATTGGTAAAAGCGCTCAAAAAAACACCAGGCATCGACCCCAAGAAACTTGTAAAAAAGTGGAATAAGAAGACGCAAACGGTTACATTCACCCAACAAGTTGGTTTCCCCGATAATCCATCAATCTTAGGTTACACCAAATGGGAATCCCATATCAACATCACTAATGATGCCGATAAAGCGGTTGTGGTTCACATTGATAAAACAACTACTGGTGAACCTAAAGAACTAAACGACTGCAGGGCTGAAGTTATGGCTGATTATCAGCATTACTTGGAGGAATCATGGATACAAACACTTAAGGAAAAATATAAGGTGGATATTAACAATGACACCTACAGTAAGCTACTTGAAAATCTCAACAACCCAAAAAATGAATAGACTAATTTTTTCGCTGATAGTAGTAACAAGTTTTCTTACTGCTTGCCAAAATGCCGATAATAGTCGGCCTGTTGCAAGGGTATACGATAAGTACCTCTACGAAAGCGACCTTCAAAATATTTTCCTTACAAATGTAAGCCGGGAGGACAGTATACTAATTGCTAAGGCCTACATTGAGAAGTGGATTCAAACTCAACTCCTGCTAAAACAGGCCGAGAACAACCTTACCGAAAAGGAGAAAAACGTGGCGCGACAGCTGGAAGATTATAGGGCCTCGCTACTAATCCACAAGTACGAACAGGCATACGTAAACCAAAAACTCGATACACTGGTTAAGGAATCTGAGGTAGAGCAGTACTACTACTCCAACAAGGATAACTTTGTACTCTCGGAGCCAATAGTTAAAGCGCTATTTATAAAGCTACGCAAGGAAGCCCCTCAAACCCCCAAAATCAAGGAAATATACCGTTCTAAGAAACAGGAAGACATACAACTCCTCGATAATTTGGCCTATCAGGCGGCCATTTTCTACGATTTTTTCAATGATCAGTGGATACCTTTCTCGGTAATTGCCCGACAGCTCCCATACTCCATCGATGACATAAAGCAAGCCTTTTCAAGGCAATACATTGAAATGGAAGACGGTAGCTTTATTTACCTGGTTTCGCTGCGTGAAACTAAGGAGCAAGGTGAAACTGCACCTCTCTCATACATTACAAACGAGATTAAGCAGCTAATTATTAACGCCCGAAAGCAAAACCTGATTGACCAGCTGGAACGCAATTTGTTTATCAAGGCAAAAGATGATCGTAATTTTGAAATCTACAAATAGTACAACCATGAAAGCATTTAGTTTACCTACACTTTTTTTATTGATTTTTTCGCTTAGTTTTAGTTCGTCCGCCCAGGATAATATCTCTATCGACAAGGTAATTGCAGTTGTTGGGAATGAGCGCATACTTTTATCCGACGTTGAGCAGGAACTGCTGCGCATTAAAATGCAAGGCAGTACAAATGCTAATATCGACCGTTGCCAGCTACTGGAGCAACTCCTTATTCAGAAACTACTTATAACCCAAGCCAAAATTGATAGTATTGAGGTGAACGAGGGTTCGGTTGAGAACGAGGTTGACCGCCGTTTAAAGTACTTTATCAATCAAATTGGATCGGAAAAGGCACTGGAGAACTACTTTAACAAGCCAATATTTGAAATAAAGGACGATTTAAGGGAGATAATCCGTGAGCAACAGCTAACCCAGCAAATGCAGCGTAAGATTGTAGATAAGGTTAAAATAACCCCATCGGACGTGAAGGCTTTTTACAAGAAAATACCCTCCGACAGCCTACCCGAAATACCCATGCAGTACGAGCTTCAACAGATAGCAATTTACCCCCCCGATGCCGAAAAGGCTAAGCTTGAAGCCAAGGAAAAGCTGCTTGAAATTCGTAACCGAATACTTAACGGTGAACGATTTGCAACTCTTGCAGCATTATACTCTGAAGATAGAGCCTCTGCAATCAAAGGCGGAGAGCTGGGCTTCCGCTCACGCGAAGAGCTTGTTAAGGCATTTGCCGACGCCGCATTTAACCTTAAGGAAGGTCAAATTAGCCAGGTGGTGGAAACCGAGTACGGATTGCACATCATCCAGATGATTGAACGACGCAACGACCAGGTAAATGTTAGGCATATCCTGCTCAAACCTCAGTTCACCACCGATTTACTTTCAAAAGCAGTTCAAAAGCTCGACAGCATTGCCACGCTGATTCGGAACGATAGCATTACCTTTGAAAAAGCAGCACTCCGTTTCTCCGAAGATAAAAAATCAAACCTAAATAAGGGTTTGATGATTAATCCCTTTACCAATACCTCGCTATTTGAGAAGGAACACCTACAACCCTCGGACTTTTACGCCATTAAAGACCTAAAAGAGGGCGAGTATAGCACACCCTTTGAGTCGCGCGATGAACATGCAAACATCGTTTTTAAAATCATCAAGGTGAAACGAATTGTGCCTGCCCATAAGGCAAACCTGAAAGACGATTACGATAAAATTCAGGAAATGGCCAAGTCGAGTAAGGAAAATGAGATACTCCGGGATTGGGTTTCAAAAAAAATAAAATCGTTCTATATCAGAATTGATAATGATTTTCATAGTTGCGATTTCCAAAGCAAGGGTTGGATAAAGTAGGCATAACTGAGATGGAATCCATACTTCGTATCTTTTTTATTCTATCTATTCTGCTGGGGTTGCTCTCAGGCGCTCAAGCTCAACAAAAAACCCGAATTAGGTTTGAGGGGGCAAAGAGCATGAAGAATCTTAATATTAATGGCCAAAAAATCATCAGGTATATTGGGAACGTTCGCTTTCAGCATGAGAACACCCATATAGTCTGCGATAGCGCTTACCATAATCCGGACGACAACTGGTTTGATGCCTTTGGGAATGTTAGCATTCAACAGGGTTCAACCAGAATAACCGGTCAAACCCTACACTTCGATGGCAAAACCTCGGTTGGTAAGATAACCGGCAAAGAGGTTAAACTAATTGACGACGAAACCACGCTTACAACCCAAACCCTTTTCTTTAACTCCAAAACAAATGTTGCCTACTACACAACCCCGGGTGTAATTACCTCAAAAGAGTCGAAACTAACCAGCCAGCGCGGCTACTTTAACCGCTCTTCAAACCTTTTGTCGTTTGCAGGAAACGTAGTGATGGTGGACCCCGATGGAACAATATACACCGACTCCCTTAGCTACAGTACCAAGAATGAACTTGCATACTTCTTTGGCCCAACCCACATTTTTAATGAGGATAGTTTTGCCTACTGCGAAAAGGGTTGGTACAATAAAAAAATTGAGCAAACCAACTTACAGCAAAATGCATACATACTTAGCAAGGAGAATAAAGTATTTGGCGACAACATTTTCTACGATAAATCCAGTAAGTTTGCCCGGGCAATTGGGAATGTAGTGCTGATTGATACCGTTAACAGGGCTTACATCTATGGGCAAAAAGCCAATTTTTGGCAGGAAACCGAACAAGCCGAGGTAACGGAGAACCCCTACCTGATGCTAATTGATAATTCCGATAGTTTATTCCTGAAAGCAAACTACTTTAAGGTAATTAGCAAAAAACATGAAAAATCAACGGACTCTACCTATAGAGTTCTTAAAGCACTTGGCCGTGTTGCATTTTACAGGCGCGATGTTCAAGGGTTATGCGACTCAATGATCTACAATACCCGCGACTCAGCAATTGATATGTATGTTGATCCTATTCTCTGGAATGATGTAAACCAAATGACCGCCGACCACATTACCATTCACTCAAAAAACAACAAAATAAACCGAATGGATTTTAACGGCAATGCCTTTATTACCTCATTTGAACAGGACAAATTTTATAACCAGATTAAAGGTAAAACCATAACCGCATTTTTTAGTAATGGTAAGGCCGAAAAGATTGATGTAAATGGTAATGGACAAGCGGTTTACTTTATCCGCGATGGCAATATTCTTACATTAGCCAACCGTTCCGAGAGCGCTAGAATTTCAATCCTGGTGAAGGATAATAAAGTAAGCCGGGTTACCTTCCGCGAAAAACCATCATCAAACCTTTACCCCATTGAGAAAGTTGAGCTGGAAGATGTTACGCTTAAGGGTTTCAAATGGCTCGAAGCTAAACGTCCGGCTAATAGGTACAGCATAGTACCAAAGGACTTCAAGGTACAACCAGTAGAACTAGGTAATAAAAAGCGACTCGAATTACTTAGCGGTAAAAGTAAGTAAGAAAAAAGGAGAGGTTAGCCTCTCCTTGATTTTTAGTACTCATCCTCGTTAAAAAGAAAATCTTCTTTTGTAGGATAGTCGGGCCAGATATCTTCAATACTCTCGTAAATCTCATTATCGTCCTCCAGCTCCTGAAGATTTTCAATTACCTCAAGAGGTGCGCCAGAACGAATGGCGTAATCAATTAACTCTTCCTTTGTGGCTGGCCATGGTGCATCTTCTAACTTGGATGCTAATTCTAATGTCCAATACATAGTACTTTTATGTTTGTTAAAAAACTGATTGTCAGTAAAATATATTCAATGACAACCACACAAATATATAAATTTTTTAGAATTACAAGTTAGGCTGCCATTTTATTTGTTCCACCCCAAAATCCTTGCCAAGTTTCCGGGAGAGGGTAAAAAAGTAATCGCTAAGCCTGTTAAGGAAAACTATAAGATTTTCAGGAAGTGGCGTTTCCTCAGCTAGGTGTGTTACCAAACGTTCAGCCCTGCGGCAAACCGTTCGGCAAACGTGGCAAACCGATACAACAGGGTGACCTCCGGGTAACACAAACGATGTTAGAGGCTCTAGCTGAGCATCCATAGTATCAATCTCATTCTCTAAGCGCTTTATATCGGCGCTTTCAATTTTGGGTATCCTTACCTTGCAATCGGTGCAGTCCGCAGCAAGTATCGATGCACAGTTCATTAACCTATCCTGAATAAATATTAGGGTCTCAACAGTATGCCTATCCATATCCTGGTCGCGTAGCAAACCGGTGAATGCTATTAGCTCATCTACTGTGCCATAGGTTTCAATCCGTGGATGATACTTGGGAACGCGAGCTCCACCTATAAGCGATGTTGAGCCCTTATCGCCTGTTTTTGTGTAAATTTTCATACAATAATTGTTGCGTTGCAATATAGTTTAACTATCCTGTTTAAACAAGAAATATGTAAATCAACGCAAACTAAAATTTATTGTTCAGTAATCACAACTTTTTGTCTTAGAATGGGGTTTGGATTTGGTTCATCCGACTCAATATGACCATCGCGAAGCCTAACAATTCTGCGGGCATGGCGCGCAATATCCTCCTCGTGGGTAACAACAATTATGGTATTGCCTTGCTCATAAATGTCCTCAAAAAGGTTCATTATATCGATAGATGTTTTTGAATCGAGGTTACCGGTTGGCTCATCGGCTAGTATGATAGAAGGGTTATTTACCAAGGCTCGAGCTACGGCAACACGCTGACGCTGACCGCCGGAGAGCTCGTTGGGTTTATGTTCCATTCGGTCGTCAAGACCAACATTCTTAAGGGCAAGCATTGCCATCGCAATGCGCTCATGTTTTGGAATTCCCGCATAAATAAGCGGTAGCATTACATTATCGAGTGCAGTATATCGGGGCAAGAGGTTAAAGGTTTGGAAAACAAAACCAATTTCCTTATTACGGATCTCGGCTAACCGGTCATCGGTCAGCTTGCTTACATCGGTTCCATTGAGTATATAGGTACCATCGGTTGGCGTATCCAGGCACCCCAGTATATTCATCAGGGTTGACTTTCCTGAACCCGAGGGTCCCATAATTGCTACATACTCATTTCGTTTTATGGTTAAGTCAACACCTTTTAAGGCTTTCACAACAACGCTTCCTACCTGGTAGTACTTTTTAATGTTAGTAATGTTGATTAAGTAATGCTCGCTCATAAATTAGGTTATTATTTTTTACTTGTTAGAATGGTCCGTATCGAAGCACAAAATTTTGTTTGGCTATACCATGCCGAAAGAAAAGCAAGCCACACCTAAACAGGTCAACTGAAACTGACACCCTCCTGTTAGCCTTGAGTTCCATCCAGGCATCCTCCATATCGTTACTCCAGCGAATATCATCAACCACAACTATTGAATTTTCATTTAGCTTTGTAAGTATGACGTTGAAATACTGCAAAAGTTTAGTCCCGTTATGGTCACCATCAATAAATACAAAATCGAAACCGGGTACTTCCCTTGCAATGCTTGGTAATTCTGTTTCAAATGTACCACAAATCGGCTTAATATTTGAAATATTCATGGTATCGAAACGTTTTTGGGCTATCCCAAAAACCGCTTCATCGCCTTCAATGGTATATAGAACTCCATGAGGGTTTGCCTTGGCAATGTACATTGAGCTAATACCAACCGATGTTCCAAGCTCGAGCATTACACTGGGTTTAAAACGATTTACAATCCTGTACAACAGTCTCCCCAGATGTGGTGGAACAGAAGCAGTTCGGGCAATTCTACTTAGCTTAACCAGTTCTCCCCTAAATCCTCCATTAAGGCTTTCGGCAATCGATTTACGAATAATTCCAATATCACAGCCTAACAACTCCTTGCGGTACGCTTCAATACTTTCAAAGACCGATTCCCTTGTATCGTTTTCAATTGTAGTGGTGTACAGATCAAACACAAATGGTGAGTGTATTCCATATCCCCCTTTAGGTAAGCATTTCTTCCTAAACTGAAGATAACTCCTCAAAATCCCCAAGGCTCCCTTTCTCATTTTCATTATTCTATGAAATGCTAAGGTAAGCCCCAGGGTAATTTAAACCTCCGCTAGATGTGTTAAAAAAAGTTTATTTCCAGCAGTATTATTAAACATTAACATCGCTGCATTCCGAATTAAAATTTTTGCGATTAACCCCTGCTTTATTGTACTTTTTCCTATAACAAATTTTTATAACCCAATATGTTAACGCAAGAGCTGCCAGCATGGCCGCAAGCGAAAGCAAATCTTCTACTCCTTTTTTGGATACTCCATAAACTATAACTTTTCGGGAAATGGCAATAATTGCAACCAATACAACCAGTTCAACGTGAAGAATTTCGTCCATTAAAAATCCCTTTATGGTTTCCAGAAGCTCAACCCCAATAATTATCATTAAGAATAGATCGATTAAGATGGGGTACTCCAGCTCAATAAATTCCCGGAATGGATTATTAAGTAATCCATCGTAAAGTTTAATAAATACGTCAACTAAAGCCAGTACAAGCAATAATGAAATTATAAATAATGATAAATAGATAATTCCCTTTTGCAATATTTTAAGGTATCGTTCCATACATTAAAGTCTTTTCAGTAAAGTTAATAAAAAGGAGGACATTAAGTGTCCTCCTTCTAACAAAATTGTAATGATATAGTTTTTTAGTTTTTAAGTAAGCTTTGAACCGACTGCATATTTGCATCGTTAACGATGTTTTTGCCAGCCGGGGTGTACATGAATTCTAAACGATTCTCATAAAGCTTTTCAACCTTGCCTCTTACTACCTTCATGGTACTATTAACTAAACCGTTCTGTTCAGTAAAGGGCTCATCAAGAATGGCAAAGGTTGTAGGCAACCATCGTTCAGGGAACATATCGCCAAACTCCCCACCGGGTTTAAAGCGGGCTATCTCATTGTTAATTATGGCAATGGCCTCCTTGGCGGCCTCTTGCGATTCAGGATCGATACCCTTAGCCGCAATGGCTTTTTTCAGAGCCTCTTTTGAAGGAACTATTAGGGCTGTGGTGTAAGGCATTTGGTTGTTGTGAAGCACAACGCTTTCAATAAACTTTGAGTGTTGAACCAACGACTCTTCAATTCCTTCGGGACTATACTTTTCGCCATCGCTGGCAATAAGTAAGCTTTTGAACCTTCCCAGTACGTAAAGGAAGCCATCCTTGTCCATGTACCCCATATCGCCGGTGTAAAGCCATCCATCGCGAACTGTTTCGGCGGTTGCCTTCTCGTTCTTCCAGTAACCCACCATTACGTTCTCGCCCTTAACAACTATTTCGCCTTTCTCCCCCACCGGTAGCTCCTTGCCATTCTCATCGCAAATTTTAAGTTCAAGATATTTTACCAGATGCCCCGAAGATCCTAATTTATGGCGCTTTAGGGAGTTTGAACTAATAATTGGCGTTGCTTCTGACAAACCATAGCCCTGTAACATTGGAATGCCAATGGCATAGTAGAAACGCTGAAGTTCAATGTCGAGCAGTGCTCCACCTCCAATAAAGAAATCAAGTTCTCCTCCAAAAACCTCACGTATTTTACTGAATAAAATTTTATCGTAAAGCCAGATTAGTGGCTTGTATATAAAAGTAAAACCGGTTCCCTTATTCCAACCCTCCTTATTGTACTTGTAGGAGATTTTTAAGGCATGGTTAAAAAGCATCTCAGTAAATTTTCCTTTTGCCCTAATGCCGTTTTCAATATTTTTCTTGAAATTCTTGGCTAAAGCCGGTACACTAAGTAAAAGGTTTGGCTTAAGCTCCTTAATGTTTATGGGAATATTTTTCAAAGTATCCATAGGGGTCTTTCCTACCTGAACGGTTGCTATACTTGCACCCTTAGCCATAAATGAGTATAAACCAGCCACATGCGCAAAACAGTGGTCGAGAGGAAGAATAAGTAGAGTTTTATAATGAACGGGTATCTCCATAAGGGTTAAGGCCTGCTCAACGTTAGCTGTGTAGTTCCTATGCGAAAGAATTATACCCTTTGGATCGGCTGTGGTACCTGAGGTGTAGCTGATGTTAGCGTAATCAGCGGGTTTAATGCTTTTAGAGACCTCCTCCACTTTTCCGGGATTATTTTTAAGAAATTCATCGCCTAGCTTAAAAACATCGCCAACGAACAGATCGTCGCCCTCTAGCTTTTCTGGCAGATCAAGATAGATTACCCTTTTTACGTTAGGTAGCTGGGAGCGCAACTTCTCAACCTTTGATGCTTGCTGCCCCGAAACAAAAATCATTGACGTTTCGGAATGAACCAATCGGAATAGCAAGTCGTTACCATCTAGCTTTACCGATAGAGGAACATTTACAGCTCCAGTATAAAGTATCCCCAGTTCACTTATTACCCAAAGTTTGCGTCCTTCGCTCAGTAGCGCAATCTTGTCGTCTTTCTTTACTCCAAGGCTTAACAACCCTGCAGCTAAGCGGTAAACCTCAGTTCGGGTTTGGGCATAGGTTGTCGGCTCGTACTTATCGGTTAGTTTCTCCCATATGTAGGGGTTGTCGGAAAACTTGCTAACGCTTTCCTCAAATAGATCGATTATTGTTTTCATCTTTTCAAAATTTTCACCATTAGCATACACAAAACTATAAAATTTTGATTTGCACCCCACCTAATCACACCTAAAAGTAGTAGGTTTAGTATTTTTGTGGCATGGTTGATAACAAAATATTTGATTTAAGCTACTGCACACTATGCCCCCATGAATGCGGCATTGATAGGCATATCCATACCGGTTTCTGTAATATTGGGGCAAATCCTGTTGTGTCATCAATTTTTCCTCATAAAGGCGAGGAGCCAGTTATTTCAGGGAATAAAGGAATATGCAATGTGTTTTTTGCACATTGTAACCTGCAATGCATTTTCTGCCAAAACCACCAAATAAGTAGGAATACCAAGCATGGCAAAAACTGGTTAACCGATACTAAAATTATTGTTAATGAGATAAAAAGCATACTCGATTCCGGTATTGGAATGGTTGGCTTTGTTTCGCCTTCGCACCAAATTTCCCAGATGGTTGAAATTGTAAATTCCTTGAATAAATCGGGCTATAAGCCAACTATTGTATACAACTCAAACGGATACGATAAAGTTGAAACCCTAAAAATGCTTGAGGGTATAGTTGACGTTTACTTACCCGATTTAAAATATTACGACAGCACACTGGCGTTAAAGTTCTCAGGAGTATCGGATTATTTTCAGATAGCGTCAAAAGCCATTAAGGAAATGTATAGGCAAAAGGGTTCAACCCTTATTCTAAACAACGAGGGTTTAGTAGAGTTTGGAATGATTATCAGGCATTTAGTTTTGCCTGGTCATGCCAGCGACAGTATTAAACTCCTCAACTTTCTTGCCGAGGAGATTTCTCCAAGGCTTTACATCTCGCTTATGTCGCAGTACTACCCTCCTTCAGGACTTAAACTCCCCAATGAGTTAAACCAACACGTGGGTATAGATGAGTACCAAAAAGTTATTGAAGTGTTGGAAAATCATGGATTCAGGGGCTGGGTTCAAGACATGGTAAGCAGCCATTTTTACCGTCCCGATTTTGAAAGTAACACTCCCTTTACAGAATAAATACCTAAATGAAATAAAATCAGCACGGTTGCTTGAACTTTTAGGCCTAAATTTTGATTTATTGAAAATTTGTACTTATATTGCACTGAAATTAAACCTTAACCGAGAAACCCTATGAAAAGAATCATACTGTTTATAGTACTAGCAGCATTTGTTGGCACGGGTTGCAAGTACTTTAAAAAAGACAAAAAGGTTGACCCCATTGCCCTGCAAAAAGCCAAAGAGGACAGCATAGCAAAAGCAAAAGCTTTTGAGGAAGAACAAAAAAGAATAGCCGAAGAGCAAGCCCGCCAGGAGGAGATGCGTAAACAGCAGGAGTATGAATCCACTTACCGTTTTCATGTAATTATTGGTAGTTTTAAAGTGCCTTCAAACGCCACTGCATGGGAGGAGGAAGTTCATAAAATGGGTTTTAACAAAACAAAAATACTTGACTCACCCAATGGTTTTAAACTGGTTTCAATTGGTCAGTACGATACGTATAGCAAGGCTTTCAACGAAATTGAGCGCATTAACTCCGAACGCCCCGACGAACCCATGGAGATGTGGGTATACGAAAACAAGTAAATGTTGATTATACAATGATAAAACCGCCAATTTTATGGCGGTTTTTTATTTTGTTGACAAAAAATGTATATGGTTTGAGCTATTTTGATTTTATTTGCTGCACAAAACAAACTAAACCTAATTTTTAAACTAAATGGAAAAGATTCGACAAACACTGCGCGATCATGCCTGGGCACGTTGGACAGCCCTAGCTGTTGTGGCTTTTACCATGTTAACCGGTTACTACTTAACCGATGTGATGGCCCCGTTAAAAGGGCTTTTAGAGCAACAACTCTCATGGGACAGTTCAGAATACGGCCTTTTTACAAGTGCCTACGGGTGGTTTAATGTATTCCTTTTCATGCTCATCATTGGCGGTATTATACTCGACAAAATGGGTGTTAGGTTTACCGGCTTAATGGCTGCTACAATTATGGTTATTGGTACTACCATTAAGTTCTGGGCAGTTTCCACCCATATGCTCGATGGACAGGTTTGGAATATTCTATGGGTGTTCCCAATTAAGGCTCAGGTTTTCATGGCTGCGTTGGGGTATGCAATTTTTGGAGTTGGAGTTGAAGTGGCCGGTATAACCGTTTCAAAAATCATTGTAAAATGGTTCAAAGGCAAGGAACTGGCGCTTGCTATGGGTTTGGAAATGGCTACTGCCCGTCTAGGTACTGCCCTTGCTCTAGCCACATCGGTACCCATTGCAAAGGCATTTGGTCATGTTTCAAAACCTATCCTTTTCTGCTTGATTCTTCTCGTAATTGGCCTAATATCATTTATCATTTACACTTTTATGGATAAGAAGCTCGATGCCTCCCAAGCCGAATACGACAAGAATAACAATGTAACCAATGAGGAAGAAGCCTTTAAAATATCGGATATTTTCAATATCATTACCAACAAGGGTTGGTGGTATATTGCCATACTTTGTGTGCTGTTCTACTCAGCCGTATTCCCATTCCTTAAGTATGCAGCCGACCTAATGGTTAACAAATTTGGTGTTGATGAATCGCTTGCCGGTGCAATTCCTGCAATGCTTCCCTTTGGCACCATTCTTCTTACTCCCTTTTTCGGTAATATCTACGACAGGAAAGGTAAAGGAGCCACTATCATGCTGGTTGGCTCACTTCTACTTATCTTTGTGCACACTATGTTCTCAATCCCATTCCTTAACCATTGGATTATTGCAATTATCCTTATAATTATTCTTGGTATTGGTTTCTCATTGGTACCCTCGGCAATGTGGCCTTCAGTTCCAAAAATTATTCCGGAGAATCAGCTAGGAACTGCCTACTCATTAATTTTCTGGGTACAAAACTGGGGCTTAATGGGTGTTCCCGCCCTAATTGGATGGGTGCTCGATAAGTACTGTGTAACCGGTCAAAAAGTGGTTGAAGGCGTAACTGTTAATACCTACAACTACACTATACCAATGATAATTTTCACTTCGCTTGGAATACTTGCCCTAGTTTTTGCATTACTTCTTAAAGCTGAGGATAAGAAAAAGGGTTATGGACTTGAACTACCTAATATTCAGAAGTAATTGTTCATCAATAAAGAGGACGTCCGCGTTGCGGATGTCCTCTTTCCTTGCATTTGCCTGTTTACTAACTTTTTCACAACCTAATTTCTCTCAAGAGGTTTCTGATACTCAAATTGAAATCGATAGATTTGCAATGGAGATTCGAACCTTAGACGAGAGCACAACTCTTATTTCAACAATAGTTACATTTACAGCTATTCAAGATCAAATATCCAATACACTATCCATTAACTTCCCAAAAGCGCAGGAAGTTATAGCAAATAGAAGTAAAGCAAGAATTACCGACTCAAAGGGTAATGTTATTTGGAAAGGTAGCCTTGAGAAAAAAGTTACATCGGAAAACTCGCTTAGCTTTAAGTTTGGTAAAGACTGGCTGAATAAAAAAGGTGCTCAACCATACACCATTGAGTGGGAAACTAATGTTTTGGTAAGTTCGCCTACCGGAAACTATGTTTGGCCTACCTGTCTTTCAGGAAACATTAGTTCAATCAAGTACCTCGGGTTACGAGTTTTTACCGATAATGAATTCAGAGAAAGAATTGAAACCAACTTGGAGGTAAGTTCAAGGTTAATGGATCAATCCTCAGGCCTTAGTGGTGTAGTTTGGGAGTTGAACAGCTATCGTACAAAAAAGGCCTGGCAATATACCAAGCCTATTGAAAATCCCTATGTAAAAATATCTTTCTAGCTACTTTTCACTCCCTAACAATTGTTTCGTCCCTGTTTGGTCCAACAGAAATAATCCTAACCGGAACACCTGTTTCCTGCTCAATAAATTGAATGTATGCCATTAATTCGTCAGGCAAATCACTATCAGATTTAAAGCCTGAAATATCGGTCATCCACCCCTTAAACTCCTTGTAAACCGGCTCAATGGGTGTATTAATATCGTAGGGCAACCTATCGGTTTCAACACCGTTAGCCCTGTAAGCCACTGCAACCTTTATTGTTTCAAAGGAATCAAGCACATCGGGTTTGGTCATTATTAGCTGGGTTACACCATTGAGCATAATGGCATACTTCAATGCAACTAGGTCGAGCCAACCGCAACGACGCGGCCGGCCAGTGGTGGCTCCAAACTCAACACCTATCTTTCGCATCTTTTCGCCTATCTCGTTATCAAGCTCCGTGGGAAATGGGCCAGAGCCTACCCGGGTACAGTATGCCTTGAATATGCCGTAAACCTCACCAACCGCATGGGGAGCTATACCTAATCCTGTACAAGCACCGGCACATATGGTGTTCGATGAGGTTACGAATGGGTAAGAACCAAAGTCAATATCGAGCAATGATCCCTGAGCTCCCTCCGCGAGTACCTTTTTGCCCTGTTTGATATAGCTATTGATTTCGTACTCTGAGTCAATAAGGTCGTACTGGCGCAAAAGCTCTATGCCCTTAAACCACTCTTTCTCATGCTGCTCAATGTTGCTTGAATAGTTGTATTGCCTTAATATTTCCTTGTGTTTGTTTTTTAGGAAATTGTACCTATCCTTAAAATCGGGTAAAAGGATATCGCCCACGCGTAGCCCATTGCGTCCGGTTTTATCCATGTAGGTAGGGCCAATGCCCTTTAAGGTGGAGCCTATCTTCCCTTTGCCCTTTGCTGCCTCCGATGCCGCATCGAGCTCACGGTGCGAGGGTAAAATGAGGTGAGACTTTTTGGAAATTTTGAGTGATTTTTTCAGGTTTACCCCTAACTTCTCAAGAGAGTGTATTTCCTCTGCTAAGATTATTGGGTCAATTACCACACCGTTGCCAATCAGGTTTAAGCAGCCAGGATGGAATACCCCTGAAGGAATGGTATGCAGCACATGTTTAATGTTATTAAACTCCAGGGAATGACCAGCATTTGGACCACCCTGGAATCGTGCAATTACACTGTAATTGGGAGTAAGAACATCCACAACTTTCCCTTTACCTTCGTCGCCCCACTGGAGGCCTAAAAGAATATCAACTTTACTCATCTCCTTTAACAATTATGCTGCTTCTAGGCAAATAAGAAACTTTGGCGAATCCATTAGCGCACAAAACTTTTTCAGCCAAAAAGCATATAAAGGTAATGCTTTTAGCGCAATTTTAAAAGGAAGATATCAACAATCTACAGGGATAGGTCAACCTTATCTATTTCGGTTTGACAATCCCTACAAAGGCCATAAAGGTAAAGGGAGTGATGCGAAATGGTGAATTCGCTATTCTTTTGGGCGGAGTTGATAATTTCCTGTATCCGGGGGTCGCAAAACTCAATTACTTTACCGCAGCGACTGCAAATAAGGTGATCGTGCTGCTTACATTCGTAAGCTTTCTCGTATAGCGATGAATTTTTACCAAACTGATGTTTAATAACAAGTCCGCACTCCAACAATAAATCGATGGTGTTGTATAGCGTTGCCCTACTTACCTGGTAGTTTTTGTTTTTCATTTTGATATAAAGCGTTTCTATATCAAAATGTGATTCCTGGGAGTAAATCTCGTCAAGAATGGCAAAACGTTCGGGCGTTTTCCTGTGCCCTTTGCGTTCCAGGTAATCGGTGAGTATGCGCTTTACTATAAGTTTTGTATCGCTGCAGGTCATAGCTTAAATTTAGACTTACTTTAAATAGCAAAAATAGGATAAAATTTTTGTTATACAACATCAAACAGTAAAACATAAAAAAAGTTTATCCCAAGTACCATGAATTAACTAGCTCAACGGGGCTAATTTCTAGAGGAATGAGTCGGAATAAGTCGGAATGAGTCGGAATGAGTCGGAATAAGTCGGAATAGTAGAATGGGAGGCAGTAAGAGTGCGTTAATGCGAAATGGGATACGGAAACATTTTAGAGGAAATCGGTCAATTAAAAAAATCAATTGACGGAATTGCATTAAAGTGAAAAAAATACTCTGGTAATAAAATGAACTTTCTTGAGGTAGTGGGTTACAAATGTCTTGAATAATTTCTTTATTATAAGCCACTGCACAAATATTACAGGGCTTACTAAAGATTTTAACATTATTTATAGTTTTTATTTTGGGCATATGCTTACATTTGCAAAAAATATTTTGAGCATATGCCAAGAAATAAATGCCCACGAAGAATCTGCCATTCCCCCGATATTCATCTATTCAAGCCTGCTGGCAAGCCTTTACACTTGATGGAAGTTGTTGTTTTAGAGGCTGACGAGCTTGAGGCAATACGACTTGCCGATGGGCTAGGTCTCTATCACGAGGAAGCAGCAAAACAAATGGGGATTTCAAGGCAAACCTTTGGGCGGATTCTTGAGCAGGCTCGGAGCAAGGTGGCAAATGCGCTTACAAAAGGTATGGCACTTAAAATCAACATAAGCCATGCTGAAATATTATGCGATCAGGAAAATAATCAACTTTCGGAACAAATTTGATAAAGTAAACAAGTAACTTGCTAACAAAAAACAACAATTATGAAAATTGCAGTACCAACCAGACATGGCCATGTTGACGAACATTTTGGACATTGTGAGTTCTACACGGTTTACACCATTGAGAACGGAAAAGTAACAGGTAAGGAAACTCTTGGATCGCCACAGGGTTGTGGCTGTAAATCGAACATTGCATTTGATTTGCAACAAATGGGCGTAGATATAATGCTCGCCGGAGGGATAGGATCGGGGGCCATAAATGTGCTTGCAGCCCATGGCATTCAGGTTATTAGGGGTTGCTCGGGTAATACCGATGAGGTTGTTGACCACTACATCAACGGTGAATTGGCCGATTCAGGAGAAAGCTGTAGCCATCATGAACATCATCATGGCCCGCACCAGGGAGAACATGGCCATTCCTGTAACCATTAATGCGCTTTGAGCAAATTCACTGGGGCTAATTAATAGAAATACCTGTGATAAAATCAAAAACCCGGGTTACGCATTGCAATGGTGTGTAATCCGGGTTTAATCATCAAACTTGTCCATTCGCCGTACGTTTTCCATTCCTTTAACCTTTATTATATTCATTATCAGATTATTAAGGTGTGTAACATCGTGCACGTATAGGTCAATATAGCCCTCAAAAATTCCATCGTGGCTTTCTATATGGAATTTTCGGATGTTCACCATTAGCTCATCGGAAATCACTTTAGTGAGCTCACTGATAATCCCAATTCGGTCCATACCGTTAACCTCAACACGGGCAAGGAACGATAAGGCTTTTTGGGTGGTCCATTTCGCTGCAACAATCTTATCGCCATGTTGGGCCATGAGCCTAACGGCCTCAGCACATGTTGCCTTGTGAACAATTACAATTTCATCGGGCGAAAGGTACCCAATAACCTCATCGCCTGGAATTGGGTTACAGCAGTTTGCTACCAGATACGACGGATTGTCGGAGTCGGTGTCGGCGCCCAGCACTATGGGCTTCCTTAAATCGTACTTTGTTTGAATTTCGCTTTCGGGCACTACCTTCTTAGCGCCAAAACCAAGCTGTAACTTCCAGTACTTAATCCACTTACTCTGGGTATTTTTTTTCAGGATCTTTTTCAGGTTATCGAGGTTAATAAGCCCTGAACTAATTTTAGCATAGAGCTCGTCCTTTGATGAAACCTCGTAAGCCGGAAGTATCTTCTTGAACACCCGGGAAGATGGCTGAATGCCCATTTCTAATAGTTTTTCCTCAAGCAGCTGCTGCCCCTTTTCTATCCTATTTTTCACCTCGCCTTTCAGGGCGTTTTTAATGGCAGCCTTTGCCTTGGCTGTGGTAGCAAAGTTTAGCAGTTCCCATGTTGGCTTTTGCGAGGCTGCGGTAATGATTTCAACCTGATCGCCGGTGTTCAGCTGGTAGCTAAGGGGAACCAACTTGTGGTTAACCTTGGCTCCAATTGCTTTATTCCCAACCTCGGTATGGATTTCATAGGCAAAATCGAGTGCTGTTGCTCCCTTAGGCAAGCTACGGGTTTCACCCTTGGGTGTAAAAACAATGATTTCGGAAGTGAAAAGGTTCAGCTTAAACTCATCAAGGAACTCAAGTGCATTCTCTTGAGGATTTTCAAGCATCTCCCTTACCCGCCGTATCCACTTGTCGAGTTCATTCTCCTGGCTGGTGGCATCCATCTCCTTGTACCGCCAGTGAGCTGCAAAACCACGTTCGGCTATTTCGTCCATCCGGCGCGAGCGGATTTGTACCTCAACCCATTTCCCGTCAGGGCCCATTACGGTGCAATGCAGGGCTTCGTATCCATTAGCCTTGGGGGTACTAACCCAATCGCGCAATCTATCGGGCTTTGGCTTGTAGATATCAGTAATCAGCGAGTAGATGTGCCAGCACTGGGTTTTTTCGGGTATATGGGGATAGGGATTGAAAACAATACGGACTGCGAGTAAATCGTAAATCTCCTCGAACGAAACGTTCTTGGTTTGCATTTTTTTCCAGATGGAGTAAACTGACTTAGGTCGCCCGCTAATCTCAAAATCAATGTTATTTTCCTCAAGCTTCTGAATAATTGGTAACGAAAAGTGATTTATAAGCTGCACCCTTCGCTTCTCGTTGTCTGCAATCTTACTCCTAATTTCCTCATAAACCTGTGGATAGCGGTACTTTAGGCTTAAATCTTCAAGTTCCGTTTTAATGGCGTAGAGTCCTAACCGGTGTGCCAGTGGTGCATAAAGGTAGATGGTCTCGCTGGCAATTTTCATTTGCTTGGTAGCGGGCAGCGACTCAAGGGTTCGCATGTTGTGCAACCTATCAGCCAGCTTAATGAGTATTACCCGAATATCGTCAGCAAGGGTTAAAAGAATTTTCCTAAAATTCTCGGCCTGAATGGTTGAGTTTGCATCAAAAACATCGGTAATCTTTGTTAACCCATCGATGATGGAAGCTATTTTCTTCCCAAAAATCCTTTCGATATCCTCAATGGTATAGTCGGTATCCTCTACCACATCGTGCATGAGGGCACAGGCAACAGCTTTTGCGCCCAGCCCAATCTCGCTGGTTACAATTTTTGCCACCGCAATGGGATGCAGTATATAGGGTTCGCCCGATTTTCGGCGAACTCCTTTATGTGCCTCGTTGGCAAGATTAAAAGCCTTAACAATTAGCTCTTTATCCTCAGGTGAGTTGCACCGGGTGCAACTTTTAAGCAAATCCTCAAAATGCGATTGTATAAGAAGTTTTTCCTCGTCGGTTTGCAAACTCATACCATTTCCAATTAGCTATTTTTTGGGGTAAACCACGGAGATGCTTCCGGTTTTAATTATATCACCAGCATCGGCAGTACTAACTACTAAACGGTAAACATAGGTTCCCTCTTTAACGTACTCGCCCCGGCTATTGCGTCCGTCCCAACCCTGATTACCATGGTAAACTACCCCGCCCCATCGATCATAGATGGTTAAGGTGAAGTTGGCTTCAAAATCGATAACCGGCTTGAAAAGGTTTCGTTCATGGCCATTTTCGCTCCTTGGGTCATTGGGGGCAATGGCTGTTGGCATTGTTACCCCCGGTAGTATTTCAGTTGATATTTCTCGTGATCGGCTAAGTGTAACCGTATCGTTAGCGGGCGTGAGCTCTAATGCCTCAATGTAGTAGTTGAACCTTATCCTGTATAGCGGGCTTTGGCCTTTAAACCCGGATAAATCGTCGGAATATTCAGTAACCGAAAGTCCGTTGGCAATTCGTTCCAGATTACCAGGGCCTGAGATATCATCATTAACGGTGAACGATCGCCTATAAATGGAGTACGATATCCGGTTGTTCGCCCTGTCAGGTTTACGTTTTGTGTCGACCATCATATCGGTCCACTGAATGTTTACAATATTTCCCTTGGGACTCAACCTTGGGATAATGGTATTGCAGAGGTTTGTCACCAGCACAGCCTGGTTACAGCCATTGTAGGCATCAACCTTGTAGTAAAACTTCCGGGTTCGGGCAGCCCACATGTCGTTTGTATCGATGCTCATGCTCTTGGTAGGATCGTTGAACGATTCTATGATTTTAGCGCTAAAGATGCTTTGGGCAGTATCGGGCTGCTCCCATCGCCACAACTTGTAATTGCCCACTCTGCTGTTGGGATCGATAGTGTAGTAAATCCTGTTACCAGTATTGGTTGCCACAATGCTATCGACACTCATAAAGGTAGGCCTGCGGGCCATTTTGGTATGGATCAGGTATAGGTTGGAGTAACTCTCATAGCCTGTATCCATTCGGGTAGCCTTTATATAAAAGAAATAATCTTGGTTTTCCTGAACATCCCTAATGCTGTGCCGGTTGCTATACCCGTCGTAATCGCCAATTTGAGTATAGGTATTCCAGTTAAGGTCGTGTCCCATGTAAAGCTGATAGCGGATGTTGCGGTAAGGTGCTGAGGCATTCAAAGGCCAAGCTTCGTAACCAATCCACGAAAGGTCGATTTTGGAATTACAGCTATCGTAGCTTGCAGTTATCCATACCTGGGAATGCTTTACGGTCATCTGGCTTGGCTCAAATGCACCCTGTGAAGCCACGCGGTAATAAACCCTTTGGCCATTACCATTGGCACCAACATGGGTATACTGAAACGTGTTCTGGTCAACCGTGGCAATAGGATCCCAGCCGTCGGCATCGGGGTCAATGGGGTTACGGGGTACGTAAATGATGTAACCCGAGGGGTCGGCTATTTGGGGTTCATGGGGTGGTTTAGTCCAAAATATTGTTACATTCCCATTATCCAGGTTGTTAGTGATGTAATCGAGCCGTGGTGGATTTGGCTTATCGCTAAACTGCGCCCACAGCATTGAAGCAAAGCTAACCAAGGCAACTGTCAGCATCAAATGTCGTAGCACTCTCATAAACATTACTCCTTATACCCCTTAGGTTTATGGCTACCAGCAACGCTTACAACCATACTATCCGCATCCAAGTATTTTTTTGCCAGCTCCATTAGCTCCAGGGGTGTTATTTGGTTTATGGTTTTAATAAGATCATCAATATACCCGAAATTTAGATTGTTATACTGGAAAAGGCTTGCAAGGCTATCGGCAATGGCAAACGGGCCATCGAAGGTTCTGAGTATTTGACCAGTCATGTAGCCTCTCACCAGCTCCAGCTCATCATTACTTATTGGTTCTGACTGTAATTTAAGCATTTCTTTAAATACCTCATCTACTGTATTTTCGGCAAAAGCTGAACCAACCTCGGTTGAAACAACCAGCACCGACAACTCAGCCATTGGGATAATGAACGAGGATATGCCGTATGTATATCCTTTGTCTTCCCTAATATTACGCATCAGGCGCGATCCAAAATACCCTCCCAGAATGGTGTTAAGAACAACCAACCCAAGCATATCGGCATGATTGCGTTTAGGCAAAACCCTACCAATGCGTATCGACGACTGAACTGTATCTTTTTTATACGAAAAAACCCTAAAATCGGTTGTTTTAAATGCAGGCAAACTTGAGTTAGTGTGAGTTTTACTTTGAAAAATTACATTACCAAAGCAATTTAGAATAAAATCGACCTGTTTAGCATCAATTTTGCCTGCTATTACAATTAAACCGTTAGTGGCTTTATGGTATTGGTTCCTGAACTGTAACAAATCGGATTGCGAAATCTTATCGTAATCGTCGGGTACGGCAAATGTTCCGTAAGGGTGATTACTACCAAACAGCGTACTGAAAAAACGCTGGCGCGATAGGGTTGAAACCTTTTCCAAATCGACCAGTAGCGATTGTTTACCTTTCTTGCAGAACAGTTCCAGCTCATGCGGCGGGTATGTGGGGTTAAGCATAATATCAGTCAGAACATTCACTGAGCGGAAAAAGTGTTTACCAATGGTGTAAAAGGTAACCGATGCAAAATCGCGAGAGAAAGAGGGTTCCAGAAAACTTCCGTAAAAATCCAGTTCCTCGGCTATTTGCTGCGAGGTTCTTTTAGCCGTTCCCTCGCTTAAAAGCGAGATAGCCGCATTAGCCACCAACGATTTGTGTTGATAACGTGTGCCTGCCCTAAAAATAATCTCAACCCGAGCCAAATCCTGACTTCCGGCATTAATAGCCAAAACCTTAAAGCCATTGTCAAGGTCTACTATTTCGGGGGTAGGAATTTTTATTTGTGAAACAGCGACCCTTTGCGGTTGAACGGTTCTATCGATATCGTGGTTAGTCATAGCTTATTCCTTACCATTTGCTTTTGATTTGTAGTAGAGTGTTGAGCAGTTATGCTCGTTGAGAGTGTTTGCTGCAACTCGCCTGATGTCGTGGTTGGTAACAGAACCATACCTTTGCAGCTCATCGTTTAGGAGATTTGCATCGCCTAACATCTCATAGTATGCCAAATTCATGGCATTATTGAGAACGGTTTCCTGTTCAAACAGGAAGTTTGCCTCAAACTTATTCTTTACCTTTTCAAGTTCAGTAGCATCAATCAAAGAGTTTTTTAACTCTTCGACCTCTATGGCTAATGCCTCCTCAGCTTTTTCAAAGGAAGTAGAGTTGTAGAGCTGTCCAGTAAGAATGAATAGCCCCTCATCCACATCGCCTGTGATGTAAGCATTTATAGAGCTAAAAAGTTGCTTTTCCTTCACCAGCCGCTGGTATAAGCGCGACGATCGGCCGTTTGAGAGCAAATCGGAGAGTAAATCCACTGCAGGATAATCGGGGTGCATGCGGTTACACATGTGGTAGGCCTTATATATGGCATTGAAAGGAACATCGCGCTCCAGGGTAAGGGAACGGGATTCGGTTTGAGCAGGTTCTTTTGGAATACTTTGATTTGCAAGCTTACGCGGCTCAATGGAACCAAACCATTTTTGGGTAAGTTCCAGAATTTCTTGAGGGTTAACAGGCCCTGCTACACAAAGTATTGCGTTGTTTGGTGCATAGTGACTAAAGAAGAAATTCTTTACATCGGCTAAAGTAGCCCGACTTATATGCTCGGGCGACTGTCCGATGGTTGGCCAGCGGTATGGATGAACCTTATAGGCCAAAGGCCTAAGATGCAACCAAACATCACCGTATGGTTGGTTTAGGTATCGCTGGTTAAACTCTTCGAGCACCACGCTCTTTTGGATATCGAGGCTTTTTTGCGAAAAGGCAAGGCTAAGCATCCTGTCGCTCTCCAACCAAAAAGCGGTCTCGATATTTTCCGACGGCAGGGTGATGTAGTAGTTGGTTAGGTCGTTAGTAGTGAATGCGTTGTTCTCACCGCCTACCCTCTCAAGCGGTTCATCAAATACAGGTATGTTGGCCGAACCACCAAACATTAAATGCTCAAATAGGTGTGCAAAACCTGTTCGTTCGGGATCTTCGTTTTTTGAACCCACTCGGTAAAGCAAATTAAAGGCTGCAATGGGAGTGCTATGGTCAGTGTGAACAATCAGCACTAACCCATTATCTAGCTTATATTTCACAAAATCGATCATACTCACAAAAATATCCTCAATATTAACTATTTTTGTTGATGTTTTGGGCATAATGAATAGAGATTTAAAAGCAATGTCGATATTTTGAGGCATTGCTAAACTTTTTTTTAAATTAGCAACATGCTAAGGGAGGGACTTAAAATATCGCTAACAAAGTTCTGGGCAATTTTTCGCAGCTTAGGCGAACGCCGTATAACGTTGATATTGAGTTTTATCATTGGCCTCTTAAGTGGTGTTGCCGGAGTTGCACTTAAAAATACGCTTCACTTTGTTAGAGATTTTATTGGCGGATTAGTGCCCATGGATACTACTAGCTTGATTTACTTCGGTTTACCTGCAATTGGAATACTTTTAACTTTACTTTTTGTTCGATACTTCATAAACGACGATTTAAGCCATGGAGTAACCAAGGTTTTATATTCAATCTCGCGACAAGGCAGCAAGCTAAAGCCCCACAACATGTTCAGTTCTATTGTGGGTAGTGCGCTTACCATTGGCTTTGGTGGCTCGGTGGGAGCTGAGGCTCCTATAGTGCTTACAGGGTCGGCAATTGGCTCAAACGTAGGGAGCTTTTTCAGGATGAACTACAAAACCCGCACGCTGCTCATTGGGTGCGGTGCAGCAGGCGCCATAGCATCAATTTTTAAGGCACCCATAGCCGGCATTGTGTTCACACTGGAGGTGCTAATGCTCGACCTTACCACCGCTTCCATTGTGCCACTGCTAATTTCAGCCGTTACAGCATCGTCGGTTAGCTATTTCCTGATGGGGCGGAATGTGGTGTTTGCTTACGATGTTGTTCGGCCATTTGCACTCCACAATATCCCCTGGTTTGTGCTGCTTGGCATATTTTGTGGTTTGGTTTCGCTGTACTTTATCAGAACCATTTGGGGTATTGAAAAGCGCTTTAAGCGTACCCGAAGCCCCTATAAGAAATGGATTGCGGGTACCTTGGTCTTGGGTGTTTTAATCTACGTTTTCCCACCCCTGTTTGGCGAGGGTTACGATGTTTTGCAAGCCCTGCTCGATGGTCGTTCGGAATATATTTTTCACAATAGCCCGCTATATGAGTTTCAGAATAACTACTGGCTGCTAATCGGTTCACTCTTCCTAATCATTGCCCTAAAAGCGGTTGCAACTGCTGTAACCAATGGCGCCGGGGGCGTAGGAGGAATCTTTGCGCCATCACTTTTTATTGGTGGTATTTCGGGTTTTTTAGTGGCAAAGCTTATTAACCAGTTCAACTTTATTGATGTTTCGGAAAGCAACTTCGCCCTGGTAGGAATGGCTGGAACCATGGCCGGTGTAATGCATGCCCCTTTCATGGCTATTTTCCTAATTGCAGAGATTACCGGAGGCTACGCCCTTTTTGTTCCCCTAATGATAACCTCTACCATTGCATTCCTCACCATTATGTACTTTGAACCCCACTCCATTTACACTAAACGGTTAGCCATGCGGGGCGAACTTATTACCCACCACAAGGATAAAGCAGTACTCACCCTGCTAAACGTAAGTAAGGTTATTGAAACCGATTTTATACCCGTTGAACCAACGGAAACCCTTGGTTCGCTTGTTAAAAAGGTAAGCCAATCGCGCCGGAACGTTTTTCCCGTAGTTACTACCGAAGGTAAGTTTATGGGTATAGTAATGCTCGACGATATCAGGCCAATCATGTTCGATGCCTCACGCTACGATACCACAACCCTTCAGGAAATTATGAACCTGCCACCCGAGATAATCACAATTAACGAGTCCATGGAATCGGTTATGAACAAGTTTGAGTTCTCCAAGGCATGGAATTTACCTGTGGTTGATGGCGATAGGTATGTAGGATTTGTATCAAAATCAAAAATATTCTCGGTTTACCGCAACCTGCTCATTGAGTTTTCGGAGGAGTAGTAGGATCAGTTGTTAGTGTATAGCGTTTGGTTTTTGGTGTTACCCAAATCTAAACAACAAGGGGACTTTAAGGAATGTAACTACCAACTTCAAACTATTTCCATTAACTTTGCAGCATCAATATTTAAGGCATGGATATAAAAGATGTGGTTTACAGCCGCAACGTGGTTGAGTTTGTAACGGTAGCTAAGGAGTTTTGCGTTTTTCTGGAGGGCTGCGAAAAGCACACCCCAAGGTCGTTTGTTGGAGCCTGCAGCAAGGTGTTACCCCTTTTGTACTACAAGGCAGCCCTTTTGCCCCAAACCGAACCCGTTTACGACGAAACCAATGAGCAGTTTGTAACCGAAAGCGATTACTCAACCATTGAGAACAAGGTGGAGTATCTGCTTGGCCAGCATAATCAGTATGTTGAGGTTAACGACCCTCGCGTTGATGAGCTAACCGGTTTGTACACGGCAAGCATTGCCGAGTACTTGGCCGATATCTACCAGGATTTGAAAAACTTTGTGCTGCGTTATCAGGTTGGAAATGCCTACGTGATGAACGATGCCCTGTGGGAATGCACTAACAACTTCAAGGACTTTTGGGGTATCAGGCTGGCAAACCTTATCAGGGCTTTCCATATACTTGCCCACCAAAATATCGACCTCGATAACATTAAACATCCCGACGAAAGCGAGGGTGCCGAGCGCGATACTTCCGATTGGTTTGTTACCCGCCGCCAACAGGATATGGATCATAATGAGCCAGTGTGATGTTTGCATCCAATATCGATAAGGAAACCCTGAACACTTTACCTCGAATCCGTTTTATGGGGCAAATTGTGGTTGCCGAAAAGGAGAACGATTTGTTGCACTGGTTGCCCATTTTATGCCAGGAGAAAATAATTGGCTTCGATACTGAGTCAAAACCATCGTTTAAGAAGGGTAAAGTAAATGGAATCTCATTACTGCAGCTGGCCAACAGCAAGTTGGCAATTCTTGTGAGGCTAAAGAAAATAGGCATACCTGTTACTCTTAAAGACTTTCTGGAGAACCCCGAAATAGTTAAGGTTGGCGCAGCCATCCACGACGATTTAAAGGGACTGCAAAAACTACAACGCTTTACTCCAAACGGATTTATTGACCTTCAACGTATAGCGCCAACCTATGGCATTGAGGAGCTGAGTGTAAAAAAACTCTCGGCTGTAGTTCTGGGAGCCACCGTATCGAAAGGGCAACAACTCAGCAACTGGGAAGCCGATGTGCTTACCGAAGCACAAAAAATTTACGCATCAACCGATGCCTGGGTATGCAGGGAAATCTATCTTAAACTCATTTCACACACCCCGAAACAAGAGCATTAATGGAACGACCCAGAGTAATCCTTAAACCGAGCAAGGAACAATCGCTTCAGAGGTTTCACCCATGGATATTTTCAGGTGCAATTAAATCGGTTACCGCTATGCCCGATGAAGGGCAGGTGGTTGATGTATTGGGCTCCGATGGTAAGTTTCTGGCCACAGGACACTTTGCCTCAGGATCAATTGCCGTTAGGGTATTGTCGTTTCAACCTGTTGATATTGATACAACATTTTGGTTAAACCGAATAAGTAAAGCCCTTAACCTTCGCAGGGCCATAGGCCTATACCCAAATACCGATACAAATATTTTCCGCTTGGTTCATGGCGAGGGCGACCTATTGCCAGGCCTAATAGTTGACATTTACGGCGATACCGCCGTAATGCAGTGCCATTCGATTGGTATGTACCTGGCACGCACCGAAATTGCCAATGCAATAATGCATGCTCTTAGGAATACCGTAACCGCCGTTTACGATAAAAGCTCAGGCACTTTACCATACCGCGAAAAATACAACCCAACCGATGATTACCTGATTGGTGCCGAAAGCGCTAACGATGCCTTTTTGGAATACGGAAACAGGTATCAAATATCGTGGGTTGATGGCCAAAAAACGGGCTTTTTCATCGACCAGCGCGAGAATAGGTTACTGCTGCAATATTACGCCAAAGGTAAATCGGTATTGAATACTTTTGGCTACACGGGAGGCTTTTCGGTGTCGGCCCTAAAGGGTGGAGCCGCAGAGGTTGTTACGGTTGATAGTTCGGCGCAGGCCATTACGCTGGCCAACCAGAACATTGAACTAAACTTTGGTGCTAATGCACCACATTCAGGTATTGCAATGGACGCATTTGAGTATCTAAGAACCTGCAACCGTACCTTCGATATCATTGTGCTCGATCCGCCCGCCTTTGCCAAGCATAACGATGCCCTGCGTAATGCCCTACAAGCCTATAAAAGGCTTAACCTTGCTGCCTTCCGTAAGCTGAACCCTGGAGGTTTGCTTTTCACATTCTCCTGCTCGCAGGTGGTTAGTAAAACCGACTTTAGGAATGCCGTATTCTCGGCGGCTGCCATTTCGGGACGGCAGGTAAGCATCATTCATCAGCTAACACAACCTGCCGATCATCCAATAAATATTTACCATCCGGAGGGTGAGTACCTGAAAGGAATCGTGTTAAGTGTGATATAAATTATCACCTTACAAACACCCACTTAGTAGCAGTAGAAAGGGGATCGCTATAGCAATACCCCTCGTAATCGAAAAGTTTTAAATCTTCTGCATTCACTATTTTGTTCTTTACCGCAAAGCGTGCCATAAGGCCGCGAGCCCTCTTGGAAAGTATTGGAATTACCTTTAGCCCCTCAGGGCGATTCTCCCTGAATTCAATGGTTATAAACCGCTCACCAAAATGCATATCGTTAATAGCCTTGGAATACTCCTTTGAAGCAAGGTTAACCAAATACCCATCATTCACATTCTGGTCAAGAAAGTTTGTAATGCTATCACCCCAAAAATCGTAAAGCGATTTGTGTTGCCCAACCCGAATTTTGCTCCCCATTTCTAAACGGTAAGGTAGCACGAGGTCAAGCGCCCGTAAAACTCCGTATAAACCCGATAGCATAAAAATGACTCGATTGGAAAAAGCAAACTCATCGGTAGTAAAATCGGTAGCCATTAATCCCTCATAAACATCGCCCGCAAAGGTCAGGATTGCAGGTGTGCTATTTTCTGTTGTAAATGGTAAATGCCAATTGGCGTACCTTGTAAAGTTGAGGTCGGCAATATCCTGACTAACCCCCAAAAGGTCTTTTAGCTCAACAGGGCCATACGTCTTTAGCTGTTTTACTAGTTCCTGAGCCCTTTCAAGGAAAACCGGCACAGAGTAATTGTTATCTGCCAAATTTAACTTGCTTCGCAAGGTTTTTGCAGGCGAAAGCACAATGCAGAAGTTAGGTTTATTCCCCATATCTCATAATTTTTAGTTTTCAGTTTCAATTTCAAAAATTTGTTGTATCTTTAAATTAGAAACAAAGTAGAGCATACTGGGTTCAAAGGATGAGTCATAATAGCTTACTAGGTTTTAAAAGTAGTAAAAATGTTTGCCACAAGTGGTGGCCTGCAATATCTATTGTCATTTCCTTTATAGCGTTTGCTTTACCTTTACAAAGTTTTTCACGACCCGGCACCAAGGTCATACTACAGCTCAAGTGGAAACATCAATTCCAGTTTGCCGGTTACTACGCTGCAATTGAAAAGGGTTACTATGCTCAGGAAGGTCTTGATGTTGAGCTCAGGGAACTACCCCAAAACACAAATGTGATTAGCGAGGTTCTTGAAGGTAGAGCCCAGTTTGGCATAGCCAATGCCGACATAATAATACATTACGTTAACGGAGCACCTGTTGTTGTCCTTGCACCAATATTTCAGTCAAGCCCGGCTGCACTTGTATCGCGAGCCGAGCGTAATATCACCAGACCACAGGATATTGCCGGAAAAACAATTGAAATAAACGCAAAAAAATCTGGTTCAGTTGAAGTGCTTACCATGCTAAGCCTTGAGGGTGTTAAACCCTCGCAGTACCAAGTAACTGAAACATCGCTTTCGCTTAATAAGCTACTGAACAATCAAACCGATGCCAGTGAGGTTTACCTGACAAATGAACCATACTTCCTGGAAAAATTTGGGATACCCTATAACCTGATTCTACCCCATAAATATGGTGTTGACTTTTACGCCGAATGTATATTTACCACCAGAGAGATGATTAGCAAAAACCCTGAACTGGTTGATGCTTTTATTAGAGCAACCATAAAAGGCTGGGAGTATGCCCTTGAAAATTCCGAAGAAATAGCACAGGTAATTCAATCAAAGTATAAAACCACAAAAACTCTTGATCATCTCATATTTGAATCGCAAAAGGTAAAAGAGTTTATTCAACCAAACTTTATAAATGTTGGGCATTCGAACAAAGGTCGATGGCTACAAATGATGGAGACCCTTTTACAGGCCGGATTAATTAACAAAACAAAACCTATTGACGATTTACTTTACTCCCCACAGCAAAAAAAACATTCGCCTTTTACCGATAAATGGTTTATTTTGGTTATTGGCACATTGTTGCTACTTACTTTCATATTACATTTATGGTACATACACAGGACCAATAAGCGCAAGCAACAAATAATTAACACCCACAAGCAACAAGTTGATAGTCTAAAGCAAGAGCTGCAGATGTTAAACACGCATCTGGAAGAGACGGTTCAACGAAACAAAGACCTTGAATCGTTTAAGGAATCGCTACTCTCTAACCTTTCGTTTGAGATTCGAACCCCACTAAACAACATTATTGGTTACAGTGAACTTTTAAACGATCCAAAAATTAAACCCACGCAAGCGCTTCAATTTTCTAAGGAGATAAATAAAAGTTGCCGCCTGCTCCAGAATCAAATTGATAATCTTATCGACCTCTCAAAGCTGGAATCGAACCAGTTCCGGTTGGTTTACCAACGCATTAACCTGATGGAACTTATGAACACCCTACAGGTTATGCTACTGAATGAGCTTAAGCTCTTTGATAAAGAGCATATCGCCATAAAGGCATTCATTGACCCCAACGAGATTGACTTTGATATTCTATCGGACCGAAACCTTTACAAGAGTATATTCCAAAGGCTAATTAACAATGCGGTAAAATTTACCTCGAAGGGATACATTGAGATTGGTGTAAGAAAATCGGGAAAAAATGGTCACCTCCTTTTCTGGATACAAGATAGCGGATCTGGAATAGAGGTTGAAAAAGCAAAAACTGTTTTCAACCGATTAAATATTGAAGAATCGCGCGATGGGTTTGGTGTCCTACAAATGGGACTCCCAGTTGTTAAAGGTATTGTGGATCTGCTGAACGGTAAAATTTGGGTTGAAACAGCCGAGGGCACTGGAACTACAGTTAATATTGAAGTTCCCTACACACCTATTGGCAGCCATAAAGCAAAATCATCCCAAAAAAAATCACCATTCTATATCCATCAAGACCCACCAAAGCTGAAAAATAAAAAGATTCTGATAGTTGAAGATATTCAATCGAATTTCATTCTGCTAAGCCGTCTTCTGGAGGAAACGGGTTGTAAACTTGATCATGCCAAAACCGGAGAAGAGGCTCTTAAAAAGTTTGAAAATTCGCCCGATTTCGACCTAATCTTCATGGATTTAAGGCTAGCCGACATGGATGGTATTGAAATCACACGCCAAATCCGAAAGAAGAACACCAGGGTAGTAATAGTGGCACAAACCGCATACAGCTCAGGTGTAAAAGTTAACATGAGCATTGAGGCAGGCTGTAACGACTTTATTACCAAGCCAATAAGCCGCATTGACCTTTACAATGTTCTTCGCAAGTACCTTGTAGCTGACGATCATACGGCCTAGCCCAGCGGTAACCGGGCTAGAGGTGGCTCATCGAGCGGCGATGTTTTCCTGGCAAGGTAGCTGTAGTAACCCACAATGGCAATCATGGCAGCATTATCGGTTGTAAATTGTTTTTTGGGCAAGTAAACCTGCCATCCCCTCTTTTGCCCTAAGGCTTGTAATGCGTTTCGTAATCCGGAGTTTGCTGCCACACCGCCAGCAATGGCAATCTCATTAATCCTATACTTACCTACAGCCTGCTCAATCTTACTTAGCAGTATTTCAATTATGGTTTGCTGAAGCGATGCGCAGATATCGGGTAGGTAATTGTTAACAAAGTTTGGGTCAGTGTTCAGTCTATCGCGCAAGGTATAAAGGAACGATGTTTTTAATCCGCTAAAGCTAAAATCGAGGTCTGGGATATTCGGCTTTGCAAACTTGATGAACTCAGGGTTGCCCTGGGTAGCAAGTTTATCAATAACAGGCCCTCCGGGATAGGGCAGCCCCAGCACCTTGGCGCATTTATCGAATGCCTCTCCCGCTGCATCATCTATTGTTTGGCCAACTATTTCCATTTCCATTGGACTCCGAACCAACATGATTTGGGTGTGGCCACCGGAAACCAAAAGGCACAAAAAGGGGAACGCAGGGTGAACAGCATTAGTTCCATCCTTAATGAAGTGCGAGAGCACATGACCCTGCAAGTGATTAACCGATAATATGGGTACTCCCAGCGTAAGCGCCACACCCTTTGCAAACGATGCCCCTACAAGCAACGAACCCAGCAATCCAGGACCCCGTGTATAGGCTATTGCATCTATCTCAGCAATGGTAACCCCTGCCTTACGCAGGGCTGTATCAACTACAGGTATAATGTTGGCCTGATGAGCACGCGAGGCCAACTCAGGCACTACGCCACCATACTGTTTATGAACATCCTGGCTGCTAATAACATTCGATAAAAGTAGCTGATCGCGGATAACTGCTGCCGAGGTATCGTCGCACGATGATTCTATCCCAAGTATTGTTACGCTCATCAATAAAAATTGAAATAATACAAAAAAAGTTTAAAAACCGCTCCTCACCTATTTCAAAAGCCCAAGCATTTGTATATTTTAGGAACAAATTTTGAGGCTCACTTACCAGAAATAACTTAGCAAAGGTATTAAAAAACTACTTAAAATACTGATTTGGGGGTTTGTTACACTACTCGCAGTCCCTACCCTTGGTTGGCTGCTGCTGCAAAGCAGCCAGGTACAAACGTATATTATTACCAAAACAACTCAATACCTACATGAAAAAACAGGTATTACTATATCCATTAGAAAAATAGATATCAGACCCTTTGCCAGCATTCTTTTAAAAGATGTATACGTTGCCGACCTGAACAACGACACCCTGATTTACGCAAAAAGGGTTGTAGCATCCATTTCACAAATCGATACCGACGCCGGACTTTTCCGGTTTGGAAAAGCAAGGGTTGACAATGCTAAATTCTACATTTTCACCGACAGCTCTGGAATGACAAACCTAAATGCCCTCCTGCTAAAAATTAATCCCGACACCGCTCAATCGGCCGATTCGGGCAAATTTAACCTGCAAATAGGGAATGTTATTCTTAATAATGCCCGCTTTAAACTTGTCCAGCAAGGAGCCGACAGCCTTACACCGGGAACAATAAACTTTCAGAATCTAGTTCTTTCAGGAATCAACCTAGAGGCAAGCGAGCTAAACCTTAACGGCGACACCATTGGGATTCTTATTAATGGGTTAACGGCTGAGGACCATTCCGGATTTAAAATTGACAACCTGCGAAGTAAGTTTACCCTCTGCAGCAAGTTTATGCATTTCAACAACCTGCGCCTGCGCGCAAATGGCTCGAGCCTATCCATGAACCAGCTTTTGTTCGATTTCGACGGTTGGGACAGTTTTAGTAATTTCACCTCTCGGGTTAGAATAAACGCCGACTTTGAGGGCACCTACCTGCATACCAGCACCTTGGCCTACATTGTTCCCGAACTGACCAGCTATAACATTGGCTTAAGAATTTCAGGGCTGGTTAAAGGATATGTGGACGATTTAAGGGCAAGGGACCTTGAACTTGGCTTTGGGAATATTTCGCAGATAATAATTAACGCCAACCTCACAGGTTTACCCAAAATAGATAATACTCTTTTCTCTGTGGACCTGAAAAAGCTTCAAACCTCAAGAAAGGATTTGGTGCAATTCAGAGTAAATGGTAGTGGAAAACCCCTAATCGATTTGCCCAAAGAGTTTGACCGCCTTGGGCTGATTAACTATGTTGGGAAATTTTCCGGCTACCTTAGCGACTTTGTTACCTACGGTACACTAACGACGGCTCTGGGGTCAATTGATTTTGATGTTTGGATGAAACCGGGCAAAACCATTAAAAGCGAATTTAAGGGCAAGGCATCGGCCAATAATTTTAAGCTTGGCCAGCTCTTGGACGAGAATTTAATCGGAAGCCTGTCGTTCCTATCCAGTATCTCAGGTACAGTAAACAATAAAGGAGAGCTAAGAGCCTTTACCGATGCCCATATTCGGAAACTCGAGGCCAACCGTTATGACTATAAGGATATCGATATCTCGGGTAATCTAGGAAACAACTCATATACTGGTACCATCAACCTTAACGATCCCAACTGTAAGCTAAACTTTTTGGGTAGGGTTGACTTTTCCGACACCATCCCCGTGTTCGATTTCTCGCTCTTTGCCCCTCGCATCGATTTGGTTAAGCTCAACCTTAACAGAGTTGACTCCATTTCAGTGGCATCGTTCCTTTTAACCGCAAAGTTTTCCGGCAATAACCTCGACAACAGCAAGGGCGAAATAAAGCTGGTTAACTCTACCTACCGCAACCAACGCGGCGAGTTTAAAATTGCCGACCTTACAATTACTGCCGATAACACCAATGAGAGCAAGATTATTACACTAAAATCGGATATTGCTGAGGGTGAAATACGCAGTAGGCAAAGCTTTTCCAGGTTCCCTTACTATTTGAACAGGGTACTGTCGCGTCATTTACCTGCCCTAAGGCAGGATGAGTCCAATGGCAAGTCCAAAACTCCACAGCTTAACGCTGAGGAGTATAACGATTACCTCATCAAGTTTAGGTTAAAGAAGACACAAAAGGTTACAAGCGTTTTGGCTCCAGACCTAAGCATTGCCGAAAACTCATCGCTATTTGGCATTTTAGACCCCAACAAGGAAACTCTAACCTTTAAGCTAAAGGTACTGGAGCTAGTCACTGGCAGTACCGTATTCAAAAACCTCAGTGTTGATGGCGAAACCCGCGATAGCATTCTGGAAGCCAATGTACTTATGCCCGAGATAAAGGTTGGCAACAGCTACATCCGAAACCTTAAAATAAACGCAACCACCCAAAATAATACTGTAAAGTGTAATATCAACTGGAACAATTTCTCAACGCCATCTACCCTAGGCGATATAAACCTGATTGCCGACCTTAAAGCGTTTTCGCAGCCTAACAGCACAATAGATATTAACTTTCTACCCTCATCGCTAATTATTAACGATTCCACATGGAATTTGTCGCCATCGCTGGTTCGCATCGATTCATCTACCGTGCAGTTTTCCAATTTTACCATTTCCAATAAGCACCAACTAATCAGTATAGCCGGTAAAGCATCGCAGCTTAATTCGGATACAATCTCAGTATCGCTCAAAAACATCGACCTATCATACCTTAACTTTTACCTACACGATTCCGGTTATACTATGAGCGGATGGATAAATGGCGATGCCATGGCAACTGGCATCCTTCTAAACCCTATACTACAAGCCAAGATTGGGATTGATAAGCTTGCTGTAAACAGTCAAAATGTTGGGAATGTTAAATTCCAGAGCACCTGGCACGGTAGTGAAAATAGAATTAACCTCATGCTTAGCAACCAAAGGGCCGATACCCTAACACTCCTTGCCAAGGGCGATTACTTTACCGATAATGGTAGCTTCAATTTCGATTTAAGCATCAACCAGGCAAAACTAGCCCTTATAGCTCCCCTGCTGGAAGGTAATGTATCCAACCTACAAGGCCGCATGAACGGCTCACTTAAAATTAAAGGTGATGCCAATAAACCCATAGTGGATGGTAGTATTGGCTTTGATAATGCCGGATTAACCATTGATTTTCTGCAAACCCATTACACCCTTTCCGACAGGGTTACCATTAGCAATAGCAATATTGTATTAAGCAATTTCAGGATGACCGATAGGTTCAACCGGACATCGACCATAAATGGAACCATTCAAACCAACTACTTTAAGAACTTCAACCTTGGGCTAAGGTTGAACATGCAAAATTTCCTGTGCATGAACACCCGTGAAACCGATAACGAAACTTTTTACGGAACTGTTTTTGCCTCGGGGTTCGTTGATTTTCTGGGTTCACCCGACAACCTAAACCTCAATATAAACCTTAAAACCGAGAACAGAACAGCAATTTATTTACCCCTTTCCTCCACAAGCACTGTGGAAGAATCGAACTTTATCAGCTTTGTAAACAACAACCCCGATTTGATTGAGATTGAAGAAGCAGTGCAGGATATTCAAGCCTCATCATCCAACATCAACATTACCATGGATTTGCAGGTAACCCCTGAGGCCGAGGCGCAAATAATTATCGATAAGAAGTTGGGTGATATCATAAAGGCCAATGGTAGTGGAAACCTACGAATGGAAATTAACCCGTCAAAAGACATTTTCCGGATGTTTGGCCGCTACACCATTGAGCAGGGCGATTACCTTTTCACCCTCTCTGGGGTTATCAATAAGCGTTTCCGCATTGAGCAGGGCAGCTACATCGATTGGAATGGCGACCCGCTAGATGCTAACATGGATATCAAGGCCGTGTACCGGGTAAAAACCTCCCTCAAGCAGCTCCTGCTCGACGACAGCTACACAGCCCGTGTTCCGGTTGACTGCAAGATTATGCTCTCGCAAAAACTCCTTACACCGTCAATCAAGTTTGGTATCGAATTCCCTAACCTCGATCAGCAAACCAAGGCTCTGGTCGATGGAATGCTTAATACCGAGGAAAAAATAAACACCCAGTTCCTGGGGCTGCTGGTAATTAACAGCTTTATTTCCGATCCCGGAATGACCTCTGCCGGTACACAAAACTCAAATGCTAGCCTTGGCACAACCGGCTTATACAATACTGCCAGCGAGCTGCTCTCCAACCAGCTAAGTAATTGGCTCTCGCAATGGAGCAAAAACTTCGATATAGGTATAAACTACCGTCCGGGTCTGGAGAACGAGCTCAGTTCCGATCAGGTTGAAATGGCACTATCAACCCAAATACTCGACGACAGGGTTTCCATAAGCAGTAACGTTGGCGTTGGTGGCAACAGAAACTCTAACAATGCCCTGGTTGGCGACTTTACCGTTGATATTAAACTCAATAAAAGTGGTAAACTCCGCGGGAAAGCCTTTGCTCGTAACAATAATGATGTTTTGTTAACAAGTCAGCAAAACAACTACACCACCGGTGCCGGTATTGTTTACCGTGAGGACTTTAACACCATCAGGGAGCTTTTCAACTCAATCTTCAGTAAAGAGAAACCGTATTCTAATGATACCATCCAACCCAGTAGCAACTCCAACCAAAATTCCACCAATAAAAGTTTACCCGACAACAGTTTTATTAAGATAAATTAGCATTACGTTTACCTATTTGAACAATACAGGGTGTACCAATACGTTTTTTTACTAATTTTCGGAAAATTTAAAATAATGAATACGATGCTATCCATGTTTGTTCTGCTTCAAACTCCGGCCGGTGTTAATCCCGGAACGCAAGGTGAAATATCTTTAAGTTTTCTGGATCTTGCCCTAAAAGGCGGATGGATAATGATTCCGATATTTTTACTATCAGTAGCAGCCGTTTACATCTTTTTTGAGCGTTACTTTGCCATTCGTAAGGCCTCAGTTACCGATGTCAATTTCATGAACCGTATCAGGGAGTATATTCACGAGGATAAGATAGACGCTGCCATTGCCCTTTGCCGGTCGCAAAATACACCGGTTGCCCGTATGATTGAGAAGGGTATACAGCGAATTGGCCGCCCATTGCCCGACGTTAATGCAGCCATTGAGAATGTTGGCAACCTGGAAATTTCAAAACTCGAGGAGAGTTTGCCATTTCTGGCAACTATTGCCGGTGGCGCTCCCATGTTAGGGTTTTTGGGTACTGTTTTAGGTATGATTCGTGCCTTCTACGATATGTCGATGGCCGGCAATAACATCGATGTGGGCTTGCTCTCAAACGGTATCTACACCGCCATGGTTACCACCGTTGCCGGTTTAATTGTTGGTATCTTTGCCTACTTTGGGTACAACTACCTGGTTGCCCGTATTGAGAAGGTTGTATTCACCCTTGAGGCCAACACCAACGAGTTTATGGATTTACTCTACGAACCTGTTTCGTAAAAATTTACCCCTATGGCGCTCAAACGAAGAGTAAAGGTTGAACCGAGCTTTAGCATGTCGTCCATGACCGATATAGTATTCCTGCTGTTAATCTTTTTCATGGTATCGTCAACGCTTATTCACCCCAATGCACTAAAGCTTTTGCTACCCCAGAGCAATAGTCAGGTATCGGCAAAACCCATTACATCTGTGTCAATTACTGCCGACCGAAACTTTTATCTTGAAACCGTTCCGGTTACCATTGGTCAGCTGGAGTACCTTTTGCAGCAAAAAATGAAAGGGCAGGACGATCCAACCATTGCCCTGCACGTGGATAGAACAGTTCCCATGGAGGAAGTGGTTAAGGTTATGAACATTGCCAAGGATAACAAGTATAAGCTAATTCTGGCCACCCAGCCATTACAAAAAAGGTAGCAAGCATAAAATGACAAACACCGAATATAGAGTAAGAGGAATAGTAGGAACATTATTGTTCCATGCACTTATTGTATTCCTTTTGATAGTATTCGGATTTAGCACCCCTTTGCCCTTGCCGGCCGAAAAGGGAATACTTATCAACTTTGGCAACTCCGACGATGGTATGGGTTCCGAGGAACCCCGCATACAGGATGCAGCGTCAGCACCACAGCAAGCCAAGGCCAGCAAACCCTCCGAAGAGTCGCCATTAACCCAAACCCACGAGGAAGCGCCCTCGCTTCTAGCTCCAAAAAAGGAATCGACCAAAAAGGAGCAAACAAAAAGTAAGACCGAAACCCCTACCACCCAGCCCACCCAGAATACCCAAACCACACAAACCAATACTGAAGAAAAGCCCAAGGTAAACCAAAAGGCTCTCTTTCCCGGGCAAAAAACCACCGGAGGAAATACCGGCGAGGGTGAAACCGGTAAGCCCGGAAATCAGGGAGGCCTTGAGGGGTCGCCGGAGTCAACCAACCGTACCGGAACAACCGGTGGAGGCGGCGATGCCGATAGGGGCATTATTGCTAACCTTCAGGGCAGAACTGCCCAAAGCCTTCCTAAACCGGAGTACCCCTCTCAAAAAGAGGGTCGCGTGGTTGTTGAGGTTACTGTCGATAACCGTGGAAACGTTACCAAGGCTGTTGCAGGAGTTAGGGGGTCAACCACGCTCGATAATGAACTCCTTAGGGCTGCCGAAAAAGCTGCTCTTAATGCTAAATTTGATGTCAACCTTAATGCTCCTGCTTCGCAAATAGGAACTATAACCTACATCTTTAAGCTTCAGTAAAATTAAACCGAAGTACTATGAATTAACCAATACATGGGACTTGGATTAAAATAGAAGCAGCTTTAGGGCGAATGCCAACACGCATACCAGCAGAAACCAACGAATAAACTCAGCACCCTTCTTTACAGCTACATGGGTTGCAATCCATGCCCCTAACATGTTGCCAGCCCCCATGGTAATGCCAATCTGGTAATCCACCTGCCTGTTGTAGATAAACACACCCAAGGCCAACACCGTAAATACAAAAGTAATCAACACCTTAATGGCATTTGCCTTAACCAAATCAACCCCAGCTCCAAGAACTAACCCTGCAAGCAAAAAGTAGCCAACCCCAGCCTGAATAAATCCACCGTAAAAGCCAATGGCCATAAAAATCAAAAATCGTAAGGGTGTTAGGCGGGTATGAGAATCGGGCTTTGTGGGGTTGAGCCACCGCTCGGGCTTGACAAGCAGCAAAAGAAACATGAATACTAAAAGCGCCCCAATAATGCGGTTCATCAGCCACTCATCGATATCAACTGCTACCATAGAACCAATTAGGGCACCAATTGCAGCAGGTAGAGTAAGCCAAATACCCTCACCCCATTCAAAAACCTTTTTCTGCCTAAAGCCACCCACGGCAGCAATGCTCTGCATTAGAATTCCAATGCGATTAGTGCCATTGGCCACATTGGCCGGTAGGCCAAGAAAAATAAGCACAGGCAGGGTAAGTAGCGATCCACTGCCTGCCAATGTGTTTATAAATCCTGCTGCTGCACCTACCAAAACAACCAGGAGATATAGCCAGAAATCCATCTCAGGAATACTTTTTATACTCGGCCCACTCACAGGTTATGCCTTTTGACTGGGCAACCTCGCAAATCTTTTCCTTTATCTCCTTAAGTTTAACGTAAGGCAACCACCCTAAACTAATGGTAGTACGCTTGCCCGAACGCTTATAGAAAGCAATATAGGTTGGGCCTATTTTAACCTTGTTAATGGTTTCCCAAATGATAGTGCGGGGAGTTTTACTAAGCATGCCAAACTTGTACTCAAGGGCATAGGCATCGGATTGGATGTAAACCCGCGCGTTATAGGTTGAGTACGCAAAGTAGATGTATATGGCAACCTGCAACACAAAGGGAACAAGTACAGCTATGCGGGTAATATCGCTACCTATAAGGTAAAACGAAAGCGCAAGGGTTACAATCAGAATAATTGCTCCACCAACCCAAAGCCTAATGAGCTTCGATTTTTTATGGCCTATCTCGTTAAGTTCAATACTAAAGGTATCCATAACCAACTAATTTTTCATGCAATTTAAGTAAAAAACCCCAACAGCGTATGCCATTGGGGTCAAATTATTTATGGTGTAAATTACCAGGCAAAAAGAGGAAAATCGTTCATCAGCTTGTTGACCTCAGCTCTTACCTCGGCAATAACCTTCTCGTTATCGATATTGGAAATTACCCTATCAATCAAATCGACAATAATGGGCATGTGGTTTTCCTTTAAACCACGGGTGGATATTGCAGGTGTACCAACGCGAATACCCGATGTTTGGAAAGGTGATCGGCTATCGAAAGGCACCATGTTTTTATTGATGGTGATATCGGCCAGCACCAGCGTATTTTCAACCTTTTTACCGGTAATATCGGGGAACTTAGTACGCAGGTCTATAAGCATAGAGTGGTTATCGGTTCCACCGGAAACCACCTTGTAACCTTTATCGATGAAAGCTTGCGCCATTGCTGCAGCATTCTTCTTAACCTGGGTTTGATATTCCTTAAACTCAGGCTGAAGGGCTTCGCCAAAGGCTACTGCCTTTGCGGCAATAACGTGCTCTAGCGGACCACCTTGTACACCAGGGAATACGCTGGAGTTAAGTATCTGCGACATCATCTTTACCTCACCCTTAGGAGTGGTTAAACCCCATGGGTTAGGGAAATCCTTACCCATCAGTATGATACCACCGCGAGGGCCACGTAGGGTTTTGTGTGTGGTTGAGGTTACAAAATGGGCGTATTTTACGGGATTATCGAGCAAACCGGCAGCAATAAGACCTGCTGGATGGGCCATGTCAATCATGAGTAAAGCGCCAACCTTATCGGCAATCTCACGCATGCGCTTGTAGTCCCACTCCCGCGAGTAAGCCGAAGCACCACCCACAATAAGCTTTGGCTTATGCTCCATGGCCATGCGCTCCATCATATCGTAATCAACCCTACCGGTATCTTCCTTCACGCCATACGAAACGGCCTTGTACCACATACCGGAAAAGTTAACAGGTGAACCGTGGGAAAGATGACCACCATGGGAAAGGTCAAGTCCAAGGAAGGTGTCGCCGGGTTTCATAACAGCCATGAAAACGGCCATGTTTGCCTGTGCTCCCGAGTGGGGCTGAACATTGGCATACTCAGCATCGAAGAGCTGCTTCAGCCTGTCAATGGCCAGCTGCTCCGACTGGTCAACCACCTCGCAACCTCCGTAGTAGCGTGCTCCGGGGTACCCCTCGGCGTACTTATTGGTTAATACCGATCCCATGGCTTCCAGTACCTGCGGGCTAACAAAGTTTTCCGATGCAATAAGCTCAATGCCATGCATTTGACGCTGGCGCTCCTTTTCGATCAGTTCAAAAATCTGGGTATCGCGTTTCATCGTATTAATATTTAAAATTATGCGGTAAAATTAACCTTTTAAAACAAATTCGGTAACGAGCGCCATGTGTTACTCAACAACTTTTAGCAAAAGTTTTATGAACTCGTCCTTGTTGATTGGTTTATATATGCAACCCTTTAATCCGTACTTTTGGCATTTGTCATCAAGCCCATCAATTGCGTAAGCGGTTTCGGCAATTACTTTTAATCCTGGCCGGCTTACCATTACCTGAGCAGCAAGCTCCACGCCATCGGCATCGGGTAGCTTAACATCAATGAGGATTAGGTTGGGTTCGGGGTTCGTTTCAAGGTACTTAATGAGCTCATAGCCATTGCGCAGGAAGATTAGCTCTGCACCCGACGGTGTTAGCAATTCACGCAGGAAAATTCGGCTAACCGTATCGTCGTCAACAATCACTATTCGCTTTCCACTAAAGTTTATACCGGTATTCATCGCATTCGACATGGTTTTAGGTTTTAAAAGGGACTTTTCATACCAAATATAATGCTAATTTATTGAATTTCAAAACAAGAGGATTAGAAACGAAATCGAACAACTATCAACGAACAACTTCACCTGTCATTCCGAGTTAGTCGAGGAATCTCATTTGCAAGAGGAATATAGATGAAGTTAGAGGAAGTTTAAAACGTTAACCGTGAGGCGTTAAACGTTAAACTCTCGCTCGCGCACGTCTTTTGACGCGTGCGGCTTACACTATTCATTGCTGGCGCGGACTTGTAGTCCATGACAAATACTTTATATGCAAAATACCTTTTAAAAATAACCGCACGGATTGGCTTTGCCGAACTCCCTTCGGTCGGTTACAAATCCGCGCGAGCGGGGGGTTGCAAATCCGCGCGAGCGGGGTTCGTTTATTGCTTTTTACAGCCTCGGCCGAACAGGGGAACTATTAAGTGTATATTTTTAAAATAATTTTATTTTATCAGCTCCCCTTTTTCGTTTATGCCTAATATTTGGTGGATTTTTTTATAAATTTCTTGGTCATTTAAGCCTTTTCCTGATGTTTTTATGTTTTTAATTAATACAAATTCTTTTTTATCTATGTCTATCTTTATTAATTTATAAAACACATCACCTCCCCATTTAGTTTCAACCGACGCAATATAATTATTCGGGAAAATAATACTATTTATTACCTGGTCACCATGTTCATCGGTATAATCGCTTACTACATAACTTGACATTATCATATCAAGATCAGAGTCATATATCGACAAATAAATTATATTATCAATATCATAACATATCAAAAAATAATTCTTAAAAAATTCTTTACAGAATAACGGACAAAACTCTTTCTTTAGAATATATGTATATGTTGAATCAGGAAACTCTAAATCGGAAACTATATCTTCATAATACATATTTGCTGTATCATTATTGAAAAAATATTTTAAAGTTATTGAATCGGGTACCGGGTTTTTGTAAAATTTTGAGCATAAAGTCGCTATATGCATCTTTCCAGTATTTATTATAGAATCATTTTTTATTATCAAAAAATATTTTAATAGTTTATTTTCCTGACTGTAAGAGGTCAAGTTCACTAAAAAAACAATAGTTATTATAAAGACTCTCATATCTATTTATTTTTACGTACTTCTGTTATGGTATAAATTATTTTATCATCTTTATAAAAATTATAAATCATCCCTCTTATCCGATCAATTTTTAATAAATTTAATTCATTAGCTCCATATGATGCTTCTCCTCTTCCCGGATCGTAAAACCTGTAATATTCTTCTCCATTTATACATCTCTTTCCTACTATTACCATAAAGTGAAATGTGGCTTTGTTTCCATATTTATTGACTATATCTTTTCTCTTCTCGTAGTGAACCCCAATAATCACAGGTTTACCCGATTTTAACGCTCCATCAATGTAACTAACCCCTTCATCAAATTTCTGTTTATCAACCTGTAAATCACACCCCGCTCGCGCGGATTTGCAATCCGTGCGGTAACATTAACAATTCTTATACCAAACTAACTGTACGTTATCAACCGAGAATCAATGGTAATAACATCCAGTAGGCTTTCCATGTCCGCGTAGTTCCGTGCGGAGCTAAAAAGGTAATCCCACGGGTTGGCTACAATCATCTCCACCACCGGGTTATTATGGATATACTCCAACTTCTCATAGATAAACTGGTTACTGAATACCTCCACGGCATGGTTCCCGTCCT
>Ga0101944_10001068_pt1 | contig 63618 bp, 56 predicted proteins | sample DewCreD2012metaG_FD_75245 | JGI IMG/M metagenome (GOLD analysis project Ga0101944, IMG submission 75245) | Hot spring sediment bacterial and archeal communities from British Columbia, Canada, to study Microbial Dark Matter (Phase II) - Dewar... ...
GGAAATCGTCAGCGCCGTTAGCAGGCCACCCAGCGCTCCATAACCGGGGAGAAAATCGCTAAACACCGGCAGGTTGAGAAATTCAAAGTCTTCAGGTCGGTTGGATGTGATCAGAATTTCCTCAGCAACCGGTCTGAGGCGGTCAATGACACGCTGAATCAACGGCTTGCCCAAGAAAGGCAATAAAGCTTTGTTGCTCCCCATTCGTCTGGATTGACCACCTGCTTGAACTACAACCGTCAACTTCATGTATAATAATTATAACCTGTTTGGTAGGAATTATCTGGCCTGTACTCCCTGCCAACTTCACCGTAACCCGCTCCACTTTCTTAAACCTGCCGCCAACAAGGAGAACCAATGTCCAATCTGGATTTAAGTCCGCTTCTCCAACGTTTGGAAGAATATCAACCACAGGGACGAACTGCCCTGTTACCTGCCCTTCACGATGCCCAGCAACTTTACGGTTACATTCCCCAGGCCGCTGCGAAAGCCATCGGGCAGGCTTTGAATGTACCGCTTGCCGATGTTTACGGCGTCATTGAATTTTATTCGCTGTTTTATAGCCAGCCAGTCGGTAAAACCGTCATTCACATTTGTAACGACCCGGCTTGCGCACTGGCCGGTTCCGAAGCGTTATTCAAACAAATTCGTTTTCAGCAAGAGAGTGCTCCAGCCATCGATTCACCTCTATCCCTTACCGTTGAGATGGCGCCTTGTCTGGGATTGTGCGAACACGCTCCGGCCGTCCTCATTCAAGGCCAGCCAGTTGCCAGAGCCAACCGGCAAACCTGGCAGGAGCTGGTCAGTGGTAAGGGAGAACGTCCCTCCAGCATGCTGGGTGGGACCGTTTCCATCCTTACCGCAAATTGTGGTTTGGGACATACGGTCGAGCTATCCGAATATCTGGATTTGGGCGGCTATCAGGCACTTCGTAAGGCCCTCAACATGCCGCCGCGACAGGTCATTGAGGAAATCAAAGCCGCTGGACTGGTTGGACGCGGCGGCGCAGCCTTTCCGACCGGCTTGAAATGGGAGGCCGCTGCAAACGCTCCTGGAGAGGTCAAATATGTCGTCTGCAATGCCGACGAAGCCGAACCCGGCACTTTCAAGGATCGCGTCCTGATGGAAGATGATCCGCACAGTATACTGGAAGGCATTCTCATCGCCGCTTATGCCATTGGCGCACAGAAAGGGTATGTCTACATTCGGGGCGAATACCTGCTGCCCTACCAGGCAATGAACAAAGCTGTAGAAGATGCCCACCAAGCCGGCTTTCTGGGCAATAACGTTCTGGATAGCGACTTCAATTTTGAAATTGAAATTCGGCGTGGTGCGGGCGCTTACATCTGTGGTGAAGAAACCGCATTGTTTGAATCCATCGAAGGTAAACGCGGCTTCCCAAGGTTAAAACCTCCCTTTCCAACCACTTATGGGCTGTTTGGTAAACCTACAGTCATCAACAATGTAGAAACCCTTGCCAATGTCCCGGTTATCATTCGCAAAGGATCCGCCCACTACCGTAAATTAGGCACTGAAAAATCACCCGGCAGCAAATTGTTCTGCCTTTCCGGCGATGTAGTGCGTCCCGGTTTGTATGAAATCCCTTTTGGCGTGCCGTTTCATCACTTGCTGTATGATTTAGCGGGCGGCGTCCGTCCCGGTCACCGTTTTCAGGCGGCTCTGTTTGGAGGGGCAGCCGGTGCCTTTGCCACACCGGATCACCTGAATGTGCGCTTGACCTTTGAGGACTTGAAAGAAGCCGGTTTACCCCTCGGTTCCGGTGTGATCACCGTATTCGATGAAACCCGCGACCTTCGCGACATTTGCCTGCGCCTGGCGCGCTTCTTCGTTGAGGAATCCTGCGGTAAGTGCTATCCCTGTCAAATAGGCACACAGCGGCAATTTGAAATTATGGAACGCATCGCGAGAGGTGAGGTTCAAAAAGATGACTGGGAACGCCTGCAAGATGTGGGCTGGACGATGACCGACTCCTCTCTGTGTGGATTGGGGCAAACCGCCGCCTCCGCCATCCTGAGCGCAATGAAACATTTTCCTCACCTCTTTCAACCCGTCTGAAAAGCACGGGAGGGTAATCCAATGAGTGAAACCATCCGCATTACCATTGACCAGCAAACCCTGCAGGTGCAGGCGGGCAGCACCATTTTGCAGGCAGCCCGACAGGCGGGAATAGACATCCCAACGATTTGTTATCATGATTACTGTACCGCCAACGGCTTGTGCCGAATTTGTGTGGTTGAAGTGGAGGGAGCGCGTACGCTCCAGCCGGCCTGTGTTGCACAGGTGCACGACGGTATGGTTATTTATACCCGCAGCGAACGCGTCCTGCGCTCGCGCCGCACCATTCTGGAAATGCTGGCATCCAGTGTGGATTTAAGCGAAGCGCCCGAAATTCAAACCATGCTCCAGCAATATCATTCTGATTCCCACCGCTTCCCGGATGCTGAAGTCAGGCATCCGCCTGTCATTGACGATAACCCGATGTACATTCGCGATTACGCCAAATGTATCCTGTGCTGGCGCTGTGTTCAGGTTTGTGCGGAAGATGCCCAATACACATTTGCCATTAACTTCTCCGGGCGCGGGTATGAAACCCAGATCAGCACTTTTTACGAAATTTCCATGCCGGAATCAAGCTGTGTGTTTTGCGGGCAGTGTGTGGGAGTATGCCCCACCGGCGCACTGAAACCCAAGCGTCAATGGTTGCTGGAAATGGGCTACACTCCCGACGACATCATGAACCTGACACGCAGTCAGCGTCAGCGCCGCAAAAGGCGGGAAGAAGCCGCTGCTCGTACGGAATAACGGTTTTGCGGTCAAATCCGATTGGAGGTTGCCATGCTGAAAGCAGAAAAAGTTGTCCCAACGACCTGCCCTTACTGCGGCGTTGGCTGCAATTTGGAACTGCATGTGCGCGATGATTTTATCTACAAAGTCACCTCACCGTTTAATTCGGTCGTTAACCACGGCAATTTGTGCGTTAAAGGCCGCTTTGGTTTTGATTTTATTTACAATCAAGAGCGCATCACCACCCCTCTGATTCGCAAGCAGCCACAAAAACCCGGACAACGCACCCAGGCCTTCGACCGCTCAGAATGGCGTGAGGTCAGCTGGGATGAAGCGTTGGATTATACTGCCGATCGGCTGGTGGAAATTTACCAGCGCGACGGCTCGAATGCCATGGCAGTGTATTGCTGCGCAAAAGCTACCAATGAAGATAACTACCTGCTGCAAAAGTTCTTTCGCGCGGTTTTTCGCACCAACAACGTGGATCACTGCACCCGCTTGTGCCACGCCGCCAGTGTGGTTGCCCTGCAAATGGCCATCGGCTCGGCAGCCATGAGCAATACGGCAGCCGAAGTAAAAGATTGCGATGTTTTTATCCTGACCGGATCGAATCCAACCGAGAATCACCCCATCATTGCCTTGCAAATGAAAGCCGCTGTGCAAAAATATGGGGCTAAATTGATTGTGGTTGACCCGCGCCGCATCGAGATGGTGAACTACGCCACGCTTTACCTGCCCATACGGCCGGGAAGCGATGTGCCGGTCTTCTCGGCAATGGCACACGTCATCCTCAAAGAAAACCTGTATAACCGCCAGTTCATTGAGCAACGCACCGAAAATTTTGAAGCCTTTGCAGCCTCGATGGAAAAATTCACCCCTGAATTTGCCGAGCAGATTTCGGGGGTTGACCGTCAATTGATCATTGAGGCCGCCCGCATGTATGCCACTGCCCGCAACGGCGCAATATTTTGGGCGCTTGGCATTCCCGAATCCACACATGGCACGGCTAACGCGTTGAGTTTGATCAATCTGGCCCTGTTAACCGGTCAGGTTGGGCGTAAAGGGACTGGCCTGAACCCCCTGCGCGGTCAAAACAATGTGCAAGGCGCTTCCGACTCAGGCGCCATGCCATGGCATTACCCCGGCTATCAGGCTGTGGACAACGAAGAAAACGCCCGCCGCTGGGAAGAAGCCTGGCACATTGAGCCGGGTGGTCTTAACCGCCAGCGGGGTTTGACCACCACCGAGATTCTGGCAGCAGTACATCCCGGCGGAGTACGCGCCCTGTACATCATGGGCGAAAACCCGATGATGTCCGAACCCAATCTCAACCACACCCGCAAGAAAATGGAGGAATTGGAATTTCTGGTAGCGCAAGACCTGTTCATCAACGAATCCGGCGCATTTGCGGATGTATTTCTGCCGGCAACCTCATGGGCAGAAAAGGACGGAACTTTCACCAACACCGACCGGCGCGTTCAGCGCGTACGGCAAGTGATTCCTCCGCGGGGTCAATCCCGCCCGGACTGGGAAATCATCTGCGACCTCGCCAAACGGGTTGAAAATCGTTTGAACCGTGCGCACTCAGCCTACTGGAACTACCGTCACCCTTCTGAAATTCTGGAAGAGATGGCGCGTTACGTGCCGGATTATGCCGGAATTCGTTATGATCGAATTGAAAAAGTCGGCTTGCAAACCCCGGTACCAACGCTGGATCACTCCGGCACCCCCTACCTGTACGGCGAGCGTTTTCCGCGGGGTAGGGCAAAGTTCCACCCCCTTGAATATACCCCCAACGCCGAAATGCCGGATGAAGAATATCCGTTGGTTTTAAGCACCGGGCGGGTGTTGGAACACTGGCACGGCGGCACACTCACCCGCCATTCCTGGATGGATGATTTATTCCCCGAAGCCCTGATGGACATTCACCCGGCCGATGCAGCCCGTTTAGGTGTGAGGGATGGCAGTCCCGTGCGGGTTACCTCACGACGCGGTTCGATCGTCTTAAGGGCAAAAGTTACCACCAAAACCAACATTGGGGTAGTTTTCATTCCTTTCCATTTTCGGGAAGCCGCCGCCAATTTGTTGACAACCGATGCGGTGGATCCGCAGGCAAAGATTCCCGAATACAAAGCTGCTGTGGTGCGTGTTACGCCGGCAAGCGATGAGGAATTAACCGCCGCGGTTGAATCCCAACCCCGCGGCAGGTATTAACTATCGCCCGTCTGCATCGCGGATAATAGCCCGCGCCAGCTGCAAGAATTCCTCCCACTCCTCCGTGAAAAAGTGCAGAGTTACATTATTTAATTCCAGATGGTAGGTGGTTTCCCCATCCGGTTCTTCAGCCTGCCACGCCATGTAGTTTTCGGTTTCGGCAATTGTTTCGGTTTTCGGGTCCATGGCACTGCTCATTTCATCTCTCCTTGTTGATTGGTTTTTAGAACCTGCAGGTCGTTTATTTCACTTGCGGGAGTTCGGTTTTTTTTGCGGTGGGATGTTCTTTTGCAAGGCACGTCCCAGCCAGTTGCGGAACTCCTCAAGCCAGTTGATTATGGGGATACCATTGGGAAACTGTTTTTGAAACCGCCGATTGATCCGCGCAAATAAATTGCCAAACCACTGACTGATCCACTTTGCCATGGCGTTTGGTTCGCGGTCGGCAATTTTTTCCATACCTTCCCATGGGTCGAGATCGAACATTTTACGGAAAACATAATTGGCAATCAGTTTTACGGTGGCAGTTACCGGCGCGGCCAGCAATACCCCAATCAGGCCGAACAGATTGGCAAAAATTAATGCTGCAACCATGATTGCAGCCGGGTGAATATTCAAAGCGCTGCCCATCAAACGCGGGACTAAAAAATTATCCAGAATAAAATCAATCACAATGGCTGAACCCAAAACAATGATCACATACACCCATGGTTCAACGCCAAAGATGGTACTTCCCTGTAAATAGGAAACCAGGCCATAAGTAATCCATGTAACCCACGGTCCGATATAAGGGACAAAGCGGGCAAGCCCGGCCAGCAAGGCAAGGCCCACATAAAAACTCACCCCCAACCCACCCAAAAGAGGAATATAAACGAGCACGGTTATAAGAAAAATAATCATCTGCCCGCGTAAAAATGCGTTCCAGATGCGGTTCAATTCTCTGCCAAAGCGGGCAACATCTTCACTGTAACCCGGAATCTGTAAATTAATCAAGCGTTCTCGAACGCCACCCGAGTCATTGAGGATGAAGTAAGCAATTAAAACCGAAAAAAACAACCATCCAATGGTTGTTGCCGCGCTGGCGGCCAGTTTTCCAATGATTGTTGTCAGGTTTGAAAGAATTGGCTGCACCATTCCCAGCAGCTGACTTGCCAGACTGGGAAGGTCATACTGCGCCAGATCAATTTCGAAGATGCCAATTTCAATCGGGTGCGCGGTTAGATCGGCAATAATTTTCGGCAAATCACGGATGCGGGTATCCAAAAACCGTACCAGATTTTGCACCTGTTCAAAAAGCGCCAATCCGCTGACGGTCAGCAGGGATAACAACCCCAACAGCACCAGCACAAACACAATCAAAGCGGCCAACCGCCATGAGAGCCGTAATTTTTGGTGGAGAAAATTCGTTATTGGGTAGAGCAGGTAGGCCAGAATGAAGGCAACCAGCAACAGCCCGACAATCTGGCGGAAGCGGATTAATAAACCTGCCAGAATGGCAACCGTCGTCAGGGCTACCACCAGTTTGGTTGTGCCGCTCCAACGCGGGGAGGTTGAGGGTTGCAACGAGTCGTTCATTGACCAAAATCCATTATCAGGCTCTAAATCAATTGTACCAGAGCAAGCCATTAAATCTTCGCAAGGCCCTTCCCAACCATTCTGGAAAAGGCTGAAGAATTAAACACCTCTCTATCAGGGAGGACACGCACCCGGTATAAACAAATTGGTAATTGTATTGAATGGGGCAGTGCAATACAAATTCAAAGCATCAAAAATTGCAAATGCAAGGCACCCGCAGGCAAGCACCACCACAAGTATGATTAATACGATGACCAGTGGAGAAAGTTTCATCCTGGCAGGTTTGACGTTTTTCACCCCTGCGGCCGGTTGGGCGACCTGACCGCTGAAACCGCCCGGCATCTGCGGGGGGGAAGTCATCACCGGCTCATATGCCGGGGCAGGTTCAGCCTCTTCCTCCATCAACGAACTGCGGACGGCTGCTATGGTTGCATCCGGATCAAGCTCGCTCGCCTCAAACAGAAGGTGAGTATTCTCCCCTAAGGTGATCAGTTCCCCCGCCTGCAGAGCGTGGGCAGCCTGCAACCTCATACCGTTGACTGCCGTCCCGTTGGTTGATCCAAGATCCTCAATAAAATACCGCTCCCCCTGCCGGTAAATACGGGCATGTCGGCGCGAAACTTCGGGATCGTTGACGACCAGCATGTTGCTGGCATCTCTCCCAATGGAAATTAAATCCCCTTCCAAAGGGTAGGTAAGACCAGCATTCGGCCCAGATTTGAGTACCAGTTGATATCGGGCAGCCATCTTCTTATCTCCTTGGCGATTGAACTATCCATAGTGTAGCCCGATTGAGAAGGGATGTCAACAAAAAATCTCCATACCGTATTCCGGCAGGAGATAAAAAAACCCCCCGCCGTGCCGTGTGCTGCGTAGTTTTGAACCTGCATTCGCAGGTTTGGGATCCTCCACCGAGATCCGCCTTGACCGAAGTCTATCGCGTCACTCCAGTGATAGTGGAACCCTCTTTATTGGTGTTGGCTCAAAACCGGTCGTGCTGCATCACGAACACAGCAGGGTTAATCAACTTATACCACATTTTTTATTGGATGGGTAGGCGTTGGCAATTCCACGCAAGGGTGAAATTTCTTAAAATTTGTGAAATTTGATTTTCGGGAAAGCCGATTAAGTGGGCGGCACATTCATTCTGACAATCACCGGCGCCAAAACCGGCCGCCGCTATAAAGGCAGACGGTTGATTCAAAAAGAATTGGCTCCAGCGGCACTCCAAACGTTCTTCTGCCGCCAGGTAGACTATTTCCATAATTTCACCATGCGGACGCAGATAGTCGAAATGCCAGCGCGGTGAAGTATGGATTTTCAAGTGATGCTTCAATCGCCCGCGAATGCCCCCGCTGCCCAATGCCGAACCACAATACACATATATCCCATCTGGAAAAGAAAACGAACCCAACCTGCCAACGGACAGTTCAATCCACTGGTGTATTCGCAACACCAGAAGATAACTTCCACGAGCGGAAGGCAGATTCGCAAACATCAGGATTTCTTTACAAGATAATCGAATTGATGAGCTAAAAACATCAACTCACCCCTCTCGATTTGAGAACGGCGAGCCCTGAGCCAGTTTTCAAAAGCAATCAGATTGATTTGGTGGTATTTTGGAATGGTTTCCTCAAAAAAGTGCAGGATGAAATGCAAAAAATAAGCCTCATCTGCCGGGTAATGACGCGCGAGCGGAAAAACTACCCAATCCGATGACCCAATTTCCACAACTTCAAAATTGGCTCGTTTCAACGCATGAAAAAGACGCCGGCCGGTGCAGCTCCCACCTGTCGGCTTACCGTTCACAAGCCGCTCATCCATGCTTTGGTGATAATAGCGGATGATCTGCGCATCCAATTCTGCGTCAATCACCGGTTCAAAGGCTGTGGTTCCATCGAAGTTAATCGAAAAGTAACCCAGTCCATCTTGCCTCAAACATGACCTGATCATCGGCAGAACGCTTTCCAAATCCACCAGATCCAGCACAGCATTGGCAATCACCACATCGAAGTATTTCTGCCATTGTGGTTGCCGAAGGAAGTCGTATAAATCCGCTTTTATAAACCGGTAGGCAACCCCCTGGGTATCCTCATGGGTTTGGCGCTCCTCGATTGGATGAATATTCCAGCCGCCCGCATTCCCCCATTTTGGAATGATTTTACGGGCAGTCTCAATATTCTCGCCTTCTGCATCAATTCCCGTATATTCCGCATGGTTCAACAAACCCCATTCCAATGACCGCTGGAACATCGTTCCGATTCCCATACCCAATTCAAGCACCCTGACTTTTTCTTTCTGAGCTGTTTGATGAATTTCGTTTTTCAGCGCTTCCCACACCCGCCGATTAAGCGCCCGGTCATCCACCGATCTTTTAGAAGATAAATAGCGGGTAAAGGAGAATTCCATTATTCCGACCTTTCCTTTCAATACAAAAAATGCTCGATGAGAAAGCGGCGTGCGGTTGCCATGCTCTCCTGCCAGGTGGGAAACTCCTCGTAACGTCTCCGCGCCGCCTTGCTGAGTGCCACCCTCAAATCCGCATCGCTTAATAATTCCAGCAGCACTTTCTTCAACGCAGCCGGTGATTCGGGTGGAACAAGAAAACCATTGACGCCTGACTGAATGATCTCACTTGCTGCGCCGGATTGTCCTGCTACGGGAATAACCCCAAACCGCTGCGCTTCCAAATACACAATGCCAAATCCTTCGTATTGAGAGGGCACGACCAAAACATCAGCGGACTGCCAAATTTTGACCAGTTCATCATCCGAAACCGCGCCGTAAATTCTTACGCGCCGACCCAGCCCGCCAGATTCGATCATTTGTCGAATTTTCTTCTCATAGGATGGTTGCAGGTTGGTTCTGCCCACCAGAGAGAGTTGCCAATGAAAGGATGTCAAATCTTGTAATGCCCTTAAGAGCGTATGCAGCCCTTTACGGGGAATCCAATTTCCCACAAAGATGAAGTGAAGATCATCTTTATGGCTATACGCATTGGAATTGGTGTCTGCTCCTTCCGCGCTTAACGCATCGCCGCCCGGTGTAGCAACCACAGCCGGCTTTTCCGCTTTCAGCAGGTTGCTCACCGATTGCAGCGTTGTCTGGCTGTTGCAAATAAACCCATCTACCGAATTCAGATAACGTCGTTCCACCTGCCGGTACAACCACCTCAAAACCCGCGGATGCTCTTCCATGCAGCGCAGATGATGTACGATGCTCACCAGCGCATAGGGTACATCCTTTCTCAATTGATGATTAAGGATAAACAAAGATGGATGATTGAGTTCATCCTGAAGCAAAACATCCACCCGCAAATCGCGCAGGCGCTCCCGCAGGGCAGGGTTTAAGTTGTGCATCCAGTGGCGCGGATAATTGCGCCATGGCAGGGAGATGATTTCCACATTATCTCCCTGGCTTTGAAGAAACGACACCAGTTTACGGTCATATAAATACCCTCCCGAAAGGGTATTCAAATCACCGTAGATGACCAGCCCCACTCTCACCTAACGCCCCACCTCATAGCCCGCCCAGGCAACTGCATTTTCCCACAATTTAACCGAAATCCGTTCAACCGGGCCAGCTAAAAACTGCTCTGCCAGCGATTCGCACAATAACCGCGCAAAATGCTCCAGAGAGGGGTTCACACCCGCAAATTCCGGCAAATCATTCAGCGTGTGGTCGCGAAAATAACCAATCAGACGGTCAAGCGTATCCTCAATGGCAACAATATCCACCAGATACTGATGCTGATCCAATTGTCTGCCGCTTAATTCCAGTTCAAGACGGTATGGGTGGGAATGCAGCTGGTTTTCTGCACCCCAATCTCCGCCGATCAGATAATGCTGGGCAATGAATTCACGCTGAACGCCGACCCGGTACATGGAAAAACTCCTTTTACAAAAATTGGCATAAGCCCAAAACAGGGTTTAAATCTACTATAATCTTAACATGAACTCAGCGGATTATGACGCCAGTGAACAGGCTTTGGTTGAAATCAACATCGAAGACATGTTGGTCTCGTTTGGCATTCAGAAATGGCGGTTCGGGCGCTGGCTGGCAAAGCGCTTGTTTGACTACCCTGCGCGTAAATTTGCGCGGCATGTTCTGGATTTCGACAGAGGCGTTGCCGAAAGCAGCTTGACCGGCGGCTCGCAGCGCATACTGCCCGAATACGTCCGATCACTGACCATAAGCGGGCAGGAAAACCTGCCTCAGAATGGAGCGGTGTTGATCCTTTCCAACCACCCCGGCATGGCAGATACCCTTGCCCTGTTTGCTGCCTTGCGCCGTCCGGATTTGCGTATACTGGCAGCAGAGCGTCCTTTCCTGAGGGCTTTGCCGGCCACGGCTGGTTATTTGTTCTTTGTCCCCGAGGCCGAGCAACACCGCGGCGAAGTCATCCGCCAAACCGCTGCTCATTTGCGGGCCGGCGGGGCAGTACTGACCTTTCCAGCAGGCAAAATTGAGCCTGACCCCAAAATCCTGCCGGGTGCGTTGGAATCACTGAACGAATGGTCCATCAGCACCGGTTTATTTGTTCGTCTAATTCCCGGCTTGCCGGTACTGCCCGTGCTGGTCAGCGGGGTTATCGCGGCTCCTTCCGTGCGCCATCCGCTCACCTTGCTGCGCCGCAGGGTTGAAGATCAACGCCGGCTGGCTGCCACACTGCAAATTCTCATGCGGGAGTTCTTCCCCACCCAATGGCCTGTGGATGTGCGCGTGGATATCTTACCGTTGATGGATACCCGTCCGCTGGCTGACTATCGCCGCCCGGAAGACATCACCCGTCAATTAATTGAACAAATCCGCCCGCTTTACGAACAGACGATTCGCAAGATTCAACAACGAGATTCTTCAGCCTCATACCCCACCCTTACGGCAACAGGACAAATTCAAAGATAACTGAATACAGCCTGCAGCACTTCATGCGGAGAATCCACCAGAAGATCAAATACCTGATTAGCCTCGGAAAGTGGAAAAAGGTGGCTGATCCAATTGCCCGGTTTGATTCTTTCCAGTTGTTCAAAAACCACCTCGAAGCGGCGCTGTTTATCCCAACGCCCACTCAAAGAGGGATCTATCCTGCTGACCTGACTGGAAAAAATACCGATACGGTTGCGGTGAAAATGACCGCCAAAGTCCACGGCGGCAATCTTCTTACCATACCAGGAACCAATCAGTATACGGCTGTAGAAACCACACACTTCAATCGCCTGGTTGATCGCATCAGGCACGCCGCTGAGTTCATAAACCAAATCCGCACCGCCGTGTGGCAAGCCAGCCGAAATGAAAGCCCGGCGAAGTGACCCAGGCTGTGAAAATTCAGCCGGGTTGAGCGCAATGTCAGCTCCAAGGCTGAGGGCAATCTGACGGCGCTGGGGAAAAAGGTCTGCTCCCCCCAAAAAACCGAGAGGAAACTGCCCTAACAAGGCGCAGGTCAGCAGTCCGACCATGCCCAGCCCAAATACAATCACAGCCTCACCCAAAATCGGTCTGCCATCTTGCAAAAAATTGACCGCTGTTTCCATATTGGGCAGGAAAACCGCATCTTCATCACGCAATGTGTCCGGTAAGGGAATTAAGGAACTCAACGGGACAGAGAAATGACTGGCATGGGGATAAAACGCAAACACCCGTTTCCCCCTCCACGTGGGCTGGATGTTCTTCCCAATATCCACAATCTGACCGATACAGCAATATCCATAACGAAAAGGGTACTTGAATTCTCCAGCCAGGGCGGGCAAATTCTCATCCAAAGCAAGTTGATCGGGAAATAAACCCTGATAGATCATGGCCTCGGTACCCGCGCTGATGCCGCTAAAGCGTGTTTGAATCAGAACCTCATCCTCCGCAGGTGGAGGACACTCTTCCTCAATAATCTCGATTTTACGAACACCCCGATGAACCAGTACCTGCCGCTTCATTTAGCGCTCCATCCATTCCAAAACGCCGAAAACAACCACATCCCTGCCAAATACAGTGTAACGGGCATTGGAAAGTGAAGGTAAATGATCCATTGCTCGCTGACGGCTGATGACATTCACCCCCCCCAGCCAGCGCGGAACAATGGTAATGACAGCCACATCCGCCAGCCTTTCAGTGAGGAAAGAGGTCAAAACCTTTGCTCCACCTTCCACCATGACCGATTCAATTCCACGTCGCCATAATTCTTCAAGCAAGGCTGGTAAGTCCAATCCGCGGTCTCCGCGCCGCGGTAATCGAATCAACTCGACGCCCTGTTTCAACAAGGAGCTCTGGCGGTTTTCTTCGGCTGTCTTTGCACAGGCTACCCAGGCTTTGTTTTGCTGGCGGCGCAGCAATTGACATTCCAGTGGGATGCGCAAACGCGAATCCAGCACAATCGGTTGCGGGTTCCTGCCGCTTACCAGACGCACGGTCAATTGTGGGTCATCTGAAAGTACGGTACCAATTCCTATCAGGATGCCATCATGATTGGCGCGCAAACAATGGGTGAGACGCTGGGATTGCGGCCCGCTTAAACCTACCGGCATACCGCGTCGGACAGTCAAACTTCCATCCAGTGACTGCGCATAACTCAGCGTAACCAGCGGTTTCCCTTTGCTTACGACATTGGTTTTATGCTGGTTCAGCCAATCAATAATTTGAAGTTCATTCTCCTCAATGTTTTCCATTACGGTTCGATTCAGAATGGACGAACTGGAGGACTTCAACATCCAGCAGGTGATTCATGCGTTTGATTTTGGTCATCAAGTAAGCTGCATTGTCCGGATATATGGTGGGGATAAGCGGGATTCGCTCAACCACATGAATGCCGTGGCTCTCCAGATTGGCAATTTTGTCCGGATTATTGGTCAAAAGCCGCACCGAACGCACACCCAAATCCTTCAAAATAGCCGCTGCCATACTGTATTCGCGTTGATCTTCCGGATGCCCCAGTGCTAGATTGGCATCCACCGTATCCAACCCCTGATCTTGCAGGTTGTAAGCGCGCAGCTTTTCCATCAAACCAATTCCGCGCCCTTCCTGCCGCAAATAAACGATCACGCCGCAATCTTCCAATGCGATATACTCCATGGCATGATGGAGCTGCTCACCGCAGTCACAGCGTCGCGATCCCAACACATCCCCCGTAAAACATTCTGAATGAATGCGAACGGGCACATTTTCGCGTCCGAACACATCCCCGCGAATCAGTGCCAGATGTTCCTTATCGTCCCGGTTATTGGTGTAAAGGCACAGCTGGAATTCTCCGACTGCGGTAGGTACTCGAGCGCACACAATTTGATTTAAGATTAAGGGTTCTTCCATGACAACACCTCGGCAAGTAAAGTGATTGACGGCTACCGCTTCACCTGCGGCGATAATCCAACCACACGCTGATCAAAAGGGCTATCTCAATGGCTTTGGTCAAATACCCAAGCGTAGATCGCTCACCAATGGCAACCCATAAAAGAATGGTTACGAGGGTATAGCCCACATACGCCCAGGCAACCCATTTTCTCCGCTGCACGAATAACGGAATTGGCAAAAAGTAAGCAGCTGCCAGAGAAAGGAAACCCAGACCATTCAGGATAAAGACCACATCTGGAAACAGCAAGGAAATGTGAATTCCCGCAGTTGCAGCCGTCAATAAAATAATTAAACCTCCAAGCCAGTCAATTCCAGCACGTTTTTTCATAGCAGCTACTCCATTTCCCGAAGTCAGACTTCCTTTTGAAGCGAGCCAAGCGGGCGAGCCAGAGTCCAGCCGCCCAGCCCCAAACCCGCTAAACCAATCAGCACATCCCGCGCGCGCATCCACAAACTCAATGCCAATCCCGACGCTGCGGGCAGCCCCATTGCCTGCATGGCAAAGACCTGACTGGCTTCCAAAACCCCTAAGCCGCCCGGCATTGGCGCCAGGAAGGCGAGCCGCGAAAGCACAAACGCAAAGATGATTTGCGCATCGCTGATTTGCATTCCCAGAAACCGAACAGCGATAAAATACTCAAAAATCATCCCCGCCCACGAGAGAAAAGAAACCAAAATTGCCAGCAGCAAGCTCTTTGGATTTCTTTCCAGCAAAGCCGCAATTTGGTATTCAGCCTCAGCCGCCAGATTGCCCAGCTTTCTAATCCATGTGCGCATTGACTGGAGCGACCCACTCTTTTCTGCCAGCCATTGAAGAGGGTAATGTTTTGTTCTCAACGCAACCAGATGAGCCGCAGGAATCAACCCAAGCCCAAGAACGGGTATCCAGTCATTGCGATTGAGGACAGCATGCCCAAAATCTGTACTCAAAGCAAAGAACATTCCCCCCACAATTACCAGCAAATTAACCAGCAATTCCAATAATTTATCCAGATAGACACTCGAAACCGCGCTGACCGTTTGTACAGCATGATTGCGGGTCAAGAGAGCCACCTGTGCCGGCTCGCCACCGAATTGCGGTCCGGGTGTAAAATAACTGACCCCGAAACTGGTCAGCCGATAACTCAAGACCCTGTTCAAAGGGATTTTTTCTCCCATAGCGTGCAAAATGATTTGCCAACGGAATGAAATCACCAGCAAAATCAAGAGATTGACGCCCGCCAAAACCAGAATTTGGGCGAGGTGAAGGTTGCCAAGCAGGCGGTAAATTTCTTTTAAAGGGGTTGTTTTGAGCGACCACACGAATAATGGAATCGCTGCCAGCCACAGCAACCAGATCCACTTAAAACTGAAACGTTTCGATTTCATCAACTCTATTGTACCAACTCGACCGGGTTTGTAAAGTTTTTGTACGGTTTATTTAAAAGGGGCTGTCTGGAAAGAACGATCAGGTAGCCCGATGGGTATGGAAAAAGAGGTCAAATAGACCCGTTTTGACCAGCGAAAAAAGGGGCTGTCCCCTTACTTTTTGGACAGCCCCTTTGCAACGCTTCTATTTTTCTATTCAACCCTTTTCAAGGAAATGCGAACTTCCTGTCCATCAAAGTTATCCTGTGTAGTGGGCAGATTTTCGTTTGGCTGTGAATTGACCATCTCAACACACAGAGTTTCGGCTTGAATGTAATTGGAAAATTCCTGCACAGCCTCGGTCAGCAAGGGAGTGGCAGTGTAATACAAGCGGATGCGGTCTGAAATATCCAGATCAGCCTGTTTACGTAAATCTTGAACCCGGCGCACAAACTCCCTTGCCAGGCCTTCCTTGACCAATTCCGGCGTTAAGTCTGTAACCAATGCGGCCAGATAAGCCCCCTCGCTGGCAACTGCAAAGCCCTCGCGTGCCGTTGCCCGAACTTCCACCTCTTCCGGTAAAATGGTGAAAGTTTCTCCATCAACCTCTACATCAAGCGACTGGCCGGTAAGCAATTTTTTAGCGGCAGATTCGGCATCCATTTCCAGTAATGCCTTGCGGATTGCCGGGAATTTACTACCGTACTTTTGCCCTAATTGCTTTGGCAGCGGGTTGAGTGAGTAGGCTACCGCCTCAGCAGTGGTATCCAACACGCGCACTTTTTTGACATTCAATTCATCTTCCAGCAAATCAGCGTACGTTTCAACTACTCGCATTTCTTCAGCCGTTCCAACCGAAAAAGCTGCTTCCGCCAAAGGCTGGCGCACCTTACGATTAGCCTTGTTGCGTGCTGCATGGCCCACCGATGCCAGTTTCATCACCAATGCCATTTCGCGGTTTAACCGTTCATCAATCACAAGCGGGTCATACTCCGGCCAGCGTGCCAGATGCACCGATTCCGGCGTTGTTTCGTCCACGCTCCGCACCAGATTTTGATACAACTCTTCTGCCATGAAGGGCATGGTAGGGGCAAGCAGCTTAGAAATGGTCACCAGCGCTTCGTATAACGTGGCATAGGCTGCCCGTTTATCCTCATCCGATTCACTCTTCCAAAACCGCCGCCGCGAACGCCGCAAATACCAGTTGGATAATTGATCCACAAAGGTTTCAATGGGACGGGTAGCCCCCAAAACATCGTAATTTTCCATTGCCGCGGTCACATCCCGTACCAGCGTATGCAGGCTGGAGCGCAGCCAGCGGTCCAAATCACTGTACTGCGGCACAACCGAAGCATCCGGTTTCCAGCCATCCAGATTGGCGTAAGTCACAAAGAAAGAGTAGGTATTCCAAAGCGTCAACGTAAAGTTGCGTACCACTTCCGAAACCAGCTCAGAAGAATATCGCCGCTCTTGCCCGGGCGGGCTGGCCGTGTAGAGATACCAGCGCATGGCATCGGCACCATGTTTGTTCAATACATCCCACGGGTCAGCCACGTTGCCGCGCGATTTGGACATCTTCTCGCCCTTGCCGTCCAGAATCAAACCAAGGCAGATCACATTTTTGAAACTAACCTGATCGTTGAGCAAAGTGCTGATAGCGTGCAATGAGTAAAACCATCCACGGGTTTGATCCACCGCCTCACAAATGTAATCAGCCGGGTATTGTCGGGCAAAAATCTCCTGATTCTCAAAGGGGTAATGCCATTGAGCATAAGGCATTGAACCCGAGTCAAACCACACGTCAATCAACTCCGGAACGCGCCGCATTTTACCACCACACTGCGGACATGAGTAGAAAACTTCATCCACATGAGGGCGGTGCAAATCCAATCCGGAGAGGTCGCGCCCCGTTTTTTGACTCAACTCAGACACCGATCCGATGCACTCCTGATGCTTGCACTGCTCACATTCCCAGACTGGCAAGGGAGTGCCCCAGTACCGCTCACGTCCCAGCGCCCAATCAATGTTATTTGCCAGCCAGTTGCCAAACCGGCCGCTTTTTATGTGCCCCGGATACCAGTTAATCTGTTCATTCAATTCAACCATTCGTTCCTTGAACTGGCTGGTGCGAATGTACCACGTAGGCCGGGCATAGTACAGCAACGGCGTATCACAGCGCCAGCAGAAGGGGTAAGTGTGGGTATACGTACCCGAACGGAAGAGGAGCCCACGCTGCCGCAGGTCTTCGGTGATCAGAGGATCCGCATCCTTGACGAATACGCCCGCCCATGGGCGCACATCTGAGATAAAAGTACCATCCGGAGCAACCGTCATCAGGATCGGCAGGTCAAATTCCAGCGCCGCGCTCATATCTTCGGCGCCGAACGCCGGTGCCATGTGAACCAGACCCGTTCCATCCTCAGTCGTCACGAAGTCACCCAGCACCACATAATGAGCCGGTTTATCCGGCGGCACAAAAGTAAACAAGGGTTGATAACGCTTGCCTCTTAGGCTTTTACCCTTCATCTTCTTTACAAGACGATACGGTTGACCATCAAAAACTTTTTCCAGCAAGGCTTCGGCCAGGATTAATTTCTCACTTCCACCTTCTTCCAAATCTCTTTCGATCACTACATAGGTTTCCTCTGGATGTGCGGCTACCGCCACGTTCGCAGGTAATGTCCATGGTGTTGTCGTCCATACCAGCAGCGATGTATCAGGCTCATCAACCAGTGGCAGCCGTATAAATACCGATGGATCCGTTGCTTCATCATACCCCTGAGCAACTTCGTGATCGGAAAGGGGTGTACCGCAGCGCGGGCAATAGGGTACGACCTTGAACCCCTGATACAGCAATCCCTTTTCCCAAAAGTTCTTCAAGATCCACCACACCGACTCAATATAATCATTGGTATAGGTGATGTAAGCCGTTTCCAAATCTACCCAAAAGGCAATCCTGTCGGTCAGTTTCTCCCATTCCTGAATATAGGAGAAAGCCGATTCCCGACAAAGTTCATTGAAACGGGCAATCCCGAAATCTTCAATTTGCTGTTTATTGGTAAAACCGAGTTTCTTCTCGACTTCAATTTCCACCGGCAGGCCGTGGGTATCCCAACCGCCGCGTCGGTTGACATGAAAGCCCTGCATCGTTTTATAGCGGGGAAAGACATCCTTAAAGGCACGCGCAAGCACATGATGAACACCCGGTTTACCATTCGCCGTTGGTGGGCCTTCATAAAACACGTATTCCGGGCAGCCTTCCCGCTGTTCCAGTGATTTACGGAAAATCTGATTCTTTTTCCAGAATCGTAGCACACCCTCTTCCATCAGCACGATATTGAGTTTTGGAGAAACCGGTCGAAACATGCTCACTCCTCAAATACTTGAATTTAAGACATAAACCCTCTGTCCACACAGGGACGAGAGGGGTTTTCTCGCGGTACCACCCTGTTTCCTGCCTAAAAAGCAGGCTCTCTGCCGAATACGCCTTTTTCAGGATATATTCGCGCCCATGCTAACGGCTGGCGAAGCCGGCGCCCCTACTGACAGGCGAACCTGTGTTCAGTTTGCAGCTCCGGAAGGATTTTCAGTCTGTCGCTGTGCACCCGGCTCACACCCGCCCGGGTTCGCTGTGGCTGCGCACAAACTTACTCGTTTCCATCATCGCTTTTACAAGTTGGTAAAATTATGCCATGAAATTGAACGAATGGCAAGTGCTCTTCAGCCCACAATTTTAGGGTAAGCGGTAGCGGTACAGTCTGAAATCCAGAATATCCGCCTCAGGTTCGAGCCGCCCCTCCAGCAGCTGGTAATACGGGGCAGAATCCTCGATCATACCCGGGTTACCAAATACATAATCTAAGCCCATTTGATCCAGATAATCCCGACCTCGCCCACTCTTGAGGTGCTGAAAATAATCAAAACTGTTGATCAAACCATCCAGATTGACAATGGTGCGCCCGCGAATAAAATAAGCCGTTGTACCGCCACCCGGCATTCCAATTCTGACCCCTGCAGGGGTATGTTGTTGCAACCGTTCCACTTCTTCAAGGTAATAAGCTGTTTTATCATCTTTTTGTAAAGCAAAGGAACTCAAGAGATAGATACTCCCCCAAAGCCCCACAGCCACCATCACTACAGTGCTGAAAGCAGGCAAACGGACTGATTTGTTTTCCGTCGCAGAAACCAATGAATTCCAACCATCCAGTGAAAAGGAATACAAAAGTACACCGAGAATTAAATGATTGACCCAATACCATGGGCGATGATTAACGTAATAACTACCGGTGTAATATAAGATTTGAAGCAGACAAGCAGTCAACAATGGAAAAATCATTAAAGTCTGCGCATCGATACCACGCTTCTTTATCCTTAGCCACAGACCCGCCAGCAGCAAGGCCAACCAGCCGAGCATTAAACCGTTTTTCAACCACACGCTCGTGGTTTGTCCTTCCAGTCCGCCCAATAATGTGTCCAAAATAACGGACACCGGCAGGAAGAGCAACCACCAAGGACTTTGACCACTATTTTCAAAAAATCCAAATAAGGCAGGCATGGAATTTACCGGTTTTCCATATACCACATCGGGAATCGTCCCCCACCAGTGTTTGATTTGACCACTGACCGGTGTGGGAGTGCCAAACCAGTACAGGTTAAGCAGCAGGTAAAAAATCAGCAAAATCACAACGGGCAGAGCATAGCCGGCTCCACGCCTGAACCAATCACAAAAATTTCGAGAAAATTCACGCAAAGGTGAGGTTTCATCGCCCTTATCCTTTTCCACCAGTCGAACCGCTAACCAACGGACGGGTAAGAATAATAAAACACTGAAGAAGACATCCAGCAAAACAACCAGGCGAGGGTAGCTTCCAACCACCTCTACGGCATTCAATATCAACAAAATCACTCCGATCAATCCGGTAGAAGTGAAACTGACCATAACCACCCGAATCAATTCCTTGCGAATTCCATTCCACACAGGAATAAACATCCCTCCCGCGAAAGCAAAGAGCAGTTTAATTGGCACGCCAATCCCAACCATAGCATAGAGTGTGGATTGAAAGTCCGTCAAAAAGCGGGGGAACCCGATCCGGGTGAAAAATGCAAGGTAAATAGAAATCAACCCAACAAGTAAATAGGCGAGCCAAAAAATGAATTTTCTCTGGGAGCGAAACACAAGAACTAAGCCGATTGTCAAAATCAAAAACACATTATCCAGCCGCGCAAACAAGGCAAAGCAAGCCATTACCCCCAAAATAAAGCGGTCACGCCACTTTTCGTCGGAAATGGGCTTTTCCAGCAGCAGGCTGGTTTGGTGAATGAGGACAATCACGCACAAAGCATTAAGCGCTGATTCCATCCCCAGTTGAGTTACCGAACGGTGGATGGGAGGAAAAAGCACCCAGAAAACCGCAGCCAGCTTCGCAAGGCTCGGATTTACAGAACGAGAAAGAAAGCGATACAGCAAAATTCCGGTTGCCAGCGAAATCAATACCGACAGGAAAACCACCAGCCGCAAAGGCACAAACAGGTCAAAGCGTGCCAGCGCAAAAAAGGGAATTAAAACCCCCATCCACAAGGGATGATAACCATTCGAGAGATTGAAACCATCCAGACTGGAGCCCCGTCCCTCGCTGATATTGCGCGCTACCTGAAAGTAATAAAAAGCATCATCGGTAGTAAACCACCTATCCAGCAGGTTGTTCATCGGTGCCAGGATAACCAGCAGATGAACGGCAATGACGATAACGGTAAAAATCGCCTCAAATCGGTTTAGCTTCATTGCAGGACAGGCAAAATGACTTACTGAATGACGCCATAAAATAATGGAAGCGGCTGAACAGGAGCAATACTCCAACTGAGCGCTGCCAGTAACCGCTCTTTAGCCTGCATCAGTTTTGAGCGGTCACTGGCATGGATGGTAAACAACAGATCCCCTTTGTGGACAAAGTCTCCGACTTTATGATAAACAACAAGTCCAACAGCATGATCAATTGGGTCGCCTTTCTTGGCCCTGCCGGCCCCTAAATCCACCGAGGTCTCCCCCACTTCACGCGCATTGATTGCAGAAAGGTACCCTTCCTGACCGGCATACACCTCCTCGATAAAAGGAGCGACTGGCAGCTTCTCCGGATGATCCACCATACTGACATCCCCGCCCTGAGCCTGAACGAGAGTCCGGAATTTCTGCCATGCCCGTCCTTCACGCAAAGCCTCTTCTGCAAGGTCACGCCCTTCGCGCAAATCTTGAGCCTTTCCGCCAATCACCAGCATGTGACTGGCAATTTCCATGCAGTGTTCGTAGAAATCTTCCGGGCCATTGCCATGCAGGGTATCTATCGCTTCACGCAATTCCAGCGCATTGCCCACCGCGTATCCCAGCGGTTGATTCATATCCGACAAGACCGCCACCGCCTTACGGCCTGAAAGACGGGCAATCGCTACCATTAACTCTGCCAGCTGACGAGCATCTTCCAGCGTTTCCATAAACGCACCTACCCCCACCTTTACGTCAAGCACAATGGCCTGTGCTCCCCCGGCAATTTTTTTACTCATGATTGAAGATGCAATTAAGGGAATCGATGGGACTGTACCGGTTACATCCCGCAAAGCATACAGTTTACCATCCGCTGGAGCCAAATCTCCGGTTTGACCGGTCAGCACCAGCCCGTAGGTTCGCAAATGATGGATAAACTCCTCTTTGCTCAAATCGGTACGGAAGCCGCGAATCGACTCAATCTTGTCCAGCGTGCCGCCGCTGAAGCCCAGTCCGCGCCCGGACATTTTGCCAACCGGCAAACCGCACGCTGCCACCAGCGGTTCGACCACCAGTGTGGTTTTATCCCCCACCCCTCCGGTCGAGTGCTTGTCCACCGCTATGGGTACAACCTCCGACAAGTCCAGCACCTCCCCGGAATAGGCCATTGCCAGAGTCAAATCAGTGGTCTCCTGTTCCGTCATCCCATTTAACATGACCGCCATTGCCCAGGCTGCCACCTGATAATCCGGAATTTCTCCGCGGGTAAACCCTTGCACAAAAAACTCGATTTCCTCCCGGCTCAACACTTTCCGGTCACGTTTTTTGATGATAATGTCCACGGCTTTCATAAGATCTCCTCCGTCAGAAAAAGCGGATTTTTGGTCTTTCCATGCGGCGGTCTTTCCAGGTGGAAGTACCCTTCAAGGTCAGGTAAAATGACCGCACTGCAATCAGGGAATTAGAAAGAATGGTAAAGGGATAAAAAACAGCCAGAAAAACCGGGAATTTTAAGCGGGCATACACCAGAATCCAAATCAACAACGAAAGCCCCACAGCCAGCAAGGCTTTTTGGGTGGGGAAATAATCAACCCCAACGCCCGCTCCATTCAAAAGAAGTACAATCAGCGGTTCCCAATACACCAACGTCAACCATGTGAAAACAAAGCCGTACGAAACCAGATTATACCGAAATGCAGCAAAATAATTTTTACTAAAGCCTTCGATCACCTGCTTCAACGAATGGTACATCCGACATTCTACCTGCGAAGTCCCATCAGCCAGCCACCAGCGAAAACCGTGCTGCACGGTTCTGCGACCCAGCGCCAGGTCATCCACTGCGTCATTGCGAACGGCTGCATGGCCGCCAATGGCAAAATAAGCGCGGCGGTCAAACAGCATAAACTGACCAATCGTGAAGGTCAGCCACTCCAATTGAACCTTGTTGGCGATTCCCAACGGCAACACCGTATAAACCGCCCAAAGGAAGAAAGGTTGGATCAGCCGCTCCCCCCAGCTCTTGACAATCTCCTTGGGTACAACGCTCAACAAATTAACCGCTTCCTGCAATAATGTATTGATGGCATACCTTACTGCCTGAGGTTGAAGGCGGGTATCCGCATCTAAAAAAAGGAGCAGTTCACCTCTGCTCTGCTCAGCGAGTTGTTGACAGGCCCAGTGTTTTCCCAACCATCCGGCAGGCAGTGGTTTTCCCTCAATTAAAGCCAGACGGCTATCCTGTTGACAGTACTGGCGCACTATCTCTGCAGTGCGGTCGGTGGACTGGTCATCCAGCACCAATATCTCCAATATGGGATAATCCTGCTCCAACACCGTTTCAAGGCAGGCAGCAATGTTCGCTTCCTCGTTGCGCGCCGGAATAAGTACCGATACCGCCGGCTTTTTTTTTGCGGGAGGGTAATGCTCTATTTTGCGAAACCAAAACAGATTAAATACTGAAATTGTTAAAATAACAACCAGGTAACCCAGCAAACCATCTGCATGTGTGGAGATGAGGAACTGCCAGATCGTCACGATATCTCCATAAAGAAAACAGGCTTTTCAATATTCTGATTGAAAAGTCCTGTTTTTATCGAAATTTCAAGAATGATGCTTTTTGAGAAAGATCGTGACTTTACGGTTAGGTTCCTCGCCAACACTTTCTGTGGTTACGTCCGGGTGATCGCGCAACTCAAGGTGAATCACACGCCGTTCGTTAGCTGGCATGGGTTCCAGTGTAATTTTCCTGCCAGTGTGCACAACCTGTTCGGCACTCCGGCGCGCCAACACTTTCAACTGACGTTCGCGGCGAGCACGGTAACCCTGAACATCAATGATCAACGGCACCCACTTGCCGACCTCCTTGCTTAAGATCAGACTGGTGATATACTGCAAGGCATTCAATGTTTCCGAACGACGGCCAATCAGAATACTTAAATCCTCACCCTGCACCTCAACCATCACGGTCGGCTGATCGTTCTCATCCTCCGGAGGGAGCATGGTAGCTCTCAGGCGGGCTTTGAGGTGCATTTTTTGCAGCAGCTCTCCCGTAATTTGTTCGGCAGTCTGCAAAATAAACTTTTCTTGCGAGTCTGCCTCCATAGGAGTTGATTGAGGTGTAGCCGAAGATGAGGTTCGCTTTTTTTCGATTTGCAGAGCTCGCTTTTGCTCATTTTCAAGGGTGGTGGAATTTTGAATTCCCTCTTTTTCTCTGATCCACAATCGAATACGCGCCTGCCGGCTGCCTAAACCGAGAAATCCACGGCTGCCGGCGTCCAGCACTTCAACTTCAACCTCTTCTTCCCGTAAACCCAGTTGAGTCAATCCTTTGGCAACCGCTTCTTCCACAGTTGGAGCAATGATTTCAAGGGTGGTTTTCTCGTGATTCATAGATTCCTCAAATCTTCCCTTTTCCAATACAACAGGGAGAATGATGCCTTATTTGGAATAGGATTTTTTCCCGCCGCTTCCCGCCGCGGCTGGCTGCTTGTTCAAAAATGGGAACACATTTCCCCAATTGACCTTGCCCAACATCGCATACTGAAGGATACCAATCAGATTCGAGGCGACGAAATACAACGCCAAACCAGAGGCCAGCGTATAGGCCAGATACCCCATAAAGATTGGCATATACAGGTTCATCATATTCGACATCGCAGCGGTTTGATCCTTAGGGTTGGCTGAAGGAGTGGCAATCAACTTTCCCTGGATATAGGTCGTGATCACAACCACAACGACCAGCACCGGGATGCCAAAACTCAAACCTGGAATGAATAGACGCTCTGGTTGACCCAAATCCATCCACAGGAAGCGTGAATTCAGCGGGATCAGCGATTCAACTTGCAACAGTCCGGGATAGATATGACGAATTAAGCGGAGCAAATCCAGTGGAGTGCTGGCCAGAGCAGAAATAATCGCCTGATACAAACCGAAAATAATCGGCAGCTGGATCAGGGTCGGCAGACAGGAAGCAAACGGATTGATGCCCAGTTCTTTGTAAAGCGCCATTTGTTCCTGCGCCAGTTTTTCGCGATCACCTTTGTACTTCTCCTGAATCTTGAGCCACTTCTCATTTTTTTGAAGTTCCTGCATCGCCTGCGCTCCCTTGATTTGACGAACCATCAAGGGATGGGTGATTACCCGAATCAGCAGCGTGAACAGGATGATCGCAATCCCAAAGTTCTGTCCTACAATATTGTAGATGAACAGCAGGGTATTGATAAACGGCGTGATAATCAAAGCGTCCCACATGTCTTTTACCTCACTTATTTTGGTGGAACAAACGTCCAGAGGTCTTGCCCATCCAGCGAGACCATTTTCAAAAATTCTTTTCCGCCGGCTATACCGACTGCCAGACGGTCACCGATAACTACCGGTCCAGTATACAATTTGCCTTCAAATGTTCGGCTCCACAATCGTTCTCCCTCCAGCGACATGGCAATCAGACTTCCATCTTCGGTTGGAAACACCACCCGACTATCCAGAACGGCTGCCTTACCGGTCACTGGCTGATCTACTTTTTGCGACCAGACTTCCGTTCCATCTGCGGCAGAAATGGCATATACCATTCCCTGTAAATCTCCCAAATAAAGCCGACCATCTTTTAAGGCTGGCTGAGTCCACATCCCACCTTCAAATTTTCGCTGCCAGCGGATCGAACCATCCCGCGTGTTGATCGCCATCAAATTGCGCGCCAGCGTGGTAAGATAAAGGGTACCTTCTTCTGCATCCAGGGCTGGGGAATAAATTACCGCTCCCCCCACGTCCACCGACCAGAGCTTCTGGCCATCCCGAATGTTGATTGCGTACACCTTGTGATCCATGGATGCCTGATAAACGGTTTCCCCATCACTGACCGGCTGCGCCCATAATGCCCGTCCGGTTTCAAATTTCCATAACAGTGAGCCATTTTTAGAAAGGGCATATAAAAAATGGTCGGCATTGGGAGCAAGGATTACATCTCCCACCACCAGCGGACTGGCAATCCAATCGGCCTGAGCCTGCGCAAAGAGCCACTTCTCCACACCCGTGTTGGGATCCAGGCTGTGCAGGACATTCTCATAATCACCAACAAGCAGCTGGTCATCGGCGAGGACCGGCGCAGCAAAAAACATTTGTCTTCCGGCTTTTTCTGGAAAACGCCAGATCATACTGCCATCCGCAGCACGAACCGCGTAAACGTGCTGCATATAGGCAACATACACCGTATCACCGTTCGAGCTCACCCCCGGCCAGCTCGACCCGGAAAGGGGCGCACCACAGGATGCTAACAACACACCCCCCAAAAGAAACAACGCAATCAACAGGATTTTCGAATTTTTCATAGATCTTTTCGTGTAAGTATCCATTTGCTCAGGTAGACTTTACGGGACAGGATCATATCCGCCGGGGTTAAAAGGATTGCAGCGGAGCACCCGCCAAACAGCCATAAACAAACCCTTAATCGCACCGTGTTTGTAAATGGCTTGATAACCATAGTGCGAACAGGTTGGGTAAAAACGGCAAGTATTGGCCGGCAAAGCGGGAGAAACGAATTTCTGGTACAGGCGGATCAAACCCAGCAATACCCAGCGGGGAGCCGTTTTGAAATTGAACGGCAAATCCCGTAAGCGGGGTTCGTGAGAATAATCATGTTCGATCATCGAATTCTTTTCTACTGTCCGGTAGCAGACCGGCCCGTTCCATCAGCCCAATCACCGCTTCCCTTAATTCCACAAAATCGGCGGTCAGTACGGGTTTGCGGGCAATCAACACCATGTCCCATTCGGCGGGCAATTTGGAAAGCATGGAATCTGCCACTGCCCGCAAACGCCGCTTTGCACGGTTGCGTTGCACAGCGCTGCCCACTGCCTTGCTGGCAGTAATGCCAATTCGGATACTGCTGTTTTCATTGGGCAAGACGGTTAACACAAGGAACGGGTGCGTGAATACCCTGCCGGTTTGTCGCACCCGCTTGAAATCGCTCGTCCGTCTTAACCTGAATTTGCGCTTCACCCATGAACCCGTCCATTGAAAATCAATGAACGGCAGGCTGCGCCCAGAGGGCATCACCTGCGGAGAAAACACAGACTACCAGCGTACCTTTTTGACATGGCTGTTGGCAGTCACCGTCAGGCGGTAGCGGCCGCGCAGGCGGCGGCGTTTCAACACCTGCCGTCCATCAGCGGTTGCCATCCGCGCACGGAAGCCATGCACGCGAACACGGCGGCGAATTTTGGGTTGGTATGTCCGTTTGGGCATATCATTTTCCTTTCATCATTGGTTTTAGCCACTGTGTCCTGCGCAAATTGCCAAACTGATTTCGATATGCTTGGCGATTTCCGCAGTGCACAGGTGATAGCAGAATGTAGAATTAAATTATACTCTATGCTTGAGCAGCGGTCAAACCCCATTCCCAGTCCGGCCATTCCCAACCTTGTTCGGCGAAAGCATTTTGGCCAGCTGCCGGGCACCTTCCGGATCTGCCACAGCCAGAACCTCGTCACCCGGTTCAAAAGTGGTGATGCCGCGCGGCACAATCACCTCACCATGGCGGATGATGGCCGCAATAACGCAGTGTTCGGGTAAATTGAGGTCTTTTATCGCAATCCCTAATGCAGGTGCATCCGCAGGAACTTTCTCCTCAACAAGAGAGTAATTTCCCCGCCGCAGCTTGATCAGGGTCATCATGTCGCCCAGCGACATCTCTTCTTCGATGATGGACGCCATAATTTCAGCCTGATTGACCGCTACATCTACATGAAACTTGTGGTCAAACAGCCACGCATTACGTGGATTATTGATGCGTGCAATGGTGCGGGGGACTTTGTAGCGGCTGCGCGCCATGAAACAGATTGCCAGATTGACCTCGTCCTCAGTTGTACAGGCTGCCAGGACATCCGCCTTTTCTGCGCCCGCCTTTTCCAACACCAGCGGATCGATCGGCCGACCCTCAAAGATTGCCTCGGTGGGCAATTCCTTGTGCAACCGCGCCAGTACTTCGGGACGCGAATCAATCAATTGGACAAAATGATTTTGGGCAACCAGAATTCGCGCCAGTTGCGCGCCAGTTCTCCCGCCGCCTGCAATGATCACGTACATCTGGCTACTCCTTTTGCTCCAACAACTTTTGGCGCAAGCAATTACTGCCGTTGAAAGTCGCACTCACATGGATGATATCGCCGCCCTTGATAGTCAAACCGGATTGGGGCAGCATTGCCCGTCCGGCGCGAGTAACCGAAATCGGCAGGCATTCTTCGTCCGGCAGTAATTCTTCCAGCGTTTTGCCTTCCCACCTCTCCGGAATGACAAATTCATACACTTCCACTTCGCCATTGCCTGCCGAAAAAACGGTATGAATGCCGGAATCATACAGCATTTCCTCAATGCGCTGCGCACCCCAGCTGGTTGAACTGATGACTTGCAAATCCAATTCTTCAAAGAGCACCCGGCAGCGGGGATCATAATTACGAGCCACTACATTGGGTACATGATAAACCTCGCGGGCTACCCGCGCAACAACAGCATTGATGGCATCGGAGCTGGTAACGGCTGCCAGCGCGTCAGCCTGTTCAATGCCGGCCCGCACCAATACATCCTGAGAGAGGGCATCCCCTTCATGAATGCGGCCGGTAAAATCGGGCGGCAAATTATTGAACGAGGTTGGCGATGAATCAATCACGGCCACCAGATGACCGGCGCGGAACAGGCGGTATGCCAGTGCAGAGCCGAGGCGGCCGCAGCCAACTACAACAATTTGCATCCTTTTTTGCTTTTGTTCTACTTCTGTTTTCATCAATCCACCTGATAGGGAACACTTGTGATCACAATATCCTTGTGAAAGAGCAGCGCCATCCGCAAAGTGAGCGCAGTTTGGGTATGCAGCAAGCCTGCCCACCAGTGACGCGGCACAAATTCCGGCACGACAATGGTGATGATTTCATTCGGCTGACGCTGCGATTCAATTTCATCAATGTATTCTAACAGCGGTTCAATAAATAAACGATAGGGCGACTCCAGAATTACCAGCCGTCTTCCATCTCCCCAGGTTTCCCACTTCTGCCGCACCTTTTCGGCTTCCTGTGGGTCAATCGAAACATGCACGGCGGTAATATCTTCGGAAAGTGTGCGGGCGTAGCGCAGTGCAGCCAGCGTTCCGCGGTGAACCCCACCTATCGGGATGATCACCCGATGGCGGGCTATCCGCGGCAACCCGCCATAATTTTCCAGCGATAATCTGGCTGCCAGATGGTGGTAATGCCGTTGGATTGCGCTGAAAATCACCACCAGTGTCGGAATAATGACAATCACAACCCACGCGCCATCCACAAACTTGGTGGCAGCGAATACAAGCATCACCACGCCGGTACAAAATGCGCCAAACCCGTTAATCAGCATTTTTATCAGCCAGTTAGGGTCATAACGCAATACAGAGCCACGTTCCTTTAAGGTTTCCCCCTCTTTCAACCTGCCTATCTTCCACCAGCGGTGCGCCATGCCAGCCTGTGACAAAGTAAAGGAAAGAAAAACGCCCACTGCATAAAGCGGAATTAATCGTGTGACCGAGGCTTGAAAAATAACAATCAACAAGGTTGCCAGCATTGCCAGCAACACAATGCCGCGTGAATAAACCAGGCGGCTGCCGCGATAGGTCAACTGGCGGGGTAATAATCCATCCGTAGCCGCAATCGCACTTAATCGAGGAAAGTCGGCAAATGCTGTATTGGCAGCCATGATGAGAATGACAGTTGTTGCTAAGATAACGCCACTATAGAAAACACCCCGTCCATCAAAGGCGGTTCTGGCTAATTGGGAAATGACCGTTTCAATCTCAGAAGGTACTGCTCTTATATGCCCAGCAAGAAAAGAAATACCGAGCATCAACGAACCCAATATGATAGACATAATGATCAGGGTTGTGCCAGCATTTTTTGAACGGGGCTCTTTAAAGGCAGGGATACCATTTGAAATGGCTTCAATTCCGGTTAAGGCCGCTGTTCCGCTTGAAAATGCTCTTAAAATCAGAAAGATACCAACTCCTGCCGTTCCATGAAATACTTCAATTGGCGGTGGATTTGCCACCAGTCCCAAAGTTCCGCCGAAGTACCGAATCAACCCCACAATCACGGTCAGGTACATCATGACGACGAAGAAATAAGTGGGAACAGCAAATGCACGTCCTGATTCTTTTACCCCCCTCAAATTCATCACCATGATGAAAAAAATAAAACCTATTGCTACCCAAACCCGATATGGAAATAATTCTGGAATCGCTGACACAATTTGGGCAACACCTGATGAAATTGAAACTGATACAGTCAGGATATAATCTGTCAGCAACGCGGCAGCGGCAATTTTTGAGGGCAATACCCCTAAATTGTCCCGCGAAACAGTGTATGCGCCTCCCCCATTGGGATAAGCATGGACAGTTTGCTCGTAAGACAGCGTTACTATCGTTAATAAAAGGACAATGCCTATTGCCAGAGGAAACACATAATCATAGGCTCTTTCACCCAGTATCATCAAGATGACCAGCATTTCCTGGGTGGCATAAGCCGTTGAGGAAAGTGCATCGGAAGCAAAGACAGCCAAACCAATCAAAACCCCAATGGTCTGGTGAGGGGCATCTGCGGTTGGTAAGGGTCTGCCAATCAGCCACGTGCGCCAGCTTTTTTTAGGCTTGACTTCTGTTTCTCGACGAAGTACAGTAGTACCGGTTTGATCCTCAATATTCATTTGTTCTCAAAACGCCTTTACATTCAGACGCAATCCTTCAATCCGTATCAACAAAGCACAAGATTATAATAGCATTTGTTGCCGGGGTCAATTATAATTTTAGTCAAGGAAATTGGATGAACAACTTCCTTGCAATTTCCAAAGAAATATGATGCTCTCAGATAAAAACCCCAAAATTCCTCTACAAGAATTCATCCCAGCCATATTTCCAATGGTTGGAGCAATTTTGGGATTGATCTTTCCCTTCCTGATCACTGCAATCTGGCTGCTTTCGGCAGGGGAGGTACTGACACCAAACAACTTCCTGACGGCTCAATTCAACGAACCGGTTTTATGGCTGGTTGACCTTTTCTCGGCGTTCATCGTCCTTTTGAATATCGTCAATACTTATCAGCAAATCAGTGCCATCCGTCAGGGCCAGCGTCTCAAGGGCGAACTCGCTCAACGGACAAGCGAACTTTACGCGATCAAGGAAGTCTCTCAGCGGGAAATTTTGGAGCGGCATCAGGCCGAAGCCAACATCATACGCGCAAAGAAGGAATGGGAAGCAACCTTCGATGCCATCTCCGACCTGATCTTACTGACCGATTCGAACGGCAAGATCATCCGCTGCAACCGCGCCACTACCCAAACCCTGAAAACCTCATATGCCGATTTGATCGGTAAAAATATCGAAGAAGTTTTTCCGGGAGTCATCGAACCGGTGCAAAAAAAGGCTCTCACCAAAACTCAGGTCATTCCCATGCCGTCTTTGTATGGCTGGTTTGAAGTAACCGGTTTCCCCTTCCAGGATGGTGAAAATCAGCAAGGTATCATCTATATCTTCCATGATATTGCCCAGCGCAAAAAAGCTGAGGCAGAAATTCAACGACAGAAACAATATTTTGAAAGCATCTTCCAGAATAGCCCGGTAGCCATTGTTACCCTCGATTTAAACGGCCACATCGTCGCCTGCAATCCGGCATTTGAGCGGCTTTTCGGTTACACACAGGCAGAAGTACTTGGCGGAAAACTGGATGAGATCATCACCTCCAGAGAATTTCGCGATGGCGCTTTTGAATTCAGCCGTCGTGTGCGCCAGGGCGAACTGATTCACAGCGTCAGCAAACGCCAGACCCGCCGCGGCGAATTGATTGATGTGGAAATCTTCGGCGTGCCGGTCATCGTTAACGGGCAGGAAGTTGGCGTTCTCAACCTGTATCACAACATCACCGAACTGGTACGCGCCCGCCAGAAAGCCGAAGAAGCCGATCTGGCTAAAAGTGAGTTTCTGGCAAACATGAGTCATGAGATTCGCACACCGCTCAATGGTTTGATCGGCATGCTGAACCTCGCTTTGGATACACCGCTCAACTCCGAACAAAGCGAATATCTCAATGCAGCACTGGAAAGCGCCGAGTCGCTGCTTAACCTGATCAGTGATATTCTCGATCTGTCGAAAATTGAAGCCGGAAAGATGGAATTGGAAACCACCGACTTCAACTTGCGTACCATCGTTGAAAATGTGGCTGTCAATTTCTCGCAGCGCGCCGCCGCCAAAGGGTTGGAACTGGTTTGCCTGATTGACCCGCAAACCCCCGTCCTGCTGCGCGGGGATCCCAACCGTCTGCGTCAGGTGTTGAATAATCTGGTTGGTAATGCTGTAAAATTTACCGAGCAGGGGGAAATTGTGATCACGGTTCAACCCATTGCTCAAACCAGCTCGCAGGCCACCATTAGCTTCTCGGTGCGCGATACCGGCATTGGCATTCCTTTAGACCGTCAGGCGCATATTTTTGAACGCTTTACGCAGGCGGATATGTCAACGACCCGTAAATATGGCGGTTCGGGGCTTGGGCTGGCTATCTCCACCCAGCTGGTTGAACTGATGGGCGGGAAAATCTCCCTGATCAGTGAACCGGGCAGCGGCAGCACCTTTTCCTTCAGCGCCGTCTTCTACCGTCAGGAAGTTCCGGAACAACAGCCGCGCGAACTGATTGCGCTTTCTCACCGAAAACATGTCCTGCTGGCCGATCCAAATGCTTCCAGTCGTCAATCTCTGCGGATGGAACTGGAAAAAGTGGGGTTTGCGGTCAGCGAATGTGAGGATCGCGAATCGTTTATGGGTATGCTGCAATCTGCCGATAACAATCGCGCCCCGGTGCAACTGGCTATGATAGATTACCGGCTTCTGCTGGTCAATGGCCAACCCAGCCTGCCTGCGGATTTTGAACCGTTGATCAACAACAACCTTAAGATCCTGGTTTTGACCTCACTTGGCACTCACGTTTCCCAGGAAGACTGTCACCGTATCGGTTGTACGGCAACACTGATCAAACCTGTTCGTCAACAGGCGCTTTACAATGCTTTGCTAGCCGCCCTTTCCATCACACAGCCCGTCGAATCCGCCGTAAAACCACCCGCCGAAAGCCGTCCAACTGCTTTCGGATTACGGAGTTCCATTCCCCGCCATATCCTTCTCGTTGAAGACAATCCGGTCAATCGCAAAGTAGTGGTCAATTTGCTGACCAAATTTGGGCACACGGTGGAAGAAGCCGAAAATGGCCGCATTGCAATGGAAAAAACCGCACAGAAGAATTACGACCTGATCCTGATGGACATCCAGATGCCCGAAATGGATGGTTATGAGGCAACCCTGCGGATTCGCTCGAGGGAAGGTGCTGTTAACCATACCCCCATCATTGCAATGACCGCCCGCGCGCTCGCCGGAGACGTGGAACGCTGTCTCGCCAGTGGGATGGACGCCTACCTTTCCAAACCGATTAAGCCCCGCGAGCTTTTCAACGCAATTGAACACTGGGGACAAAAACGTTCTCAAGCAGAACCGCTTCAATCCACAGCGGTTGATGAGCCAACCGAACCGATTCCAGCAGACCTTTCTTCGGAATTTGCAGCGTACTTCCCGTCCCTGGATACCGACTCCAATGGCTTTTTACCCAAAACCGAACAAATCCCTGTTACTCCTCAACAAACATCTTACGAAACAAACGCCGAAGGAAACCTTTCTGAAGAGGATGAATTTCTCAGCCGGGCCTTCCGGAAGAATACCCAGTCCTTAGGCGATCCGCAATACATCGAAAAAATTCTGCCGCGTTTTGGCGATGATTTAGACTTCTTTCTGGCCACGTTTGAAGAGTTCATTCAGCAATGCGAAACAAAACTGGATGAATTGAAAGATGCGTTACATTCTCAAAATGCAGCCACCATAAAACTCCATGCTCACAACCTGAAAGGTGTCGCCGCCAATTTTGAAGCCGTCAAACTGACCCGCCTTGCCCACCAGCTGGATATGCAAGCAGCCAATGGTGATTTGGATGGAGCGGATAGCCTGATTGCTGAAATGGAAAATCAGATCCCTCTGCTAAAAAAAGCACTGGCAGAAATGAAAACCCAGCAGCATTCAGCAGAAAATAACCCCAAAGGATAAAGGATGGCAACCGTACTGCTGATTGATGACGAAATCATTTTCCATCGCATGATAGAACATGCCCTGCGTCCGCTGGGTCACATGGTTTACACCGAATTGACCGGCACGCAGGGATTGGAAGCCGCCAACATTCTCAAACCGGATATCATCATCACCGACCTAAACCTGCCCGACATTTCCGGCTATGAAGTTACTCGCCGCCTGCGCCGCGATCCCGCCTTTGCCCACACTCCCATCATGGTGCTGACCAGTCAGGCAGGGTTACAGGATAAACTGGCCTCGTTTGAATCCGGCGCAGATGATCACATCACCAAACCATTTGAGCCGGAAGAACTGGTTGCCCGCATGACCGTTTTGCTCCGCCGCATGGAGGTGATTCGTCATGCCTTGCCCAGCGGGGAAGGGGCAACTCCTACCAAACTGGCAAAGATGATCGCCGTTCATTCTTTACGTGGCGGAATTGGCACTTCCACACTGGCTGTAAATCTGGCATTGGGTCTTCGTTCACTGTGGAACAGCCCAACCTTGCTGATTGATCTGGTTTTGATGGCCGGTCAGGTAGCCTTGCTGTTGAACATGCCGCTGAAACGCACCTGGGCCGACCTGGCAGGGATTGACCCCATCGAAATGGATACCGAAGCTTTGCACTCGATCATTGAGAGCCATAAGAGCGGGTTGAGTTTTATTGCCGCACCAACCTTCCCTACCGAAGCGGAAATGCTCTCAGATGAAACCCTGAATGTGTCGCTCAAACTGCTCCGCCCTCATTACGATTATTTGATCGCCGATTTACCGCACGATTTCAGCGAAGTCGCTTTGATTGCCCTCGACATGGCCGATGTCATCTTGCTGGTTCTGGCTCCCGAACTTTCTTCGCTCCGAGCGGCGGCGGCGGCATTGGATACCTATGCAAAATTAAACTATCCGCCCGAAAAGATCAAACTGATCCTCAACAATGTTTTTCCCAAACATGGGCTGCCCCGCGACCGCATTGAACAGGCGCTCAAGAAACCTGTTACACTCAGCCTACCTTATTCACCGGATGTACTGGTACAATCCATTAACCTGGGCAAACCGATCTTGTTTCATTCTCCAGACGAACCCATCTCGATTTTATTGGAAGACTTTGCTTTCTTCCTCAGCACCGACGAACACAAGAAAAACCGACCGGAGAAGCCCACCCAGGCATGGAAACGGGTTTACGAACGCTTTATGGAAGCCCGCAAAGCCAAAGAAAAACAATCTCAACGATAAGTCAAAGCAAGGAGAAATGTCATGACTCACGTATTCAAGAAACCTACCCGCGTTGCCATTGTAGGGGCCGGAAATGTTGGGGCGACTTTTGCCTATTCACTCCTCTTAAGTGGGTTGGCAAGTGAAATTGTGCTGATTGATGCCAATCACGCCAAAGCCGAAGGGGAAGCCATGGACCTGAATCACGCCATGCCGCTCGGCAGACCGGCGCGCATCTGGGCAGGGGATTATGAAGATACCGCCGGAGCGATCATCACCGTAATCACTGCCGGCTCGGCTCAGCGGCCCGGCGAAACCCGTTTGGATCTGGTACAGCGCAACACCGAAATTTTCAAGCAAATCATCCCAAAAATTGTGGAAAACAATCCTAATGGCATTTTACTGGTTGCCACCAATCCGGTGGACATTCTCACTTATGTGGCTTTCAAAATTTCCGGATTCCGACGCAATCATGTCATCGGTTCGGGGACGGTGCTGGATACAGCCCGCTTCCGCTACCTGCTTTCTCAACATTTTGATGTTGACCCGCGCAGCGTGCATGCCCACATCATCGGTGAACACGGCGATAGTGAGGTGCCCGTCTGGTCGCTGGCCAACATCGCCGGTATGCGTTTGCCGCAGTACTGCGCTGTGAATGAATTGGGCTGCTCCGACGCAATTCTCCAATCAATCTTCGAGCAGACCCGCGATGCGGCCTATGACATCATCAAACGCAAAGGAGCAACCTACTACGGTATTGCCAGCGGTTTGACCCGTATTTGCGAGGCGATCATCCGCGATCAGGGCACCGTGCTTTCTGTTTCCAGCTACATTGACGAACCCTATTATGGAATCGAAGATGTGTGCTTGAGCCTGCCTACCATCGTGGATCTGGATGGTGTCGAACGCATTATCCGCCTCGACCTGAACGACGAGGAAATCGTTGGTTTGCAGAAATCAGCCGGTGTGCTGAAAAATATCATCTCCCAATTGACGATTTAAAGGGTTTCAGCCAGCCCAATCCACACTTCAAACGGCTGCAAGGAAAGAACGCCGTTCTCGGCGAACCCTTCACTGCGGTGTGTTGAAAATACACACCGCAGATTTTTTATGTTTTCAGAAAGATGGGTTTTTGCGCGGTGTGCTTTCATGTTCAGGGCAATCAGGCAGGTTTGATCTGCCGTTCGGCGCAGGAATGAAAACACATGCGGGTTGTGCCGATCCAACGGCTGATAATCGCCATGGATCAAAACCGGCAGGCTTTTACGCAATTGCAGTAAGCGGCGGTAATAGGCCAGCATCGAATCGGGCTGGTTATACTGCTCATCCACATTGACCCCTTCGCCAAAATTGGGGTGTACCGGCAGCCACGGCTTCACCTCAGCCGGGCAAAAACCAGCGTTTGGCTGGTTTGCCCATTGAAGCGGTGTACGGCATTTATCCCTGCCGTACTGGATGGCATACAATTCGGCTTCCTGTGGCGAGCTGCCCAGCAATTCAATTTCGAGCCGGTAGGCATGCAAGCTCAACAGATCGCGAAAGTCCTCCACTTTCAGTCCCAGATGATTGACCATGCCAATTTCTTCCCCATTGTATAAAAACGGAGTTCCCTTCAGGGTCAGCAGCAGCGCCAGATCGACACGGGCAATTTGCCAATCATGTTTCCCATCCCCAAACTGGCTCATCATCCGCCCGGAATCATGGTTATTCAAAGTGTTACAGGGCCACGCCCCAGCCGGAAGGGATGAAAGCCTTTCTTCTTGATTTTTCCGCACCCAGCGCGGGGTGAGACGGTTGGTATGCATTAGAGGAAAATTGAAATTCAAATGGAGTTCGTCCTCTCCATTTCCGTAAAACCGGATATCCTCGGTTTCGCCAATTAAGACTTTCTCCGGAAATTCATCCACCACCTGACGAAGCTCCCGCATCAGCTCGTGCACTTCGGGCATATCCACCTGATGCCGGAACATGCGCAGCCAGCGGCGGTTAGCTTTTCGCTGCTCGGCTTTCGTCCGCGCCAACCGTGAGTCGCGATAAATGGCATCCAGATGATCACCGGTCGCATGATTGGGGTAACCTTCCCGCTCAAAGATGGTGCCAACCGCATCCAATCGAAAGCCGTCCACCCCGAGGTTCAGCCAGTAGCGCACGACATCGAACATCGCCTGTTTGACTTCGGGATTTCTCCAGTTCAAGTCGGGCTGTTGGGCAAAGAAAAAATGGTAGTAATACTCCCCGGTTTGCGGGTCAAATGTCCAGGCCGGGCCGCCAAAGGTCGAAAACCAATCATTGGGCGGCCTGCCGTCGCGCGGCGGCTTCCAGACGTACCAGTCCCGTTTGGGGTTATCCCTGCTGGAACGGGACTCCACAAACCAGGGATGCTGGTCGGAAGTGTGATTCAATACCAGATCCAGCACCAGGCGCATATCGCGGCGGTGTAATTCGTCCATAAAGCGGATGAACTGCTCCATAGTGCCATATTCGGGAGCCACTCCGTAGTAATCGCTCACATCGTAGCCCCAGTCCACCTGAGGGGATGGAAAGTGGGGGGAAAGCCAGACGGCATCCACCCCCAACCAGTGCAGGTATTCCACTTTTTGAATCATGCCCTCAAAATCACCAATGCCGTCGCCGTTGCCATCCGCAAAACTGCGCGGGTAAATCTGGTAAAAAACAGCCGACTGCCACCACTTCTTTTGACTCATGGAAGATATACTTACTCCTTTCTTGAAAACGATGTCTGTTTGAGTGAAATTCTAATAACAAAATCCATTGACGAAATCTTAACATCGCCATCAAAAAACCTTAACTGCCAGCGGTTAAGATTTGAATAAGGAAATTGGCTGAAAAACGACTCTTAAATCACAACTATGGAAATCAACCCGTCGCTCAATCTCTCCAACGAAATCCTGCCAATTGTACCGCAGAGATGGCATTATCGCCTAGCAGAATGGATCTCCCGTTTGTTTTCACCGCCGCTGGTGGCAACGGTTGCGCTTGCCGCCATAGCCCTGGCAGATTTTAGCAGAGCTGCATTGGCATGGGCTTTCCTGACCCTGCTCTTGATGATTCTCACACCAGCCGGTTACCTGGTTTATCTTCATCAACGCGGGCAAATTACCGATTTGGATGTTTACGTGCGCCATCAACGCACCCGCCCTTACCTGCTGAGTATTGGCTGCAGCTTGGTCACATTTGCCCTGCTTAACACCGCAAACGCCCCTTACCTGCTCCAAATCGTAGCTGCAGCAGCAATTTTTCAAACCAGCGGGTTGTTTGCGGTCAACCTGAAATGGAAAATTTCTGCCCATACCGCAGCAACAGCTGGTTTTTCTTCTCTGTTTTTTTGGGTTGGCGGCATTTCCGCCTTGCCTGTCTGGCTTTTCATCCCTGTTGTCGCGTGGTCACGGGTGCACTTGAAGCGCCATACCCTTTACCAGACGATTGCCGGCAGCCTTTGGGGGGTGATCAGTTTTACGCTGGCATTCTGGCTGCTGCAGTAGTTGGCAGGCTTACTTCCCATCGTTCAAGATGACGCCGCGCAATCCCTCATCGGTCATTTCCTCCAACCTGACCTGGCTGATTTGATTCCACAACGGATTGGGTGAAAAGGCTTCCACGCGGAGATAATGATCCGTCAGGCCGTGCAGCCGCCAGCCGTTTACTCCAACCTCATCACAGGATTCCCACAAAACGCCGGCTACACTCCCTATGAAACGCTGACGGTAAGTAAGCGATGACTGCCACAACACCTCCCGCATGCGAGCATTGCGCTCCCGGATCACTGCCCCATGAACCATCCCCTTCATTCGCGCCGCTGCCGTCCCTTCGCGCATCGAATATGAAAAGACATGCCCGCCCGCAAAGTTCATCTCCCGCACAAAAGCCAGACTTTCCTCAAATTCAGCGTCACTCTCCCCCGGAAAACCGACAATCACGTCGGTCGTAATGGCAATCTCCGAGCAATGAGCGCGGGCCGATTCCAAAAGACGCCGATAAGCCGGCGGCGTGGTTTTGCGCACCATCCGCTTCAGGGTTGCAGCGCTGCCGGATTGAAGCGGCAGATGCAGGTGCCGGCACATGCGCGGATTTTCCCACAAGCGAAAAAACTCCTCACCCAGATCCCACGGTTCAAGCGAAGAAAGGCGCACCCGTTTTACATCGGTATCCGAGAGAATTGCCTCAATCAAATGCCGTAAATGCAACTGCGGAGAAAAATCCTGGCCCCATGACCCAAGGTGAACCCCGGACAGTACAACCTCACGGGCCCCTCCAGTAACAGCTGCTCTCACATCGGCAACGACTTCACCGATGGATTCGCTGCGCCCCTTGCCGCGTGCCAGACGGGTGATGCAAAAAGTGCAAAAATTATCACAGCCATCCTGAACCTTGATAAAGGCGCGGGTACGCTGATGAATTCCGGGCAAGGGCTGGCGGGCAAGCGGTTCCAGATCAAACGTCTCAAGCGGCACACCCAAAACCGTTGCGGTCAGGTGGTGTTTTTCCTGGTTGGGTACTACCCAGGACACATGGGGCATTTGCCGGGCTGCTTCCGGTTCCAGGGTTGCCCAGCAGCCGGTGACGGCAATTGCGGCATTGCCGGCTCTGGCAGCCTGCCGGATTTTCTGACGGGAATCCGATGCTGCCGCGCTGGTCACTGTGCAGGTGTTAATGACCACCACATCGGCTTCAGCAGCTGTTTCAGCAATCGAATGGCCGGCAGCCCGAAACTGACGGGCAAGCAGTTCAATTTCACTTTGGTTCAGGCGGCAGCCAACTGTATCAAAATAAATTCGCATACCATTAAGGTTTGATCACATAAAAATTGTCAAAATGAATTTCTACACCCGGTGTTTGATATACCCCTGCCAGCAGCCCCACATCACCCATGCTGAAATCTGTGTCTTCCACTTCCGCAAACTTTTGCTGATTGACAATCAAAGTCAAACGCGGCCCCACACAGTCAGCGCGCAGCTGGTTGCGGGTATATCCTTGCGAGATCATTTTACCAAATTCCAGCCCATTTTGACTGCTTAAAACTTGATATATTCCATCCTTTACTTTCACAATCCCGCCATATCCATCACTGCTGATTAAGAAGGCGTAAAAATTGTATTCATCCTGAAAACGGCAAATCAAACCAAAGTCATTGTCGGTCGGACCGTTGATCAATTCTGCTTCAACGGCAAGGGTAACATCGGTGAAATTTTTACCCGCCAATGACCAGTAATCGTAATTGGCTTGATTGATCAGAAAAGCAAGCACGCCATTCTGATAGTGGATGACCGCTTCCGGAGAACTCCATTGCCTCCAACCACTGGCCGAATCCGAGAAGTCATCATAAAAGAGAATGCTGCCAGCATCCCTCGCTGCCAGAGCAGAGGTCTCGATTTGTTTGATCAGGTTACATCCACTGAGGAAAAATAAAAAGCCGATTGCAATCAACCCGGTGCGGAAACGATTGAACATGAGAACAACCTCCTGCAGCTGATAATCAGCAATTCATAAGTGCTAAGGTGTAGATGCCTGCCCTAGGGTTGAATTACCTCATCCGGAAAATATCGCTGCAACAGTCTTCTGGCCGTCAGGGCGATGACCTCATCTCGCGATTCGGAAGCTCTTTTGAGATACTGGAATGCCTGACTGGTTCGACCCATTTCGAGATAAACCTGACCAAGATGAAGCAACGCCGGGGCATAGGATTCATCTACTCTCAAAGCGTGTTGCAAGAATTGTTCCGCATCCTTCCATTCCCCCAATTGCAAGTAAACAAAACCCGCAGTATCCAGAGAGGCAGGGTTATTGCCATCCAGGTCCAAAGCCCTTTGTGCAGCCGGTAAAGTATAGGATTGGGGATCAAACCCGTTCGAAGCGCTAAAAACCGCCAGCGACCTCCATAATTCCGCATTTTCCGGCTCAATTTCCACTGCGCGCCGATAGGCATGGAGCGCCTCGACCAAATCGCCATTTTGGGCAAGTGCAGCGCCTATTTCAACTTGCCAGCGTCCTTCGGTGGGGTGTTTTTCTGCCAGGACGCGCAAATAACTCAACGCCACCAGTGGCTGATCCTGACGTCGCCAATACAGCGCCATGGCGGTTTGGACAATGTCCGAAGCCGGGTTAAGTTCAAAGGCGCGTCGCAAATCCGGGTAGCCATCCTCTCCCAAATTCTGACGGGCTTCGGCAAGCAAAGCCCACCCTTCAGCATAATCCGGCGACAGGCTGACCGCCTCTAAAAAAGCCTGCTCGGCAACATCCCAATATCCTAATTCACCCAACCGTTGACCAACAATAACCCGCTGATAGGCCGGGTCAGGATTTTCTTGAGCGGTTTCCAAAGCCTCCAGCAGGCGGGCAGCCTGACGTGCTTCCGAACCGCGCGCCGCACTCAACGGAGTCAACAAACGGATGGCCTCCCCCGGCGTCCGGTAGGATTGCAAAACCGCGGTAAGCCATATTGCCTGAATGTTATTCGGCTCAGCGGCCGACCAGCGCCGGGCAGCCTGAACAGCCAGGTCCCAACGGTTGGACTTTTGAAAGATCTGGGTAAGTTGTGGAAAGTAGTCCACCGATAAATCGGGTTTTTCCAACAGCGCTAATGCAAACTCAACTGCCCGATTCGTATCGCCCAAATCAAAGAGTGTCCGACTCAGGGCAAACAATCCATTTTCAGAGATGGATTGGGCTTCCCATGCCCGCTCAAAATCGGCTGCTGCCTGCGCCGGATTTCCACCTTCAAGTTCATGAAAAGCCAGCCTCTCCCACCACTCCACACGCTGTGGGTGAAATTCCATCAACAGCCGCAAATTTTGGGCAGCCTTCTCGTGATTTTGCAGCAATTCCGCCTGATACAGACGGGTGATGATTTCCATTTCCCGAAACGGTCGGGGAGAAATCGGCAGAAAAGTCAGAAGAATCAACGGCAAGCAAATGATAACCCCCAGCAAGGTCTGGCGTTTCAGGCTTTGCAAATCTGTTTTTTTCATCTTGACCACAGGTTTTAATTTACCATGGAATCAAGTCTATTATGCCTCAGCCAGCCATTTCATGCAATCTTGCTCCCTTTCCAACAAACGGGAACGACCAGCCTGCCAGCCGGGTCACCAATGCAGGAAAAGGGGTCGTTTTTACCCGGCATTCAAAAAATTCTAAACCATTCTGACTTGACACCAAAATTAAGACATGATACATTTGTCATACATGGTCAAGCGGCTCATGGAGCCAGACCTGAAATTCTTCAAAAAGTATGGAGTAAAGCATGTCAGAACGTTTCACCGGGACCGTCAAGTGGTTCAACCCCGCCAAGGGGTACGGCTTTATCGGCCGTGACAATGGGGAGGATGTCTTCGTACATTTCTCCGCAATCGATATGCAGGGCTACAAGCAGTTGAAGGAAGGCCAGAAAGTGGAGTTTTCTATCGAAAAAGGTCCCAAAGGTCTCCAAGCCGCGCAAGTTGTCCCACTGCAGTAACCCCCACAACCATCTTTCAATCGTCATACAGAGCCGCGAAAAGCGGCTCTGTTGTTTGTTTACCTTCCAGCGCCAAACACGTAACCCAGTACTTTGGCCAGTTCCAGGAGGGTAACTTCCCAACCTTCTCGGCTAAACATCCAGGTGGTCGCTTTGTACCAGTGCCCTCTCACCGCGTGGATTTGTACTTTGACCGGGCTTCCTTGAAAAGTGTCGTGAAAGATCAGGCGGGTGCGAAAAGTGTGATAGGGGTCTGTGACCACAATGCAGGAGGTATGCCCCCAATATTCCATGTAATCCCGCACACTTTTCGCTTCCTCCACCGTTGAACGCGAAACTTCCGGGATAATGCGGATATTATCCATCGGAACGCCCATTGCCGAAAGATTATTGCGCACCAGCAGACTGTAGCGGGTGCCAATTTCGTTAATGGTGTCGCCAGTCTCCGTAATTAAAATAATTCTTGAGGGCTGATCCTTGTAAAGCCTGACCGCCTCCTGCCAGCGCTGGCGGTCACCACCCCCCAATAACACAATCATATCGGCATCCTTCATCGCATCCGAAGTGATCAATAGGGCACCGATGGCATATAACAGTGCGTAGATTCCAATCGGGAGCAAAAAAAGAAATCCCAATACCCCCATCCCCCTTAAAAAGCAGCCTCCACAGCCCCTGCTGTTATCTGGGGTTTGAGCGGTTTGATTCATGTTATCCTCTTTGGTTTTTCTCTAACGCTGCAATCATGCGATTGACGCCTTCTTCCAGCAAACTGCGCGGACAGCCGAAATTCAGGCGGACATGCCCTTCACCGCCTTTGCCAAAGGCACAACCATCGTTCAATCCCACTTTTGCTTCTTTCAGGAAAAATGTAAAAGGATCATTTCCGACTGGGGTAGATTGAAAATTCAGCCACGCCAGGTAGGTTCCCTGCGGAAGCGGCATTTGAACACCTTTCATACGCTCGCCCACCGTCTGATATAACCAGTCCCGGTTGGATTTCAAATAAGCCAGAAGTTGCTCCAGCCACACTTCTCCATACTGATAGGCAGCCTGCGCTGCGACCATCCCCATCAAATTGACACCCCCCACCAGCCCGCGCCGTGCCTGATGAATCCTTTGCCGCAATTCGGGATTCTGCACCACGGCAAAGGAAAATTCCAGCCCCGGAATGTTGAAAGTTTTGCTGGGAGCCATCAGCGTAACCGTTTTTTGAGCTATTTCGTCATCCAGCGAAGCCAGCGGAATGTGATGGCTGCCTTCGTACACCAAATCACAATGAATCTCATCGGCACAAATCATCACATCCCGCCGAAGACAATTTTCAGCCATCTGCTCCAGTTCGAAACGAGTGAAAACCCGCCCAACCGGATTATGCGGATTACACAGTAAAAACATGCCGGCATTTTGATCGAGGGAATGGTTGAATGAATCAAAATCCACCTCGTAACGATCATTCTTGCCCTTGATCAGTTTGGAAGTCAACAGCGGTACACCCGCGTTTTTTCCGACATTCAAAAAAGGCGGGTAAACCGGCGTCTGAATGACGACACCGCGCTGATCGGCGCAGATTGCCTGGGTTACGAGATTAAATCCCACCACCACCCCGGGCAGGAAAATTAATTCTTCCGCCTGGATTTTCCAGGCATAACGTTTTTCCAACCATGCCATGATGGATTCTTTCAAACCTTTTAATTCGGCCGGATACCCAAAAACCCCGTGCGAAATGCGCTGCTGCAAGGCTTCAATGATATCCGGCGCAGCTGCAAAATCCATGTCTGCGACCCACATGGGCAGGACATCTTCCGCAAAGGCATGCCATTTGATGCTTTCCGAACTTCGACGATCAATCACATGGTCAAAATCAAATGCCTGCATCAGCGTTACCTCATCGAACTTCAGGTGATGATTTCCAAAACGTTGAGGATTATAACGCCCAATGCCGTTCCTGTCGAACAGCGCTGCATGGTTTTGAGACCGGTTGAGAATCCTGATTTTTGCGCTCAATCCCCTGTCAAGCCGGGGGACTTGTTCAGGTCAAAATCTGATATACTCGCTTTCATAAAAGGTATGTTCTCCAAACAAACCCTGCCAATCCCCTATTGCATCCTGACTTCTCCCGACTGGAAGGATTATGAGTTGCTGGACAGCGGCAACGGTTGGAAACTGGAACGATTCGGGCAATTCCAACTGATTCGTCCTGAGGCTGAAGCCGTCTGGTCGCCGGCTTTGCCGGAGAGTAGGTGGTCAGCTGCTCACGCCCGCTTTGTACCTAGCCCCGAAGAAAACGGCGGTCACTGGCAGCACCATAAACCGCTCCCCGAACGGTGGAAGATGCGCTATAAAAAGCTCTCGTTTTATGTGCAAACCAGCGCATCCCGGCATGTAGGGGTTTTCCCTGAACAGGCGTGCCAGTGGGATTGGATCTCAGAACAAATCTCAGCCGCCGGTAAACCGGTCAAGGTGTTGAACCTGTTTGGTTATACCGGTCTTGCCACTCTAGCAGCGGCACAGGCCGGAGCGCAGGTAACCCATGTGGATGCTTCCCGTAAAGTTCTCAACTGGGCACGCGAAAATCAAACTCTTTCCGGGTTGGATTCTGCACCCATCCGCTGGATTCTGGATGATGCGGTCAAATTCGTCCAGCGGGAGGCACGCCGCGGGGTAAAATATGAAGGATTAATCCTCGATCCTCCAAAATTCGGTCGCGGACCAAAAGGTGAGGTGTGGGAATTCTTCCGGCTTTTGCCCAATTTGCTCGATTCTTGTCAACAAGTGCTGGCTGATCAGCCCCTTTTTGTCGTCCTCACAGCCTATGCAGTCAAAGCCTCAGCGCTGACTTTACAATACGCCCTGCAGGAATTAATCCAACACACCGACGGCGAGTGGACATGTGGTGAGGTCGCTTTACAGGAAAAGAGCGTGGGACGGCTGCTCTCCATGGCAATTTTTGCGCGTTGGTCGCGGTTTACAACCGCTCCATCCAGATCATGACAAGGTGGAAATAATCTTATGATGAATTCACAAACCCTTTCAATCATTGGTCCGGGCGTGATGGCAGAAGCCATCATCGCCGGCTTGATTCGCAATCAGGTACTGCCGGCACAGAAGATCATCGCCGCCGGTCCTCGCCCGGAGCGCGGCAGCGAACTCATTGAACATTATGGTATACGTTTTACCACAGACAACGCTGAAGCCGTCAGCAACGCTGATATTGTCATTTTGGCGGTCAAACCGCAAAAATTGCGGGCTGTTCTTGCCGGCTTGCGCGGAAAAATTGATTCCCGGGCTTTGGTTTTGTCCATCATCGCCGGTGCTTCTATTCAAACCATCAGCAGCGGATTGGAACATCCCGCCGTCATCCGCGCAATGCCAAACACACCGGCACAAATTGGACAGGGCATCACCGTGTGGACCGCCTCACCCGCTGTAACAGAGCCTCAGTTAGAAGCCGCCCGTCTGATCTTATCGGCGCTGGGGCAGGAAATATTTGTCGAGGAAGAAAACTACCTGGATATGGCAACCGCCCTTTCGGGCACCGGGCCGGCGTATGTCTTTCTTTTCATGGAAGCCCTGATTGATGCCGGAGTCCATCTGGGTTTTCCGCGCCGCATTGCTGAACAGCTGGTCACACAAACCCTCCGCGGGTCAGTGGAATACTACGCCCTCAAAAAAGACCACCCTGCCCATTTACGCAATCAGGTGACCTCCCCGGGCGGCACATCCGCTGCGGCCCTGTATTATCTTGAAAAAGCCGGTTTTCGCACCGCGCTCAGCCGGGCTATTTGGGCCGCTTATGAACGCTCTCAAGAGTTGGGACGGGGCAAAAACAGCCAGCCGCCGGAGAAGAGCGCCGACTAGCTCCAAAATGCAACCTTTCAGGGGTTTTGTCGTAATTACTTGTGGAGGTGGACACCATGGAAAAGTTACGCAACAGCTGGGAATTGGTCAAAGCCAGTTTTCGGGTATTGTTGGCCGATAAGGAACTGGTTGTCTTTCCAATCGTTTCTGCCATTGGCACTCTGATCGTTACACTCACTTTTGCGCTGCCAATGTTTCTGAGCGGCCTGGTAGATAGCCTGTTTTCAGACAACATTCAAATCCTTGGATTTCTGGTCATTTTCCTGTTTTACATTGTTCAATATACGGTCATCTTCTTCGCCAATACCGCTCTGGTTGGGGCGGCGGTCATCCGCCTGCGGGGCGGCAACCCAACGGTGGGGCAGGGCTTCCAAATTGCCTTCAGTCGCCTTTTGAATATCATCGGCTATGCTTTGATTGCCGCCACCGTAGGGATGATTCTGCGCGCTGTTTCCGAACGCAGCCGTGGGCTGGGCAGATTTGCCATCTCGCTGATCGGTTTTGCCTGGAATGTGGCAACCTTCCTGGTCGTGCCCGTTCTTGCGGTTGAAGGGGTAGGGCCAATTGAGGCCATCAAGCGCAGTGTGTACTTGTTGCGAAAGACCTGGGGAGAACAAATTGCCGGCAATATCGGAATCGGCACCGTCTTCGGTCTGATTTCCTTCGGCATCATCATGTTGGGTATGGTCTTCGCCGGTCTGGCGTTCATTGCACTGGAATCGGCAGCCCTGGCAATAGGCATCTTCGTGCTCATGGTCATTGCCTTGATCCTGATCGGGTTGATCAATTCGACCCTGAGCGGGGTTTATGCCGCAGCAGTTTATCAATATGCTGAAACCGGTCACACAGGCGGCTTCTTCGACGACAGCATGGTTCAGCGAACCTTCACCTCAAAAACCAGTTCCTTCTAAACCTGTTGAAGCAAATCCAAATGGATCCTCTTTATGACGAAAGGATCCATTTGGACTATATTCCCAACCCGCGTTGATAAATTAACATCATACCCAAAATAAAAGTTAAAATCAAAACAGCCGCATCCAGTTCCAGAAAGAACAGGGCTCGCCGGCGAATGATGGATTGATTGCCGATTAACGCCATTGCATTCATAATCAGCCCTAAAAAACCCACCAGCACAAATTCGGGTGAAATACTGCCAATAAACCGCCCTTTGGTGAAAATAAAATCTACCAGCCCCAGCGCAAACATATTGAACATATTGCTACCGAATAAATTGCCAATCGCCAGATCATAAACTTTCATCCGCACAGCCGTGATGGTGGCTACCAGTTCGGGCATGGTTGATACAAATCCCATCAATGCCACACCTACAAACCCCTCTCCCAATCCGGTCATTTCAGCGATGTTATTGGCTACGCGAACAAGCCAGGGCATGACCAGCACCAGTATCAGCGCTGCCCCACCAAACCACAATAACGCCCTTCTCAAAGTTGGTAATCCATCATCGCTTTCCTGAGTCTCTTCTTCACTGATGGTATTTGAAGTGTGCAGCAGCCTTACCAGAATAAGATAGGACGCAATCAATAACAGGCTGTCTATACCCACCCAGCCTATTTTTATATCCAGGTTAAGGTAAACAAAAAATGTTGCCAGTAAAATCATTAAGATGGCACCACCGCCGGTTAAGCCATGTCTGCGCACTACCAGCCGCAGTGCCCGTTCTCTCCATCCGAGGATACTAATGAATGCCAGCAGCAGCATATTGTACATGTTGGCGCCAAAAATATTGCCACCCGAAAGGTCGGGTATCCCCAAACGAATCGAATTGATGGCCGTCAAGAATTCGGGCAACGAGGTTGCGGAAGCCATTAGGATAACCCCGATGAACGCTCTACCCAGGCCGGTACGGATGGCAATAATATCCCCATATTCAGCCAGTTTTACCGCGGCAATTACTACCAGAGCCGAGCTGACGATAAACTCAATCCAGATCATGGGGTCTTTTTCCCTTCTTCCGAGTGTTTGTGCAATCCTTTAGCGCTGCTCAACGGCCACGACATAAACACCCCGCTGTGTGGCTTTTCTAAATCCCCCACAATTTGTTCGGTCTTTTGTAAACACCGCTCTACCAGCGCTTGATCCTCTACTGCAGTGAAGAGGGTAATGTTACCTTCCTCCAGAATGCTCGATGGCGGTTCTACCAGAAAAGTGAGATGGAGTTTTGATCGCTTTATTTGCCTCCGGTAGAAACCGGTGCTTTCGATGATCGTTATCCCCTGAATACCAATTTCAGACCAGCCTTCCAGTACTTCATCTAAGCGGCTGGGTTCATCCAGTACAAATAAAATCATAAACATCGAAACATCTCCTTTCTGAGAAATAGGGGGGTGATGGGGATTATACCCCGACAAGATCTTCGCTCTTGATAAAAACAAACAACTGGATGCCATTTTTCATTTTACCGGTTTATTTATCAAATCCCCTAACCGTTCGGGGCAATTTTCCTCTATAATAAATACAGGTGCTTCAATCAATTGTGAGATCGGAGGGGTAACATGGAAAGCACAGTACGGCAGATTCTGCAAAACAAGGGTACACAAGTCTGGTCGGTGTCACCCGAATCGACTGTCATGGAAGCGTTGGAACTGATGGCTGAAAAAGATATTGGGGCGGTTCCGGTAGTCAAAGAAGGCAAACTGGTCGGCATTTTTTCAGAGCGGGATTATGCCCGTCAGGCTGTCCGTCAGCGGGAAACGCTCAATCTCTTGCCGGTTTCCACTTTCATGACCACGGATGTTATTACCGTCTCGCCAACCCAAACGGTAAAAGATTGCATGATCTTGATGACCGCGCGACGAATCCGGCACCTGCCGGTCATTGAAAATGAGAATTTGATCGGGATAATCACCATTGGGGATGTTGTCAAGACAATCATTTCCGATCAGGCTTTACTGTTGGAAGAGCTTGAAAAATACATCAGTGGACGATACATCCGCTAATTAACCCCTCATGCTTGCCAGAATTTACTCCTGCTCTATCATCGGTTTGGAAACCGCCATTGTTGAGGTTGAGGTGGATACAGGTCAGGGCTTACCGGCCATGATCATCGTCGGATTGCCGGATACTGCGGTACAAGAATCGCGTGAACGGGTGCAGATGGCCATCAAGAACGCCGGAATGTATTACCCCCGTAAACGGATAACCGTTAATCTTGCTCCGGCATCTGTAAAAAAGGAAGGCCCGGCCTACGACTTGCCCATCGCTCTGGCTGTGCTGGTTGCCACTGAGCAAATTCCCCAAGGGGCGTTCTCCAATTCTCTTGTGGTTGGGGAACTTTCACTGGATGGCAGCGTCCGTCATGTGCGCGGCATTCTGCCCATGGCAGCGGCGGCACGTCAGATGGGATTCATCCGCATCTTCGTGCCGGAAGCAGATGCCGCCGAGGCGGCATTAATTCCGAACCTGGAAGTGATTCCCGTCCGCACCATCCTTGACCTGATCGGTCATGTCAAGGGGCAAAACCCCATTCCAGCCCATCCACCTGTCGAAATCAACGAAATTCAGGTGGAAGTCCAAACCGATTTTCAGGAAATCAAAGGTCAGGAACATGCCAAGCGTGCTTTGGAAATTGCTGCAGCGGGCGGGCACAATGTGCTCATGTCCGGCCCACCGGGGACGGGTAAAACCCTCCTTGCGCGTGCTCTCCCTGCCATTTTGCCTCGCATGACCATAGACGAAGCCCTGGACGTCACCCGCATTTACTCGATTGCGGATAAATTACCCCGTGATGTTCCGCTCATCCGAAACCGCCCCTTCCGTGCCCCGCACCATACTATTTCCCATGCCGGGCTGGTTGGGGGAGGCAACACTCCTCATCCCGGTGAAATTTCATTAGCCCACCGCGGTGTGCTGTTTCTGGACGAATTGCCCGAATTCGGCACACGGGTGCTGGAAGTACTGCGTCAACCGATTGAAGATAAAATCGTAACCATTAGCCGCGCCCAGGGTTCGCTCACCTTCCCCGCCAATTTTCAACTGGTGGCAGCCATGAACCCATGTCCTTGCGGCAATTACGGAGATCCGGTCAAAGTCTGTACCTGCTCGCCATCTACGATTACGAAATATCAAAAACGCATTTCAGGCCCTCTGCTGGATCGAATTGACATTTTTATTGAGGTGCCGCGGGTAGATTATGAAAAGTTAAGCGACAAGCGTCAGGGTGAACCATCTGAAACCGTACGCAGCCGGGTCGAAAGCGCCCGTCAAATTCAACGAGAACGGTTCAAAGAGGATGGGCTCTCCTGTAATGCCGATATGCGCCCTGCTGAAATTCGCAAATATTGTGTGCTCGATGAAACCGGAACAAATCTGATGCGAACCGCGATGCAGCAATTTCAGCTTTCTGCGCGCGCCTACCACCGAATTTTGAAACTGGCACGCACCATTGCCGACCTTGCGGGCAGTCCCCATATTCAACCTGCCCATTTGGCCGAGGCGCTTCAATATCGCAATCGCAGCCTGCTCAATTAATTCCCGCGCCTGTCCGCCTCGATTAAAATTTTTATAGCCTCAACCGCAACCTGAATCATCAGGTCCGGCGAGGTTTTTTGGTTGATCAGGGTGGCCGTATCACTGCCAATGACGGTCATGACACCGCCCGCGCGTTTGCGATAGATGGATGAGAGCACAAAAATGGCTGCTGCTTCCATTTCCGAACAAATGGCACCGCCGGCAACCCACGCATTCCAACGCGCTTTCAATTCCGCCGCAATCGGCATCCGTTCCGGTTCTACCTCGCCATAGAACGAGTCTTTGGTGTGAGAGATGCCGACAAAATAACGCGCCCCCAGTTTCGTCGCTGCCTGTACCAGTGCATTGACCACCCCCACATCGGCAACCGCCGGGAACTCAATCGGTAAATACTGGCGGGTTGTGCCTTCATCCCGGATGGCACCGGTGACAATAGCCAAATCTCCCAGTCGCATGGTCGGCTGCATAGCACCGGAAGTACCAACCCGAATGAAGGTATCTGCTCCTACGGCAATCAGTTCTTCGACGGCAATGGCTGTCGAAGGACACCCCATCCCTGTGGAAACCACCGAAACCAGATCACCATTCAGTTTCCCGGTATAGACGGTGTGCTCACGGTTGGAGGATATGAAACGAGGTTCATCCAGAAAACGGGCAATTTTTTCAACCCGGCCCGGGTCACCGGGCAAGAGAACGTAGCGACCTACATCGCCGCGTTTGACTTTTACATGATATTGAAGTCCATCATGATCCTGCATGGGCTACCTCTTGATGGTGAGATGGGTTTCTATTGTATCATCAAAATCACCCCACATTTGCCCGCCGCACGGAACATTCCAATGCTACCAATTGTATAATGTGAATAGCCGATTCATGATGAAACGGTTGATTGTGTGGCGCTGGCTGAAAAAAGGAGTATTTCCATGGGCAATGGATCAAATCGTAAAGGAGATTTTTTCTTGCTTTTCCTGATCGGGATTGCTTTTGTTCTGCTTCTCTATTTTGGCTCTGACCTAAGCAGCAGCCTCAACGCTGGTCAAAGCAGGCAGTGGGATCCCTTCACCCCGATTGTTAATGGCCTGTCAGGATTGGGTCAGGCAATCACCAACTCTTTTTCCAGAATGCTTCCATAAGTAATGCGGATTTTCCCCCACGGTTAGAATTCCCTCCAACCAACCTGTTATAATTGCCATTGGCCTTTTTAGCCTTGAAGTAAAGGAGATCACATGCAGCGCACACCCGTTTCTCCCGAAGATTTGCACATTCGGGTTTATGATTTATGGGAAAATGACTGGCTTCTCCTCACTGCAGGGGACTTCCCATCCGGAAAATTCAACGCCATGACCGTTTCGTGGGGCAGCATTGGCTCTCTGTGGGGAAAACCCTATGCTCAGGTATTCATCCGCCCCACACGCTACACTTACGAATTTTGTAACCAGTACGACACCTTCACGCTATGTGCCTTTCCTGCACCATACCGTAAGGCTCTTTCATTAATCGGTTCGCGCTCCGGTAAAGACGCGGATAAAATTGCCCAAGCCGGATTGACTCCCCAGGTAGCCGCTGTGGTCGCGGCTCCGGTTTTTGCGGAAGCATCCCTCGCCATTGAATGCCGAAAAATCTACTGGGCCGATTTGAACCCCGCAAACTTTCTGGATGAAAATATCCACGCTCATTACCCCAATAAAGACTATCACCGCACCTTTTACGGGGAAATTTTACATATCAGCGCAACAGAATCCTTTCGATAAAAATTTCACGCAAAGGACAATCCTTTGATCCATGGATGAATTATCACTTTTTCCGGTTAGCACTTCCATAAACCAAAACGGACATCTGGCCATCGCAGGGCACGATCTGGTTGAATTGGCCAGCAAGTTCGGTACACCGTTATATGTATATGATTCTGCAACGGTGGAAACTCAAATTCAGCGCCTGAATCACCTGCTCAAACGCTATTATCCTGCCGAAGCCATCCTGGCTTATGCCAGCAAAGCCTATCTTTCGTATCAGTTTGCTCAAAAACTTGCCAGGTGGGGTGTTGGATTGGATGTAGTCAGTCTGGGGGAAATTCACATTGCTCAAAAGGCCGGTTTTGCCCCATCTGTGATACACCTGCACGGAAACAACAAAAGCCCTGCCGAATTACAGGCAGCCATTGAGTGGGGAATACAGGCGATTGTAGTGGATAATCTGGACGAATTAGAGTTACTGGAGCAGCTGGCTTCCAGACGCCAAACCAAAGTCCGTATCTGGCTGCGCATTACACCAGATCTGAGTGTTAATACCCACCCGCACATTCAAACCGCTCACATGGATAGCAAGTTTGGGCTGCATATTCAAAATGGAGAGGCCGAAGAAGCCTTACAGCGCAGTTTGTCCAGCCCCTGGTTTGTAGTGAGCGGCTTGCATACCCACCTGGGTTCGCAAATTTTCGATTCGGAGCCTTACCGCATGGCAATTGAAATGCTGTGCGAATTCGCCGCCAGAAATAATTACATCCCCGCAGAAATCAGCCCCGGCGGAGGCTGGGGAGTACGCTATACCCTGAATGACCCGGATGATGACGCCGAGGCATGGGTTAGAACGGTTTCCGGTGCCGTTCAGGAAGCTGCCATTCATTATGACTGGCCCTATCCCCGACTGGTACTGGAGCCGGGGCGCTGGCTGATTGCCCGCGCAGCGGTTGCCTTATATCAGGTGGGCAATCAAAAAACAACCCCGGCCGGCACTCATCTGGTTGCCGTTGATGGCGGGCTGGCGGATAACCCCCGTGTGGCCCTTTATCAGGCGCAATACACTGCCAAAGTTGCCGAACACCCCAATGCTCCACCCGTCCAGCCCACCCGAATTGTCGGAAAATTCTGCGAATCGGGTGATGTCCTCATCTCTCAGGTGAATTTGCCCAAACTTATCCGCGGGGAGCATCTGGCTGTGCCTGCTTCGGGAGCATATCAATTGAGCATGGCTTCTAACTACAACTATGCTGCCCGCCCCACCGTGTTGTGGGTCGAAAAGGATCGGGTTCAGGTTCTTCAGTCCCGAGAGCAGGTTGAACAGCCGGGTTGGCTGGTGCACACACCTGAAAACGACAAATAATCACGGGATGGGGCTGGCTGAAACCGGCTGAGGCCATTCAATTTCCAGCGGACGGGTATACCCATGTTTTTCGGCAGCAATCAGCCGGGCACGGGATACCTCAGCGCACCCGGCTTCATCCCGAACCGTCACCCGCGTCAAGTAAGAGCCGATTGGCTGGAAAACCATTTGCCCGCCCTGGCAGACCCAAGCCTCAACAATATAAGGGGTCTGCTCCGAATCATCTCCTGCACGCAGGCTAAGCGCATCCCACTCAACCGTGACTTCATCCCCGTTTCGTTCAGCGCGCACCCACGCCGGCGGGGTGTAATACGGCGAGATGGGCAGTTTGACCTCAAATGGATGAACCGGCAGCAGACTGTTGAAATCTCCGCGAATTTCCATATAATCCGCGCGAACCCAGCAGGGATTATTGCCTCCAATCGCCTGCACTTCAATATAGTTGCCACCTTCAACCCGCCGCAGAATTTCAAGGTTACTGCCTGCATAGACCCCATATTTGTAGAGGTACGGCGCACCCGGCCCATAATGACAGACTGCCTGTGCAATGGTAACCTTCCCTCGTAATTTTGTATAAACCGGCAGGGGTGTTTGCGATTTTGTGGGCGTGATTGTAAGGGTAGGAGACGGTGAGAGCGTGAAGGTTGGTGAAATTGTCGGAGTTGGTGAATAAACCTTCCTAATCACAACAGAAGGTGAGGGGCCTGGCGATGGCAATTCTGCTGTCGCGGCAAGATCCGGCGACAGGGTTGCCGGCGGCTCAGCCTGAGGTGAAGTCACCGCCACGCAGCCACTTAGAAACACCACCAAAATCCAGCCATAAAAGGTATTCAGAGAGCGCTCAAGCAGGGGCGCTCTCTGAATCTTACTGCATTCCCGAATGAACAAACTCAACACTCGCTGTAACCACAAGCATAACACTTGCGGCAGCCTTCCTCGTTTATCACAGCTGCTTCGCCGCATTCCGGGCATAAATCCCCAAACCGCAGCAATTTTTGCCCAACCGGTTGGGTATCACTTTTTTCAGCTGCACTGCGGTGACCATTGCCCGGTGTTGCCTGTTCCTTCTTTTCTTTATCTTGTTGAGAGACCATTCGTTCGGCCCGAATTTGTAAATACTCATCCAAAATCTGCCCGACCCCATCCGGCAAGGAACGCACGCGGTTCGGCCCAAAGCCAAGCGATCGACCGCCGCCAATTCCTAAGAGTTGATTGGCTGCCTCACGCAGCCGCCGCGCTGGTTCGATGGGTGATGCAAGACGCAGGATGTAGGAAAGTAATCGCCCAATTGCCTCGGATACAGCAGCTGTATCGGAACCAGCCTTGGCAGTATTGATGAACACTTCAAAGGGCTGACTTCCGCCGTTTTCATTGACGGTGATAAATGCCTTACCCAGCGGCGTATCTATGGAATAGGTGAAGCCGGTCAGATAACGCGGGCGGGGTTTCTTGGTTTCGTGCCAGATGGTTAACTGGTCTTCCGGTTTCTCGACAGTCACCGGTTGGGGCGCTTCTTCTTCACCTCCTGCTTGCTTCTTCTTTGCTGTGGATAAGGTCTCCAGCACCACTTTTTCGCGGGAACCGGTTACATAAACCGTTATCCCCTTGCAGCCGAGTTTCCACGCCAGCTGATAAGCGGTGGCGACATCTTCAACGGTTGCGCCTTCCGGGAAATTAATGGTTTTTGATAGCGAGTTGTCCACAAACGCCTGCATGGCGGCCTGCATTCGCACATGTTCTTCCGCTGTAATGTCACCGGAAACAACAAAGACTCGCTTAATTTCCTCCGGAACCGCCTCAATCTGCTGGCAGGAACCTTCCAGCATGACCTGTTCAATGATCTCCTGCCGCTTTTCGGGTTCTATTCCAGCTTTAATCAAGGCCTGTTCAAATTGGGGGCTGGCGTAAGTCAGCTGTAAATCTTTACCGTTGTCATTGACATGACGGATGTAAGCCAGCGCGAAAGCCGGTTCACAGCCGTATCCCTCACAGCCCGCCACAGTTGCAATTGTACCGGTAGGCGCAATGGTCGTCTGAGCCGCATTGCGGATACCGTGTGCCCGGATTTGATCCACCACCCATTCCCAATCCAACATCGGGCGTCCCCAATCCCGTTCGTAGGGGGTAAGCGGCTTAGGCGGCGACCAGCGCATGTGATCCGCATCATAAATGGAGCCTTTGATGGCCGGGAATGGCCCGCGCTCCTTTGCCATCTCGACTGAGGTGACCATGGCATGGTAACGGACAAATTCCATGACCTGAGCGGCGAATTCCTGTCCCTCGGGTGAACCGTAACGCACACCACAATGGTACATTAAGTCCGCCAGCCCCATGATACCCAATCCTATCCGGCGGGCGCGGTGGGCAGCTTCCTTCAATTGCGGGACAGCCGGCACGTATTGATTGGCTTCGACCACGTCATCGAGAAAATGGGTAGCAGTGATTACCGATTGGCGCAGTGTTTCCCAGTCCACCTTGCCATCCGGCGCAAAATGTTGTGCCAGATTGACTGAACCCAGGCAGCAGTTTTCATAAGGACCCAGCCATTGCTCGCCGCAATTATGCGCCACGATGCCATTTGCAATCAGGCTGTGGGTATCCGGTTGAGTCAAGTCATAAACATCTGCAAGACCAGCTTCCTCAATCTTGGCAATCTTGTCCAGGAACAGCTCGCGGTTGCTACTTCTCTTCTTGTTTTTTACATACGACACTAAAAGGTCTTGTTTTTGAGTTTGTAAGAATCCTATCTTTTGAGCGAACCGGTCACGGTTTTGTTTGCCAATGATTAGTTCGTATTGATCTCGAAGTGAATACTCTGCATAATCTCCTCTCCCATCAGGCATCAATCTCTTACCGGATTTTCTTCGTTGGTGAATGCTGGAAAATATCCCCAGATTGATGAGAAGAATTTGAACTTCCTGGAGAAGTTTAAGAGAACTGCTTGCCAAACGAACTGTACAGTCTTGTTTTTTATTATTAACTTGAACAGAACCATCTGCGCTGAATAATCCTTGCAAAAAGCCAATCACAACTTCGCGAGGCGCACTCCATATTGTTGAAGGAACACATTTTTCGGACGATTTCGCGGTCGAAACTCCTAATGACTTGAAGAATAGATAAGGCAACCGACCATAAGTTAACTGGACAACCTCTCCTCGAGAATGAAGATGTCCAGCCCCAAACCATTCCGACAGAATAGAATAGACTTCCTTTTGGACCTCATCTTCAGAAAAGCAGATTCCCAATGGGCTGTGGCTGTTCTCGGTAAACCAACCATCTCCTACAAGAACCCCCATCACCACACCCAAATCGCGCGACCAGTGTTTTGGAATGCTGGAATACTGATTTTTAAAATCAGCTCTTTGCACAGTTTGTCCACCGACATGGTTGCCACCATGTGCCATTTCGGACATAACTTCGTAAAACTCTTGGGGTAATGGCAGTAGAACATTCCTGCTCCACGGCCCCTCACCGCTCTGGAGCAGCACCTTGTCTCCAACTTTGAGATTTTCAAGCGATACATAGCCGCTCGGGGTTAAGAAACGATGATCCGGTGTCGCCGTCAACTGAAATCCCGCTTGGGTTTGCAACCGATAAACCATTGTTTTTTCTCGTGTTTTCCAGGCTGGAGAAGCCGGACGCAAAGCCACACCTAAACTTGCGCCAACCCTTTCACCCTGCAATGCTCGATTGTCGGTAGCAATGAACAAATCCTGTTCGATTTCCGCCAGCTCGGCAATCGTTAACAACCCAATGTCCGTAGGAATTCGCGTATCTCCTGTAAAACATGGATTGGTGGCTTCCAGCGGATATAAATGTGGCACAGGATTGCTTCGGTTGGCCGCATCCAGGAACAACACTCCCGGCTCCCCATTATGATGAGCCTGCCGCACGATTTTATCGAACAGTTCTCGTGCACGCACTTTCTTATAGGTCACCAGAGGAACACCCGCTTCCACCAGTTGCTCCAGCGTGCCCCTTACCTGCCGGTAAAGAGGAGAATGAACATCCGGGAAGCGCAGTTCCCATTCCTCGTCGTTTTCAACGGCACGCATGAAATCATCGGTAATTCCAACCGAAATGTTGAAGTTGGTAATGGCATTCTCATCTGTTTTACAAGTAATAAAATCTTCCACGTCGGGATGATCGACACGCAGCACCGCCATATTGGCACCCCGCCGTGTGCCCCCCTGGGCAATTTCGCCGAAGGCGTGGTCATACACCCGTAAAAATCCCACCGGGCCGGTTGCCTGCCCGGCGGACGACTTGACCATGGAGCCCTTTGGGCGCAGCCGCGAAAAAGAAAAACCATTCCCACCGCCGGTTTGTTGAATTAAGGCAGCATCCCGCAAGGTCTGGAAAATGCCGGATGGATCCCGTCCCATGTCATCATTAATGGGCAGCACAAAGCAGGCTGCCAGCTGCCCAAGCGGAGTACCGGCACCAGTGAAAGTCGGCGAGTTCGGGAAGAACTTTTTGCTGGTGAGGAGGACGTAAAATTCGCGCGCGCGGCTCATCACATCACTGCCCCACTGTTCCTCAACTTTGGCAACATGAAAAGCGACCCGCCAGAACATATCCTCGACGCTCTCACATGGTTTGCCGTCATCGCCTCGCCGTACATAACGACGAATCAGTACCTGACGGGCATTTTCGGTTAATTCCACAGCAGGAAGATCCTTGGGACGTGGGGGAGTTGGCAGCAGGCCGTTTTTTGTAATTTGTTGTTGAGATTGCATGATATCCTCCTGTAAATTATGAACCTTCTAATAAGCGATCAATTTCTTTTCGAATGGCATGTAAATCGTTCAAGTTCAAATAGACAATCGCATAACGAATGTAAGCCAGTTGATCCAGTTCCTTCAAACCGGCAATGACCATGTCTCCCACCACCCGGGAAGAAACTTCCGCCCGCCCCATTTGTTGCAAAGCCGATTCAATTTCCCCAACCAATCGTTCGATCTCAGCCGCAGATACAGGGCGCTTGGCGCAGGCAATCCGAATCCCGCGCATTAATTTTTCGCGGTCAAACTCTTCCCGGGTTCCATCCCGCTTGATGACCAGCGGCGTGGCAAGAATGGCACGCTCATAAGTTGAAAAGCGCTGGCTGCATTTTTCACACTCTCTGCGGCGGCGGATACCACCTCGTTGGTCGTGAGTAGTATCCAGAACCCTCGATTGTTCATAATGACAATATGGGCAACGCAATGGACTCCTCCATCCTGTTATAACCTTTGAGAATAGACTCTCACACCCATCCCCCTTACCTGATCGAGCCTTATCTTGCTGACAATCCCTTTTCCGGAAAATGCACCCCCATATATGGGGGTAATATAATATTTGTATAGTATATGTACGGGATTATTTTAGCACATCTGACAGCAGGATGCAATAGAAAAAGGACTTTTCTAATCTTAAAATTATCTTTGTAGAAATTCCGTTCAGCAAATTCCAGACACTGCCTTTCTACCCACAATTGGAGGAGCATTACTTTTTTTGACAACCCATATCTGGCGTTTGCAGCATCGTTTTCACGTTTTCTCCCATATAAGGGAAGTCATTGTGTCTGAAAAAATTTTTAGAAGTTTTTATGTTAACGATTCATTAACCAGTTCATTTCGTTTTTCCCGATTTTTCTTTTATAAAGTAAAACGGAAACCCCCGCTGAAGTTTTTTCAGGGGGGTTCCTCAAGACAGGTTGAAACACACCGCTAAGACACCCTGTTCGTCAGGCAGAAGGGAGGATGGCTTCTGCTATGCCGATGGTTTCCGAAAAAAGACATTCTGAACTACAGGCACCTCAATTGGCCCTGTTTGTTTCTCGGTCGAAACCCGCGAAGAGCATCGGCTCTCCGATCATCCAGGTGAACGGTTTAGCGTTGCGTGTTGCGGTTACGCAAGAATGCCGGAATGTCCAGATCGTTGGTGTTGATCACATGCGGCTGGAATTCGGTCGGCGAGGTGGGAGGCGCTTGCCGCTCAGCCTTAGGTGCGGGGCTGCTCGCCGGGAAGGAAGCGGTTTCTTCCTTCTTCGGGGCGGGGCGCGGTTCCACTAAAGGGGAACGAACGCTGGGCCGGTCAAATCCGGTTGCAATCACAGTGATGCGAATTTCATCACCCATGTTCGGATCCACCACCGCACCGAAGATCAGGTTAACATCCGGGTGAGCGGTTTCCTTGATGATTGCCGCAGCCTGATTGACCTCGAACAGCGTCAGGCTGTTGCCGCCGGTCACATTGAACAAGATTCCACGCGCGCCGTCAATCGTAATATCCAGCAGCTGGCTGGAAATTGCCATTTCCGCCGCAATGCGGGCGCGGTCTTCACCACTGGCATGTCCAACCGCCATCAGTGCTGCGCCGCCTTCGGACATGATCGCCCGCACATCCGCAAAGTCAAGGTTGATCAATCCGGGCACGGTGATCAGTTCGGAGATACCCTGAATGCCCTGCCGCAGAACATCATCCGCGGTGCGGAAGGCTTCCTGCAGGGTTACCCGTTTGTCCACAATTTGCAGCAAGCGATCATTGGGGATGACGATCAGCGTATCGGCATGTTCCTTGAGTTTTGAGATGCCGGCCTCGGCAGCCTGCTGGCGGCGCATGCCTTCAAAGGTGAAGGGACGGGTGACCACACCAATGGTCAACGCTCCAACTTCTTTGGCAATTTGCGCCACAATGGGTGCGGCACCGGTGCCCGTTCCTCCGCCAAGCCCGGCCGTCACAAACACCATGTCCGAGCCTTTGAGCACCTCGTACAGATCTTCGGCGGATTCCTCAGCCGCTTTACGGCCCACTTCGGGGTTTCCTCCCGCCCCCAAACCACGGGTGGATTTATCACCAATCCGCACCCGTGTAGGAGCTTTGGAAAGAAGCAAAGCCTGTGCATCGGTGTTGACCGTAATGAACTCGATGCCGCTCAACCCCTCTTCGATCATGCGGTTGACTGCGTTGCAGCCTCCGCCGCCCACACCAATTACTTTGATGCGGGCAAAAGATTCGGCTTGATTGCTGTAAAGATCCATTTTTTGTTCCTCCGATTAACCTGTCTTGATTGGGTTTGAATGTTTAGGTACGTGACCTCCAGAAAAAGTTAGGGCAACAGGCGTTTCAAGAAATTCTTGATCCTGTCTCCATCCAAGTTAATCCCTCTCGGGAGAAATGACCGGCGCGGTTGCAACGGCTCGGCTTCGCTGAGCAGCAATGCCCAGTGCAGCAACCCTACGCTGGTCGAATAGGCCGGCGAGTTCAGTTGATCGGTTAAACCCAGCAGGTTTTCCGGCTTGGCTACCCGAACCGGTAAACCGAGCACTGAACTGGCCAGGGTTTTCATGCCGGGCAGCAAACTTGCCCCGCCGGTCAAAACCATGCCCGCCGGCAGCAATCCGTCATAACCGGAACGTTTGATCTCCTGCAGTACGAGCATGAAAATTTCCTCAACACGCGCTTCAATGATATGCGCCAGATCTCGACGGTTGACCTGCACCGGCGCTTCCTGACCAAAGGATCGCACGCTGATCACGTCATTTTCGGCAATCTCGGATTCAACCGCATGTCCATAGCGTTTTTTGACTTCTTCAGCCTGATCAATGGACAGACGCAAACCATGCGCAATATCGGAGGTAATGTGATTACCGCCGACGGCCAGCACCATCGTGTGCCACACATCCCCGTCAATGTAAATAGCCAGATCGGTTGTGCCACCGCCAATATCACACACCACAGCCCCCATTTGGCGTTCGGTTTCAGAAAGCACAACCTCTGCCGAAGCCAGCGGGTTGAGGACAAACTGGGTTACCTGTACACCGGCAGCCTGAACGCACTGGCGAAGATTTTCCACGGTTGATTCAGCCGCAGTGATGATGTGCGCCTCAACCTCCATGCGGTAGCCGTGCATTCCAATCGGCGTGCGAATGCCATCCTGACCATCCACAATAAAACTGCGTTGAATGACATGGATGATCTGTCGGTTGTGAGGAATTGCAACCGCCTGGGCAGCCTCCAGCGCTCTGGCAACATCCAGCTCATCAATCACGCCGCCAGAAATTCCAACCACGCCCCGGCTGTTGACAGAAGCCACATGCGATCCCGCCAGACTGACCAGCGCCGAGGTGATTTCAAACCCTGAAGTTCGTTGAGCTTTCTCAATTGAACGCGCAATTGAAGTCGAAGCTGCCGCAAGGTCAACAATATTACCCTTTCGAATTCCTTGCGACGGCTCGATGCCCACCCCAAGAATGCGCATGGTTCGCTCGCCTTCCACGCGTGCCACCAGCGTACATACTTTGGTTGTTCCGATATCAATTCCGACTACGATTGGTTCATCCATGGCATTCTCCGTTACTTGTAGAAGGGAGCATTAATGAACTCAACACTGACCAGTTCTTGAGGGTAAATTCCCATTTTTTCAAAGTGTTCAACGATGGATTCATACACTGTCAGTTTTTGTTCAAAATTCTCCAGATTCTTGCCGATATAGACTTCCCAACCGCGTGGATCCTGCCACCCTAATCCATAAATAGAATTATAGACCAGGTCGGATTCAGGGGACAAGCGAAAAACGAGGTCATTTATCGCATTCAACAGCTGCTTATCCACCTGTTGTCCCCAAAACGCGGTTGTTGAGTCCGCTAGAGCCTTTTCTTCGTTCTCTTTGGGCTTCTCCTGCACAACTGCAAGCGGTGGAGTAATGTTCGACTCGATCCTCATTAATCCTTCCACCTCGCCGCGCGGCGGTAAGATGACTCCCTCCGCATCCAGCCAGAAGCCCTGACCGCCATTGTCCCACCAGAACAATGGTTTGCGCTCAACGACCTTGATGTTGACCTCAGCCGGCAGGCCAACCTGAATATCAATGGAAGCCAGCTCGGGAAAGGCAGCAGAAAGGCTTTCTTTCGCCGCGGCGGGATCAAATTCGACGATCTGGCTACCTTCCAGCCGAAGAACCGCCTCGAAATCCGAATAAGTGAGTTGCTGCACGCCGCTTACTTTGAATGTTTTAACCTCAAACTGGTCACTGAAGCCAAGCATGTAGAGCGCCAGCAGGCAAAAGATGACTAACGCTCCAGAAAGCAAACGCGTGCCCGGTTTAATCAGCGGAATGGCAGGCAGCCGAACTTCCGCTCCACTCGACCCAAGGGGGTAGTAAAACTGCCTTCTCACCCGCATGGGCGGAATTTTCCGCAGCGGCACGCTGGTGCTTGCCTGATACCCTCTCAGTAAAATCGGAGGGCTTTGTTTCGAACTCGCCGCCGATTTTGCAGAGGCCGTTTTGCGTGGGGCAGTGGTGCGATTGGA